>Ga0156220_133_pt1 | contig 83271 bp, 78 predicted proteins | sample RifCSPlowO2_12_FD_107868 | JGI IMG/M metagenome (GOLD analysis project Ga0156220, IMG submission 107868) | Rhodospirillales bacterium RIFCSPLOWO2_12_FULL_58_28 | reverse complement strand
TGAGGGAACTTTTGCGCCGAATCATCGCCGCCATATGGGTCGTAATAATGCCTCAATCAGCACTCAACCCGGCTTATTAACGGTCGACTACACAGATGAACACAGATTAAAAACTCCTAAAGAAAATCTGCGTAAATCTGTGCAATCTGTGGACAAAATTTGCGCCGCCCTCGGCGGCCTCGCCGTCATTAATCAAGAATAATCTTCATGCCTTCACGGGCGACGAAGGCTTCCGACCACTTTTTCTTGGCCTCCTCCTCAATCCTGTCCATGAAGTCGTCATCGTGGTCCGGCTCGTGGTGGAAGATAGCCATCCGCTTGACCCCCGCCGCTTTGCACAGGTCCACGCCCTCGTTCCAGGTGGAGTGTCCCCAGCCGACTCTGGAGGGAAACTCCGCCTCGGTGTATGTGCTGTCATAAATGACCATATCCGCGCCCTCGATAAGGTCGAGAACATTCCGGTCGGGTTTTCCGGGGACATGCTCGGTATCGGTGATGTAGCACATCGAATGTCCGTTGTATTCGATGCGATACCCCGTGGCTCCGTTAGGGTGATTAAGAGCCGTTGTTCGCACATTAACGTCCGGATACAAGGCGAATGAATCTCCGGCGTTGAAATCCTCGAACCTGATATTTGCCCGCATCGCCTCCAGAGGCACCGGGAACATGGGGCTGCCCATCTGATTGGACAGCGCCTCGCGGATTCCGCCTCTCTCCTTAAGATGGCCGGCGAGGATATGAATAGAGCGCTTGGGATCGTAGGCCGGCGCAAAAAAAGGAAAACCGTTGATGTGATCCCAATGGGTGTGAGTCAGCATCAGGTGAGCCTCGCGGATATCCTCCTTGATGAACTTGCGTCCCAAGGTGCGGATTCCGGTCCCCGCATCCAGCACAAAGAAGCGGTCGCCCACATCGACTTCAATGCAACTGGTGTTGCCGCCGTACCTGATGTGATCGGCCGAGGCGCAGGCAATGGAGCCGCGAACCCCCCAAAAGTTCAGTCTGAACGTCATTGACTCCTCGGCGCGGAAACAGGACCGCCGGCGCAAAAAACCGGCAACGGACGGATACTATTTTATTAGGGCCGATTAATACAAATATATAAATAACATGCTCTGAGCGGGCTAATTAAGAAGGCGGGCGTATTTATCGATAAACCCGACGCCGATTTTGCCGGTTACGGTGGGGAACAGCTCCAGGTGGACCGAATCGAACTTTTCCCGCAATTCCATCGTCCTTGCGCTTTCGTTTTGCCCGCCGTGGATAACGAAATCGATCATTTCGTTGACTCCGTCTTTTAATTCCTCTTCTGAGTTTCTGATAACCCGGCGACCGAAGGCGGCCAGGCGGTGTTCCTGCTCACAGATGGAAAAGGCGCGTAACTGCTCTTTGAACGAAAGCAGTTCGCCCGTCTTGATGTCCTGTTGAAGCATGGGCAAAAACAGATCGTGCTTACACCACGGCCTGGCGATGAAAGGATAAACATTGGTGTGAATCTGCGGCGTTCCGAAAGCGGCGGCGACGGCGCAAGGACCGGACGGAGTTGAAATCATAAACCGGCATTTGGCGATAATGTACAGGTCCAGCCGGTCACATCTTTTCGGGTGATGGGCGTAGTCGATGACGTTTTTCATCTCCTTGAGCCTTGACATGGACGGATCGCCGATGCGCACCACCCAACCGCCGTTGCGAACAACCTCATTAATGGCCGGTAAATATGTATTGATATCGGCGCTTCGATTGTTCGGGTAACGGTCATGCAGTGAATTCTCGCGGCAGTGAAGGCAGACGAACCAACCGTCATGCGGCACGCCTAAACCGGCCATTGCCGTTGCGCCGCGATCTTCGTCTTCCTCCGATATCTCCAGCAATGGCCGGCGACCTTGCGCTTCCCACTCTTTCTGAACGTCCATCCAGGCGAAGTCGCTCTCGATGGTCAATCCGCTTTTCGTCGGGGCATAGACCGTACTGACGCTTTCCCGAGCGGCTTTCCCGGTCATGTCGATTAATTTTTCGTCATCGAAAAGCGTGATGTATTTTTCCCAGTATTTCAGCAGCGCATTGTTGTGGAGGCTGAAGTAGCCCTTCTTCAGAAGAATTTGGGGCCGGTCTTTTCTAAGCCCCAGTTTTGACGCTTTTATGAGAAGGTCCATTTGCTTGGTGAACTCGCCGATTCGTCTGCCGACGGTCTGTTCTCTCAGGATCGTTATGCCGAGCCTTTCCGAGATGCCGTTGTCGCAATAATAATTGGTAATGGCAAAATCCTTGCCGTAATTCTCCCACGCCTCTTTCATTCTTCCGCAAAAAAATGACAGGGAGCCTCGCGCGCCGTAGAGTTCACCGAGTCCGTGATGCAGCTCCGGATTATTTTCTGAAACGGCGATAACCTTGTTTATTACGTCAAGGGCTTCCCCATATTTCTCAATGACGACCAAACTACCGATATGTCTGTAAAGCCTGGGGTCCATGGGAATTTCTCGGATATCATAAAGGCCGCGTTATGGCTAACGCCGCCGGCATATTACGTCAACTGCTTAACGACATACGCTTGTCTCCGAAGACGTTATGACTATATAACCGGCAGAGCCTGAACAAAACGCCCGGCGGCAAAGTTCAGCCCAACATGGAGAGAGTAAGTTTTTATGTCCGAAGTTGATATTTCCAAACTCAGCATCCTGATTGTTGAGGACAATGTCCATTTCCGGACGCTTGTCCGAACGATCCTTGAGGCCTTGGGCGTTAAAAACATCGAAGAGGCAAGAGACGGCGCCGAAGCTATGGACGTCCTGAAAAATTTCAATGCGGATATGGCCATTCTCGATTGGAAAATGGACGGAATCAACGGCGTTGAGTGTGTGCGCCGCATACGCTTCGGCAACGACAGCCGCAATAAATTCCTGCCGATTATCCTCTGTACCGGCTATACCGAGGACAGTCTGAAGCATGAAGCGCGGGATGCCGGCGCCAACGCCTTTCTGGCCAAACCCATTTCCGCGAAATCTCTGCTGTCGCGAATCACTTCGGTCATGGAGGAAAACAGGCCGTTCGTGCGGATAGACAGCTATTTCGGGCCTGATCGCCGCCGTCTTAACAAGCAGTTTGATGATACGGAGCGGCGCAAGGAGCAACCAAAGTTGATCCCCGTTGATAATAAGAGTTAAAAAATAAGCGGCGTTTATTAATAACCCATAAACCTTATTGATTAATGCTGTAAGAGTCTTGCGTTATCCGTGATTGCCCCTTGGGTTAATAAAATGGCGGAAAAAAACTATAATCTGGAAAGGCTGAATGTCCTGATCGTTGAGGATAACAAGCACATGCGCGCTCTTGTCCGCACTATTTTGCTGGCCCTCGGCGTAAAAAATGTGCTGGAAGCCGATGACGGCGCCGGAGCCTTCAAGGAATTGCGCCACTTTCCCGCCGACATCATCATCGCCGACTGGAACATGGAGCCGCTTGACGGCCTCGACTTCACCCGCATGGTGCGCACGGCCAAGGACAGCCCGAATCCTTTTGTCCCGATCATCATGCTGACCGGACATACCGAGATGAACCGGGTGCAGGAAGCCCGCGACGCCGGCATTCATGAATTCCTGGCCAAGCCGATTTCGGCCACATCTCTTTATTCGCGCTTCCGAGCCATTATCGAGCGCCCCCGACCCTTTATCCGCACGGCCGGCCGATTCGGTTACTTCGGCCCCGACCGCCGACGCAAGCAACTGCCCGGATATATGGGCGAGGAGCACCGGAAGAAAGGAGCGAGTGAAGTTGTGTCGCCGAGCGGCGGCTCGGAACTCACCCAGGCCGAAGTGGAAGCCCTTCTCAAAGGGTAAGCAGCCTTTCAGCGCGAAGGCTTTTCCGACTTTCCGGACTTTTCCGACTTGGTTGCGGGATTGGCGTTGAAATAGACAGTGCATATCTTGACCCATGTATCGACGGAGCCGGGCCGGTCAACGCTGAGATCGGGAACATGGAGACAGTAATGGTTCAGGGGAGTGCCGGACTGGGCGTCGGGATGCTTGGCCGGAACCTCATCGGCGAGGGCAATCCCGGACGCGGCAAGCGTCATCAAAGCGCACAGCGGCCACACGGCAACAGTAAAAAAATGATTCATAATTGTTCCTTCCAATGGGAGGGACAACTATAGCCGAATTTTCTTTCTAATCCTTTAAGGTCAGGGGCCAATATCAGTAACCCATAACAGCCCCCTGCACTTTCCCCTCCTTACCAAGGAGGGGTCAGGGGAGGTTGCCGCAACGCCCCCCTCCTGACCTCCCCCTTGAAGCAAGGGGGAGGATTTTTCAGAGTCACTTTTTAAGGCTGCCGGTATTATTCACCCTCGCCGTTGACGAATTTTTCCAGCCAGTGGACGTCATAGCTGCCGTTAAGAAAGTCGGCGTTCGAGGTCAGGCGCTGGTGCAGGGGGATGGTGGTGTCGATGCCGTCAATGACGAACTCCCCCAGGGCGCGGCGCAGGCGCATCAGGCATTCGTTGCGGTTGGCGCCGTGGACGATCAGCTTGGCGATCATCGAGTCGTAGTATGGTGGCACGGTATAGCCGGAATAGAGCGCCGAATCGACCCTGACGCCCAAGCCTCCGGGAGCATGGTAATCGCCGATCCGCCCTGGGGAAGGGGCAAAGGTTACCGGATGTTCGGCGTTAATGCGGCATTCGACGGCATGTCCCGACAGTTTGATATTATCCTGCGTATACCCCAGCGGCGCTCCGGCGGCGACGCGCACCATCTCGCGCACCAGATCAAGCCCGGTAATCATCTCGGTTACGGGATGTTCCACCTGTAGGCGGGTGTTCATTTCAATAAAGTAGAATTCGCCGTTCTCGTAAAGGAACTCGATGGTGCCGACGCTGCGGTAACGGATTTTTTCAATAGCCTCGACGGCGATGCGCCCGATCTTCCTGCGTTGATCGTCGTTAAGCGCCGGCGAGGGGGCTTCCTCCAGAATCTTCTGGTGGCGGCGTTGCAGCGAGCAGTCCCTTTCCCCCAGATGCACCACATTGCCCATCAGGTCGGCGAGAATCTGGATTTCGATATGGCGCGGGCATTTAAGAAATTTCTCCAGATAGACCTCGCCGTTGCCGAAGGCGGCCTTGGCCTCGGCGACGGCCGTTTTCATGGCGTCCGGCAACTCTTCGGCGTTTTCCGCCGCCTTCATGCCCTTGCCGCCGCCGCCGGCGGAGGCCTTGATCAGTACCGGATAGCCGATTTTCTTGGCCGCCTTGAGGGCTTCATCGATGCCGGCGACAGGTCCGTCGGAGCCGGGGACCACGGGGATTCCCGCTTCGCGCATTACTTTTTTGGCGGTGATCTTGTCGCCCATCATCCGGATATGTTCCGGACTTGGGCCGATAAAGATAAAGCCGTGCTTCTCGCACAGGGCGGCAAAGTCGGCGTTTTCCGACAGGAAGCCGAAACCGGGATGGATGGCGTTGGCGTTGGAGATGGTGGCGGCGGTGAGGATGGCGTTGATATTGAGGTAGCTGTCACAAGGCGCCGGCGGTCCTATGCAAATAGCCTCGTCGGCCAGCCGCACATGCATGGCGTCGGCATCGGCGGTGGAATGCACCGACACCGTGCGGATGCCCATCTCGTGACAGGCGCGCAGGATTCTCAGTGCGATCTCGCCCCGGTTGGCGATGAGTACTTTATCGAACATGGCGCGGCGGCGGCCGAAGCCGTCCTTCTACTCGATGATCAGCAGCGGCTCGCCGAATTCCACAGGCATCCCGCTGCTGACAAGGATGCGAATGACTTTTCCGGAGCGCGGCGCCTTGATCTGGTTAAACACCTTCATGGCCTCGATCAAAAGCAGGATGTCGCCCTCCTTGACCGTATCTCCGACCTTGACGAAGGGCGCGGCTTTCGGCTCGTCGGAAGTGTAGACGACGCCGACCATCGGCGAGACGATGACGCCGGGATGGTTGGCGATGGGGTTCGCTTCCTCAAACCTTGCCGAATCCGCAGAGCCGGGCGCATGGGCAAGCGGCGAGGAATGGGGGGAATGGTAAGAAACAGCGGCGGCGGGAGGCGGCTCCTTGGCGATGCGGACATGCCATTCGTCCTCGCCGTATTCGATCTCGCCGAGGCCGAGTTCCTTGAGCAGATCGGCCATCTTGCGAATCAGATCGGCGTCAATTCGGCGGGGAGCGTCGTTTTTATCAGCCATCTTTCAGCTATTCTTTCCTGGTTTCAAGAATTCTCGCCGCCGCGTCCACGGCCAACTGGTAGCCGTGACCGCCGAAGCCGCAGATCATACCGTGCGCCGCCCTGGAAACATAGGAATGATGACGGAATTCGTCACGTCGGTAAATATTGGACAGATGCACCTCGACAACAGGCAGCCGACAGGCCAGCAAAGCGTCCAGCAGCGCCACCGAGGTATGAGTATAGGCCCCGGCGTTGACGATGAGGGCCGAGAATCCGCCGTCCGCCGCCTGCTGGACCCAGTCCACCAGTTCGCCTTCCGAGTTGGTCTGGCGGAACTCGACTTGCAAATCCAGCGCGCCGGCGCGCCTGGCGGCGGCGGCCTCGATGCCGGCCAGGGTTTCCACGCCGTAGATATCCGGCTCGCGGCTGCCCAGCATGTTGAGGTTGGGTCCGTTGAGGACCAGAATGCGTTTGCTCATATCAATTACCATTCAAAAGGCCGTGTTTTATAACACGCCCCGGCTCTTGTGTAACACAGACTTTCGCTTATGTTACTCTGAGAAAAAGCTATCCGTGTAAGGTTAACATGAAACTAATTATTAACGGCGAGGAGCGCGGCTTTGACGCTCCCCTTGATGTCGAACAGTTGCTGGGCAAGATCGGGCTGGACGCCGCCAAGGTCGCCGTCGAGCGCAATCTTGAGATTGTGCCCAAATCCCGATACGCCGGCGTTATGCTGAAGGACGGCGACAAGCTGGAGGTCGTCCATTTCATCGGCGGCGGCGCTTCCGACAAGACGGAAGACACCTTCACCGTTGCCGGGCGCGTCTTCTCCTCGCGCCTGCTTGTCGGCACCGGCAAGTACAAGGACTTCGAGGAAACCAGGGATGCCATTGAGGCCTCGGGGGCCGAGATCGTCACCGTCGCCGTGCGCCGGGTCAATATCGCAGACCCTTCCCGGCCTATGCTGGTGGATTACGTCGATCCCAAGAAGTACACCTACCTGCCCAACACCGCCGGCTGCTTCACCGCCGACGAGGCCGTGCGCACCCTGCGTCTGGCCCGCGAGGCCGGCGGCTGGGACCTGGTGAAACTGGAAGTGCTGGGCGACCAAAAAACTCTCTATCCTAAGATGATCGAAACCCTGGAAGCGGCGGAGATACTGGTCAAAGAAGGCTTCAAGGTGATGGTCTACTGTTCCGACGATCCGATCATCGCCAAGCGTCTGGAGGACCTGGGCTGCGTCGCCGTTATGCCGCTAGGCTCGTTGATCGGCTCCGGCCTCGGCATCCTCAACCCGGTCGCCATTGCCATGATCAAGGAAAGCGTCTCGGTGCCTGTGCTGGTTGATGCCGGCGTCGGCGCCGCCTCGGACGCCGCAATAGCCATGGAACTGGGCTGCGACGGCGTGCTGATGAACTCCGCCATCGCCGCCGCCCGCGACCCGATTAAAATGGCCCGGGCCATGAAACTGGCCGTGGAGGCGGGACGTCTCTCCTATCTGGCCGGGCGCATGCCTAAAAGGCTTTACGCCGACCCCAGCTCGCCGCTGGCGGGATTGATTTAGATTCTTTCCGCTTTTTCCTTGACCGTAACAAGGGGCGCTGACAGCGCCGTCCATGACAGCGTCGCCCATAGACTCACGGCGTCAATGTGGGTATGATGGGACCATGACGCCGGAACGCGAGGCCGAATTATTCGTCAAGCTTGACATGTTGATGGAGATGTCTCGTCGGCAGTCTATTCTCATTGAGGACTTGGCCCAACGGGTTTCCCGCGTTGAGGGTCGAATCGAAGAGCAGTCCAGAATGTTGCAGCTTGCCCTTGGCAGCCGCGTAGCGCGCTCCAAGCCGGCCGCCTGATAATCTCTCCTGCTTTTCATTGACGACTTCCGCTTTTTCCTTGACCGTAACAAGGGGCGCTGACAGTTTCCCCGCCATGCGTATTTTTCGTCATTACGAGGAACTGCCTGAAGAAGCGCGCGGCGCTGTTGTCGCCATCGGCAACTTCGACGGCGTTCATCTCGGTCACCAGGCGGTGATCAGGGAGGCGGGACGCATCGCCAGAGCCTCCGGCTTTCCGTGGGCGGCGCTGACCTTTGAGCCTCATCCGCGCAGCGTTTTCGGCGCCGAGGCCGCTCCCTTCCGCCTTACCCCTTTCAGGACCAAGGCCCGTCATATCAAGGCGTTGGGCGTCGATATCCTGGTGGCGCTGCACTTCGACCTTGAGTTCGCCGAACGCACAGCCGAAGCTTTTGTCGATGATATCCTGGTCAACGCCCTGGGAGCGCGTCATGTGGTGTCGGGTTATGATTTCGTTTTCGGGCATGGCCGCAAGGGTAATTGCGAGTCGTTATTGCATATGGGCGGGATAGCCGGGTTCGGTTTTACCTGCGTGCGCCCGGTTGAAGATGACGCCGGGGAGGCTTATTCCTCGACCCGCGTGCGCCGATACCTGATCGACGGCAATCCTCGCGCCGCCGCCGAGGTGCTGGGCCGTCCCTTTGAAATCGAGGGTCGCGTCGAAAAAGGCGCTCAACGCGGCCATGACGTCGGCTTTCCCACCGCCAATCTGCATCTCGGCGAGTACCAATGTCCGATGAAAGGCGTTTACGCCATACGCGCCGGCATTGATATCGACGGCGAAACGGCATGGCGTGACGGAGTCGCCAACCTCGGGGAAAGGCCTACTTTTGACGGCAAGGATACCGTTCTGGAGCCGCATATTTTTGATTTCCACGAAGACCTGTATGGTAGGCACCTGCGCGTCGAGCTGATCGAATATTTGAGACCGGAAAAGAAGTTCGACGGCATTGAGGCGTTGCGGACGCAAATTGCCAAGGACTGTGAGCAAGCGCGAAAAATATTGGCGGGATGAATCGATGACCGTGGACTATAAATCAACCGTTTTCCTGCCGACTACCAACTTTCCGATGAAAGCCGACTTGCCTCGGCGCGAGCCGGAAATGCTCAGGCGCTGGGATAAAATGGGTCTGCGGAAACGACTGCGCCGGGCGGCGGCGGGCCGGGATAAGTTCACCCTCCACGACGGCCCGCCCTACGCCAACGGCCACCTGCATATCGGCCATGCGCTGAACAAGATACTCAAGGACGTAATCGTCCGCTGCCGACAGATGCAGGGCAAGGACGCCGACTTCGTGCCGGGCTGGGATTGCCACGGCCTGCCCATCGAGTGGAAGATCGAGGAGAAATACCGCAAAGCCGGCAAGGACAAGGACGAGGTGCCGATCATCAACTTCCGCCGGGAATGCCGGGAATTCGCCGACAAGTGGATTGATGTCCAGCGCGAAGAATTCAAGCGGCTGGGCTGCGGCGGCGATTGGGATAACCCGTACGCCACCATGAACTTCGCCGCCGAGGCCCAAATCGTGCGCGAACTCGGCAAGTTCCTGATGAACGGCTCGCTGTACAAGGGGGCCAAGCCCGTCCTGTGGTCGGTTGTCGAAAAGACGGCGCTGGCCGAGGCCGAAGTCGAATACCACGACTACACTTCGACCACTATCTGGGTAAAATTCCCGGTACTCAAAGCGTCGATTTCGGACTTAACAAACGCCTCCATAGTAATATGGACGACGACGCCATGGACTATTCCCGGCAACCGCGCCGTCGCCTACGGCCCCGGCATTGATTATGCGGTCATTCTGGTTAGGGAGATCGGCGAAGGCAGCCTTGCCGAAGTCGGCGACAGACTGGTGGCGGCCGAGAGCCTGCTTACCCAATTCACGCATGTCGCCAAGATCGCCGGTTATGATATCGTTTGCCGTCTCAAGGGGCATGACCTGGACGGAACCGTCTGCCGCCATCCCTTCCACGGACAAGGCTATGATTTTGCAGTCCCGGTTCTGGCCGCCGGGTTCGTCGACACCGAGACCGGAACCGGATTCGTCCATATAGCTCCCGGCCATGGCGCCGATGACTGGGAACTGGGAATGAAACACGGGATTGCCGCGCCCGACACCGTCGGCGGCGACGGCATATTTCTCGCCGATGTGCCGCTGTTCGCCGGCAAGCATGTGTACAAGGTCAATCCGGAAGTGGTGGACGCCCTCAAGGACGCAAGGGCGTTGCTGGCTTCCGGCAAGCTCGTCCACAGCTATCCCCATTCATGGCGCTCCAAGGCGCCGCTGATCTTTCGCAACACCGCCCAGTGGTTCATTTCCATGGAAAAGACCGGCTTGCGCGAAAAGGCGCTGAAGGCGGTGGATGAGACCCGTTTCATCCCCGCCGGCGGCAAAAACCGCCTGCGGGGCATGATCGAGACCCGGCCCGACTGGTGCGTCTCGCGCCAGCGCGCCTGGGGGGCGCCGATTGCCGTTTTCGTCAATAACGCCACCGGCGAACCGTTGCGCGATCAAAAAGTCATGGACCGCATCGTCGCCGTAATTGAGGCGGAGGGCGCCGACGCCTGGTTTTCCTCCGATGCAAAACGCTTCCTCGGCGACGACTACCGACCGGAAGATTACCATCAGGTTATGGACATCCTTGACGTATGGTTTGATTCGGGCTGCACGCACAGCTTTGTCCTGGAAGCCCGCGCCGATCTGCAATGGCCGGCCTCGCTATATCTGGAAGGCAGCGATCAGCACCGGGGCTGGTTCCAGTCGTCGTTGCTGGAATCCTGCGGCACCAGGGGACGCGCTCCCTTCGAGGCGATGCTTACCCACGGCTTCGTCATGGCCGAGGACGGTCACAAGATGTCAAAATCGATGAACAACGTCGTTTCGCCCCAGGACGTGATCGACGGGAACGGCGCCGACATCCTGCGCTTGTGGGTGGTGGGTTCGGACTATACCGAGGACCTGCGCATCGGCGCCGAGATCGTCAAGCAACACGCCGACATCTATCGCCGTCTGCGCAACACCCTCCGTTTTCTGCTCGGCAATCTTCAGGGGTTCACCGAGGAAGAACGCTTGCCCGCCGCCGAGATGCCGGAACTGGAGCGCTGGGTGCTGCACAGGCTTTGGGAGATGAACCGACTGTTGAGGAACTCCTGCGACAGCTTCCAGTTTCATCCCCTGTTCTCGGAACTTCACAGCTTTTGCGCCGTCGATCTTTCCGCCTTCTATTTCGATATCCGCAAGGACAGCCTCTATTGCGACCGCGCCGATTCAGTCACCCGCCGGGCGGCGCGCACGGTGCTGGACGAATTGTTCAACTGCCTCACCGCCTGGCTGGCCCCCTTCATCTGCTTCACCGCCGAGGAAGCCTGGCTGTCCCGCCATCCGGGAGACGAAGAAAGCGTGCATCTGCGCCTGTTCCCCGACATCCCCGAGGACTGGCGCAACGACGATCTGGCCGAAAAATGGCGGGGTGTGCGCGACCTGCGCCGGGTCGTCACCGGAGCGCTGGAGAAAGCCCGCGCCGACAAGAAAATCGGCTCCAGCCTTCAGGCGGCGCCGGTTATTTACGCCGATCAAAAGCGCCGGGAAATGATGGAGGGGATTGATCTGTTCGAGCTGTTCATTACTTCCGGCGCCCGTTTTGATGAAGGCGACTGCCCGCCTGACGCCTTCCGCCTTCAGGAGACGCCCGGCGTCGCCGTCGAGGTGCGTTCAGCGCCGGGCGAGAAGTGTCAACGCTGCTGGAAGGTGCTGGAAGAAGTCAACAGCAACCCGGCGCATCCGGGGACATGCGGCCGATGCGCCGCCGCCGTCGCTGATTATCCGGCATCATCATGAAATCTTCAGTAACGTTAAGCATCGGACTGGCGGTCGCCGCCCTGGTGATCATGATCGATCAGGTCAGCAAGTGGTGGATTGTCTTTAACGTCATGCGGCCTTCGCCCTACGCCATCCCGGTGACCTCGTTCTTTAATATCGTGATGACGTGGAATCGCGGCGTCAGCTTCGGCATGTTTGATTCGGCGTCATCCCTCAATAACGTAATCCTGCCGATTCTTGCCGCCGTCATTGTCGGCGTGTTGCTGGCGTGGCTGCGCCGGGCCGCCAGTTATCGGGTGACTATCGCCATCGGCATGATCATCGGCGGCGCCGTCGGCAATATCATTGACCGCATCCATTTCGGCGCGGTAGCCGACTTCCTTGACTTCCATATTGCCGGCTACCACTGGCCGGCTTTCAACGCGGCGGATTCGGGAATTACCGTCGGCGCCGTAATTCTTATCGTTGATTCCTTGTTTGACCGCGAAAAAAGTAATAACATCAAAGAAGGGGCGGAAACGAACGACGGTCGGGATAAGCAATGAGACGGACCTGGGCAATCTTGTTTTTATCGGCTGCGGCGGCGCTGATCGGCGCTTGCGGCAACCAGGACGGCCTTTTCGGGGCCAAGCCGGCGCCCGATGAGTTCGCCGTCTATTCGCGGGCGCCTCTGGCCATGCCTCCCGACTTCGCGTTGCGACCGCCGGCCCCGGGAACCCAACGTCCCCAGGATGTGATCCCCAGGGAACGGGCGGAAAAGGCTTTGCTCGGCAATCCCGAAAACACGAATAAATTCGGATTGAAGACCGCCGAAGCTTCCCCCGGCGGCAGTCCCGGCGTACAGGCCCTGCTCAAGGATACGGGCGGACTCAAAGCTGATCCGAAAATCCGCGCTACTATCACCAGCGAGATGTCGATCATGTCGCAAGGCGACAAAGGCTTTACCGAGCGCCTGCTGTCATGGACCAGGAAAAACAACCCCGAGCAAGCCGGCATCGTCATCAATCCCGACGACGAAGCCCGGCGCATAAAGGAAAATCAGGCCCAAGGGCGTCCCATCACCGCTACCCCTCCCCCGGCGGCGCCGACGATAACCCGGCGCAGCGCTCCCAAAAGCAAGGGCTTCTGGGGCAGCCTTTTCTGATTCAACCAGCGCCGTTATTGCGCCATAATCCGCCGACGCCATATACAGACGCCAAGAATATCTTTGACCAGCGGAGCGCGCATGAAGTTCGTGAAAGTTTTCCGGTGGCTGGCCGGTCTCGCCTTGCTTCTGCCGGCGTCGCCGACTAACGCCGGAGTCTTTAATCCCGAAACCTTCCCCCTGGCCAACGGCATGAAAGTGGTCGTGGTGTCCAACCACCGGGCGCCCATAGTCACTCATATGGTATGGTACAAGGTCGGCGCCGCCGATGAGCCGCCGGGCAAGTCGGGCATCGCTCATCTGCTGGAACACCTGATGTTCAAAGGCACCGAGAAAATGGCGAGCGGCGAATTCTCCAAAATTCTGGCGCGCAACGGCGGCCAGGAAAACGCCTTCACCTCCCATGATTTTACGGCCTACTATCAGAACATAGCGGCGGATCGGCTGAAGATGGTCATGGAACTGGAGGCCGACCGCATGACCAATCTGGTAATCACCCAAAAGCAGGTGGAGACCGAGCGGCTGGTTATCCTTGAGGAGCGCCGCATGCGCACCGACAACGACCCGGCGGGAGCGCTCGGCGAACATATCAACGCCGCTCTTTACCTCAATCATCCCTATCGACGGCCTATCATCGGCTGGGAGCGGGAGATCAGCGTCCTTGCCCTTGATGACGTGCGTTCCTTTTACAAAAAATGGTACGCGCCCAATAACGCCACCCTGGTGATTGCCGGCGACATCACGGCAAAACAGTTGCGTCCGTTGGCGGAGGAGACTTATGGTAAAATTCCGGCCGTTGATGAGGCCGTGCGCATCCACCCCCAGGAGCCTCCCCATAAGGCCGCCAGGCGAGTGACGGTAAAGGACGGCAGGGTGCGCCAGCCGGCCTGGAGCCGCTCCTTCCTGGCCCCCGGCTACGTCGCCGGGGAGACAGTCCATGCTTATGCCCTTGATGTGCTTTCCGAAATTCTCGGCGGCGGCGCCACTACCCGTCTCTACAAAACGCTGGTGGTGAATGAAAAATTAGCGGTTTCCGCCGGGGCCTCATACAGCCCGAATTCCCTGGGGCCGACCGACTTTACCTTTCACGCCAGTCCCCAGCCCGGCGTCGCCATGGATAAGCTGGAAGCGGCCATGGAGAGTAAAATCGCCGAATTGCTGGCCGGCGGAGTGACCGAAGCCGAAATGAAACAGGCCAAGGTCCGTATGCAGGCCGATGCCGTTTTCGCCAGAGATTCGCTCAGCACCGGGGCGCAGGCCCTCGGTTCCGCGCTCAGCGCCGGACAAACTATCGAAGACATAGAAACATGGCCGGAACGCATTGAAGCGGTAACGGTTGAACAGATCAACGCCGCCGCGCGGGCGGTCCTGGTAGAGGAAAACTCGGTGACCGCCCTGTTATTGCCGGAAGGAGTCAAACCATGAGGGCGGCGTTAGTCGTCATCGCGTTGTTTTTAATGGCGCCCCCGGCCATGGCTGTTGACGTTCAGAAGGTTGTTTCCAAGAGCGGGCTGGAGGCATGGCTGGTCGAAGATCACGCCAACCCCATCATCTCCCTGCATTTTGCCTTCAGGGGCGGCGCGGCTCTCGACCCTGACGGCAAGGAGGGAGTCGCCGACATGACGGCCTCCACGCTGGATGAAGGCGCCGGAGACATGGACAGTCAGGCCTTCCAGGGGCGTCTCGACGGTTCGGCCATCACCCTTTCCTTCAAGGCCGGCCATGATGCGATCACCGGCAGAGTGGAGACGCTGACCGCCACCCGCGATCAGGCCTTTGAATTGTTGCATCTCGCACTGACCGCGCCGCGCTTTGATCAAGAGCCGGTTTCGCGCATCCGCGATCAGATACTGGCCGCATTGAGAGTAAGCATGGAGGACCCGAGCAAAATCGCCGGGCGCAAGCTGATGGCCGTTCTGTTCCCCGGACACCCCTACGGGCGTCCGGTGGAGGGTACGCCTGAGAGCATCAGCGCCGTTACCATTGAAGACATCAGAGCTTTCGCCAAGGGGCGGCTGGCCCGCGACAATCTGGTGATCGGCGCCGTCGGCGACATAACTCCCGATGAACTTTCCCGGATTATAGAATCAACCTTCGGCGGGTTGCCGGCGAAGGCTGCGCCCTGGGAGATTCCTCAAACCAGGCCCGCATCCGACGGACGCACCGTCGTCATCGCCAAGCCGGTGCCGCAAAGCGCCGTCAGCTTCGCCCAGCAGGGGCTGAAGCGCAATGACGCCGATTTCTATGCCGCCTTTATCATCAATCATGTGCTGGGCGGAGGCGGCTTCGGCTCGCGGCTGTTCAGCGAGGTGCGCGACAAGCGGGGCCTTGCCTATTCCATCCATAGCTACTTGTATCCTCTTGACGCCGCCGCCCTGGTTTCCGGTTCCGCCGGCACCGCCAACGCCGCCGTCGCCGAGACCCTGCGTCTGGTGCGTGAAGAATGGCGAAAGATGGCCGAGCAGGGGATAAGCGAAAAAGAACTGGCCGATACCAAGACCTACCTCACCGGCTCGTTCCCTCTTCGCTTTTCCTCAAGTCAGCATATCGCTTCCATTCTCGTCAGCATGCAACTGGACAGTCTGGGCATTGACTATCTGAACAAGCGCAATTCCTACATCGAGGCGGTGACCCTTGAAGACGCCAACCGGGTGGCGAGGAGTCTGCTCAAACCCGAGACCCTCACCATGGTGGTGGTCGGCGAACCGAAAGGACTCACTGATAACAAGTAGGGGTCTTAATGTCTTGATGCGCTCTCTAATTTTCAGCGGCGGACCCTCGGCATGAGTCAGGAAAATTTCAACTTCATCCGCGAACTGGTTATGGCGCGTTCAGGATTAGTCCTGAAAGAGGAAAAAAAGTATCTGGTTGAAAGCCGCCTCCGCCCGGTGGCCGGCAAACACGGCCTGGAAGATCACCACGCCCTGATCAATTTTGTCCGCTTCAACAAGGATGAGGGCCTCATCAACGAAATCATCGACGCGATGACGACCAATGAGACCTTCTTTTTTCGCGACGGCTCGCCGTTTGTTATTTTTCGTGATTTGATTCTGCCCCATGTCATGAAGAAGAATGCCGCCGCCAGATCATTCCGCATATGGTGCTGCGCCGCGTCCACCGGTCAGGAGCCTTATACGCTGGCGATGATTCTCCGGGAAACGGCGCCGCAACTGGCGGGCTGGACCTGTGATATCGTCGCCACCGATATTTCCAGGGAATCGCTGAAAAGGGCGCGATCCGGCATCTACACCCAGTTCGAAGTGCAACGGGGCTTGCCGATGCAGATGCTGGTTAAATACTTCAGGAACAAGACCGAGATGTGGGAGATAGATTCCTCATTGCGCGCCATGGTCGATTTCAGGGAATTCAACCTGCTGGATGATTTTACGTCCCTCGGCGTTTTCGATATTGTGTTTTGCCGAAATGTTCTGATCTACTTGGAGATGGACGCCAAAACGGATATTTTGGGAAGAATCGCCGAAAGAATGCCGAAGGACGGATTCCTTTTTCTCGGCAGTTCAGAGACGGTATTGGGCATTTCGGACGCTTTCAGGTTAATCCCCGATATGCCGGGGGTCTATTCCGCCTGTCCGGTCGGAGGTCCGGCTCAAGCCGCAAGATAGAGAAGTTGTTACAGCAACCTCCCCCAACCCCTCCTTGGTAAGGAGGGGAGAAAAGTTCCTCCCCTTACGAAGGGGAGGTCAGAAGGGGTTAAATTGCGCGAAACGCGGGAAAGACAAGGAGCCGAAATACATGACTTCATTGACTGAAACATCGGCATGGAAGGCGCTTGAAGCCCACCGTAACCAAATGACGGCTACGCACATGAGCGCGCTGTTTCGCGATCATCCCGACCGCTTTGATCGCTTCTCCCTTAAGCTTGATGATTTCCTTTTTGACTATTCCAAAAATTTAGTAACTGCCGAGACCATGGAGCTGCTGCTGGCCCTCGCCCGCCAGGCCGATGTCGAGGGCCGGCGCAACCGTATGTTCACCGCCGAGCCTGTCAACAGCACCGAGGACCGCGCCGTCCTGCACACGGCGCTGAGAAACAGATCGGGCGATGCCGTTATGCTTGACGGCGTCGATGTCATGACCGAAGTCCGCGACGTGCTGGGACAGATGCGAGCCTTCGCGGTGGCCGTGCGCGGCGGCATCTGGAAGGGGCATACCGGAAAGCCGGTGTCCGATGTCGTCAACATCGGCATCGGCGGCTCCGATCTGGGTCCGGCGCTGGCGTGCGAGGCCCTTACCCCCTACCACAAACCGGGACTGAAGCCTCACTTCGTCTCCAATGTTGACGGCACTCACATGGCCGAGACTCTCAAGGGGTTAAATCCGGCGACAACCCTGTTCATTGTCGCCTCCAAGACCTTCACCACCCAGGAAACCATGTCCAACGCCGCCACGGCGCGGGCGTGGCTGGTCGGCGCCCTGGGCGACGAGGCGGTGAGCCGCCATTTCGTGGCGCTGTCCGTCAACAAAAAGGCGGTGGCGGAGTTCGGCATCGACAAGGCGAACATGTTCCGCTTCTGGGACTGGGTAGGCGGGCGCTATTCGCTGTGGTCGGCCATCGGCCTGTCGGTCGCCGTGGTCGCCGGCATCGAACGCTTCGAGGAATTGCTGGAAGGCGCTTACGCCATGGATCGCCATTTCCGTGAAGCGCCGCTTTCATCCAACATGCCGGCGATCATGGCCCTTGTCGGAATCTGGAATTCCAACTTTCTCGGCGCAGACGCCCATGCCGTGCTGCCCTACGACCAGTATCTGAGACGCCTGCCCGCTTACCTGCAACAGGCCGACATGGAAAGCAACGGCAAGCGCGTGACAACGGACGGCGTCGCCGTTGATTACGACACCGGCCCTGTTATCTTCGGCGAACCCGGCACCAACGGACAGCACGCCTTCTACCAGCTTCTCCACCAGGGAACGCGGCTGGTGTCCTGCGACTTCATCGCCGCCGCCGAGAATCATAACGCGGGAGCCGAGTATCACGCCATCCTGCTGGCCAACTTCTTCGCCCAGACCGAGGCGCTGATGCGGGGCAAAACGGAAGGCGAGCCGCCCCACAAGACGTTCCCCGGCAATCGCCCCACCAACTCAATTCTGGTGCGTCGCTTCGACCCCCGCACGCTGGGCATGCTGCTCGCCCTCTACGAGCATAAAATATTCGTTCAAGGCGCAATCTGGCGCATCAACTCGTTTGATCAGTGGGGGGTGGAATTGGGCAAGCGGCTGGCCCAGGTCATTCTTCCCGAACTGATGACCGGGGAACCGGTGGAAAGCCACGACTCCTCCACCAACGGCCTCATCAATCACTACAAGCGCCTGAAAGCGACGTAGTCGTGACCATCATCCGCCGTCTGCCCGAAAATCTGGTCAACCGCATCGCCGCCGGCGAGGTGGTGGAAAGGCCGGCCTCGGCGGTCAAGGAGTTGGTGGAAAACAGCATCGACGCCGGGGCGTCGCGCATCGCAATCATCATGAAGGACGGCGGGCGCATCCTGATTTCGGTCACCGACGACGGCCTGGGCATGAGCGCCGATGAACTGGAGCTGGCGGTGGAGCGTCACGCCACTTCCAAGCTGGCCGACGATGACCTGATCCGCATTTCCACCCTCGGCTTTCGCGGCGAGGCGCTGCCTTCCATCGGCGCCGTCAGCCGGCTTTCCATTGTCAGCCGTCCGCCCGGCGCCTCCTCCGCCTGGGCCATTTCGGTGGAGGGCGGCGCCAGGGGCGCGGTCCGGCCGGCGGCGATGGGTCCGGGAACCCGCGTCGAGGTCCGCGACCTGTTTTACGCGACCCCGGCCCGACTCAAGTTCCTGAAAGCTCCGCGCACCGAGTTCGGCCACGCCGTCGAGACCATCAACCGTCTGGCCATGGCCCATCCCGAGATCGGCTTTACCCTGAACGACGGCGTACGCGACGTTGTCAAGCTGGCCGCCGCTCAGGGCCGACTGCTTGACGCCCGCCTGGAAAGACTGAGCGCCGTCATGGGCCGCGATTTTGCCGACAACGCCCTGCCCGTTGACGCCGAGCGGGAAGGCCTGCGCCTCAGCGGGTATGTCGGATTGCCGACGCTGAACCGGGGCAACGCCTCCATGCAGTTCCTGTTCGTCAACAATCGCCCGGTGCGCGATAAACTGTTGTACGGGGCGGTGCGCGGGGCCTACAGGGATTTCCTGGCGGCGGATCGTTACCCGCTGGCGGCGCTGTTTCTGGATGTCCCGCCCGAGATGGTGGACGTCAATGTCCATCCGGCCAAGACCGAGGTGCGTTTCCGCGACGCCGGCATGGTGCGCGGGTTGATCGTCGGCGCCGTCAGCCAAGCCCTGGCCGGAGCCGGACACCGCACTTCGACCATAATCTCAACGGCGGCTCTCGGCGCCGCCCGGCCATGGCCGACGCCCTATCATCCGTCTCGCGGCATGGCCGAAAGGTCTGCCGCTTTCCATGCCCCTCTGCCCCATCTGAAAACGACGCCCCAGGCCCCGGCCATGGTTGAGGAGACGCACGGGAATTACCCCCTGGGGGTGGCGCGGGCGCAGATACACCGGACCTATATAGTCGCCCAGAGCGACGACGGCATCATCATCGTCGATCAACACGCGGCTCACGAGCGGCTGATCCATGAACAGATAAAGAAGGCGTCGGCCAACGGCGGAGCGCCTCGCCAGGGATTGCTGATCCCCGAAGTGGTGGAACTGGACGAAGCCGCCGTTTCCCGCCTTGCCGCCCACGCCGATGAATTGCTGGCGCTGGGCCTGGCCGTCGAGGCTTTCGGTCCCGGCGCCGTGGTGGTGCGCGAGGCTCCGGCCATGCTCGGCGAGGCCGATCTTCAGGGGCTGGTCAAGGATCTGGCCGACGATCTGGCGGAGTTCAGCGAGGCGTTAGCCTTCAAGGAGCGCCTGGGCAAGGTGGCGGCGACCATGGCCTGCCACTCCAGCGTACGCGCCGGGCGCGCGCTCAACGGCGAGGAAATGAACGCCTTGCTGCGCGAGATGGAGGCGACGCCTCACTCCGGCCAATGCAGCCACGGCCGCCCCACCTATGTGGAGCTGAAACTGGCCGACATCGAAAAACTGTTCGGCAGAAGATGAACTGCTGATATGATCGCCGCATGCGGGTGTAGTTCAACGGTAGAACGAAAGCTTCCCAAGCTTTAGGCGGGGGTTCGACTCCCCTCACCCGCTCCATTACAGTAACCTCCCCCAACCCCTCCTTGGTAAGGAGGGGATAAAAGTTCCTCAGTCACTCCACCGGAGGCGAGGCCATGACCGAAAACGCCGGTCCCCTAAGCGGAATTCGCATCCTCGACCTGAGTCGGGTTCTGGCCGGGCCTTACTGCACCCAGCTTCTCGGCGATCTCGGCGCCGATGTCATCAAGATCGAAAAGCCGGGCGTCGGCGACGAAACCCGCCGCTGGGGTCCGCCCTACCTCAAGGGCAAGGACGGCGCGGATACCTCGGAAAGCGCCTACTACCTGAGTTGCAACCGCAACAAACGCTCGGCGGCCATCGACATCTCCAGACCGGAAGGAAGCGCCCTGGTCCGTCGTCTGCTGGCGTCCTGCGACGTTCTGATCGAGAATTTCAAGGTCGGAGGATTAAAGAAATACAGCCTGGACTACGAAGGACTGAAGGGCGATTTCCCACGGCTTGTTTATTGCTCGATTACGGGCTTCGGCCAGACCGGGCCTTACGCCGGGTTTCCCGGCTATGACTTTATCGCCCAGGGGATGGGCGGGATCATGGACGTCACCGGCGCCGCCGACGGCCCGCCGACCAAGACCGGCGTCGCCATCGCCGACATCATGTGCGGGATGTACGCCTCGACCGCCGTCCTTGCGGCGCTTCACCGGCGTGACCGGGAAGGCGTCGGCCAATACATCGACCTGTCGTTGCTTGATACCCAGGTGGCGTGGCTGGCCAACGTCGGGGTTAATTATTTAACGTCGGGGGAGGCGCCGGTTCGCCTCGGCAACGCTCATCCCAATATCGTCCCCTACCAGACGTTCGAGGCAAGCGACGGCCCCTTCATCCTTGCCGTCGGCAACGACGCTCAATTCAGAACATTCTGCGGGTTCGCCGGGAGATCGGAACTGGCGGATGACGAACGCTTTGCCGTTAACGCCGAACGGGTGCGCCGCCGCCGAACGCTGATCCCCATCCTCGAAGAAATAATCAGGCGCCGTCCCCGCCGCCATTGGCTTGACGGCCTGACCGATCTGAACGTGCCTTGTGGTCCGGTCAATGCCGTCCCGGAAGTTTTCAACGACCCCCAGGTCATCCACCGTGAGATGGCGATAGCCATGACTCACCCTCTGGCCGGGAACGACGCCGTAAACCTGATCGGCAACCCGATAAAGTTGTCGGGGAGCAAGACGAACTACCGCCGTCCGCCGCCGACGCTCGGCGAGCATACGGATGAGGTGCTGACGGAGCTTCTCGGCATGGACGGCGACGAATTGGCGAAATTGCGCGCCGGGGGAGTTATCTGAGGGCGGCGGCGTTGCGGGCCAAGGCTTCGACAGCCGGCCAATCGCCGGCGCCAACCGCCTCCGCCGGCGCGACCCATGAGCCGCCGACGCAGATCACGTTGTCCAGGGCCAGATAGTCTTTCGCTTTGACGGCGGTAATGCCGCCGGTTGGGCAGAACAATATGCGCGGCAAGGGCGAGGCGAGCAGTTTCAGACAGGCGACGCCGCCGATCGCCTCGGCGGGAAAGAATTTCTGCAAGCGATACCCTCGTTCAAGCAGGGCCATGGCCTCGGAAGCCGTCGCCGCTCCCGGCAGAAGCGGAAGAGCGTAATCGTCGGCGGCATCAAGCAACTTTGGCGAACTGCCGGGAGAGACGGCGAACCTGGCGCCGGCCTTTTCCGCCGCCGCCAATTGCTCGGCGTCAAGGACGGTGCCGACGCCGGGAACCGCGCCTTCGACTTCTTCGGCGATGGCCCTGACCGCATCAAGCGCCCCCGCCGTGCGCAGAGTCACCTCGATGGCCTTGAGTCCGCCGGCGACCAGGGCGCGGGCGAGAGGCGCCGCCGTCTTCGGGTCATGGACAATCAGCACCGGAATAACCGGAGCGAGTCTGAGAATTATCTCCAGGACATCCTGCTTGTGATTCATTCCACGTCTCCGAATACGCTTGCGCCGCGCTCGGCGCTGCCGACGGCGGCGCGGAAGGCGGCGAACAATTCCCGGCCTGTTCCAAAGCCGCTTGCCGCCGGGTCATGGCCTGCCGGCGTACGCGCCGCCCATTCTTTATCATCGACCAGCACATCCAGCTTTCCGGCGATGCTGTCGAGGCAAATCATGTCGCCGTCACGCACCTTGGCGATGGCTCCGCCGTTCGCCGCTTCGGGGGTTACATGAATCGCCGCCGGGACTTTGCCGGAGGCGCCGGACATCCGTCCATCGGTGACCAGCGCCACCTTGTAGCCGAGGTCTTGAATGATGCCGAGGGCGGGAGTCAGCTTGTGCAATTCCGGCATTCCGTTGGCTCGCGGCCCCTGAAAACGAACGATGCCGACGAAGTCGCGATTGAGCTTGTTCGCCTTGAAGGCGGCCAGCAGGTCTTCCTGGGAGTCAAAGACGACAGCCGGCGCCTTGACGGCGCGGCAACCGGGCGCAAGCGCCGAGGTCTTGATAACGGCGCGACCGATATTTCCGGAAAGAATCTTGATGCCGCCGTCGGCCTGAAACGGATCGGAGACGGGCCGAAGAATATTTTTATCATGGCTGCGGGACGCGGCCTTGGTCCAGCGGACGACTCCTTTGCCGTCGATCTTCGGTTCCGTGCGATAGCCGTCAAGCCCGGTTCCCCATACCGTTCGCACATCCTGATGAAGAAGACCGGCATCCAGCAATTCGCCGATCACGAAACCCATGCCGCCGGCGGCATGGAAGTGATTGACGTCGGCGGGGCCGTTCGGATAAACGCGGGCCAGTAACGGCACGACCTCGGAAAGGGCCGAAAAATCATCCCAGTCAAGCCGGATTCCCGCCGCCGCCGCCATGGCGACAAGGTGAAGCGTATGGTTGGTCGAGCCGCCGGTGGCAAGGAGTCCGACCACGCCGTTGACTATCGCCTTCTCGTCGATCATTTCGCCGACCGGAGTGTAGTTATCGCTTAACGCTGAAATGGCCAGCGCCCGCTTGGCGGCTTCCTTGGTCAGCGCGTCGCGCAGCGGCGTATCGGGATTGACGAAAGAGGCGCCGGGAAGATGAAGGCCCATGATCTCCATCAACATCTGGTTGGAATTGGCCGTGCCGTAAAAGGTGCAGGTTCCCGGCCCGTGATAGGATTTGGCTTCCGCCTCCAGCAGCTTGTCCCTGCCGATCTTGCCTTCGGCGTAAAGTTGGCGGACCTTGGCTTTTTCGTCATTGGGGAGACCGGAAGGCATCGGCCCGGCGGGCGCGAAGACCGCCGGCAAATGGCCGAAGCTGAGGGCGGCGATCACCATCCCCGGCGCGATCTTGTCGCACACGCCGAGGAAAATCGCTCCGTCGAACATATTGTGGGAAAGCGCGACCGCCGCGCTCATGGCGATCACGTCGCGGGAAAAGAGCGACAGTTCCATCCCGGCCTGACCTTGGGTAACGCCGTCGCACATGGCGGGGACGCCGCCGGCCACCTGGGCCACTCCTCCCGCCTCCCGCGCCGCCTCCTTGATAAGTCGGGGAAAGCGTTCAAACGGCTGATGGGCGGACAGCATGTCGTTATAGGCGGTGATAATGGCCAGGTTCGGCGCCGCGTCTTCCCTGAGCGCGGCCTTGTCGGCAACGCCGCAGGCGGCGAACCCGTGCGCAAGATTGCCGCAGGAAAGAACCTTACGGCCCACTCCTGATTTATTGGCGGCGCGGATGCGATCCAGATAGGCGGCGCGCGCATAGCGGCTGCGCTCCGCCATCTTGTTCGTGACTTCCCTGACTCGGTCGTTAAGCGCCATGGCTCATTTATCCTTGTGGTGCGTAATAGACGGCAAGCGGGCGAACGACATTTCGCAATACGGCGCGGATCGGCATTTCTTCAATCGGGCCGTCGCCGAGCGCGGCTTCCAGCACTCGCGCCCTACCCGCTCCTTCAATATGCAGGTAAAGTGATCGCGCCGCCAGCAATACGGGAAGGGTGAGCGTGATGCGCGGCTCGTTTGCGCCCTCGGCCCGCAAGGCGACAACCAGATGTTTTCCGACCGGATTGATCGCCTCGGCCAGGGCGTCGCCTCCCGGAAAGTACGACGCGGTGTGACCGTCGGCCCCCATGCCGATAACCGCCGCGTCAAACGGCAGGGACAAGGAAGCTATTTTGCGTCTGACCTCGTCAAGCCCCTGTTCCGGGCTTTCTACGTCTACATGGAGGCCGGTGAAAGACGCCGCCGCCGCGCGACCGCACAGCAGATTTTCCCGCACCAGCCGTTCATTGGAGCGTTCATCGGTCGCCTCCACCCATCGGTCATCGACCAACGTCACCATCACCTTCGACCAATCAACGGCGCGGCGACCGAGTTCAATCAGGAAGCGCTTGGGCGTTACACCGCCGGAAACGGCCAGCACGGCGTTTCCCCGCGCCTTGATTGCGGCGGCGAGGTCGGAGCCGACCGCTTCGGCCAGCGCCTCGGCCAACTCCTCGCCGTCGGCAAAATTGTGGCGGACAAGATTAACGTCCATGCCCGTTATTCTTCATGCCAGGTGCGTCCGTCCCGCTCGATAAGGGCGATTGAGGCGCTCGGTCCCCAGGTTCCCGCCGTATATAATTTAGGCGCGTCGCTGCGCGCCGCCCAGGCGGCGAAAATCGGATCGATCCAGTCCCATGCCGCCTCGACTTCGTCGCGGCGCATGAAAAGCGTCGCGTCGCCCCGGATAACGTCCATCAACAGGCGTTCGTAGGCGTCGGGGCAGCGAACGCGAAACAACTGAGCGAAACTCATGTCCAGCGGAACATACTTGAGGCGCATGGTGCTCGGTCCCGGATCCTTGATCATCAGCCAGAGTTTTACGCCTTCGTTCGGCTGAAGCCGAATGACCAGCTTGTTGGCGAGGGCCTGTCCCGCCGTTTCACCGAAGATGGAATGGGGAACCGGTCGAAAGGTAATGATGATTTCCGACAAATGGGCGGCCATGCGCTTGCCGGTTCGCAAATAGAACGGCGTCCCCGCCCATCGCCAGTTATCAATATCCGCCCTGATCGCCACGAAGGTCTCGGTCAGGCTGTTTTGCGCCTTGATCTCATCCGCGTAGCCGGGAACCGCGCCGCCGCCGGAAGCGCCGGTCGAATATTGGCCGCGCACGGTGAATTGTCCGGTCCTGGCCTCATTGAAGGGGCGAAGCGCCTTCAGCACCTTAAGCTTTTCGTCGCGGACGGTATTGGCGTCGGCCAGCATGGGCGGCTCCATCGCCACCAGACAGAGAAGCTGCAACAGGTGATTTTGCAGGATATCGCGCAAAGCGCCGACGGTGTCGTAAAAATCACCCCGGCCCTCGACGCCGATCAATTCGGCGACCGTTATCTGGACATGATCGATATGGGCGGCGTTCCACAGCGGCTCGAACAGCGCGTTGGCGAAGCGCAGCGCCATCAGGTTTTGCACCGTCTCCTTGCCCAGATAGTGGTCGATGCGGAAAATCTGATGCTCTTTGAAGAACGCGCCGACCGCCTCGTTGATGGCGTGGGCCGTCGCCAGGTCTTTTCCTATCGGCTTTTCAAGGACGATGCGGGTGCGCTCGTTGACCAGACCGGCGGCGCCGATGCGCCGGCAGATTTGCCCATAGATGTCCGGCGTGACGGCAAGGTAAAAAGCTCTGACTTTATTCTCGCCGGCCGCCAGAACCTGCGCAAGGTCGGCCCACCCGGAATCGCTCATCGCATCGACCGGAATGAAGAAAACCTGACTTAGGAAACAAGCCAGCGATTTCTCGTCGCGGTCATTGTCGCCGACAAAGCGTTTTAACGCGGCCAAGGCCTGTTCCCTGAAGTCCTCGCTGGTCAGGTTACGGCGGGAAACGGCGATGATCCTGCTGGCGCCGTCGATTTGTTGGCCCCGATAGCGGTGATAAAGCGCGGGCAACAGCTTGCGCAACGCAAGATCGCCGGCGCCGCCGAATACGACAAGGTCAAACGTATCGACGGGAAGAAGCTGACTCGTCGCCATGGCTGTTAACCTATCCGGAGGAATCTCCCGACATTGTATTTCATGGAACCCGCTTTTCCGTCAACGATTCCGTAACGACGGCGATCAGGCTCGCCAAAAAGACAAGAAACGGCACATGCATCATGTCGGCGTATCGGGTTAACGGCGGCGTCACCATGACGATCAGCACCACGAAAGCCTGTATGGTGAGGCCAAGATAGGCGGCCGCCTGAATTCCCGGCCCCAGGCTGAGCGTAAACGGAGCCATGATCATGAACGCGAAGCTTCCCCCCAGGATGAAGACGGTCAGGTATGGGAATATGCGGTCAAGTTTATTTGACAGGTAATCGAAGTAGCGAAATTGGGATACTACCTTGTCTTCATTAAAGACGCGGTTGTTATGCTTTTCTATTGCCTGAACGTAGACATCAAGGGATTCAAGGCCTTTTAACACGGGAGCATAATTGCTGTATTTTCCTTCTTCCCAATTAATCATCTGATACAGGACAAGGCGGCCGATGTTGCCGTTGGCGATAAAGATGTCGCCGCGCCAGAAATACTTGTAATTATCAAAAACCCAGCGGACATATTCCAAAGGATGACGCATGACGGCGTTAATCGAAATCTCCAAAAGAGCGTCATTGGCCATGATTGTCGCCTTGACGGGAGAAGACGCCTGTTCCGGGCGCGTCCTTGATATGTAGTCGATGGCGCCTGCTATTACATTACGCTGAACCTCTGCGGACCGGGATATTACCGCCGAGAGACCATTGTCCGCCGCCGCCACCGCCTGCCGGTAGCCGGATAATTTTCGGTAAAGTTCAGCGGAGAGTTCAGGGTAAGCATAAGAGGAGTCGGGTTCGATCAAGTGGGCGACATGCACGGCCATCGCCATTCCCGCCACCGACTCGGCGGAGAAATTTCCGCGAAGGGCGAAATTTGCCGCTTTTTGCGCCGTCATGACGACGGCGACCGTCGCCGCCACCGCCAGCAGGCACGATATTCTCTTTCTGGCCGTCAGAACGGTGAGGAAGATGAGAGGGGCAAACAAAAAGTAACCGTCGGGACGGACGGTGGCGGCGAGGCACACGGTGGCGGCCGCTACGGCGAGCAAGGGGAGGGATCGGGATTTCAATGCCAGCAATGCAAACCCCAGGTGGATAATTATCATTGACGCAAACAGACTCTCGGCCATCAATATCCGGCTGTAAAAAAGCACTGATCCGTCCATAAGCGCCGCTCCGCCCACGGCCAGCGAAATCAGGAACCGCCCGAACGCCCGATGCAGGGCGTAAGCGAGAAAAAAGATGGAAGCGATATAAAGGCCGACCTCAAAACCGATGGTATAGGAAAAATCGCCGAACATGGCTTTGGTCGCGGCGAGCAGAATTTCGTAGCCGATGGTTCTGAGCGGATGAAAATCAACAAAGAACTGGGTGTCCCTGGTAAAGAGCGGCGCCTGGGGGACGAAAAGGACGAAGGTGTAGAACGTATAAACCGCCACCGGAAAAAGCATAACGACGGAGGAAAACGGTCGGGCGTCAAGCCATGCCGGCCATTTCCGTGAATGCCGCGCCAGGCTCCGCATCCACCCGTTTCCCCCTTCCAGCCACGAAAACGCCGCCGCCGGAAGCAAGGCGGCCGCCACAAGCCACCAGGCGGCGGCAACCGGATAGCGAATTCGATAGGTCTTTTGGTTGCTCCTCGGGTCGGAGTTGTCGCTCGTCGAGAACAGGAGATCTTTGTTGCGCCAGTGGGAATAAGCTCCTTTCCCGAAACGTCTGATCCGATCATGCAGGGCGTGAGGAGGCCCCAGGGTTAATGTTGTGATATTTCCGGCGTCGGATTTTGCGTCCTCAAACAGCATTAGGCGCGACTGTCGAAGGCCGAAAAAATCATCGCCGGGAATAGATAAATAAGCGGGAGCGTTAAAAGGCGCCCTGAACGCCGATCCTTCGGCGGCGCTGATATCCGCTACGGAAATTATGCGTTCGTTTTCGATGAATCCGAGATGCGTGGCCGCGAGAACCAGGGTCGCCGCTAAAAAAAGCCGATGAACGACGACCACGGCGCGCCGCTAAAAAGGTATTTCGTCGTCCAGGTCACCCCCCGGCCCGCCGCCACCGCCACGGGACGAACCGGGTCCGGGTCCGGGAGCGCCGTAGCCCGGCTCCGCCCCGCCGGAATCATCGCCGGCATGGCCTCCGCCGCTACTTCCACCGCCATGGCCGCCGCCCTTGGCGTCAAGCATGGTCAATTCGCCGCGAAAATTCTGCAATACTACTTCCGTCGTATCCTTTTCAACGCCGTCCTTGCCGGTCCACTTACGGGTTTGCAGCGCCCCTTCGACGTAGACTTTGGAACCCTTGCGAAGATACTTTTCCGCCACCTCGGCGAGGCGGCTGTTAAAGATCACGACGCGGTGCCATTCGGTCTTTTCCCGGCGCTCCCCGGTGTTCTTGTCTTTCCAGTTTTCCGAGGTGGCGATGGAGAAGTTGACGATCTTGTCCCCGGACTGGGAGAAACGAACCTCCGGATCACGTCCCAGGTTGCCGACCAGAATTACTTTGTTGACGCTGCCTGCCATGACCATTCCCCCTTTGAAGCTTAGGGGGTGGACTTTACACCAATAAGCGGATTAAAGACCACCATGAAAAACATCACGGTTTCGGGCGCCCGCGAGCATAATCTGCAAAACATCACCGTGGAGATTCCCCGCGACGCCCTGACCGTGATCACCGGCCTTTCCGGGTCGGGCAAGTCGTCGCTGGCGTTTGACACTATCTACGCCGAGGGGCAGCGCCGTTACGTCGAGTCCCTGTCCGCCTACGCCCGCCAGTTTCTGGAACTGATGCAAAAGCCCGATGTCGATTCCATCGAGGGCCTAAGCCCGGCCATTTCCATCGAGCAGAAGACGACATCGAGGAATCCCCGCTCGACCGTCGCCACCGTCACTGAAATCTATGACTACATGCGGCTTTTGTTCGCCCGCGTCGGCGTTCCCCATTCGCCGGCGACCGGCCTTGCCATCGAAAGCCAGACGGTGTCCCAGATGGTGGACCGGGTGATGGAGATGAAGGAGGGAACCAGACTTTACCTGTTGGCCCCCATCGTCCGCAGCCGCAAGGGCGAGTACAAAAAAGAGCTTCAAGACCTGTCCAAGCGAGGCTTTCAGCGAGTCAAGATAGACGGAGAAATGTACGATATCGAGGACGCGCCCCCCCTCAATAAAAAAACAAAGCATGACATTGAGGTGGTGGTCGATCGTCTGGTTGTCCGCGACGGCCTGGAGAGCCGCCTTGCCGACAGCTTTGAGACGGCGCTGGGTTTAAGCGACGGCCTGGCCTTTACCGAGGATGCCGACGGCGGCGGGCGCACCATCTTTTCCGCCAAGTTCGCCTGTCCGGTCTCCGGCTTCACCATTGATGAGATCGAGCCGCGATTATTTTCTTTCAATAGTCCGTTCGGGGCCTGTCCCGCCTGCGATGGTCTCGGCACCGAGATGTATTTTGATCGTGAACTGGTGGTTCCCGACGACCGCTTGTCTCTTAAGCAGGGAGCGGTGGCGCCGTGGGCCAACTCAACCTCTCCGTACTACGCCCAGACGCTGGAAAGTCTGGCCGCGCAGTTCGGTTTTGATCTGACGGCGCCGTTCAGCAAACTTCCCGAATCGGCGGTCAACATCATCCTCTTCGGCTCCGGCGAAGAGGCGGTGACCATGAACTACAGCGACGGTCGCGGCGGCTATGACGTCAACAAGCCCTTCGAGGGGGTGATTCCCAATATGGAGCGGCGCTGGAGCGAGACCGACTCGTCATGGGTGCGCGACGAATTAAGCAAATTCCAGACGGTCACCATATGCGATGCCTGCTCCGGCCGGCGGCTCAAACCGGAAGCCCTGGCGGTCAAGATCGCCGGCCTCGACATCTCCGAAGCGGCGGCCATGTCCATCGACAAAGCGGCGCAATGGTTTCTCGGCCTGGACCGGGCGCTGACGGCCAAGCAGCGCAAGATCGCCGCCATGATCCTGCGCGAGGTCAACGCGAGGCTGGGCTTTTTGATGAATGTCGGGCTGGAATACCTGACTCTGTCCAGGGCCTCGTCGACTCTGTCGGGAGGCGAGAATCAACGCATTCGTCTGGCCTCGCAGATCGGCTCGGGGCTGACCGGGGTGCTTTATGTGCTGGACGAGCCGTCTATCGGCCTCCACCAGCGCGACAACCAACGTCTGCTGACCACCCTGGTCAGGCTGCGCGATCTGGGCAACACCGTCATCGTCGTCGAACACGACGCCGACGCCATTGCCGGCGCCGATTATCTCATCGACATGGGGCCGGGGGCCGGCATCCACGGCGGACGGGTGGTCGCCTCGGGCACGCCCGAACAGGTCATGGAATCGCCGGAAAGCATTACCGGCCAATATCTGACCGGCGTCCGCAAAATTCCGATTCCGGGCAAGCGCCGCAAAGGACGCAGCGGCCACAAACTGACGGTGGCCGGGGCCAAAGCCAACAACCTGACCAACATCACCGTCGATTTCCCGCTCGGCGTCTTTACCTGCATTACCGGCGTCTCCGGCGGCGGCAAGTCAACGCTGGTCATCGAGACCTTGTACAAGGCGGTGGCGCGGCGTCTGCACGGCGCCCGTCTGCATCCCGGCGAACATGAACGCATCGACGGGCTGGAACTGATCGACAAGGTGGTGGACATCGACCAGTCGCCCATCGGGCGCACGCCGCGCTCTAACCCGGCCACCTACACCGGCGCCTTTACCCCTATCCGCGAATGGTTCGCCGGACTGCCCGAGGCCAAGGCTCGCGGTTATAATCCGGGACGCTTTTCGTTCAACGTCAAGGGCGGGCGCTGCGAGGCCTGCCAGGGCGACGGCCTGATCAAGATCGAGATGCACTTCCTGCCCGACGTTTATGTCCGGTGCGACGTCTGCAAGGGCCGGCGCTATAACCGCGAGACCCTGGAAATCCGCTTCAGGAATAAATCAATCGCCGATGTTCTCGACATGACGATTGAAGAAGCTCACGCTTTCTTCAAGGCGGTGCCTTCGATTCGCGACAAGATGGAAACCCTGGAAAGGGTCGGCCTGGACTATATCCATCTCGGCCAACAGGCGACGACCCTGTCGGGCGGCGAGGCCCAGCGGGTAAAACTGGCCAAGGAACTGTCCCGACGGGCCACCGGCAAGACTCTCTATATCCTTGATGAGCCTACCACCGGCCTCCACTTCGCCGATGTCGAAAAACTTCTTGAAGTTCTTCATGCCCTGGTCGAGACCGGCAACACGGTGATCGTCATCGAACATAACCTGGAGGTGATAAAAACCGCCGACTGGGTCATCGACCTCGGTCCCGAAGGCGGCAACGGCGGCGGCAAGGTGGTGGCCAAGGGAACGCCGGAGGACATCGCCAAGGCAAAGGGAAGCTACACCGGACAGTACCTGAAAAAATATTTGAAGAAGTGAGCAGAGAGCTTCCATCCGACCGGTATATGCTTTAGATCAAAGCCGTATTATACGCAGGGGGCGATTTGTCTTCATTTTCCATTGCCGTAGTCGGTCTCGGCTATGTCGGGTTGCCCCTTGCGGTGGCCCTCGCCCGCCGTTTTTCCGTAATCGGGCTGGATCGCGACGCAACGCGGGTGAAACAACTCAAGGAAGGCTTCGACCGGACCGGCGAGATCGACCGGGAGGTTCTGAAACAAAGCTCCTTGAAGGTTACTGCGGATGCGGCGGACCTGACCGGCCGCGATATTTATATCATCGCCGTGCCGACCCCCGTTGACGAGGATAACCGCCCGGACCTCGGCGCCTTGCTTTCCGCCTGCCGGGAGGTCGGCGGCGTCATGGCCGAGGGGGCCGTCGTCGTCGTCGAAAGCACCGTCTATCCCGGCGTCACCGAAGACATCTGCGCTCCCGAACTGGAGGCCGCGTCCGGGCTTGAATGCGGAACGGATTTCTTTATGGGGTATTCACCGGAGCGGATAAATCCCGGCGACCGCGAACATACCGTCGAGCGGATCATCAAGGTGGTGGCCGGGCAAACGCCCGAGGTCACCGCCAAGCTGAAAGCGGTCTACGGCGCCGCCACTTCCGGCGGGGTATTCGTCGCCCGCGACATCAAGACCGCCGAGGCGGCGAAGGTCATCGAAAACGCGCAGCGCGACATCAACATCGCCTTTATCAACGAGGCGGCCAAGATCTTCGGCAAGATCGGCGTTTCCATGCATGACGTGCTGGAGGCCGCTTCCACCAAATGGAATTTTCTCAATTTCAAGCCGGGGTTCGTCGGCGGTCATTGCATCGGCGTCGATCCATACTATCTCGCTCATTGCGCCCAGCAGGCCGGTTATCACCCCGAGGTCGTTCTGGCGGGCAGGAGGATCAATGACGGGATGGGGGCCTATGTCGCCGAATGTATTGCCGGCGAGATGGCAGGTTGCGCAGGAAAAGACATCCTGGTTCTCGGCCTGACCTTCAAGGAAAACGTTACCGACCTTCGCAACTCAAAAGTCGCCGACCTCATCGGCGAGTTGGCCGGTCGCGGCTTCAAGGTAGAGGCGCATGATCCGATGGCCGATCCGGGAGAGGCCCTGAAATGCTTCGGCGTTCGGTTGCTGGCGAACCTCGATCAGGCGCAGGGATTTGATTGCGTAATCGGCGCCGTCGCCCATCGCATGTACGGCGAATTCGATGCGGGGGTCTTTGCAAGACTGCTGCGCCGGGGCGGGCTGGTCGCCGACATCAAAGGCATCTGGCGCGGCATTGACCTGCCCGAAGGCGTCAGACGCTGGGAGTTATAAGGGGAGTCTCATCGGCAAAGACGGCACGAATCACTTCACCGGCATCATCGAAAAACGGAAGCCGTTGCGCTGTCCGACGCTGCCCTCTACCAGCAGCAGCAATGACTTGATCCCCTTGCCCTTGGCTTCCTGGTATTTTTCGACCACCTGGCGAGGGTCCCAAACATCCTGTTGATTGACCTGAACGATGATTTCGCCGCGCTTGAGGTCGCTGTCAATTTTTTTTGTCTCGTCAAGCAGGGTGATGACGACGCCGGTTGAACTCCAACGCAGGTCGAATCCCGTTCGCATCTTCTCGGTCAACGCCGCCATGGTCAGGCCGAGTTCAGGGATGGCGGCGAATGATCCTGCGGCGATGCTGCGGGCCTCCGGTCGTTTGACGGCGTTCAGCTTAAGCTCTACGGTTTTGCCGTTGCGCAGGACGGTCACCGGCACGGTCTGATCCGGCGTGACGGCTTCGACGGCGGAAATCAGCCGCTTGAAGGTGTCGATTTCCTGTCCGGCAAACTTGACGATCAGGTCTCCGCGCTTGAGGTCGGCCTTGTCGGCCGGGCCGCCCAGATCAATATCGCGGACCAGAACTCCTTTCTCCTCGCCCAGGCCCAGCGTCACGGCGATTTCCTTGGTGATGCCCTGCACCTGCATGCCGGTAAACCCGGCCTTGTCGGCGGCGGCATCGGCGGCGCTTGCGGAACAAGGCAACGCAAGGGTTACGGCAAGAATGACGGCCTTTCGGATTATTGAAAAAAGAATTTGCATCACGCGGCCTACCTTTCTGTTTTTTTAACAGGACGGCGGATTGATAGCCTCTATCTTCTCCAGTTCCAGGATCACCGTAAATTCCCGATAGTCCAGAACCATGCGCCGGGCCACGCCGTTATCCAGTTGCATGATCTCGGCCTCGTACTCCGGTTCGGCGTCCTGGCTGTCCATCTGGTAAAAGGCCAACCTGACGTTCCATCCCGGTCGTTTGACAAGCGCGCCCAACTGATCCTTGGAGGGGACGGCTTCGGGCGCCGCCAGGGGGCCGATGAAGGCCACTACCTCTTGCGGGCCGCCGCCGTCGGCGCCGTCGAACACATGGCTCGGCGCCTGACGGTCGCCGGCGATAGCCCGGTCGATCAGCCAGGAGGTATGGCCGACCGGAAAAAGCGTCTTTTCCGGAAGACTGATGGTTTTGGCTTCGGGCAGTTTGTAATTGACCTCGCCGGGCTTTCCGTCGCTTCCGGCCCTGGCCTTGCCGTTGATCTGGCTCTTCTTTTCGTCGATATCGTTGTCGGCGGCAAAGCGGTAGTTACCGCCGTCCAAAGACTCAAGGCCGGAGAAATTCATTTTCTGTTTCAGCGTATCGCCCTCGGCGGTGCTGAGGTCCATCGTCATGGTTTGCTCCAGAATCCATCCGTCGCAGGACTTTTCCATGATCAGGGTCATGGCGCCGCGAGCGTCAACGAAGGAACTGCCGGCGCGGGCCTGTCCTATCTTGAGGGAATAAACGGCGCGGTGGGGCGCAAGATTGGCGGCCTCAAGCGGTTCCGAAGAAAAACCAAGAACAAAAGCCGCCGCCGGCAAACTGCCGATGAAAACAGGCAGCCGCCGAAATAAACCTGACAAAGTCATAATATTCAGTCCAAAAAAATCTTTATGGTATGCCCTAACCGGGCGGTTCCCGCCAGTTTGGACCAATTACCTCACTCTTTACAACATATTGACGCTCATCCGAAAGCCGTTCTTGCGAAAAATCGGTAGCCGCGATATCCAATTCACAGCGAATGGGGGAAAACAGAAGCATATGCGGATTTTAAGCGTTTTTGGAACGCGACCCGAAGCCATCAAGATGGCTCCGGTGGTCAAGGCATTGAAAGAAGCCCCGGCCATCGAGTCAAGAGTCTGCGTCACCGCCCAGCACCGGCAAATGCTGGACAACGCGCTCGACCTGTTTGATATCCGCCCCGACTACGATCTGGACATCATGCGCGACGGCCAGGACTTGACTCATATCACCGGCGCCGTGCTGTCGGGGATGGGGAGCGTTCTTGAGGACTTCAAGCCTCATCGGGTGCTGGTGCACGGCGACACCACCACCACCTTCGCCGCTTCATTGGCCGCCTTCTATAAGAAGATTCCGGTGGGGCATGTGGAGGCGGGGTTGCGCACCGGCGACATTTATGCGCCGTTCCCCGAGGAAATGAACCGCACCCTGACCGACGCCATCGCCGACATGCTGTTCGCGCCGACGGAAAAAGCCCGCGACAACCTGCTCAACGCCGGCATTCCGTCTACGCGCATCTTCGTCACCGGCAACACGGTGATCGACGCCCTGCTGGAAGCGACCGCCATATTGCGCGATAACGATGAGCGGCGGCGGGAATCGGCCGCCCGGTTTCCCTACCTGAAAGACGGGCGTCGCCTGATCCTGGTTACCGGACACAGACGCGAGAACTTCGGTCCCGGCTTCGAGCGCATTTGCGCCGCCCTGGCCCGCCTTGCCGAACGCGATGACGTCAGGATCGTCTATCCCGTCCATCTCAATCCGAATGTGCGCGAGCCGGTGGAGCGCATCCTCGGCGGCAGGGAAAATATCCATCTGATCGATCATCTTGACTATTTGCCGTTCGTGTTTCTTATGGAGAGCGCCTACTTTATCATCACTGATTCAGGCGGCATCCAGGAGGAAGCGCCTTCGCTGGGCAAGCCGGTTCTGGTCATGCGCGACGTTACCGAGCGCCCGGAGGCGGTTGAGGCCGGCGCCGCCAGACTGGTGGGGACGGATGTGGAAGTCATCGTCGGCGAAAGCCGGCGGCTGCTTGAAGATAAGGATGCCTATGCCGCCATGAGTCGCGTCCTTAACCCCTATGGAGACGGAAAAGCAAGCCGCCGCATCGTCAGGGAGATCATCCGTGAAACCTAGTTTTGGAAAAATATGCGTGATCGGCCTCGGCTATGTAGGGCTGCCGACGGCGGCGGTGTTCGCCGGTCGGGGAGTGCAGGTTCTCGGCGTTGATGTTAACGAGGAAACCGTATCCCTGATCAACCGGGGAAAGGCTCATATCGTCGAGCCTGACCTGGACATCATGGTCAACAGCGCGGTTGTCACCGGCAAGCTGCGGGCTTCCGTGAAGATCGAGCCGGCGGACGCCTTCATCATCGCCGTTCCCACCCCGTTGAGGGAAGACAACAAGCCCGGCCTGCAATATGTGCGCGAAGCCGCCTTGTCATTGGCGCCGGTTCTCAAGAAGGGCGATCTGGTCGTCATCGAGTCCACCTGTCCGGTGGGGACCACCGAGGCCTTCTCGGAACGGCTGGCCGAGCTGCGCCCGGACCTCACCTTTCCTCACCGCTCCGGGAATGAGGCGGATGTTCAAGTGGCTCACAGCCCGGAGCGCGTCCTGCCGGGGCGAGTGCTTCTCGAACTGGTCCGCAATGATCGGGTGATCGGCGGCGTGAGCAGACGCTGTTCCGAGCGGACGGTGGAGCTTTACCGCATCGCCGTCGAGGGGAAGTGCCTGATGACCACCGCCCGCACGGCGGAACTGGTCAAGCTGGCGGAGAACGCCTACCGCGACGTCAACATCGCCTTTGCCAACGAGTTGTCGCTGGTCTGTGACAAGCTGGACATAGATGTCTGGGAGGCGGTGCGTCTGGCCAACCATCATCCTCGGGTCAACGTGCTTAATCCCGGTCCCGGCGTCGGCGGCCATTGTATCGCCGTCGATCCCTGGTTTATCGTCGATTCCGCTCACGAGGAAACTCCCCTCATCCGGGCGGCGCGCCGCGTCAACGACGGCAAGCCCAGGCATATCGCCGACAAGGTGCTGAAAGCGGCGCAGGAATTAAAGGCGCCGTGCATCGCCTGTCTGGGGCTGGCCTACAAGGCCGATATCGACGACCTGCGGGAGAGTCCGGCGGTAGAGATCGTCCGGATGCTGGGCGAAAGCGGGAAAGGAAGGATGCTGGTCGTCGAGCCTCATATCAACGCCCTGCCCGACCGACTGGCGGGCATCGCCGGCATTCAACTGACGGACCTGGACAGGGCGCTGGCCGCCGCCGATATCGTCGTCCTGCTGGTCGATCATAATCCGTTCAAAGGCCTTGACCGGGAGCGCCTGCACGGCAAAATCGTCTTCGATACGCGCGGCGTGTGGCGGTAGCCCATGCCGATGATTACCGACACCGCGACGTTGGAGGGGTTTTGCCGACGCCTTTCCCGGTCCCCCTACATCACCGTCGACACCGAGTTCATGCGCGAAAAGACTTTCTGGCCCATCCTGTGTCTGGTGCAGGTGGCCGGACCTGATGAAGGCCGCGTCATCGACGCCCTGGCCGAAGGCATTGATCTCGCGCCTTTGTTCGCTCTGCTGGCCGACCACTCCATTCTCAAGGTATTCCATGCGGCGCGCCAGGACCTGGAGATTTTCCAAAAGCTGACCGGACGGTTGCCGGAGCCGCTTTTTGATACGCAAGTGGCGGCGATGGTTTGCGGGTTCGGCGATTCCGTCGGCTACGAGGCGCTGATCTCCACGCTGACCGATAACCGGGTCGATAAGTCTTCGCGCTTTACCGATTGGTCGCTGCGCCCGTTGAGCGAGCGCCAGATCAGTTACGCCCTGGAGGACGTCACTTTTCTGCGTGAGGCCTACGAAAAACTGCATGACAAGCTGGAGGCCAACAGTCGCGCCGCCTGGCTGGAAGAGGAAATGACGGTATTGATGACTCACGCCACTTACGAACCGGACCCCAGAGAAGCTTTCCGCCGCATCAAGGCCGGCAACGCCAACGGACGCTGTCTGGCGGTGCTGCGCGAAGTCTGCGCCTGGCGCGAAGAGGAAGCGCGTCGCCGCGACCAGCCCCGCAACCATATCATGCGTGACGAAGCCCTGCTGGAAATAGCCCACCACACCCCGGCGACCGCCGACGAACTGGCGCGCACCAGAGGGCTGGGCCGCCGCCTCGCCGATGGTCCGGCGGGACAGGCCATCCTTGCCGCAGTGAAGCGCGGCCTTGCCGTTCCCAGAGATGAACAACCGGAAATCCAGACCAGGCGCGAATTGCCGCGCGGCATCGGCCCGGTCTCGGAACTGCTTAAGGTGCTGCTTAAAATGAAATGCGATGAGTCCGGCGTCGCCCAGAAACTGCTGGCCTCGGTCGCCGATATCGAGTTGATCGCCGCCTTCGGCGAAGACGCCGACGTGAAGGCCCTGCACGGCTGGCGCCGCCAGGTCTTCGGCGATGACGCGCTTAAACTCAGAGCCGGCAAGACCGCCTTGGCGATCAAAGGCAACCGCCTGGAATTGGTGGACAGGAAATAGCCTATTCTACTTTACTCTTTAGCCCCATGGAGCGGGCCAGACTTTTCAGACGGCGTTCGACGGCTTCGCTTTCCAGGACGTCGCGCTCGCTCCGGCGCTTGGGCAGGATGAGAGCCAGCGTCTCCTTGCTTAACTTGAGGCGAGTGCCGGACAACAGTCCCGGCGCGCTCCCCGACAGGGTGTGGGCCAGCCTGAGCGCCAGCCCTATCGTCTGCACCCACGCCAATTGGCCTTCCTTTAACAGACTGCGCACGGAGTCCAGATCGGGATTCCAGGGGTCGCCGTTGTAGCGGACATAAACAGCCAGCCCCAGCACTCCACGGTCGCCATGGGTAAGGCCGGCAAAGGGCAATCGCAACGTCCGGTGCAGGGCATGTTCGGCCCGATAGTCCGGATGCTCGCACCAGCCGATATCACTGAGCAGGCAGGCGGCCCGGCGCAGCCGCTGTTGGCTTTGCGTCTCGGAGGGAAACAGCGGCGCCGTCCACGCGAGAATTTCCTCGCCGTCGATAGAGAAGCGGCCGCCGTGCTCGCTGAGGCCGATGCAGCCGCTGATCAGCGGGTCCTGGTTATGCACCCTCTCCGGCAACCCCTCCAGCATCCGGCCTTCGCGGATGCCGAATCCGGAAAACACCAGCTTGTCCGGAGTCGTTATTTCCAGTATCCCCTCCAGCGTCTTGGCGGCGAAGGGCAGAGTCTCAAGGCGTTTGGGCGAGATGCCGGGGATTCGTTCCATGGCGCTTCGGCCAAGCCCCCCGATCAGGCGGGCCATGCGCACCGCCTCCTCCCTGGCGATGGTGTAATTGTCGATGACGTGCAAAGGATACCCCGTCTGCTCGATAAAGATGCGGGCCAGAGACCGCCATGAGCCGCCGATCGCATAAAATGAGCGTCCCCTGACATTCATCGTTCCCGCCAGGGCGGCAAACTCGTCGGCGACGATTTCGCCGGCTTTGACGGCGATGCCCCCCGAGGCCTCGGCCAGTCTCAGGTGTCCCAGAGGCAGGGTGGCGTTGCCGCCGAAGACGCCCTTGTTGATTATCACCATATCCAGACTGCCGCCGCCCAGATCGCCGACAAGCCCGTCGGCGCCGGGGACGCCGCTAAGCAGCCCCAGCGCCGCCAGTCGCGCTTCCTCGGCGCCGCTCAGCACATCGACGGTCAAGCCGAACATCGCTTTAACCTCGGCGACGAAGTCCGGACCATCCACGGCGTCGCGCACGGCGGCCGTTGCTATAAGATCAAGGCGTCCCACTCCCATGGCCCCGGCCAGATTTATAAATCGGTTCAGGCTGCGCAGCGCCATGGCTACGCCTTGCGGGTTAAGCCTACCGCTTTTCGTAATGCCCAGCCCCAGCCCGCACTGGGCCTTCTCGTTAAACATGGGAATAGGCAGACGCTCCGGCTTGTCATAGACCACCAGACGCAACGTGTTGGAGCCGATATCGATCACCGCGACGCGGCCATCCTTGTTATTTTCAGTCATAGATCAAAGTTTATTCCAGGACGGCGGACAATGCGTTACGCTATGATTATAAGACCCGAGGCAATGCCATGATAGCGATGTTCTAATGTTCAACCTTTTTTTCACATGCTGACCGTACTCGTCGCCAATACCAAGGGCGGCTGCGGCAAGACCACCATCGCCACCAATCTGGCCGGAGCCTTCGCCGTCGCCGGGTTCGAGACGGTGCTGGCCGATTGCGACCGCCAGAAATCGAGCCTGGGTTGGGTGGAGCGCCGCCCCGGCTCCATGACGGATATTAAATCCGTTGATTGGACGCAGGAGATCACGCCCCTTCCGGCGAAAACCCAAAGGCTGATCATTGACGCGCCGGCGGCGCTGAAACGCAAGCAGGTGGAAGAACTGGTCCACATGGCCGACATGGTGGTGGTGCCGGTGTTGCCCTCGGTGTTTGATGAGAACACGACCCGCAAGTTCCTCGGCCTTCTCGACAAACTGAAGCCTGTGCGTAAGGGCAAAAGGGCGGTGGCGGTGGTCGGCAACCGCATGCGCCCGCGCACCAGGTCGGCGGAACGGCTGGACGATTTTCTCGCCGGCATCGATCAACGGGCCGTCGCCGCCCTGCGCGACAGCCAATCCTACGGCGCCGCCGCCATGTACGGCTTGAGCCTGTTTGACATGGAAGACCGGCGGGCGTTGAATTTTCTCCAGGATTGGCGGGTGCTGCTTTCCTTTATTGACGAAACTACCGCTAACAAAGATAGTTAATTAAGGTATATTCAGGTTATCATAATTTTCGCTGAAAAAGGGGGGAAACTGCTATGACCAAAAAAGCCAAAGACAAACCCGCGTCCTTGGAAGGCGTAAAATCCGCCCCTCCCCCGGAGGGCGCCCTCTCTCACGAAGGCGACTTCGTCATCAAGAAGCACAACAAGATAGATAACAAGACTTACGAAAGGGAACTTTCCCGTCTTCAGATCGAACTGATCAAGTTGCAGGAATGGATCAAGCAGAAGGGCCTCAAGGTGGTGATTATCTTCGAGGGCCGCGACGCCGCCGGCAAGGGCGGCACCATCAAGCGCATCACGGAAAGCCTCAATCCGCGCATCTGCCGGGTGGTGGCGCTCGGCACGCCGACCGAACGTGACAAGACTCAATGGTATTTCCAGCGCTATACGGCTCACCTGCCGGCGGCCGGCGAGATGGTTCTGTTTGACCGCTCCTGGTACAATCGCGCCGGCGTCGAGCGGGTGATGGGCTTTTGCTCCGACAGCGATTACCGGGAATTCCTGCGCTCATGCCCGGAGTTCGAGCGCATGCTGGTGCGTTCCGGCATTGTCATCGTCAAGTACTGGTTCTCGGTCAGCAATGATGAACAGGAACGCCGCTTCCAGGGTCGTCTCGGCGACCCCACCAAGCGCTGGAAGCTGTCGCCGATGGACCTTGAATCCCGCGACCGCTGGATCGAGTACTCCAAAGCCAAGGACGAAATGTTCGCTCACACCGACATCAAGCAGGCTCCGTGGTATGTGGTCGAGGCCGACATTAAAAAGCGCGCCCGCCTCAACTGCATCCGCCACCTGCTGAACCTCATCCCCTACGAGGACCTGACCCCCAAACCGCCCAAGCTGACGCCGAGAAAATCCGGCGCCGGCTATGTCCGTCCGCCGATCACCGATCAAACCTTCGTTCAGGACACCCTGGATGCCGAGTTGCACGCCAAGAAGGCAAAAAAAGGCAAGAAGGCAAAAAAAGGCAAGAAGGATAAAAAGTAAGGGAGCGGAGCCTGGAGTTCGGGTGATCCTTGTTTTAATGGGGGGTCTCCCGGCGGCTCGCTTTCTACAAAGAGGACGTGATGGCGCCTAAGACCGACAATCAATTAAAAAAAATCGGCATTGCCTCGCTGGCCGATCTGGTGGCGCCGGCGGGCGGCGCGGCATGGCGGAAAAAACGCAAGGACGCTTCGGACGACAAGAAGTCCGCTAAAAAGAAGAACAGGGCCGCCGCTGATATGATCGCCGGGGCGGCCCCCGGCCCCAGGGAACCGGGGCTTTTTCTTAACCGTGAAATGACCTGGTTAAGCTTTAATTATCGCGTCCTCAATGAGGCCGGGGACAAGCGCACGCCGTTGCTGGAGCGGATCAAGTTCCTGGCCATCGCCGCTTCCAATCTGGACGAGTTCTTTATGAAGCGCATCGGCGGCCTCAAGCAGCAGATCGGCGCCGGCGTTCACGATCTGTCAATCGACGGCCGCACTCCGATCCAGCAGATCAAGGAATGCGCTGAAATTATCGGCGACATGCGCAAGCAGATGCATAATCTGTATCTGGAACTGATCAGGGATATGGAAAAGCGAGGCATCGTAATCGCCTCATATGATAAACTTTCGTCCGGCGAGCGCGAAACGGCGCGGGCATATTACCTGAAGAATATCTATCCGCTGGTCACCCCCCTGGCGATGGACCCGGCCCATCCGTTCCCGTTCATTTCCAACCTGTCTTTGAATCTGCTGGTGACCCTGAACTATCCCGACGAGCCGACGGTGATCATGGCGCGCATCAAAGTGCCTGTGGGCGGCGCCGTGCCGCGCTTTCTGCGCGTTGATGAGTCCTTCCGCTTCGTGGCGCTGGAAGAAGTCATCGCCAATAACCTTGATCTGCTGTTTCCCGATATGGAGATCGCCTCGTGCGAGCTGTTCCGGGTAACCCGCAACTCCAACACTGAAATCGACGAGGAACAGGCCGGCGACCTGATGGCGATGATCGAGACCGAACTGCGCCACCGCAAGTTTGCTCCCATCGTGTTGATGGAAACCGAGGCCGGCATTAATCCGGTGCATCGCGGCATGTTGGCGGCGGAGCTGGGCCTGGACGAGAATACCGACGTTTTCGAGACCGATGTCATGATCGGCATGCGCGACCTGTTCGAGTTGGCGTCTCTGGTAATTCCCGAACTTCACGATTCGGACCATCATCCTATCACCAACGTCAAACTTCAGGACAACCGCAACATCTTTCACATCATTCGCAATAACGGCCCGATCCTGTTGCAGCATCCTTACGAATCCTTCGTCACGTCGGTGACGCGCTTCATTATGGAAGCCGGCATCGACCCCAAGGTGCAGGCGATCAAGATGACGCTGTATCGCACCTCGGCCGACACCAACATCATCGAGCATTTGATCAAGGCGGCGCGCAACGGCAAGCAGGTGGCGGTGGTCGTCGAACTCAAGGCCCGCTTCGACGAGGCCGCCAACATCCAGTGGGCAAGCCGCCTTGAAGAGGTCGGCATCCATGTCACCTACGGCGTGCTGGGCCTCAAAACACATTCCAAGCTGGTGCTGGTGGTGCGCCGGGATTACAACGGCCTCAAGCGTTACGCCCATATCGGCACCGGCAACTATCACGCCGGCACGGCGCGCATCTATTCGGACCTCGGACTGCTTACCGCCGACGATGAGATCGGCAAGGACTTGACCCGGCTGTTCAACTATCTGACCACCGGCTGCAAGCCGCTACAGGACTACAACAAGCTGCTGGCGGCGCCGAAAACGATGAAAAAGGCGCTGTTGTCCAAGATCGAGCGTGAAATATCGCTGCACTCCAGGAAAATGCCGGGCCGCATCCGCCTGAAGACCAACGCGCTTGAGGACCCTGACATCGTCATGGCGCTATATCGCGCCTCGCAGGCCGGAGTGAAGGTCGAACTGATCGTGCGCGACACCTGCCGTTTGCGCCCCGGCATACCCGGACTGTCCGACAACATAACAGTGGTCAGCATCGTCGGTCGTTTTCTGGAACACTCCCGCATCTACTATTTCCAGAACGCCGGCGATGAAGAGTACTTCATCGGCTCCGCCGATCTGATGTCACGCAACCTGGAAAGCCGTGTCGAGGTCATCGTCCCGGTGGAGGGAGAGGAGCAGCGCAAAGACCTGAAACGTATTTTTGACGCCCAGCTTAAGGACAAGCGCGCCGCCTGGGACATGATGCCGGACGGCTCTTACGTTCAACGTCGCCCCGAGCCGGGACAACGCTTTGAAAGCAGCCAGCAGACTTTGATCGCCGCCGCCGAAAAACGCCACCATGAAGCCAACCGACTGCTCAAGCGCAAGATCACGACCATCGCCCGGCGGGCGATAACGTAAGACGGGCTATCGTCATGAAAGCTATTTATTTATTGCGGCACGCCAAATCGAGTTGGGGGGATATGACCGTCGATGACCATGACCGCCCCTTAAACGAGCGGGGTCGGGAGGCCGGCGTACTGATGGCGAAGCATATCAGGGACAAGAACCTGATTGCCGATCTGGTCATTTGTTCGACAGCCGCCCGCGCCCGCCAGACTTTGCAATGTCTGCAATCCATCCTCGGCGACGATATTCCGGTGCGTTTCGAGGGCGATCTTTATATGGCGTCGCCGAAAAAAATGCTGAAAATATTAAGCCACATCGATGACCGGGCGTCATCGGCAATGCTGATCGGCCACAATCCCGGCATGCACATGCTGGCCGTCGCCATGGCTAAAACCGGAGACCATGAATCATTTGAACGCCTGCACGCAAAATATCCGACGGCGGCGCTGACGGCATTGACCTCCGCCGCCGACCGGTGGCGGGACGTCAATGACTGCAACCTTGAATCTTTCGTCTGCCCGGGAGATATAGAGTAGGCTGGATATTCCTACTTCTTCCCGGATTTTTTCGCCCGCTTGATCGCCTTCCTGGCCTTCCTAATTGCTTTCTTGGCCTTCTTGATGATCTTTTTTGCTTTTGCCATTTCGACCTCCGTTTTTAAGGACATGGAACGATGACGCCGCCTGTTCTTATACACTATATTCTCGGATTGATGTTTCAATATCGGCGGTTAACGGGCAAATGAACGGCGAGATCACGCTGGAATTTCATTTCAAGCCGGAAGACCTTCAGCGTCTCCGCGCCTTGCCGGTCATTAAACGGTCGACCGTCAAGCGCCCCTATACGAGATGCCTGAGCGGCGTCTATTTCGACACGCCGGGGCGGCTGCTTCGCAAAAATCATATCACCCTTGGAATATATAAAAGCGGACGACGCCATATCCAATGCGTCACTTCAGAGGAAACCAGGGTCGGCGGCATTGTCGTCCATGACAGGTGCGAGAACCACATTCTGACGGAAACTCCCGATCCGTCCGCTGTTGAGAATAATGATCTCAGGCGTCTTGTCGGCCGTCTTGGGCGGAACCGGATGAAAGAGGTCTTCCGCGTCGAGTTCAGGCGCACCACCTACCGGCTCGACTTGGGCGATGGGGGCGAGGCAACCTTTGATCTGGACAGCGGCGAGATTATTGCCGGAAACGTCCGCGAGCCGCTCAATGAAGCGCACCTGACGCTCACCGCAGGCGCTCCCGGTCAACTGCTTGATCTTGTCCTGGAAATTTTGTCGGCGGTCCAGCTCAGGGTGGCGGTCGCCGGCAGAACGGATCGCGGTTTTGCCATGGTTGAAGGCCGAGGGCCGGGTTGGCGAAAGAATGTCAGACTCGACTTATCCGAGGGCGCCACTTTTGAGGATGCCATGGTCCACACCGTTCACCACTGCCTGAAGCATATGCTGGCCAATGAGACGCACGTCCTGGAAAGCGAAGACCCTGAAGGCGTCCATCAGATGCGCGTGGCGCTCCGTCGGTTGCTTTCAGCGTTGCGTCTGTTCAGGTCGGTTTTGCCTCCTGACCGGCGCCGCCATATCGTCGGCGAGGCAAAGTGGATCATTGATCAATTGGCGGGAACACGGGACTGGGATGTTTTTCTCGATGAAATAGCGGCTCCGGCGATCGCCAATTCGGACAATAAAGATCAGTTTTCGGCGCTGATTGAACGAACTACGGCGCAAAGGGAGCGCTGCCGAAAGGTTTCACGACAGGCCATCCTGTCGGAGCGTTACACCAGATTCCTTTTGTTGGTGGGAACGTGGACGGCCAGGCGCGCGTGGCGTGATCAGCCGGCGCCGGAAGCTTCAGCGCTTCTCTTTTCGCCCGTCATCAACCTCTCTGATAATCTGATCAACGCCGGACACGGAAAGGTTACGGACAAGGGGCGGCGATTTAACAAGCTGACCGTCGCCGAGCGCCATAAATTGCGCATTCAGGTCAAGAAGCTGCGCTATGCCGTCGACTTCTTCAGTTCACTATACCCACACGACCGCATCCAACCTTATGCCGCCATGCTGGCCAAGCTTCAGGATTCGCTCGGATATTATAACGATGTCGCCGTCGCCGAGACTCTCGTCTCCCGCCTCGTTGCCGAATGCGGCGACGACAAAGACAACGCCCTGCAATGCCAACGCGCCGGCGGCATTGTTATCGGCTGGCACACCCACATTCTGGCGTTATCCGTGGAAACGCTGAAAAAAGACCTGGGAAACTTCATCAAGGCCAAGCGGTTTTGGTCCTGACGATTATTTCTTAAGTTATTTTTTCTTCACCGCTTTATTCACCTTCTTCACCACCTTGGGCGCCTTTTTGACGACCTTTGCGGCTTTTTTTACTGCCTTCGCGGCGACGGGCTTCTTCGTACTTTTAGCCTTCGCCTTCACTGCCGCAGCTCGCGCCGGAGCTTTGGCCGCAGTCTTGCGAGATGCGGTCGTCTTTTTCGCCGGCGCCTTTTTTGCCGGGGTCTTTTTTACTACAGCCATCGTTCTCTCCAGTTTATGCTGACACGGTGCAGGATTTACCCACTTTCAAAATTCGAGTATGCCCTCACAATTATGCGGCCACAAGCGAGACCTCTTAACTCATCCGTCGCTCGGCCACCACTTTCTGATACAGCCCGCCGAAATATACCTGTTTACGCCAAACGAAGTTGTCGGCGTCGCGGGCAAAACTTGCAATCTCTTTTTCCAGCAGACCGGCGGCATAAGGTTCCAGTGTGCGGAAAATAAAGTTCATAAGTCCTTTAAGAGGGTGACGATGATCAGGTTTGTGATAATCGACGAACACCGCCTTGCCCCCCGGCGCGACGCTGTCAAGCAACGCATTGACGATAGAATGTTTATAGCCATCAGGCACCTCATGCAACAAAAAGTAACTGGACACCGCGTTATATATCTCGCCGACAGGTTCTGCTGCGTCGGCAAGGCGAACCCGAGCCTGCGTCAGTCCGGCCAGCTTGCGGCGACAATGCTCAACCTGAATCGGCGCCACGTCGATGACATCAAGATGCCCGTTCGGCCCCACCGCCAGCGCCAGCTCATGAGTAAAATTTCCGTAGACATGAGCCGCTTGAAGCACCTTCCATCCAATGCCGAATTCCATGAGGGACACGTTCATCAGTTTCCTGTGGTTGCCCCAAAGGATCAACGAAACCACCAGGGTTCGGTCGAGCAGGGCGACGCACACCGGGTTGATATATGCCCAGGAGTAAGTCTCGATCATGTAATTCGGAATGGGCGGGTCAATCATATTGCCGGAGTTTTTCACGCCGCGCCTTCCAGCTTACGCAGCACCTGTTTGGTCAACGGCACGGTGATGTTGCGGCGCTCGGCCAGTGCCGTCTCATCGACGGCGCCGACCAGACGACGCGCCGCTTCAAATGAGCGCTCCATGTGCGTCAGCATAAAATTTATCACCTCTATGTCCACCTTGAGTTGGCGATCGGCAAACAGTTTCACCAGAACTGCGGCGATCAAGGCGTCGTCAGGAGGCCCGATTTCCACCGTCGGGGCGGCGATCAGACGCGAACGCAGATCGGCCAGAGATATGTTCCAGCGCGTCGGCGGCTGCGAGGCGGTCAGCAATAACCGGCGCCCGGTCTCCTGGGCCGTATTGTAAAGATGCAGAAGATGCTCCTCCTGTTGCGACAGAGAATCGGCGTCCTCGATTACGCAGGCCCGATGATCTCCGAGCAGTTCCGGCGGCTCCATGGCGGCAAGGTCTTCGGGCGATATGATCGCCGCTCCGCTTTTTGCCATGAATACCCTGGCCAGATGCGTCTTGCCGCAGCCGGCAGGCCCATGGACGATCAGCGCCGCAGCCGACCATTCAGGCCAGCAATCTATCCGGTCAACCGCCTGCCTGTTGCAGGGGGCCACCAGAAAATCATCGCCGGAGAACGCCGTTCGGTGATCAAAGTCGAGCGGCAATTGTTGCAAAGAGGTCAACTGCCGCCGTCCCCGCCGTGGAAAAGACCGCTTTCCCGATATTGGTCGATAGAGAAGCGGGCCAACACGCCGATGATCGCCGCCGCCGGAATCGCCAGCATCACGCCGGTGAACCCGAACAGGGCGCCGCCCGCCAGCAGGGCAAAGATGATCCATACCGGATGCAATCCGATCCGGTCTCCGACAAGTTTGGGCGTCAGGAAGTAACTCTCGGTGATCTGGCCGATAAAGAAGACGCCGGCTGTCAATGCTACGGGCAGCCAGTCCTGGAACTGGGCCAGAGCGATGCCTACGCCCGTCAGAAATCCGATCAGGGCGCCGACGTAGGGAATGAATGAGATCAGGCCGGCGCCGACCCCCACCAGCAACCCGAACGGCAACCCCGCCAAGGTCAATCCGATGGAATAGAAGATCGCCAACGCCAGACAGACGGTGGCCTGGCCGCGAACAAACCCGGCAATGGTTTTGTCGATCTCGGACAACTGCCGGCGAATGGTCGGGGCCGAGTTTCGCGGCAGCCAGCTATCGACGCGCCCGACAATGATATTCCAGTCACGCAGAAGGTAAAACGCCGCCACCGGGGTAATGACGACCAGAGACATCAACTGAAAAAAGGCGACTCCGCCGCTCCACATTCTTGCCAACACCCCGGTGAACCATTTGATCAAGTCGCCGGCATAATCGCCGGCGGCGACGCGCAGACGCTCCGTCGCTTCAGGCGTCATGTCCGCCTGAAGACGATGGATCAGGGGTTCGGCCTGGGTCCGCGCCGCATCAATCAGTCCGGGAATCTTGGAAGCCAGCCCCACTACCTGCCCTTGAAGCAATGGGATCAGCAAAATCAGACCGCCGAAGGCGATCACAAAAAAGGCGGCGATGATCAGCCCCGCAGCTACCCCCCGCGAACATCCCCAACTGTGCAGCTTTTCGGCGACCGGATCAAAAAAGTAGGCCACCGCCATTCCGGCGACGAACGGCGTCAACACGCCGCTGAGCATGAAAAGCAGCGCGGCGAAAACGGCAAAGCCGATCAGCCAACTTATCAAACGCCGATCATTCGTCAATTTTTCTCCTCCATGGCGGCGACGCGCCGTCCCCAAGTCATTATGTAAACAGCGCCGGAAAGCAAGGTCGTTGCGGCGACAACGATGGCCATAAGATCAATAATTACACCGTCATTGACGCCATACGCATCAACGCCGAGCACGGCGGCGACCAGCACAATCTGGGCCACGGTGTTGATCTTGCTGATCATCAGCGGCTCCATGATCAACGAATGAGTCAGGGTTTCATAGAGAATAGCGCCCCCGACAATCAGGGCGTCGCGAAACACCACCATGATCACCAGCCATATTTCAATAAGCCCGATATTTCCAAGAGTGACATAGGCACAGACCAGAAGCGCCTTATCGGCCAACGGATCGAGAAACTTACCCAAGGTGGTCTCGGCATTGAAGCGCTTGGCGATGAAGCCGTCAACCGCATCGCTGACGGCGGCGATAATGAACAGCCAGAAGGCGGCGATAATTTGATCATCGAGCACCAGCCACACCAATACCGGCACGCACAACAGGCGTCCGATAGATATAAGATTAGGGATGTTCACTCCGTACCTATCCGGTTAATGTAGACAACCACTACATATAGGGTTGCCGCATACATCCTTATTACGGCGGCAAGTAGCCACAAACGGAAATTGTCGCTGCCAAGAGGAAAGGCTGGGATCGCCCTATTTCTGACGTTCACATCACCAATGCCTGATGCTGATCTCACTCCTGTCATCGAAGCCGGTTTTTGAATTCTGGCAAACATCATACTCACTGCTTTTCCCTTCGTGCCTTCGCCATAAGCGCACGTTGTTGCTTCCTATTCATCCCCATGTTGGACGTTGGCCCTGCCTTTCTCTCGATCATGACAGTCTCCACGTCGGGATACTCTTGACCGTTCCATGGCGTTTCCTTCAGTGAGCCTTGCAGCACACCATAAGTCTTGCAGTCCAGTTTAATGGCTCGCCGACTTTCGTCTGTCCATTCGGTTTGTTCGGCATAAACCAAGTCCTCAGAACTGCCACGCCCCTGACCGGGTGGTTCGCAAGATATACCAATCACTCGTTCTAAGTGAGGATTACGCTCCAGAAGACCTTGCGCATAAACTATCGCAAATTCTGATCTCTTGAGCCTATACTGCTCATACCCACCCTTCTTCTCCATCCAATCCAGATACTTTATGGTAAAAATGAAGAATCCGGTCTCATTCTCTCTCGCCTCGGCTGTACTGATCATCGCACGGAAAAAAATATTTACCATCTTTCCCTTCTCTAAGGCCCCCCTGACCGCTTCGCCATACATGCGCCGTGCAAAGCGCCGTTGTAGCGCCATGTACCGCACACCTAATTCGTTCTTTCTGAGGTCGAAGTCGTGACCAGCCGGGGTAATCGACGTACCATCAAGCATGTGGGTCGTAAATTTCTCGATAAGCGTGTCCCACAGGTAAGATATCCTGTCCGCCCTCTTCTTTGCGATGTACTGAGGGTCTCCGACAAAGCGGTTGTAGCGCGAACGATCAATTTCGATCTGACCGTGCTCATCATCAAGCACAAAATCATGATCGCCATCATCGTTGATCCGTACCGCATAATAGGCCAGTAAGTTTTCTTCGCCATACGCTTGCAAGAGACGGCCAGATCGAATGAAAGCAACTTTCTTCTCAAGATAGTCTGTGAAATCGCGGACAGTATCCAACTCGCTCATAACGATATCCAAGGCTATATCATCGATCACATGGACGAATGAGCCAGATGGATCTAGGTCACCTATTGCAAACGGCTCGATCTCGCATGGCTTGCCCAACCAGTGTGCGTCAGCCTTAATCGTGGGCTTAATGATCAAGCTTCCGGAACTGTCCGGAAAATGCTTCCTGCACTCTTGGGCAGCGCCTTTCGCCACGACAACTCTGTGAATTACCCGGTCTTCAGTAGGCGGAAAATTAATAGGAAACGGAACGGTGCAGTCTCTATCTAAAAAAATACGATCTGGATGTTCAGTGATCCATCGCTCAGCGCCCTGAGCCTGCTTTGCTGAGTCGCGCACCGCGCGCTTGACCCATCTACTCCAAGCAAGCCCCAACTCTCCATTTGGCCAGGCGATAGTTTTCTCGCTGAAAATGACGATGTGCCGACCACAAACAACGAGAAGATCGCACAGTTCCTTCCCGTCACCACGGCCCGACTCTTTCTGGTCTCGAAATAGACTTGGGTAAGACCACAAATTCAGAAATGATTTCTCAGCCAGCTTCGCAAGATAGCGCTCTGACACCGTGGTTCCGCCGCCCCTTACCACGGGCGATCTTAACTGTTCCGGGCGTTCGTCAATTCCGGTTGGTCTAAAAATCTTCCGATATCCTTATTACAGAATAATCCCTAGAGGTTAGATAGCAACTATAACTCTCATTACGGTTGTAAAAAATGGTTCATTCGCCGTCGGCCATTGGCGTAGCCGAGATATTATGGCAGAGGTGGAAAATGGCGGCAATGGGTCATGACCGGACGATTGGGTGGGGTCGGCATGGCGTGTCGTTTACTCTATATGTAGTGGGTGTCTGTCTTAACCGGATAGGAACGGTTCACTCGTTCAAGACCTTTACCGCGCCAGACTCAGAATCCATTCGTCGCCTTCCCTTAACAGAGCGATATCTTTTTGTTCCAGGGCCAGCGCAAGCTGCTCCGGCTCCCCGATGTAGTGAATATTGATCCGCGCCTCGTCGCGGGACAGAAGCACCAGGTCCACGCTGTTGATCACGGCGACGCCATCCAGCCGCTGGCGCACCGCCAACCAATCCTTGAGTCCGCCGATGCGCACGATAGCCGCCACCACGCCCCGCTGTCCGAAATGAAGACGATTATCCAGTTTCCAGTTGTCTTCAACCCTAAGGGTCAATTCAAGGGCGGCGCGGGCCATCAGGCCGCTGAAGCTTTCGCCGTCAACGGAGGGAAATAACTCGGTGACGGTTTTTGCCTCGGTCACCGCGCCATAACGGGTGACGAAGACCTCCAGGGCCGGTCGCCCGCGCTCGTCCATGCGCTGTATGGCGTGCGCCACCAGGGTATCGCCGGCGCCATAGCGGGCGGCAACGGCGTTGAGACGTTGGCGGTCGCCGGCCAGCGCCTGCTCGCCGCCGATGGCGGCAATGTCGCGCAAGTCTCCCGTCGGCAGCAGCGTCGGCACCAGACTGTCTCTAAGCGAACGGGCGGCCCAGGCATCCCGCCAGGGATTGGGATCGTCAAACAGCAGTCTGGTCCCCGCCGTTTCGAATACCGGCAACACCAGAACCGGCTTGCTGGGAGTCTCGGCGAACGATACGGCGAAATCAATGAGAAGGCGGCGCACCTCGTCCCCCTTGAAGCGGAAATCCAGCTTGGCCAGATAGCGCACCTGGGAAGTCTTCTCTTCGGCCACCGAGAAGTCCTTGAGATAAGAATCGACTTTTTCACGGGTAAAATCCGGCAGGCGTCGATAATCGGAACGTATGACAAGGCGTTCCAGCAGCCTTTTGAAAGCGGCGACCTCTCCTTCGGCTACGGCTTGATCCCTGGCCGCAGCGGCGGCGTCGGCAGTGGCGTCAACCGCTACCCCCTTGACCTCAAAAACGTCAACGACCTTCGCCTGCGCCGGGACGCCGAGAATTACAAACGCGACGAAAAAGGCCGAGGCCGAAAAAACAACGGCTGACAAACGTCGATAGATCATTTCAATAATGTCCCGGATATATTATCTTTTGCGCGTCTCGGCTATTTTAGCATATCGAACCAAAGGTGGAAAACATTACCGGTCTAAGCTACAAGGATTCAGGCGTCGATATCGACGCCGGTGACGAACTGGTCGAGGCGATCAAACCGCTGGCTGCGGCAACGACGCGAAGCGGCGTCGCCTCCGGCCTCGGCGGATTCGGCGCTTTGTTCGACCTGAAAGCGGCGGGATACAAAGACCCCATTCTGGTCGCCGCCACCGACGGCGTCGGCACCAAACTGAAAATTGCCATCAACTCAAACCGGCTCCGAACGGTAGGCGTCGATCTGGTCGCCATGTGCGTCAACGATCTGGTGGTGCAAGGCGCCGAGCCTCTGTTTTTTCTTGATTATTACGCTACCGGCGGCCTTGAGGTAAAATCGGCGGCAAGCGTTATCGCCGGCATCGCCGAGGGTTGCCGTCTGGCCGGTTGCGCCCTCATCGGCGGCGAGACGGCGGAGATGCCCGGCATGTACGCCGCCAAGGACTTCGATCTGGCCGGCTTCGCCGTCGGCGCCGTCGAGCGCGGGGAGTTGCTGACCGGCGAGACCGTAAGCGAAGGCGACGTGGTCCTCGGCCTGACTTCCGGCGGGCTGCACTCCAACGGCTTCTCCCTGGTCCGCAAAGTCGTCGAAAAAAGCGGACTTGATCTTCTCGCTCCTGCCCCCTTCGACCAAAAGCGCAGCCTCGCCGAGGCTTTGCTGGAACCGACGCGCATTTATGTAAAAAGCTGCCTCTCGGCTATACGGGGCGGCGGCGTCAAGGCGCTGGCCCATATCACCGGCGGCGGTCTAATCGAGAATATTCCGCGTGTCCTGCCCCGGGGCCTCGCCGCCGAGATTGATGTTTCAACATGGCGGTTGCCCGATGTTTTCGCGTGGCTGGCCGACGCCGGCGGCATCGCGCCGGGCGAAATGGCCCGCACTTTCAACTGCGGCATCGGCATGGCGGTGGTGGCCGACGCCGGCAGAGCCGAGGACGTGGAAGCGGCATTGACGCAGGCAGGCGAGACGGTGTTTACCATCGGCAGGATCGTATCCACCTCTGGAGACGAGCCGATAGTAATCATCAAGGGACTGGACTCTGCATGGCGAAGCTGAGAGTCGGCGTCCTGATCTCGGGACGGGGCAGCAACATGCGGGCGCTGATCGACGCCGCGTCCGCTCCCGATTACCCGGCTGAGATCGTGCTGGTGGTCTCTAACGTACCCGGCGCCGGCGGGCTGGAATACGCAAAGAGCGCCGGCATCGCCGTCGCCGTCGTCAACCACAAGGAATTTGCGACCCGCGAGGCCTTCGAGGAGGCGGTATGCCGAAAGCTTCAGGAAGCCGAGGCGGAACTGGTGTGTCTGGCCGGCTTCATGCGGGTATTGACGGAAGGCATGGCAAGACGTTGGCGCGACCGCCTGATCAATATCCATCCGTCGCTGCTGCCCGCCTTCACGGGCCTGCATGTGCAGGAACGGGCCGTTGAAACCGGCGTCCGTTTCTCCGGCTGCACGGTGCATTTCGTGCGCCCGGCCATGGATGACGGCCCGATCATCGCCCAAGCCTGCGTGCCTGTGTTCCAGAGCGACAGCGCCGACGATCTGACGGCGCGGATTTTAATCCAGGAACACCGCATCTATCCGCTGGCGGTGAAGCTCATCGCCGAGGGACGGGTTCGCGTCGTCAACGAACGGGTAACCATCGACGGCGCTGACGAGGCCGACGGTGTATTGCTCAATCCGCAACCTTAGCTCCCTCCATCTCTTCCCTTATCAATTCGAGGGCGAGCCATTTTTCCTCCGCCGTCGCCAGATCGGCTTCGGTCGCCTCCAGCTTGGCCGCCGCCGTCGCAAAGGTCGCCGGGTCGCGGGAGAACAGGCCGGGGTCGGCGAGGGTTTCACGAAGGTCCGCTATTTCGGCTTCCATCAGCGTCATGTCGCCGGGCAGTGTTTGCAAGGCGTGTCGGTCCTTGAAGGAAAGGGTGCGCCTTGGTTTGGCCGACCGGTCGGCTTTCTTCGGTTTTGCCGCCTTCGCCGCCGTCGTCTCTTCCTTGCGGTCATGCCCGCGTTGAGCCGCCATGTCGGAATAGCCCCCGGCGTATTCGATCCAATGCCCGTCTCCCTCCGAGGCAATCACCGAGGTAACCACACGGTCAAGGAAGTCCCGGTCATGGCTGACCAGCAGCACCGTGCCGGGATAATCGGCCAGCATTTCCTGCAACAGATCGAGAGTTTCCAGGTCGAGGTCGTTGGTCGGCTCGTCCAGCACCAACAGATTGGAAGGCATGGCAAGGGCGCGCGCCAGCATGAGGCGGCCCCGCTCCCCGCCGGAGAGCGCTTCGATGGGGGTGCGCGCCTGCTCGGAGGTGAACAGAAAATCCTTCATATAACCGATGACATGCTTGGGCTTGCCGGCGATGGTCAGGGTGTCGCTGCCTCCGCCGGTAAGGGCTTCCGTCAGAGTCCATTGAGGATTGAGACTTTCGCGCCGTTGATCGAGGGAGACCATTTGCAGGTTTGTTCCCAGCCGGATCGTCCCTTCGTCGGGGCCGATAAGGCCGGTCAGCAGATTAAGCAGCGTCGTCTTGCCGGCGCCGTTGGGGCCGACAAAGCCGACGCGGTCGCCGCGCAAAATCCGCGCCGAGAAGTCCTTGACGATTGCCGCGCCGCCATAAGATTTGCTCACATTCTTGGCTTCCGCCGCCAGCTTGCCGGAGACTTCGCCCTCGGTAGGGGTCATTTTGACGACGCCGGTTTTGCGGCGTTGATCGCGGCGTTCCTGACGCAGGGCTTGAAGGGAGCGCATTCGCCCCTGATTGCGCTTCCGGCGCGCCGTGACGCCGTGAATCAGCCAATGATTTTCCATGGCGATTTTGCGCACCAGCTTATGACGGTCAACATCTTCCTGTTCCAGGGTTTCGTCGCGCCATGCTTCAAATTCGGAAAATCCCCGATCCAGGCGCCGCGCCTGACCGCGATCCAGCCAGACGGTCGCCCGCGACAGGTTCTCAAGGAAGCGCCGGTCATGGCTGATCAACACCAGGGCGGAGCGCAGACCGGCCAGTTCATTCTCCAGCCATTCGATGGCGGGCAGGTCCAGATGGTTGGTCGGTTCGTCGAGAAGCAGGATATCGGGTTCGGGGGCCAGGGCGCGGGCCAGGGCGCACCGCCGCGCTTCGCCGCCGGAAAGATGCGACGGCTGTTCTTCGCCGGTGAGGCCCAGTTGCTCCAGCAGATGCTGCGCCCGATAAGAGTCGTCGCCCGGCCCAAGTCCCGCCTCGACATAGGCAAGAGTCGTCGCGTACCCGGAAATATCCGGCTCTTGGGGCAGATAGCGGATCGTCACTCCCGACTGAACGAAGCGTTCGCCCTCATCGGCCTCAATCAGACCGGCGGCGATCTTGAGAAGAGTCGACTTTCCCGAGCCGTTGCGGCCGACCAGACACAGCCTCTCCCCCCTTGAAACAAAAAGCTCCGCCCCCTCAAGGACAGGCGCTCCGCCGAAGGTCAGATGAATGTCGCGCAGAATGAGAATAGGTGGGGCCATGGGAACCCGCCGCCGACAAACTTTCCGCTTACCTTACATGCAGGACCCGCAGCAACTGCTCTGCTCCGTTTTTGTCTTGGCGAATTCGACGCCTTTATCTTTAAGAAGTTTTGTCAACTCACCGCTTTCAAACATCTCGCGGACGATGTCGCAGCCGCCGATGAACTCACCCTTGATGTAAAGCTGGGGGATGGTCGGCCAGTTGGAGAATTGCTTGATGCCTTCGCGGATTTCCATATCCGCCAGCACGTCGACGCTCTTGAACTTGATCCCCGCTTCGGTGAGGACCTGCACCGTCGCCGCCGAGAATCCGCATTGGGGAAACATCGGCGATCCCTTCATGAAAAGCAGTACGGGATTTTCGTCGAGCGCCGCCCGGATGCGCGTGAATACTGGGCTTTCGTTCATTATTGTTTTCCTTTCTTGATGGAAGTCTTAATCGTCCTGGGGAACGCCGGTCTGAAGAGCCAAGGCGTGCAACTCGTTGCCCATTCGTCCTTGCAGGGCCTTATAGACCATCTGATGCTGTTGCACACGGCTTTTGCCGACGAATTGGCCGGAGATGACCAGGGCGCCGTAGTGGTCGCCGTCGCCGCGCAGATCCTCAATGGTGACCTTGGCGTCGGGGATGGCCGTTATGATCAGTTGCTCAATTTCTCTTGCGTCCATCGCCATGATGCGTCCCGCCTTTGTTTTACGCCGCCATGTAACCGGGCAGCCAGCCTTCGTTGATATCGCTCAGTTCATTCACCGATATGGAATGAAATCGGTTGACAGTCAACGAGTCTCCGCCCGTGGTCCCGATCCGCAGCGCCGGAACCAAGGCGTCTTTTGCCCTTTCCAGAAGCTCCTCCGCATTGACGCAGGTCAACAAATAGCGTCCCTGGTCCTCGCCGAACAACCGGGCGTTAAGTGGGGCGCCGCCGGACGGAATCTCTATTTCGGCGCCTATCTTTCCGGCCATAGCCATTTCCGCCAGGGCGACGAGAAGACCGCCGCCGGAAAGGTCATGACATGCGGTAAGACGGCCTTCCTCGATCATTTGGCGCACAAAATCGCCGTTTCGCCGCTCGGCCTGCAAATCGACGGGGGGCGGCGCCCCTTCTTCGCGGCCCTCGACCTCGCGCAGGTAGAGAGAGGAGCCGAGATGACCCTCGGTATCGCCGATCAGAATGACGGCTTGGCCCTGTTCCTTAAAGGACAGGGAGACGGCCTTACCGACATCCGCCAGCAGCCCGACGCCGCCGATGGCCGGCGTCGGCAAAACGGCCTTGCCGTTGGTCTCGTTGTACAGCGACACGTTGCCCGAAACTACCGGGTAGTCAAGGGCGATGCAGGCGGCCCTCATGCCTTCGATGCAGCCGACAAACTGGCCCATGATTTCGGGGCGCTGCGGGTTGCCGAAGTTCATGCAGTCGGTGATCGCCAGCGGTTTGGCCCCCACCGCCGTCAGGTTGCGCCAGGTCTCGGCCACCGCCTGCTTGCCGCCCTCAATCGGGTCGGCGTAGCAATAACGGGGCGTGCAGTCGGTGGTGATTGCCACCGCCTTCTGGGTCCCGTGCACCCGGACCACGGCGGCGTCGCCTCCCGGACGCTGCACGGTGTCGGTCATGACCATGTGGTCGTATTGTTCCCATATCCAACGCTTGGAGGCCAGATCGGGACAGCCGATCAGGGTTTTGAGCGCCGCTATCGGGTCACAGTCTTTAACGGCGGTAACCGTCTGCCGTTTCGGGGTCGGCCGCCAGGGACGGTCGTACTCGGGGGAGGCCTCGGCCAGCGGGTCGATGGGGAGATCAGCCACAATCTCGCCGTTCATCCTCAGCACCATGCGACCGGTGTCGGTAAGCCGGCCGATGACGGCGAAGTCCAGTTCCCATTTCTCGAAGATGGCGCGGGTCATTTCTTCCTTGCCGGGCTTGATGACCATCAACATGCGTTCCTGGCTTTCCGACAGCATCAGTTCATAGGCGGTCATGCCTTCTTCGCGCATCGGCGCCTTGTCGAGGTCCAGTTCGACGCCCATGCCGCCCTTGGAGGCCATCTCGAAGGACGATGAGGTCAGCCCCGCCGCTCCCATGTCCTGGATGCCGACGATGGCGTCGGTGGACATCAATTCCATGCAGGCCTCGATCAGCAGCTTCTCGGTGAAGGGATCGCCGACCTGCACGGTGGGACGTTTCTCCTCGGAATCCTCGTTGAACTCGGCCGAGGCCATGGTGGCGCCGTGAATGCCGTCTCGCCCCGTCTTCGAGCCGACATAGACCACCGGATTGCCGACGCCGGCGGCGGCTGAATAGAAAATCCTATCGGCATCGACCAGCCCTACGGTCATGGCGTTGACCAGAATGTTGCCGTCATAAGCCGAATGAAAGTCGCACTCGCCGCCGACGGTGGGTACGCCGACGCAGTTGCCGTAGCCGCCGATGCCGGCGACTACGCCCGCCACCAGATGTCTGGTCCTGGCGTGTTCCGGGCGACCGAAGCGCAGGGCGTTCATATTGGCGATGGGCCGCGCCCCCATGGTGAAAACATCGCGCAGGATGCCGCCAACGCCGGTCGCCGCCCCCTGATAGGGTTCGATGAAGGAAGGGTGGTTGTGGCTTTCCATCTTGAAGATGATCGCCTGACCGTCGCCGATGTCGATGACGCCGGCGTTTTCGCCGGGGCCGCAGATCACCCATTCGGCTTCGGTGGGCAGAGTCTTCAGCCACTTCTTGGAAGACTTGTACGAACAATGCTCCGACCACATCACCGAGAAGATGCCCAACTCGGTAAGGTTAGGCTCGCGGCCCATGACCTCCAGCACCCGCCGATATTCGTCATCGGACAGGCCGTGTCGGGCAATGATTTCCGGCGTGATCTTGCTCATGGCGCGGTCTAACCCAAGGCCTCGACAAGACCGTCGAACATCGGCTTGCCGTCGGCGCCGCCGAGCCGGGGGTCGGCCAGCCGTTCCGGGTGGGGCATCATGCCGAGCACGGTGCGGCCTTGATTAAAGATGCCGGCGATATTGCCTCGCGAGCCGTTGGGATTGGCGTCTTTGCCGACTTCGCCTTCGGGGGTGCAATAGCGGAACGCCACCTGTCCCTCGCCCTCGATGCGCTCCAGCGCGGCGTCGTCGGCGAAGTAATTGCCGTCGTGATGGGCGATGGGAATGCGGATGGTCCGGCCCGGCTCGTATTTTCGGGTAAACGGCGTATCGGCGCTTTCAACCCTCAAATGAACGTCCTTGCAGATGTACTTAAGGTCGGCGTTGCGCATCAGCGCTCCGGGAAGCAACCCGGCCTCGGTGAGAATCTGAAAGCCGTTGCAGATGCCCAGCACATGAACGCCTTTTTTGACCTTCGCCGTCACTGACCTCATGATCGGCGAGTGAGAAGCCATCGCGCCGCACCGCAGGTAATCGCCATAGGAAAAGCCGCCGGGAACGACGATCAGATCAACATCGGGCATTTCGCTGTCTTTATGCCAGACCATGAACGGCTCCTTGCCCATGGCCTGCCTCAATGAGACCCGCACGTCACGGTCACAATTTGATCCGGGAAAAACGATTACGGCGGCGCGCATGTTATGCCGATTTTCTGGCGGTAACCTCGGATGTATCGATCTTTACCCGGAAGGTATGATAGCCGTTGTTCTTTATATCTTTCTTCGCGGCAGCTTCATCGAAGCCGATTCGCGGACGGCCCGATTCGGAAAAGTTTTTAAAAAATTCCCATCGGCCCTTCTTGGGGCAGGCGGGAAGCAGCGTTTCGTCGTTCTTGTCCAGGGCGACATATAAGGTCGAATCATTTGAAGCGGCATAGACGAAGAAAGTCACCGGCGCGCCTCTCATCAACGGGCGCTTGTCCGGGCGGACTTCGACGGCGGCCACCCAATCCCTAGGCTCAGTGGGAGCGTCCTCGGCGATGCTTCTCTTTTGGCTACCCATGGCGGTTATTTTGACCTCAAGTCGAAAAGGTAACGTTGATAATATAGCACAGTTTCATCGCGAGTGGCGGGCCGGGCGGTGATTATTCTTCGTCGATCTCCGCGCATTGTATAGACGAAAAAAATCACCTGCTCATCAAGATAGCCGAGGGATTTCCACCGCAGCTCACTTTCGGAATGAGAATGATCTTCACTGTCGAGGCGTGGATACCTGAAAATTTTTGGAATGTCATAAAAGTCAATGCCATGCTTCGATAAATTGGTCCGCCGTTTCTTTTCATCCCACTCGAATCCGGACGGAGCCGTCAAGTCAGGTCTCCTCGGTCTCGATTTCGTAATTTTCGATAACGGTGTTGGCCAGCAGTTGCCGGCACATGGCGTCTATATCTTTGCCGGCCTTGTCGGGATCGGTTTCGTCCAGCTTGATTTCAAAGTATTTGCCCTGGCGCACGTCGCGCACGCCGGCGAAGCCCAGCGCCGCCAAGGCGTGATGAATAGCCCTGCCCTGGGGGTCGAGGACGCCGTTTTTCAAGGTGACGTGGATTCTGGCTTTCATCGTCTATTGCATGGCTTCGGGGCCACGGAAATCGAGCGGGCCGCTTTCAGGCAGGATGCCGAGGCGCCTCGCCACTTCCTGATAGGCTTCCTCGACGTTGCCGAGGTCGCGGCGAAAGCGATCCTTGTCCATTTTTTCACTGGTTCGGATATCCCACAGGCGGCAACTGTCGGGGCTGATCTCATCGGCCAGCACGATCCGCATTTGCTCGTCTTCCCACAGCCGGCCGAATTCGATCTTGAAGTCCACCAGACGGATGCCGACGCCGAGAAACAGGCCGGTCATGAAATCATTAATGCGCAGGGCCAGCGACATGATTTCATCAAGGTCGGAAGGCGTCGCCCAGCCGAAAGCGGTGATATGTTCCTCGGTGATCATCGGATCGTCGAGTTGATCGGACTTGTAATAGTATTCAACGATGGAGCGGGGCAGGAGCGCTCCTTCGGACATGCCGAAGCGCGTGGCCAGCGAACCGGCGACCACGTTGCGCACCACCACCTCGATAGGGATGATCTCCACCTCGCGGACGAGTTGCTCGCGCATGTTGAGACGGCGCACGAAGTGGGTGGGGATTCCGATCTCGCCCAGACAGACCATCAGATATTCGGAAATCCGGTTGTTGATGACGCCCTTGCCGGTGATGACGCCTTTTTTCTTGTTGTTGAAAGCGGTGGCGTCGTCCTTGAAGTGCTGCACCAGAGTGCCGGGTTCGGGGCCTTCAAACAGAACCTTGGCCTTGCCTTCATAAATTTGCCTGCGTTTGGCCATGGGGGTCTCCGGTAGGGGAAAGAGCATGATTGATGGAGTAAACTCATATAGCAGTTGTTTGTCGATAAAACAACGCCGTGAAATTCACATATGAGGGATTGATAAGCGACGGTCGTTTGCGTAAATTCACCGTTATGAACGGTTCCTATGCCGATACCATGCGCGAACGTGAGAAAAGCCATGAGGCGAAGTACAAGCTTGAAGAAGAGCTTCGCTTCAAGGCCGAGGCGCGGCGCAACAAGCTCCTTGGAATATGGGCCGCCGAGCGCATGGGAATGACCGGCGCCGAGACGGCGGCCTACGCCAAGGAGGTGGTCATCGTCGATCTGAATGAATCCGGCGTCGGCGACGTCGTCGGCAAGGTATTCAGAGACTTTGAAAAGCGGGGGGTCAAACTTACCGCCAATGACATACGGGTCGAACTGGATCGTCTTTATCCCATCGCTTTCAAGCAGATATCAACCGAGTATCCCGAAGCGCTTGACAAAGACCACGAGCGGGTCGGCGATTAATTACCGAATACCCGCCTGAAGATGGCATCCACGTTCCTGGTGTAGTGGGCCATATCGAACATGGATTCGATGGCTTTTGCGTCCAACAGGTCGGTCACCGTTGAGTCGGCCTTAAGCAGGCTCAGAAAATCGGCGTTTTCCTGCCATGCCTTCATGGCGCTGCGCTGGACGGCGGCGTAGGCGTCCTCGCGGCTCATGCCGGCCTGGGTCAAGGCCAGCAGCACTTGTTGCGAGTGAATCAGCCCGCCCAGTTGGTTCATATTCTTTTGCATGGCGTCGGGGTAGACCAGCAGCGTTTCCACCACCGTGGTCAACCGCGCCAAGGCGAAATCAAGGGTGATGGTGGCGTCGGGTCCGAACATGCGCTCGACGGAAGAGTGGGAAATATCGCGCTCGTGCCACAGCACCATATTTTCCAACGCCGGGGCCACGGCGGCGCGCACCACCCTGGACAATCCGGTCAGGTTCTCGCTGAGAACCGGGTTGCGCTTGTGGGGCATGGCCGAGGAGCCTTTTTGCCCCGGCGCAAAAAATTCTTCGACTTCGCGCACTTCGGTGCGTTGCAGGTGGCGGATTTCCGTAGCCAGCCGCTCCACCGAACCGGCGATAATGCCGAGGACGGCGAAGAATAAGGCGTGACGGTCACGCGGGATCACCTGGGTCGATACCGGCTCGGGCGTCAGTCCCATTTTTCCGGCCACATATTCTTCGACATAGGGATCAATGCCGGCGAAGGCGCCGACGGCGCCCGAAATAGCGCAGGTGGCGATTTCCGTCCGCGCCGCCCGCAGACGGTTCCGGTTGCGGTGGAACTCGGCGTAAAAGCCGGCCAGCTTGAGGCCGAAGGTGGTCGGCTCGGCATGGACGCCGTGGCTGCGGCCGATGCACGGCGTGTCCTTGAACTGATAGGCCCGCTTTTTCAAAGCCGCCAGCAATCCGTCGATGTCGGCCAGTAAAATATCGGCGGCCTCGGCCAGTTGCACCGCCAGACAGGTGTCCAGCACGTCCGATGAGGTCATTCCCTGGTGGACGAAGCGGGCCTCCTCGCCGACATGCTCCTTGAGACTGGTGAGGAAGGCGATGACATCGTGCTTGGTCTCGGCCTCGATTTCGTCGATGCGGGCCACATCGAAGCCGCCTCTCTCCCACACCGCCCTGGCGGCTTCCTTGGGGATTACGCCAAGCTCCGCCTGGGCGTCGCAGGCGTGGGCCTCGATCTCAAACCAGATGCGGAACTTGTTCTCAGGTTGCCAAACGGCGACCATTTGCGGACGGCTGTAGCGGGGAATCATAAACATCTCCGGGTTACGGCTTGATGATCGCCGATTATATTGACACAATGAGTCTTGGCCCTAAACAAAATCAGACGCGAGGTTAATCATGGCATCGTCAAGTTCCCAGTCAACGATCAAAACGGCGCATAAAAAGGCGCTGTTGGCGTCTTTGAGGGCTTTAAGAGCCTATGCTGTCGCCGACCTGTTGACGAAAAGAGCCAAAAAGACCGCCAAAAAAGCCAAGAAAGACAAAGCGTTGTCGGCAAAGGCTAAAAAAGTTAAGAGACTCGCCGATAAGGCTCAAGACCTGGCTCGATCACTTAATAAAAAGGCGATGAAAAATAATTTGGAAGTGAGAAAGCTTATTAATACGTCAAAAAAAGTATAATGGCCGGCCCGAACGGTTGCCCGGTTATTCCTGCCCTGCCTGACGCTTGACGCCCGCAGCGAATTTGTTACCATGTAATAACCGGTAACACTCATACGTTTATAGCCGCATGACCATGAGCCGCACCACCGCCACCCTCTCCATATCTCTGCCGCCTGAAATGGCGAAGGAGCTTACGCGCATCCAAAAGGCCGAGCACCGCACCCGTTCCGAACTCGTGCGCGAGGCGCTGCGCGTCTACATCAAGCAGGCGGATGACCGCGCTATCGCCGAAAGGATCGCCGCTCTACCGGAAGAAGAGGCAACCCCTGACGAACGCGAAGCCCTCAAGGAAGGAGGCGCCGACTTCCGCAACGGCCGGCATGTAACCCTCGACTCGCTGCGCCATGGCGGTCCCTGCGCTTTCCCCTCCTTACGAAGGGGGTAGGGAGAGGTTGCTGAAAAAACGTCTTTATCTGCGTTTATCAGTGTGCATCCGTAGTTAACTAGAATGAAAAAACCACGGATAAACACCGATGAACACGGATATAAAATTCAAAAACGGTGTTTCCCTGAGCCTATGCGTCGGGAGGTAAAAACACCCCTCCCGGCCTCCCCTTTGTAAGGGGAGAATTTTTTCCCTTCTTGCCGGAAAGGGGTTGCCCGATTATCCCGCCGTTTCCTCTCGCCTGATCCACCCTCCGCCCAGTACGCGGGCGCCGCTATAAATCACGCAGGCTTGACCGGGGGCGACGCCGGGTTGGGATTCGCCGAGGACCACTTCCGCCTTGCCGTTGCCGAGGCTGCGAACGACGGCGGCGGCGGCGGGGGTTGTCGAACGTAGTTTTACCGTAACCTTAACGGGGTCCATCGGCGGGTCGCCGTCGCCCAGCCAGTTGAGGTCTCTTATTGTCAGGCGGTCCAAAAGCAGCGCTTCTTTGGGGCCGACGACGACGGTAGCGGTCTCGGGGTCCAGACGGACTACATAAAGCGGACGTTTGCCGGCGATGCCGAGGCCCCGCCGCTGGCCTATGGTGTAATTGATTATGCCCCGGTGACGACCGATGACGGCGCCTTTTTGGTCGATAATAGGTCCCGGCCCGGAAGCGCCGGGGCGCAGTTTTTCCAACACCTCGGCGTAAGCGCCTTCCGGCACGAAACAGATGTCCTGGCTGTCGGGTTTGGCGGCGACGGGAAGAGCGAAGCGCCGCGCCAGCGCACGGGTCTCGTCTTTACTCATGGCGCCGAGGGGAAAATGCAGCTTTCGCATTTGACCGCGTGTGACGGTAAACAGAAAGTAGCTCTGGTCGCGGGCGACGTCGGCGCCGGCGTGAAGTTCGGAGCCGTTCACCAGACGCGCATAGTGGCCGGTAACCAGCGCGGCGGCGCCCAGTTCATCGGCCTTGCCCAGCAGGTCGATGAACTTGACCGTCTGGTTGCAGCGGATGCAGGGGTTGGGAGTCTCGCCGGCCAGATAGGCATCGGCAAAATCGTCGATTACCGCTTCCCGGAAGCGCTTCTCAAAGTTAAGCACATAATGGGGTATGCCGATGGCGTCGGCGACTCTCCCGGCGTCGGCGATATCGCGGCCGGCGCAACAGGAGCCGGGCCTTGAGATCGCCTCGCCATGGTCATAAAGCTGCATGGTGACGCCGATGACTTCATAGCCTTCCTCGACCAGCAGAGCCGCGCAAACCGACGAATCCACGCCGCCCGACATGGCGCAGACGACGCGGGCGCCGGTCGGCGGTTTGTTGCCGTCGGTGATTCCTAAAACCGTTGCCACCAGCCTTTACGCGGTTTTTCTACTTCCGCAGGGAGGGGAGTTTCATCGGTGTTGACTACATTGCCCGCAGCGGCTTCGCTGACGCTTTTTTCCTTTTCGGGCGTCTTCTCCCCCGGCTTCTCCTCCGGCATCGATATTACCTCGTCCTTTTCTCTCGCGCCGCCGCGCCGCCGCCGCGCCGGCTTTGATGCTTGTTCGGTCGCAGGTTGTTCGGTCACAGACAGTTTGGGTGTGTTTCTGCGACGGGAGGGTTTCCTGGGGGCCGGACCTTGCTCGTTGTCCGCAGTCGCCGCCCCGGTAATTTCAGAAGCCTCCTTTACGGTTTCCGGCTTGATAACGCCATCGGGGGTCACGATCATAACGGTTTCCGGCGGTTTTTCCAATAAGGCGACCTCAGCCGGGCCTTCCAGCAGAGCGTTTGGAGCGGGAATATTCCCGGCGACAGGCAGGACGGCGCCTTTATGCGCTTCCCCCGGCCTGCGCGAGCGACGGCGTCCGCCACGCCTGCCGCGCCTGCGGCGCTTGCCGCCGGTCGGACTCGCAACGCTTCCGGGGCCGCTCTCGTCGCCCGTTGTTTCGGCGACAGTTTTTTCGGCTGTGGGTTCACCGGCGGCGGATTCCGGGGGATTGGCGACGGCGCTTTGTTCTTCATCCGGGCGCTTGCGTCGCCGCCGGCGCGACGGCCGCCGCTCCTTGCCGCCGTCTTCCTTGCCGCCGTCTTCTTCTTTATTCGCGGGGACTTCGTTGTCGTCGTCGTCGGCAAACGGCGAGACGACGATTTTTTTAGCGGTCGTCGGGACGTTGGTTTTTATTCTCGTCTGTTCGATCCGGCACTCGGGCGGGATCAGCGTATCATCGCCGGCGAGAAGCACGACCATGTTGTTGCGGCTTTCGATATCAGCCAGGGAAGGGCGCTTGCGATTGAGAATATAGAGCGCCACCGCCGTTGACGTATGAACGAGAATCTCGGCGGCTCGTCCTTTGGCGCCTTCTTCCTCAATAGCGCGCAATACGAACAGCGCCGCCGAGTCGGTTGAGCGGCGCACGCCGCTTCCCTCGCAATAGGGACAAGGCTCGGAGCTGGTTTCGATGAGGCTCGGGCGCAGGCGCTGGCGGGAGAATTCGAGCAGACCGAAGGGACTGATGCGGCCCAACTGGATGCGGGCGCGGTCACTGCGCATGGCGTCCTTGAGGCGTCGTTCCACCTTGGTGTTATTGCGTGATACTTCCATGTCGATAAGGTCAATGACGATAAGCCCGGACAAGTCGCGCAGACGCACCTGATGGGCTATTTCGTCAACAGCCTCAAGGTTGGTCTTAAGCGCCGTTTCCTCAATATTGCGTTCCTTGGTGGAGCGCCCGGAGTTGACGTCAATGGCGACCAACGCCTCGGTCGGATTGATGACGATATAACCGCCTGACTTTAATTGGACGATGGGGTTATGGATGGTGTCCAGTTGACTTTCCACCTGGAAACGCTGAAGCATCGGCATGGAGGCGTCGGTATAAGGCTGAACCTTCTTGGCGTGGCTGGGGATCATCAGCTTCATAAAGTCCTTGGCGGCGCGGTAGCCTTCATCGCCGTCAACGATGATCTCCTTGATTTCGTTATTATAGAGGTCGCGCAAGGTGCGCTTGATCAGGTTTCCCTCCTCGTGGATGAGGGAAGGCGCATTTGATTTAAGCGTTAATTCGCGAATGGCGTCCCACAGTTTCAGCAGGCACTCATAGTCGCGCTTGATTTCGGCTTTGGAGTGATCGGCGCCGGCGGTGCGCACGATAACCGCCATGCCCTTGGGTATCCCCAATTCACCCAGAATGGATTTGAATTTTTCGCGCTCGGCCCCGCTGGAAATTTTGCGCGAGATGCCGCCGCCTCGCGCCGTATTGGGCATCAGCACGCAATAACGACCGGCCAGCGACAGATAAGTGGTCAGCGCCGCTCCTTTGCTGCCGCGCTCCTCTTTTACTACCTGCACCAGGAGAATTTGGTTGCGCTTGATGACTTCCTGAATTTTATACGAGCGCGATGAGGTCCGCGTGCGGCGAACCGCAACTTCTTCAGCGTCGTCGCCGCCGATGGTTTCCATTTCGCCGGACGGAAGTCCGCCGTCTGATTCATTGTCTTTATCTTTGTCGGCCTGTTCGGCGGCATCATGCTCGGCCACCAGGGCTTCCCTGTCGGCCACGGGAATCTGGTAGTAGTCGGGATGAATTTCATTAAAGGCGAGGAAGCCGTGGCGGTTGCCGCCGTAATCGACGAAGGCGGCCTGTAGGGACGGCTCTACCCTGACGACTTTCGATAGATAGATGTTTCCTTTAAGTTGTCTTTTGGCTTCTACCTCGACATCATAGTCTTCCAGAAGACCGCCGTTGAGGATAACCACCCGAGTCTCTTCCGGGTGGGTGGTGTCGATAAGCATTCTCTTGGTTGGCATTGAATTTCTGACTCCATTGCATCGCCGTCGCCCGAGACAGGAATCCGGGGGCGCGCGGCATGCTTGTTCGTGTAAGGTCGATGGCGTCTACGACCCATGCCGCCGCATGTAACTGCGGGGCGGGTAAGGGGTTCGTGCGCTCAACCGACATGGAAAAACCTCTTGTTCAGTTTTGTCATTCGCAAAAAGCCCGGCTCGAAAAAGCAAGCACGGGTGCGAACGCTCGGCGACTCCATCCTCATAAGCATCTTTGAACGACGCCTTTGTAATTTACGAATCAAGGAACGGACCCGTCGCGTCGTTAATATAAACGTAGGATTTTAGTTCGACAATAATCTTGTTGAGATAATTTGATTCGCCCGGGGAGTCGATATCCCTGTTTTTGTGATGGTTGATGGAATATATTAAGTGTTATGTAGTATCCCCAAGGAAGGGGCCTGCCTATATGTTGCGTTCTATGTACGCCAAATGGTGGATAGTTCTGATTCTGCCGGCGCTTGTTTTTTCAGGTGTCGCACCTCGGTATGTTCAGGCCGCTCAGGCCGTCGTCACCGATATGCGCGTCGGCGTACATGAAGGGAAGACCCGATTCGTTTTCGATTTGACCGACCGGGTGCGCTTCGGCGTCTTTACCCTGGCCGATCCCTACCGGGTGGTTATCGATCTGCCTGAGGTCGGCTGGCGGTTGCCGGCCCAGCCGTTGCCCAGCCATAAGGGACTATTGGATACGTTGCGTTACGGCCTGTTCAAGCAGGGAGTTTCGCGGGTAGTAATGGACGTCGCCGGGCCGGCGGCCATTGACGCCGCTTTTATGCTTGAGCCTTCGGCGACTCACGGCTTTCGCATCGTCGTCGATCTGGCCGCCACCAGTCGCGAGGCGTTTCTTGAAAGTACGCGGAGCGACGGCATCAAGGTTACCGCTTCGATGTCGGGCGGCGACGGCATGGGCCTGCTCTCCGTCCCCAGGGCGGATATCCCCGTCCCGACGGCGCAGCCCCCGATGACGCAGCCGATTGCGGCGATATCGCCGCCCCGTAAACCTGCGCGTCCCAGCCCCCGGCGGGTAATCGCCCTTGATCCCGGCCACGGCGGCGTTGATCCGGGGACTGTCGGCGTCAGCGGCGCCTACGAGAAGCAAATCACCCTGAGCGCGGCCCGCGAGATCAAACGCATGCTGGAATTGACCGGGCGTTTCAGCGTTGTGCTGACCCGCGACCGCGATATTTTCGTTCAGCTTCGCGACCGGGTGGCGATTGCCCGCGAGGCGGGGGCCGAACTGTTTGTCTCCATCCATGCCGACGCCATCAAGGACCGCAATATTCGCGGCCTTTCCGTCTACACTCTCTCCGAAACGGCATCGGACAAGGAGGCGGCGACGTTGGCCGACAAGGAAAACAAGGCCGACCTCATCGCCGGCATCAACCTCAACGGCAAGAGCGCCGATGTCACCAATATCCTCATCGAGTTGGCCCAGCGCGAGACGATGAATCAGTCGGCTCTGTTCGCCGCTGAGCTGGTCAAACAATTGAGCCGCCAGACCAAGTTGCTGCGCAACACCCATCGCTTCGCCGGCTTCGCCGTCCTCAAAGCTCCCGACGTTCCTTCGGTGCTGCTGGAACTGGGCTTTCTCTCCAACCAGCAGGAAGAGCGCGCCCTCAGAAGCAAGGAATACCGGGACAAACTGGCCGTCGCCCTGACCAACGCCGTGGAAAGCTACTTCACCGACGTCGAACAGGCGAGTCGACGGTAATGCTGGGTCATTTCAAATACTCCATCGCCTTCAGCGTGGCGTGTATGGGCGTCGCCTTTTGGTGGGGGACAAAAACCGCGCTCGGCGGTCCGGCGGCGCTCAGTCTGGTCGCCATGCTTGCGGTCATGGAGGTCAGCCTGTCTTTCGACAACGCGGTGGTCAACGCCGGCATATTGCGCAATATGGACGCAAAATGGCAGCAACTGTTTCTTACCGTCGGCATTCTGATCGCCGTGTTCGGGATGCGTCTGGTGTTCCCCATTCTGGTGGTCGCCATCGCCACCATGGAAACCGCGACTGACGGGTTTCTTGCCAATATGGTCGATGTCAGCATCCTGGCTCTTAACGATCCCGACGAATATGCCCGCCATCTCAGGGAAGCTCATACCGGCATCGCCGGCTTCGGCGGCATGTTCCTGTTGATGGTGTTCTTTACTTTCCTGTTTGATGTCAAAAGGGATCGTCATTGGTTGGGCGGAATCGAAAAATGGTTTGCCGGCCTCGGGCGGATTCGCTCTCTCAAGGCCGCCGCCGCCATTGCGGTGTTGCTGACGGCACAAGGACTGATGCCTCTGTCTGACGAGAATCGGCTGACGGTGCTTGTTTCCGGAGCCTCCGGCATCGCCTTGTTCGTCGTTATTCATGCCTTGGGCAATTTGTTTGATTCCAAGGAGGATGGCGATGAACTGATGAAGGCGGCATCGCGCAACGGCATCATGGGGTTCATTTATCTTGAGATACTGGATGCTTCATTTTCCTTCGACGGCGTGATCGGCGCCTTCGCCATCACCCGCGATGTCGTGATCATTATGCTGGGGCTGGCTATCGGCGCCATATTCGTGCGCTCGCTTACCGTCTTCCTGCTGCGCAAGGGCATGCTTGACGAGTTCGTCTTTCTGGAACATGGCGCCCACTACGCCATCGGCGCCCTGGGGCTGATCATGCTCTATTCGATCACGGCGCATGTGCCGGAACTGGTCACCGGCCTGGTTGGCGTCGCGCTGATCGCCCTCTCCGTAATCTCCTCGATCAGTGATCGCAAACGCTCGGCGGGTAGTTCTTAAGGGTTATAACCCGCGCCCTATCGTTGCCATATTTCGGCGATATGACATTCCTGTTTATCCGGTTAGAATGCCGCCCCTTGTTTGACGGCCTGAGGACTTTATGCTGAGATTTTTTGCCACAATTGCCGGACTGGCGTTAATCATGGCCGTCGTCGGGGCGGGCGGGATACTGTTCGTCTTTCATAAGTATGGAAGCTCCCTTCCCGATTACCTGCAACTTGCCGACTATGAGCCGCCGGTAATGACCAGGACTTATGCCGGCGACGGGCGGCTGATGTCGGAGTACGCCGTCGAGAAGCGTGTCTTTGTGCCGATCAAGGCGATGCCGCGCCGGGTGGTGCGCGCTTTTCTGTCGGCGGAGGACAAGAACTTTTACCATCACGCCGGCGTTGATTTTTTCGGCGTGGCGCGGGCCACGCTGGTCAACATCGCCAACATCGGCAAAGGCCGCCGCCTGGTCGGCGCCTCCACCATTACCCAGCAGGTGGCCAAGAACTTCCTGCTCACCAACGAGCGCTCATGGGAGCGCAAGGTCAAGGAAGCCATCCTCGCGTTTCGCATGGAACTCGCCTTCGAGAAGGACCGTATCCTCGAACTTTATCTGAACGAGATTTACCTGGGCTTCGGCTCCTACGGGGTGGCGGCGGCGGCGCTCAATTACTTCGACAAGTCCATGGACGAGTTGACGATAGCCGAGGCGGCGTTGCTCGCCGCTCTGCCCAAGGCCCCCAATAATTATAATCCCATAGAGTTCCCCGAAGCCGCCAAGGAGCGCCGGGACTGGGTCATCGACCGCATGTTGAAGGACGGCGTCATCAGCGCCGAGGAGGCTGAAAGCGGCAGGAACGAGTCGTTGATTACGCGCCGGCGTTCAATGACCGATTACGTCAGCGCCGACTATTTTTCCGAGGAAGTGCGCCGCCAACTGGCCAACCGCTACGGCGAGGGCAACCTGTACAAGGGCGGACTTTCGGTGCGCACCACCGTCAATCCGCGACTCCAGGAAATCGCCGAGCGGCAGTTGCGCCGGGGGCTGGAGGTCTATGACCGACGCCACGGCTGGCGCGGGCCTGTCGCCCGCGTGGACCCGGCCAAGGGCCTGGACTGGCGCGGCGAACTGTCCCGCATTGATGTACCGGAGGGAATCGGCGACTGGCGGCCGGCCGTCGTCCTCAGGGTTGACAAGGAAAACGCCGGGATCGGTTTCGCCGACGGCGCCCTTGGCCGCATTCCGCTTGCCGAGATGAAGTGGGCGCGGCCATGGAGGGAAAAACAGACGCTGGGGCCGATAGTGCGCCATCCCGGCGATGTTCTGTCAATTCTGGACGTGGTTCTCGTCCAGGCGGTAGCCGCTGCCGCCGACGCCGGGGGCAACGCCGTCGCCTATCCGGAAGGGACTTATGGATTGCGGCAGATTCCGGCGTTGAACGGCGCCCTGGCGGCTCTTGATCCTCATACCGGACGAGTGCTGGCGATGGCCGGCGGATACTCCTTCAAGAGAAGCCAGTTCAACTGGGCGACCCAGGCTATGCGCCAGCCGGGTTCGGCGTTCAAGCCCTTCATCTATCTGGCGGCGCTGGATGCCGGCTATACTCCGGCCACCATGATTCTCGATGCGCCCTTTGTTATTGATCAGGGGCCGGGGCTGCCGAAATGGCGACCGTCCAACTATACCCAGAAATTCTACGGACCCAGCACCATGCGGCTGGGCATCGAAAAATCCCGCAACCTGATGACCGTGCGGCTGGCCCAGACCATCGGCATGGACCTGGTGTCGGAGTATGCGAAAAGATTCGGCGTTGTTGAAAAAATGCCCACCTCGTTGGCCAACGCCCTCGGTTCCGATGAAACGACGCTGCTCAAACTTACCGGCGCCTACGCCATGCTGGTCAACGGCGGCAAAAAGATCACGCCGAGCGTGATCGACCGCATCCAGGATCGCCATGGCCGCACCGTATTTCGCCACGACAGGCGGGATTGTCCGGGTTGCCGGGCTTCCTACTGGACAAATCAAAATTTGCCGGTAATCCCCGACGTGCGCGAAGCGGTGACCAGTCCGGCCAGCGCCTATCAGGTGGTGTCCATGCTCCAGGGCGTGGTCGAGCGCGGCACCGGCAAACGCATCAGCGTGGTGGGCAAGCCGCTGGCCGGCAAGACCGGCACTACCAATGACAGCAAGGACACATGGTTCATCGGCTTCTCGCCGGACCTGGCGGTGGGCGTGTTCGCCGGGTTTGATACTCCTGAAACGCTGGGCAAGGACGAGCAGGGAGCTTCCGTCGCCGTGCCGATTTTTCGTGATTTCATGGCCGAGGCGCTGTCCGGGCGGTCGGCCGTCCCGTTCCGCATCCCGCCCGGCATAAGATTGGTCAAGGTTGATTCCCAAAGCGGGCGACTCGCCGGACATGGGGATCGCAATGTTATTCTCGAAGCCTTTAAGCCCGACACCGAGCCGACGGGGGCGGCGCAGGTTCTGGAAGGCTATTCGTCGGGACTGGACGCCTCGGCCACCGGCACCGGAGGCCTTTATTAGCCAAGCGCTACAGGGAACGGCCTCAACTCATTCTCAAAATTTACCGGCCAAAGCCTTTTCGATGGTGGAGAACGGCAGCAGCAACGATAGCGGCGCATCCAGGAGCGGAACCGCTCCATAAGTCGCATACCATCCGGCGGCCCGGTTATTTTTGGCGTCGATCAACAAGGCAACCCCGCCGACTTCCGCCGCTACCAGGATGCAACGCCGCCCGGCCGACAAGAGAAGCTGGCCGCCCAATCCCTTGCCTTGCATCGTCTTATGAACAGCCAGCCGCCCAAGGCGGAAGACGGGCACGTCGTAGCGCGCAAGCCCGCGCCGCACGACATCGGGCGTGCGGGAATATTCAACCGATGCAGGGCTAAGGCTGAAAAAGCCGAGAATGGTTTTTCCGTCTTTCTCCGAGATCGCCAGAAAGGTCTTTGCGCCGCCCTGCTCGTGGCTCTTGCGTGCGTGGCGACGTAGATATTCGTTTAAGTTGTCATCGCCGCAGTCGAAAGATTCCCTGTCATGCCCTTTGGCAATCGGCTCCTCACGCCAGCTCGGAAGATTCATGACCGCGCCGGCAACGCATGAGCAGCCGCCAGAAGTTTCGTATTAGGCGCCGGCGGATTTTCCAATAGATCAAGGACGCGCAGGCTGTCGCGCTCGGAAAGCCCAATACGTTCGGCTTTGTCGACCACAGCTTGGTCAATCACGGCTTTTGCCGCTCGTAGGGTGTTCCGCAAAACAAAGTCGGTCAGGTTGGTATGTTCCAATGCAACCGCGCGCATGATGATCGCCTTGTCATCTGATCGAATTCGTAGCGCTATCCGATTGTTATCTTCAACCGCCGCTCTTGGCATCGTTCTTCTCCCTTTTTTGTACACATTTAAATCGTACATGATTTTTGACCGGCGGTCAATATCTGTACGCATTCAAACCGTACAAGGCTATTCCTGAAAACAGCGCCGGCGTGAAAGGGGGATATGGAGATGCAAGGGAGATGGAAAAGTGGGCGGCTCCCATCACGCCATCACCCCTTGCGCGCTTCCGCCACCGCCTTTTGCATCGCCTCCAGACTCATAAAGCCGGGGGACACATTGTTGCCGATGATAAAAGCGGGGGTGCCGCTGATTCCCAGCGTTTCGGCCAACTCGTAATTTCTTTTCAGCATCTTTTCGATTGACGCATCCTTCATGGCGACGCGCAGTTTGGCGACATCCACTCCGGACTCGGCGGCAATAGTGAATATCCTTGATTCGCCGAGGCTGCCCTTGGAAGACATAAGGGCGGCGTGGAAGGACATGTACTTTTCCTTGTCTATGCCCCATGCCGCCAGGGCGGCTTGCGCCGCGATCCTGGATTCCTCGCCGAGAATGGGATATTCCCTGAGAACGTAACGAATGTTGCCGTCCGCTTTCAGCAGTTCCAGAACCGTCGGCAGGGCCTTTTTGCAGAACCCGCACCGGTAGTCGAAAAACTCGACGATGGTGATATCGCCTTTGGGATTGCCGGCGACCGGCGAGGAAGGGTCGTTCTCCAACTCGCCGCGAATGGAGGAAAGATTGGCCTTGGCCCGTTCGCTGTCCTTGGCTTCCTGTTTCGTTTGCAGGGCGCGGATGGCGTCAACCAGAACCTCGGGGTTGTCGCGCAGGTATTCGCGCACAACGTCCTTGACTGCTTGCTTTTGCCCCGGCGTCAAAGCTCCGTCATCGGCCGAGGCCGGATGCGCCATGACGGCAAGAAACAAGGCGACCAAAGCAATTTTGAAAACAGGCATTGTTTTTCCTTTGTTATGTATTCGCCATCACCTACACCAGCGAACGACCGGACTCAAGCGCCGCACGCTTTTAACAAGTTATCTGGACAGCTTGATTTCGGAAACATGGGCGGCGGACGGTTCATGGCCGCCGGCCGAGGCCACGCCGATGAACACCACCTGCACGCCGCCCTGTTCTTCGCCGGGCCATACGCGGGCGTAAAGCTCGGACAGATCAACCGCCTCCAGCCACCATGAACCGGCGTTTTCGCGTCCTCCCCGCACCGTATAAAGGGGAGCGACATTCTCTTTCGCCGTCGGCTTGATCAAGGTTCCTCTTTGCAGGGCGGTGTCTCCCCAGGTGAAGGCCAGCGCCCGGTCATGGGGCGGCAGGGCGCTTCCCGGCAGGGATGCGGATTTTCCCCAGCTTCCGCTTTTTTGAGCGTCGCCGGAAAATCCGACAACCACGCGCACCGGGTGGAATCCGGAACCGTGAGGCGCCATGTTCCAGGCCCAGGTCAGAAAGGGGGTGGCGAGAAGCATGGCTTTTGTGCGCCGCGCCACGATGAAGCCGGCAGGGGAATTTGTTATTTTGAGGGCCTTGACGCCGTCCTTCTCGACGACCGCCAACTGTGTCTTGACTACGTTCCCGGCGCCTTCAACCACCCAACTGCCCGGCAGATCGCCCGGCGAGAACCCCTGGACCACGTCAAGGACTTCCAGTTTGCCCTCGGGTTCGATAACGGTGGAGGGCGGAGCCGCGCAGCCCGAAAGAACAGCAATGATCGCCGCTACCGTCAGCGCGGCGCCTGATATGCGGGCGATCATTTGTTCGGCTTTTCGTTCTTTTTGGTCTCGGCCAGGATGTCTTGCGCCTGCAACCACCCTATTGATCCGCGAGGAAGAAGAGTTTCGGCGCGACCGGCGTGAAAAACGGCGTCGGCGTTCCTTCCCGTAAGCAGGGCTTCCTCGGCCATGGCCAGCGAACTTGGGCCCATCTCGCCCTTGCGCCCATGAGCAATAGCCAGTTGGCGCCAGGTAAAAGAATCGTCTTGTTCCTGTTGGACGGCAGCGCGCAGATTTATAATCGCCGGATCAAGCAGGGCCGGATCATTGCTTTCCATTTGCGCCCTGGCGAGGCCGACGCGCAGAATCGCCGAACGCGGCATCAGACGCACGGATTTTTCGTAAGGCTCCAGCGCCTCCGCAATCCGCCCGTTCTCGAACAGCATTTGTCCCTTCAATTCATAAAAATACGGATCGTCGGGACGCTCGGCGATGAGGCCGTCAACCAGCGGCAACGCCTTGTCCAGGTCCGGAACGCGGTAATAGGCTACGGCTCTGGCGTAGCGCGATTCAAGACTGTCGTCTGATTCCTTGTAACGGCGCAGGGTAGTCGCCAGGGGGTCAAGAAAGCCTTGCAGCTTGGCCAGCATGCGGCGGTGCATTTCCTCGAAAAGAGGATCAATCGGCTTGTCGATGTTGGGCGATTTGGCAATGCCGTCCTGCAGGGCTTTGAGACGGTCCTCGGTCAACGGGTGAGTTAGCAGATAGGGGTCCTGGCGCTTGTCGCTCAACAATTCCTGGCCGGAAAGAGTCCCCATGAATTCTCCCAGCCCCCTCGGCGATTGATTGGTGGCGTCAAGCAATCTCAACGCCGCCTGATCGGCTGATGATTCCTGGGTGCGGGAGTATTTAAGGAAATCGCGTTGGCCCACTCCCTGTCCGCCCATCGCCACCACTGATCCCACATCCGCCCGCCCGGACACTGCGGCGGCGGCGCCGCCGAGCACCAGGGCAAGGATGCTCTGTGCCGAAGTATCTTTCATCGCGTTGTGAAGGCGCGACAGGTGACCGCCGGCGATGTGGCCGGTTTCGTGGGCGATAACGCCGATCACTTCGCCGGCATGTTTGCTTTTCATAAGCAGGCCGGTATTGATAAACAGCTTCTGCCCTCCGGCGACAAAAGCGTTTAAGGTGTTATCCTTGATGAGATAAATATTAACCGCCGAAGGGTCCAGCCCGGCCGCCCTGAACAGCGGCGCGGAATAGGAACGGATGGTATTTTCGATCTCTACGTCACGAATTAAGGAAAGTTCTTTCGCAACGGAATCCATCGGCCTTATAAAGGCCGAGATGAAAAGAACGAAAACAACGGCAAATCGGGGAATGTGTTTGAACACGGCTTTTAAAATCATGATGCCGGAACAGGGTACAGGTATGCGGCCCTGGCGTCAATTCACGGTTTCTTTTATTATGGCCCTTGCGCTCGGCGCCTGCGAATTGGGCAAGGACTTCAAGGAGTTGGCGGAGGGCCTGCGAAAGCAGGACAACGTCTCGACCAAGGACATAATCAAGGGCGGCATCGCGGCTGACGAGCCGCGCGCGGTTCGCGTCGGCCGCGACATTCTGGACGGCGGCGGCAGCGCCGTAGACGCCGCCGCCGCCATGTACCTCACCATGGCGGTTACCCTGCCGTCCTCGGCCGGTCTCGGCGGAGGCGGGGTTTGCGTGGTTCATGACGGATGGACGGGAAACACCGAAGCTATTGATTTTCTGGCCCGTCCGCCCAAATCGGTCCCCGCTGCGGCGACCCGCCCCAGCGCCGTTCCCGGCAATGTCGGCGGTTTTTTCGCCATGCACGCCAAGTATGGGCGTCTACGCTGGCCCCAGATCGTCGCCCCGGCTGAAAATCTGGCCCGCTTCGGGATCAATGTTTCACGCGCCTTCGCCACCGACCTGGGGCAAGCCGAAGAAGCGCTCATGGCGGAACCATCGATTCGTGAAATCTTCGCCCGGGCCGACGGAAGCGGGCTGGTCAAGGAGGGAGACCCGCTCAAGCAAGTGGAATTGGCGGCGGTGCTGAGTCGGCTCCGCAGTTTGGGGCCTGCCGATTTTTATAGCGGCGAGACGGCGCGTAAACTGGTGGAAGCGGTTAATTCGGCCGGCGGATCGCTGACCTTCGATGATTTGAACAGCTACCATCCCATATGGAGTCCGGCCATTGTTGTTCCCTTCAAGGGGTTGCTGACTCACTTTGCGCCGCCGCCGGCGGCGGCGGGCGCGGTTGCCGCCGAGATGTGGAGCATGCTGGTCAACGATGATCGCTACGAGGACACGGCGCCTGAGGCAAGAAACCATCTTCTTGTCGAAACCGCCTCACGCGCTTTCGCCGATCGGGGGCAATGGCTGCGCGAGGACGGGACCGGCTCCGTTGATGTCTTCGCCCTGGCCGCGCCGGAACGCACGGGCAAGCTGATGGCCGGCTACCGCGAAGACCGGCATGTGCCGGTAACCCCCGCGCCGGCGCAACGCCAGGAAAATCCCTCCGCCTCCGGCTTCGCCGTGATCGACCAGGACGGCTATGGGGTAGCCTGCGTCATGACCATGAACAACCTGTTCGGCATCGGTCGCGTGGCGTCCGGCGCCGGCGTCATGATCGCGGCGCTTCCCGGAAAGGGAGGGCGGGGTCCGACGTCGTTGGGGCCGGTTCTGATCACCGACGAAAGTCAGAGGCTGATCTTCTTCGCCGGAGCGGCTACCGGAGGCGTGGCGGCGCCGACGGCGCTGGTAAGCATCATTGCCGGCACCCAGATTGACGAGACGCCCCTTGAGGACGTCATGAACGCCAAGCGGGTGCATCATAGCGGCGCCCCCGACATGGTTTATTATGAACAGGGATTGAGCGACGCCGAACTCAAAAATCTCGCCAAACGCGGCCATACGGTCGCCGCCACCAAGACGCTGGCGCGGGTCAACGCGGTGTCTTGTTTTGACGGACTTCCGGGCAAGCCCGAGCAGTGCTCGGCCCGAACCGACCCGCGTGGGTTCGGCGATCAGATGAACGTCGGGTTCTAGCGATACTGACTTTTGTACTTGATCATCGCCTTGCGATAATCCTCCATGGCGTCGTCGTAGAGAGCGGCCCGGCGGGCGGACTCGCTCACGGCTCCTGACAGGCGTTCCTGCAAAGCCGACAGGAATCGAACCGGAAACCTGATAAAAACCGGCGCCAGAAAAGCCGCCATCAAAAACACCACGAACCCGACAGGCAGGCCGAAATACCATCCGTGTAAAGTCGATTCCATCTTGTTGAGCAATCCGGCGAATGTCGCCGCGCCGGCGGCGGCGGCAATGATCAGTCCAAGGCGGGCGCAGGTTTTCTCACAAAGCACATGACGGAGCAGTTTTGGAGTTTTCCTGTACTCGATCTCGGTAAGTCCGAATTCCTCGAAGCGCGGCGGGACCGGCTTTTCCATTGCCGGGCTATCCCCTTTCCTCAAGCCAGGCCGCCTGAATGGATTCAAGTATTTTTTCGTTGGAACGTTCCGGATCGTCGTCAAACCGGGGAAGCTCCTGAACCCACTTCCAAAGTTTGGTGAAGCTCAGATTAACCACGTCCGCGTCAGGATGAGCGTCTTCCAGCTCAATGGCGATCTCATGGATATCGGTCCACCTCATGCTTTAATCCACCATCATATTGCGGGTGGCGGCGGGAAGGGTGACGATCATGCCGTCAAGCTCGTCGGTAATCCTGATCTGGCAACCCAGTCGCGAGGTGTGGGTCAGGGCAAAGGCCAAGTCCAGCATATCCTCTTCCTCCTCGCCGGCCTTATCCAGCCTGGCGAACCACTTTGCGTCAACGATCACATGACAGGTGGAACAAGCCAGCGATCCTTCACAGGCGCCTTCAAGATTGACGCCGTGCTTGTGAGCGATCTCAAGCACCGACATCCCTATGGGCGCGTCAACATCATGACGGCTGCCGTCGGGATCGATAAAAGTAATTCTAGGCACAAAAACGCCCTCCGCTGAACGAGTCAAGATAACCGAAACTCTTTCGGCGACTCATGTACATACTCGGGACATATAGAGCAAGAGGCGGATGGGGGGGAAGTATCCCCTTAATTCAGAATTGTCCCCCATTCCCTTTCCTCCTCTTTATTCTCATCGTCACGGAGGAGGGCGGCCACCTTTTTCATCATGCAGGCGGGCGAATAAGGCTTGAACGCGAATACATCGACGCCCGCCCGCTTGGCCTCGACCGCCGATATCATCCGGCCTCGTCCGGTCAGCATCATGAAACGGGTTTCGAGCAATTCGCCGCGAATCTTTTTGAGCAATGAGATGCCGGTCATGCGCGGCATATTCCAATCGCAGATGACGAGGTCCACCTCATCCTTGCGTTCCGAAAGGATTTGCCAGGCTTCCTCCCCGTTCCGCGCCTCCAGGATGGTCGGAACGCCCATCTTCTGCAAACACTTGCCGATGATCTGGAGGACCATCTCCTCGTCCTCGACGATCAGAATCGTAGCCTCATCGGGATTGACCGGTTTACGGGTCATTACGTCGTTACCTGAACCGGGTATCCGGGGGTTTTATAGCGCGGCAGGGAGACGCAGAAGGTAGTCCCTTTTCCCGGCCTGCTGTCCACCGTAATGACGCCGCCGTGCGCGGTCACGATGCCGTGGGCGACGGACAGTCCCAGTCCTGTTCCCTCCCCCTGTTTCTTGGTTGTGAAAAAGGGTTCAAAGATGCGGGCCTTCGTCTCTTCATCCATGCCCGATCCTGTATCCCGGACGCACAGGCAGACATGGTCGTCCCCTTCCCGTCCGGAATCGGCAAGGCCTGCGGAAATATCCAGAACCCCTCCTTTCTCCTCCATGGCGTGAACGGCGTTCATGGCCAGATTCAACAGCACCGACTCTATCTGGGTTCGGTTGGCCATGACGGCGCCCACATCTCTGTCGTAAGAAACCTTGAATTTGATCGTAGTCGGCACGGCGCCCCGCAACAGACGCTCGCAGTCCCCGAGCAGCCTGCGCACCTCCACGCTTTCCCTGACCGTTTCCTCCTTGCGGCTGAAGAGCAGCGTCTGCTCGACCAGTTCCCGGATGCGGCGGGCGGCTTGCAGGATCATCTCCTGACCTTCCCGGCGCGGGTCTCCTTCCTGCAAATCGTCGATCGCGAACTCGGCCATCGCCTGGATGGGCACCAGCATGTTGTTGATCTCGTGGGCCATGCCGCCCGCCAGTTTGCCCAACGCCTCGACCTTGCGGAGTTGTTGCAACTCCTCCTCCGACTTCCTGTGCCGGATGGCGAGGGCAAGGGCGGATACGACCGTGATAAGGAACTCTTCATCTTTCTCCGCCAACGGAATTCCGACCGGAAGATACAGGCTGAGAACGCCGAGAACGCTCGAACTGTCGGCGATGGGCACGCAGCAATGCCCGTGATGTTCCATGTCCGGGCAGGCGATCTTATGAAGCCCGTTCATGTTTTCCTTGAGAATGGGGACATTGCCGGTCGCCGCCTTGCCGCACAGGCACGCCCCGAAAGGCGTCTTGGCGCAGGATTCGACCAATTGCCGGGAAAGGCCATGTTGCGCTTTAAGCGTGAGGTTGCTACATCCATCCACAATGAAGACGGCCCCCTTGTTTTCGATCCGGAGGCACGGTTCCGAGAGGATGACGGCAAGAGCCTGGCCGAGAACTTCCGCGAGGGTATCGCCGGACAGGGCTATTTGCAGGATAGTCGAGAAAATCCGTTGGCGGGCGAGGAGGCGCTTTTGCTCCTCGTTGGCCTCTTCCAGCCGCTCCATTTTCTCGGCCAGTTCCCTGGTGCGTTTCGCGACGCGCCGTTCCAGGACGTCACGATTCCCACGCAGCCGGTTGGCAATCTTTTGGCGCTCTGCGGAATAGCGCAAGGCGCGGCGCAGCGTTTCGGCATCCAGGGAATCCTTCAGGAGATAGTCGCCGGCCCCCGCCCGCAAGGCTTTACGCCCCAGTCCCTTCTCGGCGGTCATGACCAACACCGCCGCGCCGGGCGCCGCTTCTATAATTTTGCGCACCGTGCCGATGCCTGAGGAATCCGGCAGATGAAGGTCAAGGATGATGGAATCGACGCCGCCCCGCGCCAGCGCCTTTTCGGCGTCCGCAAGGGAAGCCGCCGACTCCGTGAGATAATCCCCCGCCTCGGCCAGCATGGCCTCGACCAGCAGACGCTGGGTCGGACTGTCCTCGACAAGAAGAACGCGCTCCGGGCTTGCCGTCAAATTCTCCTCCTTCAACCGCTTGCCATTATCTCGTCAACCTTTGACTGCTCGCTCGATTTTTCCTGTTTTCCGGCGCTGAAAATATGTGCGAACACGCCGGGTATCTTCGCAATCAACGTGAGGCTGTCCTCGTCAAACGCCGCATCGGGGCGGGTGAGCATATCCTGCGTCATGTCGGCCAGCATCTTGCAAATGGAACTGAACTGCGCATAGGGCGTGTTCGGGGCGCGGATGAAGATATCGCCGGCGATTTCATTCAGGATGCCAAGGTTCTTCATCTGGTCGCCGGAGAGCGGCGTATCTTCACCGCATCCGGCGAGCAGGGACTGAATCACGTCGCCGAGCCTTACGGCGCTTACCCTCACCCGCTGTTCATTCATTACGCGCTTCGCATGGCGGATGGATCGATGCGCCTGATCAGGAATGCGGATGTCCGAAATATTCCGGTTGAGGGGGTTGGGCGCCGGAAAAGGTTTTACGCCCCAGCGGTCGCCGGAAATGTCTTGCCGTGCGTCGCTCCGGCGATTGGGGCCGATATAGCCGGAGGTCGCCACGAAAAGTTTGCGGGACTTTTTAATACTAAAAAGCCTTTCCAGAATTACTTCCGGATCAAAGGGCTTGGCCAGCACATCGTCCGCCCCGCTGTTGACGGCTTTCTTGACCGCATGATCATCATCCTTATTGACCAGAAGAATGATGACCACGAAGGGATTATCCCCGATCTTTTCCTCGCGGACCTCCTTGACCAGGCGGCACATATCGCCCTCGGCGATGGCGGTGTCGCAGATCAGGAGATCGAGGCCTCCGCCGGCCACGGCATCGACCACCGTCAACAGATTGCCTGTCGAAGTGAGGCGTTCAACGCCCGCCATGCGAAGAGCCTGTTTCAAACCATTACGGACCGGAACGTTGGGAACCGCCAGCAAGGCATTGCAGGAAGCGAGAAAGGCGGGCGGCGCCGCCGGCTCGGCATCGCAACGCACTGAAGGATAGGAAAATTCCATGTCTGTGTTCTTTATGCCGGTGAGAAAGCATGCCCATATATTCCACCAATGCTATCACCCCGCGACACGGGCCAATATTACCATTTGAGGATGGTATGTTTGCCGGGGCGCGTCAGGATCGATCAGGATCACCTGCGGTGCATATCGGCGTCATTGCGATCGCGAGCATCAGCGACGCGGGAAGCAATCCAGTGGCGGTGGATGCTCTCTGGATTGCTTCGTCTTGCTTCGTCGCTCCGCTTCTCGCAATCGATAAGGCATGGCCCACAGCGGCGATTCCAATCAATCCTGATGCGCTCTGGTCTCAGAGATACGATATTATCGTGCCCTCAAAACTTG
>Ga0156220_108_pt1 | contig 85643 bp, 75 predicted proteins | sample RifCSPlowO2_12_FD_107868 | JGI IMG/M metagenome (GOLD analysis project Ga0156220, IMG submission 107868) | Rhodospirillales bacterium RIFCSPLOWO2_12_FULL_58_28 | reverse complement strand
GTGGCTGAGGGAACTTTTGTACAAAATCATCGCCGCCATATGGGTCGTAATAATGCCTCAATCAGCACTCAACCCGGCTTATTAACGGTCGACTATTTAAGGCAATCCTACGATTGCAGCACCCGCAGTTCGGCGTTGGTGTAGCGCAGTCTGTTGGCGAGCACGCTGGCCAAGCCTTCCATCATCTTGATGGCCACCTTTTTGTGTTCCTCGGCAAATTTGTCGAAGGTCTTGCGTGAAATCACAAAGAGTTCCGTATCGGCGACCGCCACCGCGTCCGCCGAGCGGGCGTCGTCGTCAAGGAAGGCCATTTCGCCGAAAAAAGCGCCGCGACCGAAGGTGCCGAGATGGTGCGATTGCCGGTCGTTAAGCGGAAGCTGGATGCGGACCGCGCCGCGACGAATCAGGAAAAGCTCGTCACCCTCTTCGCCCCGCGTGAAGATGCGCCCGCCTGCGGCGACGCTGCGCTTTTCCATGCACGATTCAAGCGCCGCCAGAGTCTTTTCCTTGCGGCCGCTGAACAGTTCGACCTGATCCAGCTCCAACAAAACTTCATCGTCTCTTGCCAGGGCGGCTTCTTCGATGATGCGATTTTCGACCCACTCCAGCGCTTCGTCCAGGGTGGGAAACACCCGCACCGGACTTTTCGACCGCATAAGGCCGACCTTGGAAAAATACTTCTCCATGTCGCGCCCCGACGGCAGGTCCTGAGGAATATTACTAAAGATCAAAAAGCCTCCGCGCTCGATCATCATATCCTTGATCTGCTCAAGCAGATGCGCCGCCGTGATGTCCACGGTCTGAATCCGCCGCATGTCGAGGATTACAAACTCGCGGGTTTTTATCTCCGGCTCAAGGCACAAATAAAGCTGATCGGCGGTGCCGAAAAAAAGGCTGCCCTGCAACTCGATGATCGCGGCGCGGTCGCCGCGAGAGATAAGAATCTCCATTTCATCGCTGGTGCGGATGCGCTTGGAGAAAATCTGGTTTCCCAGCACCTTGCGGCGAATGATCGAGCCGCGAATTTGTTCGCGGATAAATAAAACAACGGCCAGCGCGACGCCTACTCCCGAGGCGACGATCAGGCTTATCGTCAGCGCGGAGCCGATCACGGCGACGATCACCGCAAAGTCGAGAATGGTCGAGCGCGATTTGAGGAACTGGAAGCTGTTGCGGTCGATCATGCGTACGCCGATAACGATCAGAATGCCGGCCAACGCCGCCACCGGAACCCAGGAAATCAGATTCGTCAGCAGCAGAAAGGCCAGCAGCGCAAGCACGCCCTCGATTATGCCGGACAAGCGGCTGCGGGCGCCGCTGGAGATGTTCACCAACGTCGCCCCCATGGTGCCTGCTCCGGGAATGCCGCCGATCATCCCGGCGGCGATATTGCCGAAACCCTGGCCGATCAGTTCACGGTTGGAATCGTGACGCGAGCGGGTCAAGGCATCAAGCACCACGCATGTTTTCAGCGTGTCGATGGACAGCAGAACGGCCAGCGTAAGGGCCGGTATCGCCAACGTCTTTAACTGCTCAAAGCCTACTTTTGCAATCGAGTCCCATCGGCTGTTGAAAGCGTCGGCAAAGCTGCCCATGCCGCCGCCGCCGCCGAGGGCGCCGACGACCAGGGGATTGGCGTCAAGGGTGAGCAGCGCCGGATCGAACGCGGCGAGAATGAAGTAGGCGGCTACGCCGGCCCCCAGGCCGAGGATCGCCGCCGGAACCGCCTTGATCAAACGCGGAGCGCCGAGCATCACGGCAATCGTCACGGCGCCGATGATTATCCCCTGCCGGCTCCAGACATCGGGGGACGCCAGCGCCTCCCAAAACGTCATCCCTTTGGGCGCGCCGAGAAATTTCGGCGTCTGGCTTGCGATGATGATCAGGCCGACGCCGGACAGATAGCCGCTGACCACGGTATAGGGCATGTACTTGATCAGGCGGCCCAGCCGCAGAACGCCGAACAGCACTTGCAACGCGCCGGCCAGAAGGCCGAGCAGAACCAGCAGCAGCAAGACGGTTTCAACCGGACTGCCGGAGCGCACGGCTTCAATGGCGAATGCCGACAGCACCGCCGCCGCCGGGGCGCACGGCGCCGTGATAAGCCGGTTGGTGCCGCCCAGCGCCGGGGCGACAAGCCCGAGCGCGGTGGTTCCCAAAATCCCGGCCAACGCGCCCAGCGCGGCGTTGGCGCCGCCCAGCGTCGCGTAGATCGTGACGCCGAAAGCGATGGCGGCGGGCAGGGCGACCAGCATGGCGGCGAGGCCGCCCCAAAAATCGCCGGCCGGGTCTTCCGGCTTCAGTAATTTCATCGGCGACGACGCGGACAGTGACGGGCCATTGACCGGCATCTTGCAGACAACCTCCGAATTCGAGAAAACCATACTACCATTTCACTATCGGCGGAACAGCATTTACTCAGGCGGAAAAAGTTCGGAGACGATTAAAAGCGGGGCATAAGTTTAGCCAATGGAAGAAAGAGGCGCTGCGAATGTCCGGAGAACAGCTCGAAGCCGTACCTTTCGTAGAATGATATTGCTTTCTCGTTCTTCGCCTCAACCACCAAGGCATGAATTGCCAAAGACTCATTGGCCCGCATGACCCGCTCGAAGGCGTTGATAAGCAGAAACTTGCCGTAATTCCGCCCCTGAAAACGCCGATCTACCGCCAACCGTCCGATCAGAGCGGCGGGAATAGGGTAGTGCGGCAGCTTGCGGGCCAAGGCTTCAGGAAGATCGTTACGGCTGAAACTGGTGGCGCTCAATGTATAGTATCCGATGATCGTCGCCGACGGCTCGCCGACGGCCACGAACACGCTGCTGACGTTTCGTCGCATGTCCTGACCGGCATGGTTTTGAAGGTAATCGTCCAGCGCTTTCTCCCCGCAGGAAAAGGTGCCGCGATCATGATGCGGGCCGAGCGGCAGGACGCTCGGAACGCGAAAATCGGTCATCCCCCGGTTACCCGTCCGTACCAGGCAAAGGCTTTCTTGAGGTTGTCGTTAGGCTCGGGCGGGTTGAGAAGCGACTCCCTGAACCGTTCCCACTCCTCAGGCGTCAGCGTGATGACCTCATGCTCGCGAACAATGGTCTCCGCCTTCTGCATGGCCACATCAACCACGAAGTCGGTCAGCGTCTTGTCGGAATAGGCGGCGGCGCGCTCCAGCTTATGTTTTGACTGTGGGCTTAGGCGCAGGCTGATGCGGTCTTGGCGTTGGGCTGTTCTGGGCATATCCATTCTCCGAAACCCGAACCCCAGTGTACGCCCGCAAGGCATACATTTCAAGATGGTTATATGATGTTTAAGTCGCTCTTGTTCGCAAATGCGCCGGCAGGGAACCAACGACAGCTAGGCTCCGTTCCTCATCCCAAAAGAAGTAAACCCGCATACAGCGAGACTCATTGTGGGCGTTGCCATATTTCAGGTGCATATTTAGCTCACGCTTACGACCTTCATGTTTAAGAAAGTAAGTATCGCCTTGTTCACCGGCCAAACCGCCTGCGAATGTGGCCGAACATCCAAGGCCAAGTTCTTCAAGCTTTTTATCAAATGCTTCTTGCCCTTTTCCGAGCATCTTTTCTCGGTATTCATTGGCGAGCAGCAATAATGCCTTGTAAACAAGGCCAACATCGTCAAAAACTGCCCCTTTAGCAGACCGCAAAGCCCTCCCTGCCATTATTATGCGGCCTGCGAGGTATTTATTTGTCCAATCGCCAAGTTCATCAAGGGATTCGGGAATGGGGGTGTCGTGATCAGTTGATTTATTGGTGATTTCCTTAATTTTTGTTTCAAGGTCATCATTGCGCTTCTGAAGCCAGTATAAGCGGCTTTCCAACTCTTTTTTTGTATGTTCTACGTCTTTCCGCTTTTCTTCTTCCTCTAAAGCCATCCCCTCCCATTCGGCTGATTGCTTACCCTTCTCCTCAATTTCCTGATATGCTAGATTTAGCAGTTCATCATCAACAGCCGTCTCACGGCGCATTTCGATTGCATGTTGTTTGACTTTTGAAAAGCTTGGAAGGTCTTTCTCATGATCGATGCGAGCCAAACTTTCGGATGCCGCATTTCTTGCCAACATGGCAACAAAACCATCAGCCCCACCACCTTCCCACTGTTTTATAGTCTCTGGCAAAGCTATTGGGTGAGTAAACGGTGTATCCTCATCAAGATTGAACCCCGTTTTATAGGTTCGTACAGCACCGCGATAAACCGAAAACATCTTCCCGAAACGATCAGATATTCCATAAGTCAATTCGCCGGGAACGACGACAATATGTGCAATACCGATACACCGTTTGGCAATATCAAAAACGTCGATTGAGGCTGTCTTGGGATCATCCTCGTATTCATTCAATGAAACAACATAGACTGGATTTTTCCTCTTCGAGTCCTCAATTAAATCGAGCATCTCATTTAATGAGTCATTATCTTTAATAATCCATGGCAGATCGCTGATAGTTCGCCCAATGCGGACAAGACCGGGATTTTCGCTGACTTGCCTTACAATCCCCGGGACAGACGGAATGAAATCCGACAAATCTCCCCTGCCGGTAGCCATAAGCCTCAAGCCGAAAGTGGCCTGATTGTCTTTCAGCGCAACCGTAATCTCTGTCGTCCATGTTCTCCCCGCGACCTTTTTGTCTGGATCATCACATCGAACAACCCAGTAATCGATATTTTCTCTCTTAATGGTGACTGCGGCTGCGGAACATCCAGGTATTAGGTGCTCAAAATCTTCGAATGACCAAGCAGTTTCTGTAAGTTTACCTACTCTCTTTTGTACCCACATAAGAGACTGTTGTTTTGCCATCTTAATAGCTGCCGGTTTGTCTTTACCGGCAATAGAAGCGGTGACATTGATAACTTGGCGGATTGTTGGTGTGTTGCCCCGAATTTGCTCGGCCACTGGCCTTGGTTGATCCGCAAGGCTACCTCGATTGTTAATTAGGCGGCTTACCATCATTTTTCCAGTAGGCTGATGATTACTGAAAGATAACCCGATACTTGCCCACAAACGGCATCCCACAGATAGTTTGCGAATTCGAGAAAACCATACTACCATTTCACTATCGGCGGAACAGCATTTACTCAGGCGGGCGGTATGTGATGATATAGTTACATAGTTAAGCCGATTTAACGGCTTAAGCCTGAAGATCGGGGAGTTAACCTCCCCTGCCCCCTCCTTCGTAAGGAGGGGAAAAATTCCTCCTAGGAGGGGTTAAATGCTGTGTTGTCACAAGCTCTTTAAGTAATTGCCGATATAGAAAGAACTCCCATGAAGCACGTTTTCCTGATCGACGGATCGGGGTTCATTTTTCGCGCCTATTTCGGCATCAAGGAGCGGATGATCCGTTCCGACGGCGTTTCGGTGAACGCGGTCTACGGCTTTACCTCGATGCTGATGAAGCTGCTTGAAGAAACCGACGCCGATCACATCGCCGTTATCTTCGATGCGGCGCGCAAGACTTTCCGCAACGACATCTATCCCGAATACAAGACCCATCGTCCGCCGCCGCCCGATGACCTGATCCCCCAATTCGATCTGGTGCGCGCCGCCACCCGCGCCCTCAACGTGACATGTATCGAAATGCCGGGCTTCGAGGCCGACGACCTGATCGCCACCTATGCCTGCCGGGCCGCAAAGGCCGGCGCCGAAGTGACCATCGTCTCCTCGGACAAGGACCTGATGCAACTGGTCGGCGGGCGCGTCAACATGCTGGACGCCATGACGAACCGCGTGATCGGCCCCCGGCAGGTGGAGGAAAAATTCGGCGTCGGCCCCGATAAGGTAATCGACGTTCAGGCTTTGGCCGGAGATTCATCGGATAACGTGCCGGGCGTCCCCGGCATCGGGATCAAGACGGCGGCGCAATTGATTACGGAATACGGCGACCTGGAAACCCTGCTCGCCCGCGCCGGTGAAATCGCCCAACCCAAGCGCCGCCAAAGCCTGATCGAATTTGCCGATCTCGCCCGCTTGTCAAAGAAGCTGGTGACTCTCAAGGACGATGTTCCGCTGGAAACACCGCTTGCGGAATTGGCGGTCAGGCCGTCCGATACCGAGATGTTGCTGACGTTTCTCAGGGAGCAGGAGTTCAAGTCGCTTATCAGGCGGGTTCAGAACCGTCATGGCGCTGCGACTCCGGCGGAAAACGCGCCGCCGCCTGTAACCAAACCCGACTATCAATCGGTTCAGACGATAGACGGCCTGAAGCGGTGGATCGCCGAGGCGGTCGAGGCCGGCGCCTTCGCCGTCGATACGGAAACCACATCGCTGGACGCCATGACCGCCGATCTGGTCGGGGTGTCGATGTCCGTCAAACCGGGGCGCGCCTGCTACATCCCCCTCGGCCACAAGACGCCGGCGGCGCAGGGAGCCTTCGATTTAGGCGACGGCCACGGCAGCGGCGGTGGCAAGGCTCCCGAGCAGATTCCCATGGACGCGGCCCTGGCCCTGCTCAAGCCTCTGCTGGAAGACCCTTCGGTGCTCAAGATCGGGCAAAACATCAAGTACGATATGCTGGTGCTGTCACAGCACGGCATCAATATCACCCCGGTCGATGACACCATGGTGTTGTCCTATGTGCTGGAAAGCGGACTGCACGGCCACGGCATGGACGAACTGGCCCTGCTCCACCTTGACCGCCGGACCATCAGGTACAAGGACGTGGCCGGTTCCGGCAAGAGCAAGATTACCTTTGATCAGGTTCCGCTGGACAAGGCGGTGAACTACGCCGCCGAAGACGCCGAGGTCACCCTGGCCCTGCACCGCTTGTTAAAGCCGCGCCTGATAAGCGAGCGCATGACGGCGGTCTATGAGACCATCGAGCGCCCGCTGATCGGCGTGCTGGCGGACATGGAAAAGAACGGCATCAAGGTCGACGCCGCCGGACTGAAGGCCCTCAGCAACGATTTCGCAGGCCGTCTTGCCGAAATGGAAACGGAAATTCACAGGCTGGCCGGTCGTGATTTCAACGTCAACTCGCCCAAGCAACTGGGTGAAATCCTGTTTGACGAGATGGGGCTGCCCGGCGGCAGGAAGGGCAAGGCCGGGGCCTATTCAACCGACCACGACGTGCTGGAGGGGCTGGCGGCCCAGGGCCATGATCTGCCGGCCCGCGTCCTGGACCAGCGGCAGATCGCCAAGCTCAAGAGCACCTATGCCGACGCTTTGGTCAACCAGATCAATCCGCGCACGGGGCGGGTCCATACCTCGTTCTCGATGGCCGCCACCTCCACCGGGCGGCTGGCGTCATCAGACCCCAACCTGCAAAACATCCCTGTCCGCACCGCCGAGGGCCGCAAGATTCGCCGGGCCTTCATCCCCGAAGCGGGATATGTGCTGCTGTCCGCCGACTATTCCCAGATCGAATTGAGGCTGCTGGCCCATGTCGCCGGCATCGAGTCGCTGAAGGAAGCCTTCCGCGACGGCCGGGACATCCACGCCATCACCGCCTCGCAGGTGTTCGGAGTTCCCGTCGAGGGCATGGACCCGATGGTGCGCCGTCAGGCCAAGGCCATCAACTTCGGCATCATCTACGGCATTTCCGCTTTCGGACTGGCCCGCCAACTGGGCATTTCCAACGGCCAGGCCGCCGACTACATCAAGGCCTATTTTGAACGCTATCCCGGCATCAACGCCTACATGGAGCGCACTAAAGCGGAAGCCGGAAGCAAAGGCTTCGTCACCACCCTGTTCGGGCGTAAATGCTACGCCAAAGGCATCAACGACAAGAACCCGCAGATACGCGGCTTCGCCGAACGCGCCGCCATCAACGCTCCCATCCAGGGAGGCGCCGCCGACATCATCAAGCGCGCCATGATCCGCCTGCCCGGCGCCCTTGACAAAGCGGGTCTGCGCGACGTCCGCATGCTGCTGCAAGTCCACGACGAACTGGTGTTCGAGGTTCCCGAGGCCAAGGTCAAAGAAACCGTCGCCCTGGTCAAGGAGGCCATGGAATCAGCCGCCGTTCTGGATGTTCCCCTGGTGGTTGACGCCAAAACCGGCGCCAACTGGGACGAGGCGCATTAGATTATTCTTTGAGACTTTTTGTCAGGGCCGCCTTGTTCATGAGCAGCGAAAGGGATTTCTTGAGGGTTCTGCCATGAAAAATAGTCTTTATGAACAAACTCACCAGCTTGAACATCTGAATTGGGCATCGAAAAATTGCCGCCGTGAATGAAAACAAAACGCTGCCGTAATTAACGCGGTCATAGTATTTCCGGAATATTTTAGGCACAGGCTGTATGCCGAATGAAAGCGACCACGGAATGGGGAATAACTCAGTGATGCCTTCATTATTTATTTTTTCGTAATTGTGCAGAAGGGTTCCGTCCTGACTGAAAAAATATCTCAACTGGAAGGTCTGATCCTTTATTTCCTGCAAGGTTTTTTCGCGTATTTTTGTGTTCTTGATGATATCCGGCTTTACGAATATCAGGTTTGTGTTGGTTCCTTCGATCAGGACATAGCCGCGCGACCTAGCGGATTCATGGATTGAAAGCGCCGAGTTTCCATTCATTTTTCCCTTCGGATTTATGTATCTGGTGTCGAACGGAATAACCGGATTATATTCAACGATGACTATTTTCGGGTTGAAATGCTTTATTCCCTCCCAAACCCGCAAGTCATCGGAATCAATATCCACAGACAGGAAATCAATGTCCTTAACGCCGCGTTTTTGTAGCAGGCTGTCGAGTGAATTGTCGCCGTCTTCTTCAACAAGGGCATTGATTTTCAGCACGGTCTCATCGGGAATGTTGGCGCAAAGCCGCGTGAAGCGTTTTTGATCTCCTTCAATAAAACAGCCTTTCCAGCCTTTTTCATAAAGATGATAGGCGTTGCTCCAATGCTTTCCGTCCCATGCGCCGAATTCAACGAAATAACCGCCGGTCATATTTAAAACGGACAGCAATTTTTCGATGATTCCATCCTCGCCGTTCTGGCTGTAAATATTTTTGTTATAGTCGTAGAGATTGATGCTCATTTCCGGCCCTGTTCAGCGGAAGGATTGCGCAGATAAACGTATAAATCGGGACACTGAGGGCGCTCCGTCAGGGTATAGCCGTCCAGCGACGCTCCATCGACGACTCCTTCTGAATCGAAGGCGACGACGGCGTTGAAAGCGCCTTTGGCGATAAGGCCGCCGATGCCGCCGTCCTGGAATTTTTTCCCCAGCGCCCGCTCCTTATAATAAACGAATGAAAAGACATAGGGGGTATTTCCCGGCGTCATCCAGGGCAGGCCCATGTATGGGGTGTTAATAAACAGCGGACGGGGAAGGGTGTCGGCGCATTGTTTCATGCGCGTATAAGCCTCGTGTTGCGGGCGTATGTCGGTAACTCCGGCAACGCCGGATAAAACCAGAATAACGGCAACGAGCAAGGTTCCCCAGCCGACGCTTCCGGCCAATATGGGCCACTTTAACGCCGCCCCTCCTTCCCGAACCAGCATGGGAAGACTCGCCATGATCATTAAACCGAGAAAATAGGACAGGGTAAAAAAGTAGTTTTCCGCCCCGCCGTGCTGGGCGCTTGCCGGGATGGACAGGGTCAGGGCGCAGGCCGCCGCTCCCGAAGTGAGCATGAACGCATCGTTCCGCCACAGGGACATCAGGCGGTCGCGTGACTTGAAGGCGACCGCCGCCAAGGCCGCGAGAAAAAATAAAAGGGGACCGGACTTAACGCCGAAGTTCGCCATGTTTCGGACCATCCGTTCGACGGTAGGCAGGAGCGGGTAGTCATTCAACGTGATGGAGCGGAGCCAAAGTTCATCCCCGATGTAAAAGGTGACGGCCCAGGCGGTCGGAAGCAACGTCGCCAGAACAAGCAACGGCTTCCAGTCGCGCCGCGCCAGCAAAAGCAGGCCGACGCCTCCGGCCGAGAAAATATTGCCCTGCTTGAAGGACCAGGCCAGATACACGGCGACGACCACGAACAAGACGGCAGAAATGCGCTTGCGGGGGTAATAAGCCAAAAACAGCGTAATGCCGATAATTTCAAAAAACATGGCCCAAAGATCGGCCCTGACCGTCAGCGCCCAGAAGCCGATCAGGGGACCGAACATAATGAAAATCGCAAACCCCAGGCATAACGCCTTTCGTGAATTATCATGGGCTTCCGATGCCCGGACGAATGAAATGTATGATGCCGCCGCGCCTGCAAAGGCGGCGATCAGGGTCAAGAGGCGGGAGACGGTCGGCAGCCAAGCGTCCTCTAACGAGAAAACCCACATTATCGCCTTGGAAAACGTCCCATAGACGGCGGGAAAGAGCCGGTTGTAGACAAACAGGCTGTAAGGACTCTCATAAGGGTCGTTGTAGATCGGCTGACCTTGGGTATACTTCCATACATAAAATATATTTGTGAATTCATCTCCGGTGGTGTGAAGCTGCAAAGGCTCGGTTAATGAGATCGCCGAAGAAAATCTTACGGCAAAAAGCGTCAAACACAACGCCGCTCCCGCTACGGCTAAATTTGTAAATAATCGCATTCGGCGCCTTTCAGTTCAACGCGCTCTACATAGGTCTTTTGCCGATCATCGCCGGGGGTGTTCTTTTGTCATGCACAAACAACCTGACAATATCCGGTAAATGGCGGATTATAGCAAACTTCCGGGTTGCATAGACAAGCATGGCGATGACGAATCTTTCTCTATCAATAATAATTCCGTCCTACAAAAGCCCCCATCTGTCCACGGTGATCAATTCATTGCGGGGCATCGGGGCGCTTGAAATCATTGTCGTCGATTCATCGCCCGAAAAGCCGGATGTTGTCGATGAAGACGTAACGCTGGTTTGGCTGCAAAGGCGCACTCCGGCCGGCGCGGCAAGAAATATAGGCGCCGCCAGGGCAAAGGGGGAGTATCTGATCTTTGTGGATTCCGACGTAGTTTTTACGGAAAGATCACGGAGCGCCGTTATCGAGGCGGTACGAAGAAAAACTCAAAGCGTTATTTGCGGGCATTATATAGCCGACCGGGAAAATGATCCGTTCTTTCCCCTGTTGCAAAACCTGATTCTGGACTATCGGATGACCAGAAAACCATCGTCGGATTCCGATGACTGGTGGGCTTCCTCGCATTTTCTTATGCTGCGAAATTTTTTTGAAGAGGTCGGGGGATTCAACAACTCGATTGAAACCTATGAAGATGTAGAGTTCTTTTCACGTTGTCGAAATCTTGGAATTAAATTCGAGATTACCCATGATTTCGAAGCGGTCCACTACAAAAATTACGACTTCAAGGGCTTTCTTGCCGACTACTATCACAAGGCATTCAATTCGTTTCAGGTCCGCCGGCGTTACCCGCATGTTTTCAAGGGATCGTCAGCGAAGCTCGGCCCGGCAATTGTTCTTACCTGGCTTGCCGGGGCGCTTGTTCCGTTCTGGGCGGTATTGTCGGCGGTTGTTCCTGCGTCGTTGACGCCGGCGATTGCCGGAATCTTGTTGCTGCTGCTTGCCTGCCCTGTGGCCCTTTGGCCCGTCATGCTTAAAGGCCTGCCGCCGCCTGGAAACTGCGCGCCCTGGCGGTGTGGCCGTTTCTCGGCATGTCCGTGACGGCGGCCATAGCGAGTTCAGCCGCAGTCTGGTACTCAAAACGTGCGCTGGAAGAGGCTCGTTCGTTATCGGATTTATTCATGGCTTTTGCGTGCGTGGTAGCGCGAACGGGGTCTCCCATCCAAATCATTCATTTTGTCACGGCCCGCTGTAACCTCAGGTGCAGGCACTGTTTCTATAAGGAGGAATTGGACGCTAAAGACCCCGGCGAGATGAGTCTGAACGCAGTGGATAAGGCAACCCGCGAGATCGGTCCCGTTCTCTGGTATTCCCTGGCCGGTGGAGAGCCTGTTCTGAGAAATGATTTGGTGGAATTAACGGGGATTATACAGCGCAATTGCCGCCCCCACATATTCAGCCTTCCGACCAACGGCTGGTATGTGGAAAAGACTTTCAGGGCGGTTCAGGAAATTCTTCAACGCCATGAGCGAATGAACCTCCTGGTGTTTCTTTCCCTCGACGGCCCCCGGCAAGTTCATGATTCCATACGGGGCGAAGGCTCATTCGGGCGCGCAAGGCAAACAATGGAGCGGCTTCGTCCTCTCCAAAAGTTTTATCCGAATCTGTACCTGAATGTAACCACTACGGTAACGCCTGATAATTACAAGGTTTCACCGGCCTTCATCAAGGAGATCGCCGATGATTTCCGGCCCAGCGCCATCTCCATAAATCTTTTCCGTTATCACTCTTTCGATCATCCTCCGGTTCCCGAGGAAGTCATCGACGGGTATTACCTGACGGTTAAGGCCTATGAGAAAATATTAAAAGATTCCCTCTCAAAAAATTACGGATTTTTTGCCGGAAAACTGTTAAAGGCCAAGGAAATAATGCAAAAAGAACTCATCTACCGGGTGGCGAAGAATAATGAGTTCGTAACGCCGTGCACCGCCGGAACCCTGAGCTATATCATCTTCGAGGATGGTCGGGTTCAGCCCTGCGAGGTGCTTGACGACTCCATCGGCGCGCTGTCGGAAGCAGAATCGTCGCCGTCTTTCAAAGATATAATCAAATCTCCGGAAGCGCAAAAACTACGCAAACGGATCAAAGACTCGAGATGTATGTGCACCTACGAGTGCGCCATGTCGACCAATGTGCTTTTCAATCGGCCGTTGACCTTGCGGCTGTTCGGCAGAGTCGCCAAAGACATTTTTAAATAACGCCACCCCCCTCACCCTTCCCTCTCCCCCCGCGATTTGCGGGGGGGAGAGGGTTGCGCAGGGTTGGCGCGTCGGCACGATGCGCCTTACCCGAAGCTGGGTGAGGGGGGATGATTCCATTCGATTGCAAACCGTTAACTGACCTTGTGCAGCGGCAGTTCCAGGATTCCCTCGGCGCCGGCGAGTTTCAGCCTGGGAATCAAATCGCGCACCTGATTGCGGCTGACCACCGTCTCCACGGCCAGCCAGTCGCTGTTGTACAGGTGACTGACGGTGGGGCCGTTGAGGCTGGGAAGGAGCTTTATGATCGCATCGATCTTGTCCTTGGGGGCGTTAAGCTTGATCAACACCTTCTCGTGGGCGGCAAGGGCGCTTTTCAGCAGCAGGGCGATCTGCTCTATTTTTTGTTTCTTCCACGGATCGGCCATTGCCGTCTTGTTGGCGATCATGACGGTGTGGGTGCGCAACACATCGCAGACGATGCGAAGGCCATGGGCCTTGATGGTGCTGCCGGTCTCGGTGATTTCCACCACCGCGTCCACCAGCCCTTCGACTACCTTGGCCTCGGTGGCGCCCCACGAAAATTCCACCTCGGCGTTGACGTTGTTTTCCTTCAGCCAACGCCTGGTATAGCCGACCAGTTCGGTAGAGACCTTTTTGCCCTCAAGGTCCTTGACCGATTTAACGGGCGAGTCCTGCCGCACCACCAGCACCCAGCGCGCCGGTTTGTCGGAGGCCTTGGAATAGACCAGATCGCAGACCGTCTCCACATCGGCGTTGGTCTCTTTCACCCAGTCCTGTCCGGTAAGCCCCACGTCCAGCGTGCCGCCGGCCACATACGGTCCCATTTCCTGGGCGCGCACCAAGGCGCACGTCATCTCATCGTCATCGACGGTCGGGAAATAGTTGCGCGAACTGGTCGATATGTTCCAGCCGGCGTGGGAAAACAGCTCGATGGTGGCGTTTTCGAGGCTACCCTTGGGAATTCCAAATCTCAGGTTAGGCATTTGCTTCTCTGTCATGTGCGGGTATGAGGATACGCGGGTGAATACGTCTACGGTATGCTCATGTCAAGCATAGCCCGCCATTCTTTTGTCATTGTAAAGCAAAAACGGTATACAATCGACCTATGGATACGTTCTTTGACTGGCAAGCCTTGCAAGCTCTCCTGACAGAAGCCAGGACATGGTTCCTGGGGAATGTCCTGGTCGTCGGCAATCTGGTCCAGATACTGGTCATCGCCGCTGTTTTTCTGATTGCCCGCAAGGCCGAGTCCAGGGTGACCGGCCTGTTCGGCAGGCTCAAGACACAGCCCTGGTTTAACAAGCGTTTCGATCCGGTTGTCAACCATGCCGAATTGCTCAGCCTACCGCTTACCTGGCTGGCCGCGCAATGGCTGTTGACGGCCATCGCCGCCGGCGCCGGCCGGCCCCACCATCTGATGACCATCACGGTCAGTCTTCTCGCCGCCTGGATAGTCATCCGCCTGACTTCGGGGCTGGTCCGCGATCCTGTCTGGTCCAAGTTCATCGCCGTCACCGCCTGGACCATCGCCGCACTGAACATAGTCAACCTCCTCGACCCGGCCATCGGGTTCCTGGACAGCATGTACATCATGCTGGGCGAGCTTAGGCTGTCGGCGCTGACGGTGATCAAAGGGGCATTGACGCTGGCCGTCTTTTTGTGGATCGCCACCACCCTGTCCGATGTTTTGGAGCAACGCATCAGGAGTTCTCCCAACCTGACGCCTTCGGTCAAGGTGCTGTTCAGCAAGTTCCTCAGCATATCGCTGATCGCCATCGCCGTCATGGCGGCATTGAGCAACGTCGGCATCGACATGACCGCCTTCACCGTGTTCGGCGGCGCCGTCGGCGTCGGCATCGGCTTCGGCCTGCAAAAGGTGGTGTCAAACCTGATCAGCGGCCTGATTTTATTGATGGACAAGTCGGTAAAGCCCGGCGACATCATCGCTATCGGCGATACCTACGGCTCGATCAATGCGCTGGGGGCGCGTTATGTCTCGGTGCTTACCCAGGACGGCGCCGAACATTTGATTCCCAATGAAGAACTGATCACCCAGCGCGTCGAGAACTGGTCCCACACCAACTCGCTGCTGCGCCTGAGGGCGCCGGTCGGCGTCGCCTATGATTGTGACATCCGCCGCGCCATGAAGCTATGCCTGGACGCCGCCGACAACGCGGCGCGGATACTCAAGACTCCGCGCCCGGAATGCCTTCTGATCGGATTCGGCGACAGTTCCGTCAATATCGAGGTCAGGTGCTGGATCGACGATCCCCAGAACGGCATCGCCAACGTCAAGAGCGAGATTATGCTCGGCATCTGGGACAGGTTTCAGGAGCACGGCATCTCTATCCCCAGTCCCAAGATGGACGTTCACATCAAATCGGCGCCGCCTGCCTTTCCTATAAAAATAGCCACGGATGAACACTGATGAACGCATAAACGCAGATATCAAGACTGTTTTTTCAATCCGCGCGGCGGCTTATCCTTCATCATGACTTCGCGTCTTCGCGTCTTTGCGTGAAACATGGTCGGTCATGCGAAGGCGCAAAGGCGCGAAGTCATTTTGGGCCATGGATATCAATTCAAACAGGTTTCGTCCTATGAAAATCTTCTATCTGTGTTTATCCGCGTGCATCCGTGGTTAATAACCAAGGGGACAGATTACTTGTCGTAGCAAGTTGCGCATGCCTTATCCATCTCCTCGGCGAGGGTATAGACATTCCAGTCTTCGGTCTGGCCGCGCAGGCGGTGGGGGCCTAAGGGAACCATCTGTTTTGAGTTGCAGCGGGGAAAATCGGGCGAGATCAGGATCTGGTGATCCAGGTTTTTGCACAACTCCTCAAGACGCGCCGCCTCGTTGGCGGCCCTGCCGATAACCGTGAACTCAAGGCGTTGCGGCGTTCCGATATTGACGTACATGACATCGCCGACATGCAGAGCCACTCCGTAACGCAGCGGAGCCAGGCCCTTGCCTTGGCGATCAATGTTGAGTTCCTTTATGCTTTTACGCGCCTCATGCGCCGCCGACAGGGCGCGGGCGCAGGCGCTTCTGGACGAATGACAGACGTCCTCGAACATCTTGGATTTTTCATCGAAGGGAAAGATGGCCAGCGCCGCATCGCCGATGAAGCGCAGCACCTCGCCGCCGTGCTTGAGAATCGCCCCCGCCATGCAGTCAAAAAAATCGTTGAGCACGGCAAGAAAGCTCTCAAGGGGCAATGACTCGGCCAGCTTTGATGAGTCCCTGAGATCGCAGAACCAGATAACGGCGTGAATCATTTCTCCGTCGCCGCGCTTGACCAAGCCGTCAAGAACGCGCTTTCCCGTATGTCTGCCGATGTAGGTTTCAATCAGGGTCTTGGCGGTTTGGCGGACGGCGAAAACTTCCAGCATACGCGACAGCAGCGGCAACATGCCTGATACCAATTTCAGGTCTTCATCATTAAAACCGCCGGGCGCGGCGGAAGCCAGGGTAACGGCGTTGATTTTTCCGTCATGAAAGACCATCGGCATCGCCACATAATCGGTGCCGCCTTCGGCCTGTAGCTCCTTGAAATAGGGGAATTCGAGTTCCTGCGTTTTATCTTCCAGCCGGCGGCGGATGGCGCCTGAGCCTTCGAGGACGGCGGCGATCGGGCTTTGCAGATAGATGGGCTTTTGCAGCGCTTCGTTTGAAGGCGAGAAGACTTCGGTCTTGCCGGTGTCGCTCCGCCATGTGTAATGGGTGGCGAAGGTCAGAGGGTGCAGGGTGCGGATAAGAACCCGCATCCTGAACAACGGCATCCCCGCTTTCACCAGCCGTTCGGCCAGCCGCCCCACCAGCTCTTTTGAGCCGGTAATGTTCAGGCCGTCGGACAACAGCCAATCAACGAAAGGATTGGCGTGATCGGCAATAGCGGGCGAGGGCTTGTCCATATCAGGGTCACCGCAGCGGGAATAAAAGATGCCCCTATTGTACATCCGGCGATGTTTCAGGGGTGATGATTCTTGCATTCCATGTCAAATACGATGATATGACGGAACAGGAGATCATTTATGTCGGAGAGTTGGTGGCGCCAGTTCTCTTGCGGATTATTCATTTTTTCGTAAATGTCGCCCAGGTATTGCAGCAGACGGCGATGTTCGGCCTTGTGTCTGTCTTCATTTTTAAGGTGGAGCGGGGCCATGATGCGTTCTTCATTTTCAAAATGGGTTTTGGTGGCCGCCGCCACAGCCGATAACAACGGTCGCACTTCTTCCCGTGGTTGATCCAGAACAACGGATCGTTCGAGTTCCCGGCTCAACTCGAAGATAGCCTCATGCTCACGGTCTATCTCGGGTATGCCGACATCGAGGTCACATCCGGCGGAATGCATCTCTTATTGCTCCTTTCCGACAGCAACAACCGGCCCGAATGGTGTATTATTTTAGAATTAAAGTAAAGTAGGCCAAAGGTTATAGCCATGCCGATAGGGCGGCACAATCATGAACGTCGGCTGAATACGCGCTTCAGTGAAGGTTAAGGATCAGGTTGTTAGCCTTAAAATGTTAGGCAATGCAGCCGTTCCAGACTCCCCCCAACTCTCCCCGTGGGGCGGCGGCTTAAAGGCGGGGCCACAGCCCGGAAAGTCCTCCCGCTTGCCGGCGGCCCCGCCTTTTTCTTGCCAAATCTTCAAATAACTTCTTTAATCCGTATGGATAAACGGGGAGGACAGACATGACCGACGATGGAGGAATGCTGGAATCGGCAGAGCAGATTCAGCCGATTTTCCTGAAGGTGGTGACCGCCATGGCCATGGTTGACGGCAAGCTCAAATTCAGCGAGATCGACGGCATCAATGCCGTATTTGAACGCCATGCGGGCAGACCCCTCAAACAATGGGAAATCGACGAGATCGCCCTGTCCGACCATGTTGACGATGTTCCTTTGCCCGCTTATTTGGCCGGACTCGCGGGCAGACTCGGCGACAAAATAAAGGATGAATTGATCCTCGCCGCATTGCACATCGCCGGCGCCGACGAACTGGATATCAAGGAAACGGCGTTGCTGACGGAAATGGCTGCGGCGCTGAACATCTCCGAAGAGCGATTGCAAGCTCTGGTCGGATAACCAGGCAAAGCTATTCTATGGTGAGGAGGGTGTCCCCGGCCTGTACGGCGTCGCCTTCCTTAACCTTGATGTCGGTGATTACGCCATCCCTGGCGGCGCGCACTTCAGTTTCCATTTTCATGGCTTCCAGGATGACGATCACGTCGCCGGACTTCACCGTCTGGCCGTCGCCGACCGCTATCTTCCAGACGATGCCGGCCATGGGCGAGCGGAGAATCTTGTCTCCCGCCGCCGTCGGCCGGGCGGAAGCCACCTCGCCGCTCGGGCCTATTTCCACTTCATATTCGACACTGTTGACCACCACCCGATAGCTCTCGACGCCGCCTGTCGTTGCCGGAGCGGCGGCGGCCGTCGGCTCTTCTCCCGTGGGCATCGGTTCAAAAGCGGCGGGGTTGCCCCGGTTCTCCATGAATTTAAGACCAACCTGCGGGAAAAGAGCGTAGGTCAGCACGTCTTCGATCATCTCATCGGCGAGCCTGAGGTTCTTTTCCTCGGCGATCTTTCCAAGTTCGACGGTGAGCCTGTCGATCTCCGGCTTTATCATGTCCGCCGGACGGCAAGTCATGGGTTTTTCGCCCTTTTTCAGGACCTTGGCCTGTAACGCCTTATCCACCGGCGCCGGGGTGGAGCCGTATTCCCCCCTAAGGACGGCGCCGGTCTCCTTGGTGATGGTTTTGTAACGCTCGCCCATCATTACGTTGAAAACCGCCTGGGTGCCGACGATCTGCGAGGTCGGCGTCACCAGCGCCAGATAGCCCAGCTCCTTCCTGACTTTGGGAATCTCCTCCAGGACGGCGTCCATCTTGTCGAGCGCGCCTTGTTCCTTGAGCTGGCTTTCCATGTTGGTCAACATGCCGCCCGGCACCTGCGCCAGAATGATGCGGGAATCGACGCCTTTGATCGATCCCTCGAAGCGGGCGTATTTCTTGCGGATCGGACGAAAGTAATGAGCGATCTCTTCCAGTAGCGCCAGATCAAGGCCGGTGTCGCGCCCGGTTCCTTCCATGATCTTGACCACCGACTCGGTGGCGGAATGGCTGGTGGTCATGCTCATCGTCGAGATGGCGGTATCCACAATATCGACGCCGGCTTCGGAAGCCTTGACAATGGCCGCCGTGCTCATCCCCGTGGTGGCGTGACTGTGCAGGACGATAGGCGGCGCCACGGTTTCCTTCAGGCGACTCACCAACTCCTCGGCGGCGTAAGGAGTTATCAGCCCGGCCATGTCCTTGATGCAGATGGAGTGAGACCCCATGTCCTCCAGCCTCTTGGCCAGGTCCAGCCAGTAGTTCAGGTCGTGGACCGGGCTTAAGGTATAGGAGACGCACCCCTGGGCGTGCTTGCCGGCGGATATCGTCGCCTTGATCGCCCGCTCCATGTTGCGGATGTCGTTCATGGCGTCGAAGATGCGGAAGACATCTATGCCGTTGGCGGCGCAACGCTCGACGAACTTGTCCACCACATCGTCGCCGTAATTGCGGTAGCCGAGAATGTTCTGACCCCGAAACAGCATCTGCAACGGCGTCTTGGGGAGCGCCGCCTTGAGGCGCCTGAGACGCTCCCACGGGTCTTCTCCGAGAAAACGGATGCATGAATCAAAGACGGCGCCGCCCCACATTTCCAGCGACCAGAACCCTACATCGTCCAGCTTGGGGCAAATAGGGAGCATGTCTTCGATGCGCATACGGGTCGCCAGCAGGGACTGGTGAGCGTCGCGCAGCACTAATTCCGTAATTCTGAGAGGCTTCGTCATAATCGGTCGGCATCCTTGGAGCTTGCAGGGCGGCATGGAGTCAGCAGGGCTGTATATTACATTTGAAATTTCCGCGCTTCACCTTTTTCAGCGGCAAGGGCTAGGCGTTGGTTTCGCCTTTGACGCCGAGCGCCGCCTGCGCCGCCGCCAGTCGGGCGATAGGCACCCGGAAAGGCGAGCACGACACATAGTTCAGGCCCACCGACTGACAGAAATGGATCGAGGCCGGGTCGCCGCCGTGTTCGCCGCAAATGCCGAGCTTGATATTCGGGCGGACGGCGCGGCCGCGCTCACAGCCGATTTTAACCAACTCGCCGACGCCGTCCGTGTCGATGGTGACGAACGGATCAAAAGCGATAACTCCCATGTCCTGATAGGCGGTAAGGAAGTTGCCGGCGTCGTCGCGCGACAGGCCGTAGGTGGTCTGCGTCAGGTCGTTGGTGCCGAAGCTGAAGAACTCGGCGGTCTCGGCGAGTTCCCCGGCGCGTAAGGCGGCGCGCGGCAGTTCAATCATGGTGCCGACCAGATAGTCAACCTTGACCTTTTTTTCTTCCATCACCTTGGCGGCGATTCGCCTGACCACTGCGGTCAGCTTGTCCAGCTCGGCCTTGATGCCGACCAGCGGGATCATAATTTCCGGCAGAACCGTCTTGCCGTTGCTCTTGACCTCGCAGGCCGCTTCGATGATGGCGCGGGCCTGCATCTCGGTGATCTCGGGATAGGTGACGCCGAGGCGGCAACCGCGATGGCCCAGCATCGGATTGTATTCGTAAAGCTGATCGGCATATTTTCTGATGGTTTCAATATCGGCGCCGGAAGACTTGGCCACCATCTCCATATCGGCCTCGGTATGGGGAAGAAACTCATGCAGCGGCGGGTCGAGCAGACGGATGGTCACCGGCAGCCCTTCCATGATCTCGAACAGATTGATGAAGTCTTGGCGCTGGTGAGGCAACAACTTGTCCAGGGCGATGCGGCGCCTGGTTTCGTCTTTGGCCAGGATCATCTCGCGCATGTGGATGATGCGATCAGGCTCGAAGAACATGTGCTCGGTGCGGCAAAGGCCGATGCCCTCGGCCCCGAATTTGCGCGCCGTCCTGGCGTCGGCCGGCGTCTCGGCATTGGCGCGCACCTTCATGGTGCGCAGTCGGTCAACCCACGTCATGAGTTTGCCGAAATCGCCGGTAAGTTCGGGCTGGATGGTCGCCACCTCGCCCACCATGATCTCGCCGGTGGAGCCGTTGAGGGTGATCATCTCGCCTTCTTTGATCACCGCGCCGCCGGCGGAAATGGTCTTGGCGGCGTAATTGACGCTGAGATTGCCGGCGCCGGCGACGCAGGGCGTTCCCATGCCGCGCGCCACCACGGCGGCGTGGCTGGTCATGCCGCCACGAGTGGTGAGAATGCCTTGGGCCACATGCATGCCGCCGATGTCTTCGGGGCTGGTCTCGATGCGCACCAGGATCACCTTTTCGCCCTTGTTGTGCCAGATCACGGCGTCCCCGGCGTTGAACACCACCCTGCCGCAGGCGGCGCCCGGAGACGCCGGCAGGCCCTTGCCGAGCATGACCTTTTCGGCATCGGGATCGAGTTGAGGATGGAGCAACTGGTCAAGTTGGGCGGGGTCGACGCGGCGCACGGCCTCGTCGCTGTCGATCAGTCCCTCTTCGCACATATCGACGGCTATCTTCAGCGCCGCTTCGGCGGCCCGCTTGCCGGTGCGGGTCTGCAACATCCATAACTTGTTCTGCTGGATGGTGAATTCCATATCCTGCATGTCGGCGTAATGCTTTTCCAGCTTGGCGCGGATGGCGGCCAGTTCCTTGAAGGTGTCGGGCATGACGGCTTCCATCGAAGGCAGGGCCGAGCCGGCCAGCTTTCTTTCGTGTTCAGTCAGGCATTGGGGGGTGCGGATGCCGGCGACCACGTCCTCGCCTTGCGCGTTAATCAGGTACTCGCCGTAAAAATAGTTGTCGCCGGTGGACGGGTTGCGGGTGAAGCATACGCCGGTGGCGCAGTCATTGCCCATGTTGCCGAAGACCATTGCCTGGACATTCACCGCCGTCCCCCAGTTTTCGGGGATATCGTGGAGCTTGCGGTAGGTGACGGCGCGTTTGTTCATCCAGCTTTCAAAGACGGCGCCGATGGCGCCCCATAGCTGTATATTGGGGTCCTGAGGGAATGAGTCGCCCAGTTCTTCCAGAACCTTGCCCTTGTATTTTTTTACGACTTCCTTCCAGTCGTTCGCAGTCAGGTCCGTATCCAGGACAAGATCGTGCGTTTCTTTATGCTCATCCAGCAGTTCCTCGAAATTGTAGCTGTCGATGCCCAGCACCACGTTTGAATACATCTGGATGAACCGGCGGTAGCTGTCATAAGCGAAGCGCGGGTCATTGCTGCGTCCGGCCAGTCCTTCAACAGTCTCATCGTTGAGGCCGAGGTTCAGCACCGTATCCATCATGCCGGGCATGGAGGCGCGGGCGCCGGAGCGCACCGACACCAGCAAGGGCATGCCCGAAGCGTCGCCGAACCTGAAGCCGATGATCTTTTCAATCCCGGCCAGCGCCGCCGCGACCTGCTGTTCCATGTCGGCGGGGTAGGTTCGGTCGTTTTGGGTGTAATGGGTGCAGACCTCGGTGGTGATGGTGAAGCCCGGCGGGACCGGAAGCCCGATGCTGCTCATCTCGGCCAGATTGGCGCCCTTGCCGCCGAGCAGTTGTTTCATGCCGGATCGGCCCTCGGCCTTGCCGTCGCCGAAAGTGTAAACCCATTTAGTCGTCATTTTTCAGTTCCTTCGATCCTGGAAAAGTCCGCTATCCCTTCGAGGGCTGAACGGATCTGCGATAATAGCTTGAGACGATTCCCGCGTAAGCCGGGATTTTCACAATTCACCGTAACTTTATCAAAGAATGCGTCAACCGGCGTCCTTAACCCGGCCAGTTCGGTCATGGCGTCGGTAAACCTCTCGTCCTTCAGGGCTTCCTGACTCTTGGCGCCGACCGTGGCGAGGCAATCAAACAGGATGCGTTCGGCGTCTTCGGCGAAAAGCTTTTCGTCGGCGACGCCGTTATAGGACAGGCCGTCTTTTTTCTCCTCAATGCGCAGGATGTTGGCGGCTCGCCGGTAGGCGACCAGCAGGTTGGCGCCGTCGTCGGCGTCAAGGAAGCCTTGCAGCGCGCCAACGCGGGCCAGCAGGCGCACCAGATCGTCCTCGCCGGAGTCAACCGCGAAGACGGCGGAGATCAGGTCGTGGCGCACGCCCTTTTCCTTGAGATGCGCCTTGAGGCGGTCGGCGAAGAACGACAGCAACTCGCCGGCCGATTTATCGGGGGCCGTCTTGAAGGCATCGTTGCCGAAGACTTCATGAGCTGTTTTGAAAACATTGAGCAGGGGCATTTTAAGATCATTCTCGATGATCAGCCGGATCACTCCCAGCGCGGCGCGGCGCAAGGCGAACGGGTCCTTGGAGCCGGTAGGTTTCTCGTTAATGCCGAAGAAGCCGACCAGGGTGTCGATCTTGTCGGCCAGCGCCACGGTGACCGCCAACGGCCGGTTCGGGCAGGCGTCATTCGGGCCTTGGGGCGCATAGTGCCGGGCAACGGCCTCCGCTGCGTCTTCGTCTTCGCCGTCGGCGCGGGCGTAGTAGCCGCCCATGATCCCCTGCAATTCCGGGAACTCGCCGACCATCCCGCACGACAGGTCGGCTTTGGCCAGCCGGGCGGCGCGTTCCGCCGAGACGGGATCGACGCCGGTATAGACGGCCAGTTTACCGGCCAGTTCGGCGATGCGCTCGGCCTTGTCGAACATGGACCCCAGGCCTTTGTAGAAGACCCGCCCGGCGAGCGCCGGCAACCTGTCCTCCAGCCTTTTTTTGCGATCCTGATTCCAGAAAAATTCGGCGTCGGATAAACGGGCGCGCAGCACCCGCTCGTTGCCGGCGATGATGGCCTTGCCGCCGTCCGTCGCCTCTATGTTGGCGACGGCGATGAAGCGAGGGGCCGGCGAGCCGTCGGCGTTCAATAACGAGAAATACTTCTGGTGCGAGCGCATGGCGGTGCTCAACACTTCCGGGGGCAGGGTCATGAAGCGGTCGTCGATGCGCCCCATCAGCGCCACCGGCCATTCGACCAGACCGGCGACTTCGTTGAGCAATCCCTGATCGGCTTTGAGTTTAAGGCCTTCCGCAGAGGCCAGACGCTCGGCCTGGTCATGGATCACCCGGCGGCGCTCGGCGGCGTCCAGCATCACCTTGGCGTGCGCCAGCTTGGACTTGTAGTCGGCGAAATCCTTGACCGTGAACGGCTTGGGGGCGTGGAAGCGGTGGCCGCATATCGTATTGCTGAATTCCAAAGAGCCGACAGTCAGGTTAACCGGCTTTCCGTTGAACAGGATGACAATGGATTGCAGCGGGCGAACCCATCTGTTCGGCAAACTCCCCCAGCGCATGGACTTTGGCCACGGGAATGACAAGATAACGGGGCCGAGGATGTCCGAGAAAACGCCGGGCGTCGGCCGGCCTTTCTTTTCGACGACGGCGAACAGGAAGGCGCCTTTGGCCGTCTCGCGTTTCTCGCAGCGGTCAAGCGTCACGCCGGCGGCTTTCAGGAAGCCGTCGATAGCGGCTTGCGGCGCGTCGGCGCGGGGGCCGCGCTTTTCTTCCTTAACGTCCGGCTGGGCGAGGGGCAGGCCTTCGACCGCCAGCGCCAATCGGCGCGGCGTCACATAGGCGTGGGCGGCGCTAAAAGTCAGGCCGGCGGTCTTGAGGCCGTCGGTTACCAGCCGTTTCAGATCATCGGCGGCGGCGGCCTGCATCCGCGCCGGGATTTCCTCGCTGCGGATTTCAAGAAGCAGTTCAGGCATCGCCGCCCCCCTTCAGCCACGTCTCGCAGCACGACTTCGCCAGCGCCCGCACGCGACCGATATAGGCGGCGCGCTCGGCGACCGAGATGGCGCCCCGCGCATCGAGGAGATTGAACAAGTGGCTGGCTTTAAGGCATTGGTCATAGGCGGGCAGCGCCAGCCCGGCCTTAAGCGCCGAATCACATTCCTTTTCCGCGTCGCCGAAACGGCGCATCAGCATTTCTACATCGGCATGTTCAAAATTATAAGCCGAGTGCTCGCGCTCGTTACGCAGGAAAACATCGCCGTAGGTAACTCCGGCGCCGTTCCAGTCCAGGTCGTAGACGTTCTCCACTCCCTGGATATACATGGTCAGACGCTCCAGGCCGTAGGTCAGTTCGACGGATACCGGATCACATTCGATGCCGCCCACTTGCTGGAAGTAGGTGAACTGGGTGATCTCCATGCCGTCGCACCACACTTCCCAGCCCAGCCCCCAGGCCCCCAGCGTCGGACTCTCCCAGTCATCCTCGACGAAGCGGATATCGTGTTTTATGGGGTCGATGCCGAGATGGCGCAGGCTCTCCAGGTAAAGCTCCTGGGAGTCCTCGGGCGAGGGCTTGAGCAGCACCTGGAACTGGTAGTAGTGCTGAAGGCGGTTGGGGTTTTCGCCGTAGCGCCCGTCGGACGGACGGCGCGACGGCTGAACGAAGGCGCACTTCCACGGCTTTTTCCCCAGCGCCCGCAAGGTGGTGGCGGGGTGGAAAGTGCCGGCCCCCACCTCCATGTCATAGGGCTGAAGGATAACGCATCCCTTGGCCGCCCAGAAGGATTGCAGCGCCAGAATCAGCGATTGAAAATCGGTTTTGGCCATGGCGCCGGGGCAGTCGGTTGTTGATGTTTGACGGTGCGACGGGAGATTACGGCGTGGTCAAGGCGGGGTCAAGGCGGGGTCACGCATAAGGACAGTCGTCGCGGCCGCAGGATGCGGGGCTGTCGGCGATGACATAGGCGTCGCAGACCTTGCAATTAACCATGTCCTTTATTTTGCCGGCGGACGATTTATCCCGTTTGGCCCCGGAGACCGGGCCGCCGCCCGAGCGCACACTCGCCCTGATTTTGTCCTCGCGCATTTCCTGTATGCGAATGAACAACTTGAAGCCGTACCACACGGCCATTGCCGCCAGGACGGTAAAAATAAGTTTGGTCAGGCTGAATCCGAACATGAGGAAGTTTTAAGGGGTGGTAGTTGTTAAGGCAATAGTTCCGCTTGTTAACAGTTGAAGGCGCCGGGCGAACCTGAAAGACTGTGCGCCGTTTCCGGGCAAGACAGACAAGGGGGGAAGCAGGCATGGCGAAATTAGGCACGCCTCCGGTGATCGGGGTCATCGGCGGCAGCGGCGTTTATGAAATTGACGGGCTTTCAAACACCCGCTGGGAAAAGGTCGAGTCGCCCTTCGGCGAGCCGTCGGACGAGCTGCTGTTCGGCGATCTGGACGGGCAGCCGATGGTTTTTCTGCCCCGCCACGGTCGCGGCCACCGCTTTTCGCCGAGCGATCTTAATTACCGCGCCAACATCGACGCCCTCAAGCGCTCCGGCGTCACCGAGATACTGTCCGTCAGCGCCTGCGGCTCATTAAAAGAAGAGCTTCCGCCGGGGACTTTCGTCATCGTTGACCAGTTTATTGATCGCACCTTTGCGCGGCCCAAGAGCTTCTTCGGCGCCGGTCTGGTCGCCCATGTCGGCATGGGCCATCCGGTATGTTCCAGACTCGGCGACGCCGTCGAGGCGGCGTTGGTCGATCTGGACATTCCCTTTCAGCGCGGCGGAACCTATCTGGCCATGGAAGGCCCCCAGTTCTCGACCCTGGCCGAATCCCGACTCTATCGCAGTTGGGGTTGCGACGTTATCGGCATGACCAACATGCCGGAGGCCAAACTCGCCCGCGAGGCCGAGATGTGCTACGCCACCGTCGCCATGGTCACCGACTATGATTGCTGGCATCCCGATCACGACCATGTCACCGTTGACTCTATAATAAAGGTGTTGCTGGACAACGCCGACAAGGGGCGCTCCCTGGTGAAAAAGACGGCGCCCGCATTGACCGGCCGCAAGGTGCCATGCCCTAACGGCTGTCATACGGCGCTGAGTTGCGCCGTCATCACCGATCCGCGAGTCCAGGACCCCAAGATGATCGTCAAACTGGGCGCCATCGCCGGCCGTGTCCTCGGCGGGAAAAAGAAAGAGTAGGGGATGAAGGTAAACGGCAAACATTATCGCACCATATGGCCGGTCGGGGACGGGCAGACGGTGGAGATCATCGACCAGACGCGGCTGCCCCATGAATTCGCAACCGTGCGGCTTAATGCCATGAAGGAGGCGGCGACGGCCATCGCCGACATGCTGGTGCGGGGAGCGCCGCTGATCGGCGCCGCCGCCGCCTACGGCATGGCCCTGGCGATGAAAGACGACACCTCCGACCGGGGGCTTGCGGTTGCCTATGAAACATTGCTGGCGACCCGCCCCACCGCCGTCAATCTGCGTTGGGCGCTGGACGATATGCGCTCCCTGCTGAAACCCCTGGCCGAGGGCAAGCGCCGGGCCGCCGCTTGGCGACGGGCCGCCGGGATCGCCGACGAGGACGTGGAAATATGCTCGGCCATCGGCGATTTCGGCATGGCGCTGATCAAGGCGGCCTGGGAGGCCAAGGGCAAGCCGAAGCGCGTCAACGTGCTTACCCACTGCAACGCCGGCTGGCTGGCCGCCGTTGATTGGGGTACGGCGCTGGCCCCTGTCTACAAGTCGCATGACGCCGGCATTCCGGTCCATGTCTGGGTGGATGAAACCCGCCCCCGCAACCAGGGCGCAAGTCTCACCTGCTGGGAACTGGACAAGCACGGCGTGCCGCACACCCTGATCGTCGATAACGTCGGCGGCCATCTGATGCAACACGGCGAGGTCGATCTGTGCATCACCGGCGTTGACCGCGCTGCCGCCTCGGGAGACGTCTGCAACAAGATCGGCACTTATCTCAAGGCGTTGGCCGCCAAGGATAACAATGTTCCCTTTTACGTCGCTTTGCCCGGCCCCACCATCGATTGGACCATCAGTGACGGCGTCAGGGAAATCCCCATTGAGCAACGCGGCCCGCAGGAAGTCACCCACATGTCCGGCCTGGGCGAAGACGGCAAGATAACAAAGGTGCTTATTTCCCCAAGAAACAGTCCGGTCGCCAACTACGCCTTTGACGTAACCCCGGCCCGGCTGGTAAGCGGACTGATTACCGAACGCGGCGTATGCGAAGCGTCAAAAGCCGGACTGAAGAAACTGTACCCGGAGCGCTGATCAGGCGGCCTTGGGGATATCCATGTGCGCCAGCCCGGATTTCACGGCGTCCGCGACGGCGCATATCTGCTCTCTGGCCTTGAGGTAGAGCCGTTCCGCCTTGGCGATATCGGTTGCTCTCTCCGCCTCTTCGATCCATCGGGAAATATGCCGGCATTGCTTCTGGATGAGCGCAAAGCGATCACGGTCAGACATGGCCGCATCTCCTGTTTATCTTTCTCGCGGCGTTCATGAGATGATCCAGGCGGAAATCGCCGTGAAGTCTTCCCAGAACAAGACCATTATGGTCAGGCCGACATAAGCGACGGCCAGCCATGTAATCGGAGTATCCAGAACCTGAGAAAATTTTGCCTCTTCTAAAGCAACCATGACGCCCAATCCTTCCGGTAAAGAAGGAAATGATACCCCGCCGGTCGTTACCGAATTATTAACGGCGCCTTATTTAATCGTCGGCGGCCACGGGCGGCCCCGCTTTGTCACGGGAGGCCGGGCCGTCGCCATCGGCGGGGTGCTTTCGGCGGCGGTCGCCTTGGGTTTCCAGGCCTTAACCGTCACCGATGCGCCGGTTTGCGAGCGCATCACCTTGGGTTTGACGACCTGATCAACGGAAGGCGTCTCGCGGCCTACGGCGAATGAATGGCGCATTGCCTGAAGGGGGATTTCCGTTCGCGGGCCTTTTTTAAAGGCCTGCTTGTAAGCCAAGGTATCCTTGGTCAAAGTCGCAAGGCGATCAGGCGTATGATTGCCGAACCGCCGCCAGATGCTTTCAAGGAACGACTTGATTTCCTCCGAAAGGAATAAATCGGCGTCGATATCCGGGCGTCCTTTGGCGAAGGCCCGGTAAACATTGGGTTCAACCGGCCCCATGTCTCCGGCGATGAAAACGGCCGGCATCAGCGCCCGCCCGCCGAACGCTACCGAGTAGTAGGCCTGTGACAGGAACAGCAATCGATGAAGTTTTTGCGGTTGAAGGTATTCGTTTTGGCTCAACGCCGTATCGACAAACCAGAAAGCGATATCAAAAACGGATTCAACGGCGGATGACATGATGCTTTAGGCAACGACATCAAGCAATGACCGCGCCATCTCTTCGCCGGTCTTCAGCGTCTGGGCGTTAAAGCCGTAGGCAAGCCTGGCTTGGATCAACTTTACGAACTCATTTCCTATATCCACTTGTCCGGTCTCATGCACGGCGATGTTGACGCCTCCCGGAGCATAAGCCGTGCCGGATGTCTGCCTGGTGACCAGGGTCGTGGCGCGCACTTCCTTGGCCGCATATCCCTCGGTGGACATATTGGCGATATTGTCGGCGGTCGCGGCAACTTTGCTGCTTTCAGCATTGAGGGCGGAAACCGCCGAGGACATGATGCCTGAAATAGTCATAGTGCGATTCTAACCCGATTTACATCGATCCGACAATGACGCACATCACACTCTGATATTACATGAAAAACGACGCCGACGTGAAAAGGAGGATATTCATCCCTCCATCTCCCTTTTATCCCCCTATCCCCTCATCATCACACTCGGCATTAAAGGCTGATGCTCAGGGACGCGCCGAGGGGGTTGTTGTGGCCGTGAACGACTCTGGAAGTGGTTTCGTAGACATGCACGGCCTTGGCGATATGCCCGACGAACCCCCGTCCGCCCGCCGCCGCATAACCGGTGCCATGACTAAAGGCATCGCCGACCTCGAACATGGCGGCGAATGTTTGGCTGGGAGCGTTGAACCTGCCGCCCGCATAGTTGCCGCCCGACCGCGCCTTGCGGTCATCAACATCTTGTTTTTCATTCTCGAATCTGAACGAGGCGTCATTAAAACTGACGCCGACTCCGCCGCTTATCCCTTCTATCGGATGACGCTCGAAAGAGGCAATGGAACTCAGCCCGGTGGGCGCACGATTCCCCGGCACGACCGATGTTGTCGATAAGTTGGAAACCTGACTCATCCGCGCCTCGATTTATACTAACAAAACCCACGCCCGGGCAAGCGCAAGGCGGAATGATCCACACCTACACTTACCCAACGTCCATGCTATAGTAAAATCGTGGAAAGTCAAGGAGTTAATAAATTTATCAACAAGATTCTAAAGATTAGAGCGTTTCAAAAAATCAAGCACGGCGTCGGCCCCGCCGAAGTCGTATATTTCATTGTGTCCGACTCCGGCGAGCCAACGGCTTTCCTTGGGTTGTTGCGCCAGAGCAAAAAGCTTTTGTCCGAATTTTACGGGGACCGTGCCGTCATTTTCGCCATGGATGATTAACAGCGGACATCTGACGCCGGCGATGCGGGATGCGGAATCAAACTTGTCCCTGTTCAGCAGACGAACCGGAGCATAGGGATAGTGATGGGCGGCAACGTCGGTGACGGAGGTAAACGGCGCCTCCAGCGCCAGCGCGGCGGCGGGAGTTTCCTGCGCCATCTCGGCGGCCATCCTGACGGCGACGCCGGAGCCGAGAGATTCGCCGTAAAGCACCGTTAATTCCGGCTTGACGCCTTCGCCGGCAAGGAAAGCGAGGGCGGCGCGGCCGTCGGCGTAAAGGCCTTCTTCCGTCGGTTTTCCCGTATTCCCGCCATACCCTCGATATTCGAGCAACAGCAGACCGTACCCGGCGTCCAGGTAAGGGCGCGCCTTGTCGCTGCGACTCCCGATATTTCCGGCATTGCCGTGAAAGAAAATTATCGTCGGTCTTCCCGGCGGCGCCGCCCTGTACCAGGAGCGAAGGTCAATGCCGTCCGCAGTCCGCAAGATCGCCGGCCGCATTTCGGCAACGCCGCTCGCCGTCGGCGACGGAACCGAAGTATCGGGAAAGTACAGAAGGCTGCGCTGGAACAGGAACAGAGCGGCGACCATCAAGAAATAGGAGGCCGCCAAAACGGTGATGAACCCGCTCATAAGGCGCCCGATGCGCACGTCGGCGCCTCCTTGCCACAGAAGAGTAACGGGGGGGTCAGCCCGTCCCGTTTTCGAAGGCCACCCACTGTCCGTCCGAGAGCTGGCACGCCGTCCCGTCGTTTCTCAGCATTTCCTTGTCGACGGAGACTACGGCGCGGTAGTCGCGGCAAACGGCGTAGTCGTTCCCCGGACGGAAGGTGCTGGTCGGCCTGAAGACGCCGCTGCTGCCGGTTTTCGGATTACTCCAGCTCATGGCCTGTCCGTCGGAAACGGTGGCCAGGGCGTTCCTGGCGGTGTTGTTATAGCGCGCCTGATCCGAGGGTCCGAGGCGACGGCCCACAAGATACCCGCTACTGCCGCCGACGATGACGCCGGCTGCGGTGAATAACATTTGGCCTACTCCGTTGCCTAAATGATACCCGGCGACGCCGCCGACAATAGCGCCCAAACCGGCTCCCAGAGCCTCGCCATTGCTCACGTTTTTAAGATCGCCGACATCCAAGGAGCCGCCGCAGGCGGCGACCATAAGCGATAAGGTAACGACGGAGACTTTCTTCATCAAATCCTCCTTTCGACCCGGCTTCTGCCGGTCGGTCCCGAAATCGAGGGGAACCAATGGGTCAATATGATAGCATAACGACCATCCTAACGCCAAAAAATTAAGATTTCCTTGCCTGGCCGATCAACCGCCGGCTCCCGCGCTTTCCCCTCCTTACCAAGGAGGGGCAGGGGAGGTTGCTGCAACGACCCCCTAACTCCCCCTTGAAGCAAGGGGGAGGATTTTTCAGGGCCATTCTTTACGGCCATTGGTATAATTCTTCTTAATTCCGCAATTCTATTCTATGCCGGCGGCGAGGCGCGCCTTGTGTCGGCTCAATCTTTCGCGTCGGCTGACGGAGCGAAGCTGGCCGCAGGCGGCCATGATGTCGCGGCCGCGAGGGTTTCTTATCGGCGCCGAATAGCCGGCATTGTTGAGGAATTCGGCGAAGCTTGTTATCGTTTCAGGCGTCGAGCATTTAAAAGGCGCTCCCGGCCACTCGTTAAAAGGCAACAGGTTGAACTTTACCGGCAGGCCTTTGACCAGACGCACCAGTTCGCGGGCATGTTCGGGGGTGTCGTTGACGTCCTTCAACATGATGTATTCAATGGTGATGCGCCGGGCGTTGTGAGCGCCGGGATATTCGCGGCATGCCTCGATAAGTTCCTTGAGCGGATACTTTTTGTTGATGGGGACCAGTTTGTTGCGCAGCTCGTCGTTGGGGGCGTGCAGGCTGACCGCCAGATTGACCCCTGTTTCCTCGCCGAGGCGGCGGAACATGGGAACCACGCCCGACGTAGACAGGGTAATGCGCCGCTTGGAGATGGAAAGGCCCTCGCCGTCCATGATGATCATCAGCGCTTTCGCCACCTGCTCATAGTTGAACAGAGGCTCGCCCATGCCCATGACCACGATGTTGGTGAGCAGCCTGTCCTTCTTGGCGCGAGGCCACTCGTTAATGGCGTCCCGCGCCGCCATAACCTGGGCGACGATCTCTCCCGCTGTCAGGTCGCGGACCAAAAGCTGGGTGCCGGTATGGCAGAAAGCGCACCTCAACGTACATCCGACCTGGGTGGAGATACACAACGCGCCCCGATCCTCTTCCGGCAAAAATACGGTCTCGACCTCGTTGCCGTCGGCGAACCTGAGCAGCCACTTGATCGAACCGTCGGTCGAGTTCTGTCGGGTAACCGTTTGCGGGCGCTCCACGGTGAACATCTCGGCCAGCTTGCCGCGCGCCGTTTTCGACAGCGTGGTCATGCGGGCGAAATCGGTCTCGCCGTGGTGATATATCCAGTGCCAGACCTGCTTGGCGCGAAACGGCTTCTCGCCCGCTTCCGCCAGCGCCGCCGCCAGTTGGTCGCGGCTCAGGCCCAAAAGACTGATTCGTTCCCCGGTCATGGCGTCCCTTATTTAATCCCGCAGGCCTTGTTGACGGCCGCGTAGGCGGCGGCAAAGCCGGTCAGCGAGTAAGTATCGACGGTAAGGGTTTCGCGATTCGACGTGCCGGTGATGGTCATCGTGGAACCGGCGCGCATTGCGCCGACCAACGCCTTGTCGGCCTCGGCGTCATAGGCCCAGGCGACGCCGCCGTCGGTGAACAGGCGAAATTCACTTTTGCCGACGGCTACGACGGCTTCGCTGCCGCTCTGGTAGGTGTAGCCGGAATCAAAGCTGATCACATTCAGGGATTTTTCCGCCGGGCGGTGAGTCACCATAAAATTGACATCTCCGCGCTTGGCGTACTCGCCCTTGGATTTTTTCGGCTCGGAGGCGATAAAGCATGTAGTGCCGGCGGCCTCGGTTTCGACGAAGGCGCTCCAGTCGCCGAAGTTATCGATAAGCTCGGCAAAAGCCGGCGCCGGAAGACCGAGCGCAATAGCCAGGGGCATAATAGGAAAGAGATGTCTCATAGGCCGGTGTTTTAATCCTCCCTCGCCCTATCGTCCAGAGGCGGCCGGTCGAGAAACTTGTCGGCGTTCTCGCCGAGGACGGATTTTTTGCGGAAAACGGGCTGTCCGAAGACATGTTCCTTTACCGGCTCGACGGGACCGTCCGGACGCTCCGGGCGTCGGGCAAAACGGCCCATGCTTAAAAGCCGGTCATACATGACGATGGCTCCGGCGATGCCGACGTTGACGCAAAAGCGGGTCGGTATCCTGATCACATGATCGCAGCGCGCCGTCATCTCTGCCGACAGCGAGGCCCGCTCCGGTCCCATGACATACGCCGCGCATCGGGGATGGCGGAAGCTCGGCAAATCCACGGCTTCATCCAGCAACTCGACGCCGACCAGCGCACAGCCCTTGGGCAGCAACAGCGAGGCCGCATCGGGAAAACTGTAGAACGGCACATGCCCAGGCGCATCCGAGGTGTCGGCTTTGCCCCCCTCGCTTTGCGCATAGACGGCGGCTACGGTAAACACGAAACCGGCGCCGAAGGCGTGGGCCGTGCGGAACAAGGCGCCGACATTCCCGGCCTTGGATATTCGCTCGACGCCGATGCCGAAATAGCCGCGCATGAGAGAGGTCTCCATTTATGAGTTCGCCAGTTCCATTTCCACTACCTTCTTAATGGGGCCGAGGCTTTCACTTGCCGTCTTCCAAACAATGGGTACGCTGAGGCTGTGGTATTCGTGACGATAGATGTTACCGGCATCGGCCATGTCCCGCCAGGGGATGTCAGGATGTCGGCCCTTGATATTGTCGGGCAGTCGCCGTGAAGCTTCCGATATGGTCAGCAGGGCATGAAGGACGGCATAGCGGGTTTTGGCGTCCGCCGCGAACCCGGCCTGATCCAGACCCTCGATGAAGTCCTTGATAAGCCGGATGTTTCGGGAAATATCCTCCAACCACTCACGGGCGCGTTCAGAAGGCACGGACGGCCTCGCCGACAATCCGGTTGTGGATGCTTTCCGCCAATGAACCCGTCTCCACCACATCGGCGCCGGGCATTATTTCGCCGATGCGCCGACAAATTCCGGCATAGCTGAAAAGGTCGGGAAAGCGCCGTTTGTCAAATTCAATCAGAATATCAACGTCTGACTCAAGCCCGGCCTCGCCTCGCGCCACCGAACCGAACACGGCGGCATGGCGAATGCCCAATTCAGAGAGTTCCCGACGATGATCTCTAAGAGTCTGAATAACTCCGGCCAGCCCGCTGGCGGCTCCGCCTCCCCGCGCCCCGTCACGAATCAGGCGGCGGATGGCTCCGGCTCGGGTGGAAATGGCGTTGGCGCGCCGAAAGGCTTCAATCATTCCAAGGTCGTCGTCGGAGAAAGGAACGATGATACGTTTTGTTGTCGGCATCGCCGGAAACTCCAAAACAACATATATGGCATATTATATAATAAAGTATGCCGTTTTAACAATAAGCATAATTTTGCTTTTTTGTTTTCGCAACAATCCAAAAAAAAGGCCGATGCTTTTCAGCATCGGCCTTGGAGTTTGTTCCAGATCAGTTTATGTCGCTGAACTTAGAACGGGAAGATGATGTCCAGAAGCTGTGTGCCCCAGCGCGGTTGCTGGAGATCGCTGAGCGATCCGCGACCGCCGTAAGTAACGCGCATCTCGGCAATCTTGGTATGAGCAATGGTGTTGTCGTAAGCGATATCTTCGGGACGGATCACCCCGGTGAGCATCAGCTCGCGCATCTCGCTGTTTACCTTGATCTCCTGACGGCCGAAGACGACAAGGGCGCCGTTAGGCAGGACCTGGGTGACCACGGCGGCAAAAGTCAGGGCGATGTCTTCTTTTCGATCAATCGCGCCGTCGCCGCTGGTATTGCCTTTGGTGCCGAGGTTGACAATGTCGGCTGCGGTGTTGATGGCCTGGGGGAGCTTCTTGGCGAGTTCAGCCTCCCAGCCCAGGAAAGCGGTCAGATCCGAATTCTGGGTATCTTCGCGCACGCCCGTCGTTACGTTGGTGAGCTTTGCCGAATCAGACAGGGAGAGCGAAACGGTTATGATGTCCCCCACCTCTTTGGCGCGATGGTCCTTGAAGAACGCCCTGGCGCCGGCGCGCCACAGGGAGTTCGGGTTTTCCTCAACGACCGCCGGGGCGGGCATGGGCATGCTGACCGGTTGATAGCCCGGCCGCACCGTGGGATTGGTGATATTGCTCACCTTGGGGCCGCCGTTGACATCGGCGAGACGGGACAACGTATTGCAGCCGACCAGAGCCGACGCAATCATGGCCGTCGCGGCGAGGCGAAGCGTATGACGAATTATTTTGCGGTTCATGACATGTCTCCTAGTTTATGGCCACGGAGCTTGTGGACCTGACCGTCACCGTGCCGGCCCCGGTCACCACCGCTTCGACCACGGTGTTGCTTTGGGTGTTGGTGACGCGAACGGCGTCGCCGTCGCTGCCATCGTCCATGGCCTTGCCCTGGGCGGTCAGCACCATATCCGGCAAGCGGAGCACCATAGTTACCAAGCCGCCCCTGGTGACCATGATCGGTCGGCGGACATCCGAGGCGCGCACCGGGGCGCCGGGGCGCAGACTCCTTACCGGGGCCTTGCCGACAAGACCCTCGGCGCTGAGAATGGTGTCGCTCTGCAACCGCCCGTCGCGTGATTTGATCCATTCTATGTCCTTCAGGGCGATAACCTCGCCGGTCAGCACCCGCCGCGTAAGGACAGGCACGTCGTTTACCTTGAACACCTTCCCGGTGACCCGAACGCTCTTGGCGGCGGGGTCGCCGGCCGGGGCGGCAATGTTGAGCGTAAAGCGATTGGACTGCCGGTCGTATTCGATGTCGTCAACGGACAAGGTGGCTTCGGCGTCGCCGGGGACGTAAAGGCGTAACGTGCGATTGCTCACTTCCACGACCATGTCTGCGGTTACGCCTGTGTTTTTGTCGACGAGCGCGGCCAGAATATGGTCTTCGATTTCCTCGCGCCTGATGACGATGCTTTCGCGCTCGACAACGGTCTTTTCGTGAACGCTCAAGGGCCGCCAGTTTACTTTGTAAGCCTGCGCCACGCGAAACAGCCAGTTGGCGTCGAAAGTGGCCCGCTTTCCGGGTTCGGGCGAATAAGCCACGGGGATATCGGCATTTTCTCCGGCATTGGCGAAAAAGTCGCCGAGCCGCACCATCCTGCCGGCGACAATTACCGATTCGTGGAGCAGAACCTGTTTGCTCTTCTCCGGCAGGTCTTCGGCGACGGTCTTTGACTCCTTGGCGGCGAGGGCTTCCGGGGCCGCCAGCAATACGGCGGCGAAAACAAAGGACAAGATGCTGATTTTCATGATCAGACTCCTTATTTCATCTGATTCAGGGTGCTCATCATTTCGTCTGAGGTCTGAATGACTTTCGAATTCATTTCATAGGCTCTTTGCGCCGAAATCAGGTTGGATATCTCCTCGACGGCATTAACGTTCGAGGTTTCCAGGAACCCCTGAAGCAGGGAGCCGAATCCGGTGTCGCCGGGATTGCCCGTGGTCGGTTTTCCCGAGGCGGGGCTTTCCTGATACAGGTTATCGCCCATGGCCTGGAGGCCGGTTTCGTTGGGAAATACGGCGATCTGGATCTGCCCTACGTTCTTCAGGCTGACCTTGCCTTGTTCTTTGACCAGGACCTGGCCGCTGCTGTTGACGGTCACATCGACGGCGTTGTTGGGCACCGTGATTCCCGGTTGCAGGGTGTAGCCGTCATGAGTGACGATTGTTCCGCTGGCGTCCAACTGAAAAGTTCCATCCCGCGTGTAACCGGTCTCGCCGCTGGGCAGCAGGATTTGAAAGAAGCCTTTGCCTTGAACGGCCATGTCGAACGTGTTGTCGGTCGCGCTCAGATTTCCCTGTTCATGGATGCGATAAACCGCCGCCAGCTTGACTCCCAATCCCAACTGAACGCCCGAGGGCACGATTGTGCCGGCATCCGATGAGGTGGAGCCGACGCGGCGCAGGTTCTGATACAACAGGTCATGAAATTCCGTCCGGCGACGCATGAACGCCGTAGTATTCATGTTGGCGAGGTTGTTGGAAATAACTTCCACGTTACGCTGCTGGGCAAGCATTCCCGTTGCCGCTACGCTTAAAGATCTCATTTTCCCGTTCCTTTCTTGTCTTAATCTTGTTTTTCTTATGCCACTCTGGCGAATTCCTGAACCATCTTCTGGATGCGCTCATCTTCACGGTCGATGAACTTTTGCGCCGCGCCGTAGGCCCGGTTCAGTTCAATCATTCTGGTGATTTCGATAATGGGCTGAACGTTGGAGCCTTCGATCATGGTCTGCATGATGTCCGGTTTGGCGACGTTCTGAGGCGCGCCGCCGCCGGCGGAGTAAAGACCGGACGAGGTCGCGCGCAACTGCTGCTCGTTGTCAAAACGAACGACGCGCATCCGGCCCAGCTCGCCGTTCTCCGTGGAGACGACGCCGTCCCTGGAGATGTTGATTTCCGTGTCCCTGGCGCTGAAGACAAACGGCTGTCCGCTATCCGAGAGAACCGGGTCATTTCGCTGCGTAACCAGTTGTCCCGTATCGTCTAGTTTAAAATTGCCGTTGCGGGTGTAGCGTTCTCCATCTGCGGTTTTGACAACGAAGAATCCCTCGCCGCTTATCGCGACATCTAACGGATTCCCGGTCGTCTGTATGGGGCCTTCGGACAGATCGCGCACGGTTGCGACATCGCGGACATAGGCGATTTTATCGCCGAAAATCTTTTCTCCGCCCTTGCTTTGCACCAAATGTTGGACGAACATCATTTTCTCGCCCTTGAAGCCGGTGGTGTTCATGTTGGCGATGTTGTTGGCGACAACGGTCAACTGCCGGCGCAGACTGTCTTGACTGGAAAGAGCTACCCTTGATGTGTTTTCCATTTTACCAGATTCCCGTAAACTAAGTTTTTGCTGTTAGACGGGTAGGCTTGCATACCTCATGCCAAGCGCATGAATCCTTTAGAAACAATATGTTATGTGGTTTTTTGGCGGAGAATCAGCAATTTTATCCAAGATGTCGGGTATGGGTTGCCCGGCACTTATTGCCCGCATATCCTAGCGCTTGAAGATTGGTGTTACTGTATAGTGGTCGGCGGGGTAATATCGGCTGAGCCGTTCGAGTCGGGCGGATTTCAACCACTTATTAACCTGAAAGATTTATATTGTCCCTGTTCGGCGCTGATTGAATTGGGTCTGTCGTTATTACGGGTGCGTGAAAAATGGCCGATGATGATGATGAACAGGAGGAAGGCGGCGAAGGAGAGGCCGCCGAAGAAGGAGAAGAAGGCGAAGGCGGCGCTAAAGGCGGCAAAAAGAAACTCCTTATCCTCATCGGCGTCGCCTTGCTCCTGGTGGTCGGCGGAGCCGCCGCCGCTTACTTTACCGGCCTGATGGACCCGTTGATTGAAATGGTGGCGGGCGGCGGCCATAAGAAAGCGGATGGCGGGGAAGAGGCGGCCCCGGCAACCGCCGTCTTTCATGAATTGCCGGAACTTCTGGTTAATCTCAATACGGGCGGACGCAAATCTGTTTTTTTGAAAATTCGCATCAGTCTGGAGCTGGAGAAAGCGGAAGATATACCGAAAATCGAGGGAGTAATGCCGAGGGTTATTGATAACTTTCAGGTTTACCTGCGGGAGCTGAGGGTTGAGGATCTCAAGGGGTCGGAAGGCATGTACCGGTTACGCGAGGAACTGCTTATGAGAGTCAGCGCGGCGGCGGCCCCGGCCAAGGTCAACGATGTGTTATTCAAGGAAATGCTTGTCCAGTAGCCCCGGAAATTGCGGGGATTATGCTTGAACCGGTTTTTAATCAACGAGACAATGCGCCATGACTGTTTCCGCCGAAGCTGATGAGGACCAAGACGCCCTGGCCGCCGAATGGGAAGCTTCGCTCGGCGGCGGCGCTCCCGCTCCCGCCGCCGGCGGCGGCAGCGGCAGCGAACAAGATGCCCTTGCCGCCGAGTGGGAAGCGTCAATGGGCGGCGGCGGCGCCGCCGCCGCTCCCGCCGCCGGCGGCGCCACGTCAACCCGCGTTCTCAACCAGGATGAAATCGACAGCCTTCTCGGCTTTGATGACGAAGGCACCGACACCGTCGGCGAATCCGGCATCCAGGCCATTCTCAGCAGCGCGCTTGTTTCCTACGAGCGGTTGCCGATGCTGGAGGTGGTGTTTGACCGGCTGGTCCGCCTTATGTCTACTTCCCTGCGCAACTTTACGTCCGACAACGTCGAAGTGTCGCTGGATAACATCGCGTCAACACGTTTCGGCGATTATCTGAACTCTATTCCGCTGCCTGCCATGCTGAGCGTTTTCAAAGCCGAGGAATGGGATAACTTCGGCTTGATCACCGTTGATTCATCGCTGATTTATTCGATTGTCGATGTCCTGCTGGGAGGCCGGCGCGGCACGGCGGCAATGCGGATTGAAGGCCGACCCTACACCACCATCGAGCGAAGCCTGGTGGAACGCATGATCCATGTGATGCTCAATGATCTCAGCGCCGCTTTTGAGCCTTTGAGTCCGGTGACTTTCCGCTTTGAAAGGCTGGAAACCAACCCGCGTTTCGCCACGATTTCAAGGCCCAGCAACGCCGCTATCGTCGTCCGCCTGCGAATCGACATGGAAGACCGTGGCGGACGTCTGGAGATGTTGCTGCCCTACGCCACGCTGGAGCCGGTTCGCGAACTGCTCCTGCAAATGTTCATGGGCGAAAAGTTCGGGCGTGACTCCATCTGGGAAACCCATCTGGCCGAGGAATTGTGGCTGACCGATGTTCCCCTGGAAGCGGTGCTTGACAAACAGATCATGCGTCTCAGCCAGGTCTTTAACCTCAAGGTCGGCTCGCGGATAATGTTTGATGCTACGCCTGATTCTCTGGTTGATTTAAGGTGCGGCGATGTTTCGCTGTACTCCGGCAAAATGGGCAGGAAAGGCGATCACATGGCTATCCGCATAGAGAATCGCCTGATTGAAAGAAGGAGTGACTGATCATGCTTTTTTCGTTGGCCCTTGATGTATTTCTCGCCGTTCTTCTGATCGTCACCATTTGTTACGCCATGGTGCTTAATCGGAAGCTCAGTCGTTTCCGCAATGAAAAAATGGAATTGGAAAAACTGGCCAAATTATTCGGCGAAGCCATGGAGCGGGCCGGAGACAGCATCGGCAAATTAAAAAATACCGCCGGAGGCCTACAGGACCGCATCGACAAGGCCCAGGCGTTACGGGACGATCTGGTGTTTCTTATCGACCGGGGCGGTTCCGCCGCCGACCGGCTGGAGGAAATGGTGCGCGAAGCCAGAAATGAAGGCGGATTCGGACCTCGCCCGGTTCCCGAATATCACCTCGGCGCCGAATCCCCGCCGCAAAATAAAGAGAAAAAAACAAAAAGCGGCATTGATAAAGAAAACAACGCTCCCAAGCTTCGATCCGAAGCGGAGCGTGAACTTCTGAAAGCGCTCCAGGCGGCGCGTTGAGATGATGGTGCAACCATGATTAATTTTTTCTCCAGAGTGCGCTTCCTGCCGATAACCATTTTTGCGGCGGCCCTTATGCTTACGGTAAAGGTCGGGGATATCTGGGACGGGTTTGACGGCGTTCTGAACGGCTCGATATCCGTATCCGAGGCCAAGGCCCAACAGGCTGCCGCCGCTCCTCCGGCCGCTCCCCCTGCTGCCCCGGCCGCCCCGGCCAAACAAGACGGTCAGGCGACTCCGCCCGCGCCTTCCCCCGCCGTGGAAGACCCGACGCTGCTGACGCAGACAGAGATCGAGTTGCTGCAAAAGCTTGCCGAGCGCCGCGAACTTCTGGACCGGCGGGAAACAGAGATCAGTCAGCGCCAGGGGTTGCTTAAAGCCGCAGAGTCGCGAATCGACAAGAAGGTCGAGGAACTCAAACTGTTCCAGGACACTATTTCCAAGCTCATCAAGACTTATAACGAGCAACAAAACGCCAAGGTGGCCAGTCTGGTAAAAATTTACGAGGCGATGAAACCGAAGGACGCCGCCCTTATTTTCCAGGAACTGGACATGGACACGCTTCTTCTGGTGGCGGAACGCATGAAGGAAAACAAGCTGGCGCCGATCATGTCCAAGATGAATCCGGCGCGGGCGACGGAAATTACCGTTGAACTGTCGCGCTTGAGAAACCTTCCAAAATCCGGTCCAAGCGCGGGCGGGTAATCTGAAAACGGTTGCTAATATAATTTCCTTGATCTAACTAATATCAACTAATTCTTTAGGAATTAGGCTTAAAGCTCGGACGTGGTTTCTGTGCTTAAGTCGGGGACGAGCCGAATATGGAGCGTTAAATGGCAGTCGATATGAATATGAATGTCTTGGTGGTGGATGACTATAAAACCATGCTGAGAATCCTGCGTAACTTACTCGGTCAGTTAAAATTCAATAACGTTGACGAAGCGACCGACGGCTCCATGGCGTTGGCAAAGCTGCGTCAGGGTAACTTCGGATTGATAATTTCCGATTGGAACATGGAGCCGATGACGGGAATTCAGCTCCTCAGGGAGGTTCGCGCCGATCCGAATCCGAAGCTGAAGTCGCTTCCCTTCATCATGATCACGGCTGAAAGCAAGTCGGAAAACGTCATTGCCGCCAAAGAGGCCGGGGTTTCCAACTACATCGTCAAGCCGTTCAACGCGGAAACCCTGAAATCAAAGCTTGTCAGCGTGCTGGGTAATTTCTGAATGGCGCGGGGCGCGCCGCCTGTAAATTCAGACTAACGCGATATGGAAGATTTTGTTTCCCCTCCGCAATCCTCCTCCGAAGGCGGCAGAGGCGTGGTTTTTCTCTATCTGTCTCTTTACCTCCTCATTCTTTCCTTTTTCCTTCTTTTGATAAGCATCTCCACGTTTGAGGAAAGCAAGCAAAAGGCCGCCATCGGCAGCGTTACGGCGACCTTCGCCAATATAGTGCCGCCGGCGACCGAGATTACCGCTTCCCCGTCGGAAGAAGGCGGCGGACTGACGGGCCAGGCTTTTCAGGAAGAAATCACCGGCTTGTTCGCAACCTCCCTGCGCATCGCCAAGGTGGCGATTGTTCAGCCGGGACAGTTGATGCACGTTCAAATCCCGACCGACGCCGTATTCTTTGACAGCAAAGCCGAGATCAGACCGGCGCAGAGTCCGCTGCTGGATCGGATCGTCGCCTCGCTGAATCAACGACCGCCGGGCCTCCGTCATGATATGGAGTTTGTAATCGGCAGCCCCTACGTCGGCGACAAAAGCCTTCCTATCGGACAAACCCTTGAAATGGCGCGCGCCGGCGTCGTCGCCCGTGAGTTATCGGCGCGCGGCGCTCCCCCCGACAGCATTTCAATCGGCATCAAGGCCGGCGATCCTGATGAAATAAATATCTGGTTCTATACCCGAAGCATTGAGGAAACGCGCCTGAAGTTCAAAACGGCGGCTCCAAGCAAGGACGACGCCGTTAATAAGAGCGAGAGCGGAAAAAGCGTACCGTAACAACCTGATGAAAGTTGGCCGAGAAGGGTTATGGAAATAAAACCCGCCGATTATCTGCAGCCGCCGGTCGGCAGCATGGCATGGATGTACATTTTCACGGACATGGTGTCCCTGATGCTGACCTTTTTCGTCATGTTGTTCTCTATGTCCGACGTCAACCCCGATAAATGGAAATCATTGACCGATGCCCTCTCCCAGGCCCTCAATCCTTCGGGTTCGGGGCCGATGGCGGCGGCTACGGCCGAGTTCAATATCGCCAAACTTTTCCGCAAACAGGCGATTAATCTGGATTATCTGGACGGAGTGCTTGAAGAAGCGGTTATAGGCGATCCGTTTCTCGGTAAAAGTCATATCATGCTTCTTGAAGATCGTCTGATCATCGCTTTGCCCGGCGATATGCTTTTCCAGCCGGGTCGCGCCGTCCTTTCGGAAGGGGCGCGGGAAGCCTTGTTTAATCTCGGCGGCGTCCTGCGCAATATCGGCAATCAGGTCGGCGTCAACGGTCATACGGACTCTCTGCCTCCCGTCGGCGGAGATTACAGTTCCAACTGGGAGCTGTCGCTGGCCCGCGCCGTCTCCGTCGCCAACACTATACGCCGTTCGGGATATACCGATGAGATCATTCCCTATGGCTATGCCGACAGTTATTTTTCCCAACTGTCCGACATGCCTGTGGAAACGCGGCAATCTCTCGGCCGGCGGGTAGAAATCGTGGTGATGCCGACGGTCGGTAATTAACGGCATTTGATGATGGGAAACATTATATTGTCGGCGGGTTTAGAATTAATCCTCCCCCTTTCGGCAGCAACCTCCCCTGACCCCTCCTTGGTAAGGAGGGGAAAGCGCGGGGATCGATGCACACGGGTTCAAAAAAGGTGTTTTGCGTTATTGTTGCTGTGCTTGTCGGCGGCGGCGATATCGGTATTTCCGGCCGTTGACGCCCTGGCCGAAGCGATTTCCGTCCGCACCGCTTCCCACGAAGGATATGGCCGCATAGTTTTCAACTGGCCGAGTCCGGTGCCTTTCACCGCCAGCTCGTCCGGGCGCAGTTTGGTCGTCAAGTTCAGTCGTCCGATCGAGGCCTCATATGCCCCCGTGGTGAAGGGGCTGGGAAAGTATCTGAGCGACGCCAAGCCGGGCGCCGACGGTCGTTCCGTGACCTTTACTCTCAAGGACGACTTCGGGGTTCGGAGCTTTGACATGGGCGCCGCCGTCATCATTGACCTGCTGGACAAGGAACAGGCCGCGCCGACTTCCGTCAGCGCCGCTCCCAAGGACGCTCCCCCGGTGAATATTCGTGCCGCCGAGCACAAGGATTATACCCGCATCGTTTTCGACTGGCCTTCCGCGCCGCCTTACGCCGTCCGACGCAACGGCGGAGATGTTGTGATTTCCTTCACCCGCCCCGGTCGGGTTGATCTCAAGGCATTAAAAACAAAACCGCCCAAATTCATCCTCGGCGCTTCTTCCGAGGCTAAGGACGCCGGGCCGAGCGTTACCCTGAAAATAGCGGAGACCTCCGAAATACGGCATTCCCTTTCCGGCGCCAAGGTCGTCGTTGACGTCATGCCTCCCGGCACGCTGAATCCTGCCGCCGCCCCGAAACCGGACACGGCGGCCCCGGCTTCCGCCTCGGCGGATAACGCCGCCGCGTCCGAAACAAAAGCGCCTGAAGCAGCCGCGTCCGAGGTTAAAACACAATCTGCGTCCACGGCGGCGCCGCCCGCAAAGGCGGGAAAGCCGCAAGCTCTCACCCCGCCGCCGACGCCCGAAGCTGCGGAAAAGGCTACGGCGGAAGCGGCGACAAAACCGGCGACCGGGGGAGCCGTTCCGGCGGCGAAGGTGACGGTAGCGCCCGTACAGGGGGAGGGAGAGGGCGAGGGCGATGTCATCGCCGTGCGCTTTGACTGGGACGAGCCGGTTGCCGCCGCAGTGTTCCGCCGCGCCGACAACCTGTGGGTAGTTTTTGACAAGCAGACAAAGGTTGACGCCGCGACGTTGCGGACATCGGCCGGCAATATCTTTCACGGCATCGAGCAGATTCCTTCGGAACGGGCTACGGTGCTTCGCATAAATACCGTGGCCGGTGTCAACCCCGGTCTCAAGCGGGACGGACTGGCGTGGATTTTTGAATTCCGCAAGCGGCCCTTGCAGGCCCGCCAGCCGATCGAGGTCAAGGCCCAGCACGATTCGCCGGTCGGCGCCCGCCTGTTCATTCCGGTGGCCGAGCCGGGCAATGCCGTCGTCGTCAAGGACCCCGAAGTCGGCGACGCCATCGTGGTGGTCCCGGTTATTCCCCTGGGGTACGGGGTTTTTCAGGCCTATGAGTATCCCCAGGCCCGCATCCTGATGAGCAGCCAGGGCGTCGCCATCCAGCCGAAAATCGATGAACTCAGGATTCTCCCCTTGCGCCAGGGCATAGAAGTGACCGGCGCCGGAGGCATGTATCTGTCGCCGGTTACGGCGTCATCGGCCGCCGACGCCACGCTGGGCGCCATGCAACCGTTGACCCGCGCCCTTGATCTGGAAAAATGGAGCAAGGACGGCCCGGATAAATTCACCGCCGTCAGGCAAAGTCTCCAGAAGGCGACATCGCCGGAGAGCAATCCTAAAAGCGAAAGCGCGCGTCTGGACCTGGCCCGCTTCTTCTTTGCCAACGGCTACGCCGCCGAGACCATCGGCATCATGGATTTGCTGGAGAAAGAAAAGCCGGATATCATTAATAATCCCGAATTCAGGGTATTGCGCGGCGCCTCCCGTTATCTTATGGGCCGCTACCCGGAAGCCAAAACGGATTTGGAAGACTTGAGTCTGGTCGGCAACGACGAGGGGACTTTCTGGCTTTCGGCGGTCAAGGCCGGCGAGGGCGATCTGGCGGGAGCGGCAAGCGGACTGAGAAGCACCGGCGCTATTATCCAGCCCTATCCCAAGGCGTTGAAGATGCCGTTGAGCATGCTGGTGGCGGAAGCGGCGATTGAGGTCGGCGACGTTAAACAAGCCGACCGTTTCCTCAAGGCGATTGAGACCGAGAAACCGACCCCCGCCCAGCAGGGCCAAATGAACTATTTGGCGGGGCGGCTGCTGGAGCTGAACGGCGAGTTCGACGGCGCCGTCGGCAAATGGGAGGAATCCCAGGGCAGCCCGCACCGTCCCAGCCGCGCCAAGGCCGCCGTCTCCCGCGCCGAACTTTTGCTGAAGACGGAAAAAATCACCCGCGCCGAAGCCATCAAGGAACTGGAGAAATTGCGCTTTGCCTGGCGCGGCGATGATTTCGAGTTCAAGCTGCTGCGCCGTCTCGGTCATCTTTATATGGAGGAAAATGACTTCCGTAACGGCCTGCGCACCCTAAGGCAACTGGTCACTAACTTCCGCAAGCACGAAAAGGCCCCCGAGGTCGCCCAGGAAATGGTCGACGCCTTTCACCGGCTTTATATCGGCGGCGAGGCGGATCGAATGCTGCCGGTGACGGCCATCGCCCTCTATGATGAATTCAAGGAACTGACCCCGGCCGGCGCCAAGGGCGACGAGATGGTGCAGAAATTGGCCGAACGCCTGGTCAATGTCGATCTTCTTGATCGGGGAGCCGAACTGCTTAAGGCCCAGGTCAATTTCCGCCTCAAGGACAAGGAAAAGGCCAGGGTGGGGGCCAAGCTGGCCATGGTCCATATCCTGGAGCGGAAGTTTGACGACGCCATAAAGGTTCTGGACGACGTCGACATGCCCGGCCTCGATCCTGAAATGGTCGATCAGCGTCGCCATATCAGGGCGCACGCCCTGGTCGGCCTTGAACGCCGGGATGAAGCCGTTGAACTGCTCAAGGAAGACAAGAGCATCGAGGCCGACCTGTTGCGCACCGATATATTCTGGAACGATAAAAACTGGCCCAAGGCGGCCCAATCAATAAGACAGTTGGCCAAGGCCTTCGACGCCAGGCCCAATACTCCTCTTGACGAAAAGCAATCTACTTATATTCTCAACGAGGCCATTGCGCTGGCATTGAGCAATAACGAGCGAGGCTTGGATCGGCTGCGAATCGATTACATAACGGCGATGGACGCAACGCCTCTCAAGGACGCCTTCCGTCTCATCGCCAGCCCCCAGACCATAGGCCTGATCGATTATGAAACCATCGCCGCCAAGGTGACGGATGTTAAGAATTTCCAGACATTCATGGCGACTTACCTTGAACGCATGAAAAGCAAAACCATCGGCGGCGGCTGATTTCCCTGATATGGCGTTGCGAATTGATACTATTGCTGGGGGGTGCAATAGAAGAACTTGACATGATCTTGTGTGAATGTATAAACAAATGAGACACGCGCTTATCCTGATCGACATATCGGGAAAAATAACCGGCCGAGAACTTGGAGGTAGAGTTGGCGATTAATGTCAGGCGTAGGGCGCCCTCCCATCTTTCAGATCAGGGGGCAGTGGCGGAAACAGCCTTAACTTGTACAGAAGACCCTCCGGATCCGGCGTCCGCTCCAATCCGTTGCGATCATGCCGCCGCAGAAGCGCCGTCGGCCAAATCCGGCGGCGGCGTCGTCAAGACGACGCAACGAATCGTCCCGCTTGCCGATGGTCGCCGCCAGGTGGCCCGTTTCCCGCGCAGTCCGCGAGCAGCTTCTTTCCAAAAAACATTTTTCCCTGAAACGAACAGCGCCGAGTGGAACAACTGGCGCTGGCAACTGCAAAACCGCATCCGCAACGAGGACAGGCTGGCTCAAATATTCCGGCTTTCAGAGGATGAGCGGCAGGGCTTGATAAGCCAAGGCGGCGCGTTGCCTCTCGGCATTACGCCCTACTATGCCTCCCTGCTTTCCCAGGACGACGCCGACGATCCTTTGCGCCGGACTCACATTCCCGTCGGCGCCGAACGTCTGTTTATGCCCGGCGAAGAAAGCGATCCCCTGGGCGAAGATCATCATGCCGTCGTTCCCGGCCTGATTCATCGTTACCCTGATCGGGTGCTGTTTCTCGTTACCGGCTCCTGCGCCACATATTGCCGTTACTGCACGCGCTCCCGCGCCGTCGGCGGCAATCATAACTTCAATACCTCGCAGTGGGAGGAGGCCCTCGCCTACATCGAAGCCCATACCGAGGTGCGCGACGTCCTTATTTCCGGCGGCGATCCGTTGACGTTGTCCGATGACAAGCTGAACTGGCTTTTGGGGCGGATTCGCCGCATTCCGCATGTAGAGTTTCTGCGCATCGGCACTAAAACGCCGGTGACGTTGCCGATGCGGATCACCCGCGATCTGGTGCATATGCTTGCGCGCCATCATCCGCTGTGGATGAGCATCCATTTCATCCATCCGGCTGAACTGACTACGGAAACAACAGAGGCCTGTCGTCGGCTGGCCGACGCCGGCATTCCGCTGGGGTCGCAGACGGTCCTGCTCAAGGGCATCAACGACAATGTCGATACGGTGAAAACTCTTATGCAAGGCCTGCTCAAGCGGCGGGTCAGGCCCTACTACCTCTATCAGTGCGACCCGGTTCGCGGGTCGGCGCATTTCCGTACTCCGGTGGAGAAGGGGCTTGAGATCATCCGGGGATTGCGCGGCTTTACATCCGGTTACGCGGTGCCGCATTTCGTCATCGACGCCCCCGGCGGCGGCGGCAAGGTGCCGCTGCTGCCCGACTATGTGATGGGACGCGACGGCGATGATCTTCTGGTCGGCGACATGCACGGCAACGCTCATCGTTATCCTGATCCGGGCGGCGCCATCGGCAAGGATAAGGGGTCGGCTGCGGTCTAGGGATATGCGGATCGGTTTTACTTATGATCTGCGCGATGACTATCTTGCCCTGGGGTACGGTGAGGAAGAAACCGCCGAGTTTGACTCCGAACGCACCATTGCCGCCATCGAGGCGGTGCTTCGGGGACGCGGCCATTATGTGGACCGCATCGGCAACGTCTGGAGTTTGACCGGGCGGTTGGCGGCGGGCGATCGCTGGGACGTGGTTTTCAACATTGCGGAGGGGCTGCACGGCGTCGGGCGCGAGTCGCAGACGCCGGCGCTGCTGGACGCCTTTTCCATCCCCTATACCTTCTCCGATCCCATGGTTACCGCTGTTACCCTTGACAAGGCGGTAGGCAAGCGCGTCGTGCGCGATCAGGGAGTGTTGACGGCGCCTTTTCGTGTTGTGCGGACGCCGGCGGATGTCGCTTCGGTCGCCTTGCCGTATCCTCTTTTCGTGAAGCCGCTCTCTGAGGGAACCGGCAAAGGCATCACCGAGGCTTCGTATGTAATCGACCTTGCCGGGCTGGAAGCGGCTTGCGCCTATGTATTGAGTGAATTCAAACAACCGGCTCTGGTTGAAACCTACCTGCCGGGGCGCGAGTTTACCGTCGGCATTCTCGGTTCCGGCGCCAAGGCGGAAGCGCTGGGGGTCATGGAGGTATCTTTTACCGACCGCGCCGAACGATGGGGCTACAGCTACCTGAACAAGGAGCATTACGAGGACAAGGTATCCTACGCGCTGGTTGACGATGACGACGCCCGCGCTTCGGTTGCAACGGCGCTGGCGGCGTGGAGGGCGCTCGGCTGCCGGGACGCCGGGCGGGTCGATATCCGCCTTGACGCCGCCGGCAAACCGAACTTCCTTGAGGTCAACCCTCTTCCCGGCCTGCACCCGGATCGCTCCGACCTCGTTATCCTCGCCGGGTTGAAAGGCATTACCCACGCCGAGCTGATCGGGCGCATTCTTGACAACTGCCTTGACCGACTGCGCGACGAACCACCGCCGGCCCCGCCGAGAGTTGCCGAACTGCGCTCCGCCGAACGGATTCGACGCGCCCTGATTTTGCATTCGGATGTCCCCGCCGACGCCCCGCCTGACGAGCAGGAAACTTTACAGCAGGCCGCCGAAATCAACGCCGCGCTGGTTGCCGGCGGCTTTACCGTGTCGCGTCTGGCTTATGACGTTGATGAAGACGGCCTGGCCTCGCGGCTGCGCGCCGCCGCGCCCGATATTGTTTTTAACCTGGTCGAATCCGTGGCCGGCCGCAGCGATAATATCAATCGCGCCCCCGCCTTGCTTGATCGCCTGGGCCTGGCTTTTACCGGCTGCGAATCCGAAACGATCACCGCCACCGCCGATAAACCGGCGGCCAAGCGTCGCATGCGCGCCGCCGGCATTGCGACTCCGGACTGGCTGATGCAGGACGAGGCGACGGAAGAAGGTCCGCCGCTTGACGGCCCCTTCATCATCAAGTCGCTTTGCGAGGACGCCTCGTTCGGCATAGCGGCTGATTCGATTGTCGGGAACCGGCGGGCGTTAGCCGACATGATCGCCGCCCGGCGGCGGCGCTTCGGCGGCGACTGGTTCGCCGAACGCTATATTGACGGACGGGAATTCAACGTTTCCCTGCTTGACGGCGAGGTGCTGCCGTTGGCGGAGATGCGGTTTGACCATTTGCCGAAAGGAGCGCCGCGCATCATCGACTATGCCGGCAAGTGGCTGGAGGGGACGCCTCAGTATGACGGCACGCAACGCATATTCATAAACGCCGCCGCCGAACCGGCGCTGGCCCGGATTTTGGTCGATGCGGCGCTGGCGTGCCGGGATGCCTTCGCGTTGTCCGGCTATGCGCGGGTTGACTTCAGGGTTGACGAGGCGGGAAAGCCCTGGGTGCTGGAGATCAACGCCAATCCGTCGCTGGCCCGTGACGCCGGTTTCGCCGCCGCCGCCGTAGCCTCCGGACTTAGTTACGAACAAACCATTGCCCGCATTGCCGCAACCGGATTCGCGAACCAGGCCGAGATGTCCTGCGTCTGGCGCGATGCGCCTCTTGACGGCGATCCGGCGGCGGTGGCCGCGCTGGTCGCCGCCACCGGCGTTTTTACCGGAGACGAGATCAGCGTCGCCCGCGATCTGGTGATCGAGCGTCTTACCAATGGTCCGGCGACGGGCTATGATTTCCTGTTCGCCGAACAGGACGGACGGCTGGTCGGCTATGCTTGTTTCGGCCCCATCCCCGCTACCGACAAACGCTATGATCTTTACTGGATTGCCGTTGATCCCGCGCTGCAAGGCCGCCATCTCGGCCGCGCCATAATGCGCCGCAGCGAACAGGCGATGCGGCGGGCGGGGGCGCAGCGCATCTACATCGAGACATCAATGCGCCCGGATTACGCGCCGACCCGGAAGTTCTACGTCGCCTGCGGCTATCGCCGGGCGGCCGGATTGACCGATTTCTACCGGGCGGGCGACGGCAAGGGCATTTATGCCAAGTCGTTGAACTTTAGTTTATAACGGCAGCCGCAGCTTTACCCGCAAGCCGCCGTTCGGGGATTCCATCAGTTCGATATCGCCGCCATGAGCGCGAACGACGTCGCGGGCGATGGTAAGCCCCAGTCCCACGCCGCCGGTTGCCGGGTTGCGCGACCCTTCAAGCCGGAAGAACGGCCTGAATACGTCTTCGCGCATGTTTTCAGGAATTCCGGGGCCGTCGTCATCGACGACGATTTCGATGGCGTCGCCCCGCCGGCCGGCGCGCACCGTCACATGGTCGGCGTAGCGTAGGGCATTATCGACAAGATTGGTGACGCAGCGCCGAAAGGCGCTTTTTCTCAGCGGCGCCGCGATCTCGCCCTCGGCGTGGAGGTCAACGGCGCCGCCGTTGCGCCGCGCCTGGGCGGCCACATCGCCGAGCAGGGCGGCGATATCGGTCGGCGTCGGCTGCTCCTCGCCCTCGCCACGGGCAAAATCCAGGTAGCCGCCGAGCATATGTTCCATCTCGACGACATCTTGTTTCAGGTCGGCGATCCCTTCGCCGTCGCCGGACATTTCCAGTTGCAGCTTCATGCGGGTCAGGGGGGTGCGCAGATCGTGCGAGACGCCGGCCAACATCTCGGTGCGCTGGGCGATATGACGCATAATGCGTTCACGCATGGCGATGAAGGCGAAAGCCGCCTGACGCACTTCCGAGGCGCCTTCGGGCTTGAAATTCAAAGTGTCGCGGCCCATGCCGAAGTCGTCGGCGGCGAGCGCCAGTCTGCGGATGGGCTTTACCTGATTGCGCATAAAGATAGTGGCGACGCCGAACAGGATCATTGATGTTCCCACCATCCACATGACGAAGACATAGGTGGTGGAGCTGAACAGCCGCTTGCGGGGGGTGACTATCCGCAATACGCCCTCCGTCAGTTGGATATCGACGCGCACATCGCGCTCCATGGATTGGGTATCGATCAGGAACGGCTTGTTGATGGCTTCATTTACCGCCTTGATGAGAAGCTCATCCTGGCGGCCGGCGGCGATGAGAGGGGTGTTGGGAAGAATCCCGCCCTCGTTCAGGCTCACCGAGAGCGACATATGAATATCAGCGATTTCAAATATCCGGAAACGGTCTTCGGGCTGCGGATTAAGCCGCATGAGGTCAACGACGGAGGCGATGTCGCCGGCCAGTCCACGGGCCAGACTCAGGCTTACCTTGTCCCAATGGTTCTCGAAAAAGATAAGCGCCGCCACCACCTGCAAAATCACCAGGGGCGTTATGATGATGATCAGCGAGCGCCCGAGCAGAGTGTGCGGAAGCAGACGCTTTACGATGTTTTCTTCGGTCATCATTTAATCCGTTTGCAGTACATAGCCCTTGCCGCGCACGGTTTTCAAATAACGCGGCAGCTTGGGATCAGACTCTATCTTGCGGCGCAGGCGGGTAACCTGGACGTCGATGGCGCGTTCGCCGCCGCCGGCCTTGGTCAGCGTAGTCAATTCCTCGCGGCTGAGGATATGGCCGTTGCGATCAGCCAACGCCCTAAGCAGCGTTGCCTCGACCTCGGTCAGGCGAATCGGCGCGCCGCCGCGACTGAGTTCATTCCTCGCCGGATCGAAGATGACAAGACCCAGACTCACCACCGTCGGCTCTTTTAGCGGCGGCTTGGGGATGCGGCGCAGAATGGAATTGATGCGCAGCAGCAATTCACGCGGCTCGAAGGGCTTGGCCAGGTAGTCATCGGCGCCCTGCTCCAGCCCGGCGATTCGGTCTGCGGCCTCGCCCATGGCGGTAAGCATGAGGATCGGCGCCGAACTTTTCAGCCTGAAATCGGCGGCAAAGGCGAGGCCGGATTCGCCGGGCATCATCAGGTCCAGCACGATCAGGTCAAAGGTAAAATAAGCAAGCTTGGCGCGGGCGTCGGCGGCGTCGCAGGCGGTAGTGACCAGATAGCCGTTGCCGCTGAGAAACTTGCGCAACAATTTGCGCAGCCGCACTTCGTCATCAACCACCAGAATATGAGGAAGTTCCTCGTTCATCTTAAACTAATCCCGATCATTCGTCGGCACATTATCATAAACCGGCGCATTATTACCTGTTAAAAGCCGCTCTTGACAGGGGACGCTCAAGCATTATCACTGACTGATTTTATAATCGGGGGGATCATGACGTCTCGCGCTTTCGTATTTCCCGGACAGGGATCACAGGCCGTCGGCATGGGGCGGGAGCTGGCCGACGTCTTCGCTCCCGCCCGCGAGGTGTTTGAAGAGGTGAACGAAGCGCTGAAGCAGAACCTGTCGCGGCTGATGTTTGAGGGGCCGGAGGATGAACTGACCCTGACCGAAAACGCCCAGCCGGCGTTGATGGCGGTCAGCCTCGCCGTGATGCGGGTGCTTCAGAAGGAAGGCGGGCTTGATCTCGCCGTTTCCGCCCGCTTCGTCGCCGGACACTCGCTGGGGGAGTATTCGGCGCTGACGGCGGCGGGAACTTTCTCCGTCGCCGATGCCGCCCGGCTGTTGAAAATTCGCGGACGAGCCATGCAGGCCGCCGTGCCCGTGGGCCAAGGGGCGATGGCGGCGCTGCTGGGACTGGAACTGGACGCCGTCAAGGCCATCGCCGAAAAATCCTGCTGCGGCGATGAGATATGCGCCGCCGCCAACGACAACTCGCCGGGCCAGGTGGTGATCAGCGGTTGCAAGGGGGCGGTGGAGCGGGCCGTCGAACTCGCCGCGACGATGGGGGCCAAGCGTTGCGTCATGTTGCCGGTAAGCGCCCCCTTCCATTGTTCGTTAATGGAACCGGCGGCCAAGGCCATGGCCGAGGCTCTGGACGCCGCCGTCATGTCGGCGCCCTCGGTTGAACTGGTGGCCAATGTCACCGCCGGGTCGGTAAGCGACGTCGGCGTCATCCGCCGCCTGCTGGTGGAACAGGTGACCAAAATGGTGCGCTGGCGCGAGAGCGTGATGTATATGAAAGACTGCGGCGTTGACGCCTTGATCGAGGTCGGCGCCGGCAAGGTGTTGAGCGGACTGACCCGGCGCATCGACCGCGAATTATCGGCGACGGCCATCGGCGCGCCGAGTGAAATCGAGGAATTCCTGAAGACGATTTGAGCAGGGGGGAAATAATCATCATGTTCGATTTAAGCGGAAAAAGAGCCTTGGTCACCGGCGCTTCGGGGGGCATCGGCGGCGCCATCGCCCGCGCCCTTCACGCCCAGGGAGCGACAGTGGCGCTGTCGGGAACCCGCGTCGAGGCGCTGACGGCATTGGCCGACGGCCTGGGGCAACGCGCCTATGTGACGCCCGCCGATTTATCCCTGGAAGACGGCGCCAAACACTTGGTCGCCGCCGCTGAAGCGGCGATGGGGGGGGTGGATATTCTGGTCAACAACGCCGGCGTCACCCGCGACGGACTGGCCGTGCGGATGAAGGACGAAGACTGGCAGACGGTGCTGGATGTCAATCTCACCGCCGCCTTCCGACTGACCAGGGCGTGCCTCAAGGGGATGATGAAAAACCGATGGGGGCGAGTTATCTCCATCACCTCGGTCGTCGGAACCGTCGGCAATCCGGGACAGGCCAACTACGCCGCCGCCAAGGCGGCGCTCACCGGCATGACCAAGGCCATCGCCCAGGAGGTAGCCTCGCGGGGGATCACCATCAACTGTCTGGCTCCCGGCTTCGTGCAGACCGCCATGACCGAGGCGCTGTCCGACGAGCAGAGAACTCGTCTGCTGGCCGGCATTCCCTGCGGCCGGCTGGGAACCGTCGATGATATCGCCGCCGGCGTCGTCTACCTCGCCGGCGAGGAGTCGGCCTACGTCACCGGACAGACTTTGCACATCAACGGCGGAATGGCGATGATTTGAGCGAAATACCGTTTTTTAACCACAGAGGCGCCGTCCGCGCCTGAGCAAGATATTAGTCCTTGCATTATATCAATTTATCGGTCATGTTCACTTTTTATTCCCTGCGATGAACGCACGGGGGCAACCTCCCCTCCCCTCATAATTTTGGTATAAGTCACATCGGGGTGGTTAATGCAGTTCCGCCCTTAATTTCTGGCGGAAGACCTCAATGGGGATCATTTCGCCCTTGATCTCGACGAACCAGAACTGCCAGCCGTTGCAGGCGGGGGCCTTTTGCAGATGGGCGCCCACCTTGTGGATGGAGCCGCTGAAACCGTCGGTGATTAACGAGCCGTCGGCGCGGACGCGGGCCGAGTAGCGGCGGCGCTGGTCAAATAAGACGGCCCCCACCGACAACAGGCCCCGCTCCACCAGCCAACCGAAGGGAATGCGGGGCTGGTCGCGTTTCGCCGGAGTGTGAATAAGTTCCATAGAGTCGATCTCCTTGATTTGAGCGATGCGTTTTGCCGCCATTTTTTTGTAGGCGGGTTCTCTCTCAATGCCGATGAAGGCGCGGCCCAGCCGCTTGGCGACGGCGCCGGTGGTGCCCGTGCCGAAGAAGGGGTCCAGCACCACGTCGCCGGGAGCGGTGGAAGAAAGCACCACCCGGTGCAGCAGGGCCTCCGGTTTCTGGGTGGGGTGGGCTTTGCTGCCGTTGATCTTGAGGCGCTCGTGGCCGGTGCAGATGGGAATCTCCCAGTCGCTGCGCATTTGAATATCCTCGTTCAGGTTCTTCATCACCTCGTAATTAAAACAGTGGCGCGAGTTCTTGTCCTTTGCGCACCAGATCATGGTCTCGTGGGCGTTGGTGAAGCGCCGTCCGCGAAAATTGGGCATGGGATTGGTCTTGCGCCAGACCACGTCGTTGAGAATCCAGTAGCCCAGGTCCTGGAGAACGGCGCCGACGCGGAAGATGTTGTGATAGCTGCCGATCACCCACAGGGTTCCGTCGGGCTTGAGCACCCGGTTGGCCGCCTTCAGCCAGCCATGGGAAAAATCATCGTAAGCCTTGAACCCGTCGAAGCGGTCCCAGTCATCATCGACGCCGTCCACTTTGGTGTTGTCGGGACGCAGCAACTCACCCGTCAGTTGGAGATTGTACGGCGGGTCGGCGAAAACCATATCCACCGATTTCTCGGGCATGGCGTTCATCAGCTCGACGCAATCGCCGAGAAGGATTTTATTCGGTAGCGTCTTTTTATCTCTGCCCATGGTCAGGCAAAATGAGTCAACGGCGATTCCCCGTCAACAATTAAATGGATTCAAGGGGTTAGGCGGATGACTTCGACTCAACGCCTATGAGTCAGGCGCTATCTCGGCCCAATATCTTGATTATGGGTTTATAGCTTTTGCGGTGATGCGCGGTGACGCCGAGGCGTTTCAATGCTTCCTGATGCTCCGCCGTGCCGTAGCCGGCGTTGCGTTCCCAGCCGTAGCCGGGGAAGGATTCGGCCAGCTCCGCCATGATCAGGTCGCGGGTCACTTTGGCGATGATGGAGGCGGCGGCGATGGACAGGCTCTTGGCGTCGCCCCCGATTACCGGGCGCGTCGGGCAGGGCAGGTCGGGAGCGCGGTTGCCGTCGACCAGCGCCAGGTCCGGGACCACGCCCAAGCCGGCGACGGCGCGCTTCATCGCCAGCATCGCGGCTTGCAGGATGTTGATCTCGTCGATCTCCGCCGCTTCGGCGCGTCCGACGCCGATGCGGGCGCACAACGGCAGCATCGCGAAAAGTTGTCGGCGCCGATGCGGCTTCAGTTTTTTGGAATCATCCAGGCCGAACAGCAACTCATCGGGCAGGGCGGCGCGATCAAGGATTACCGCCGCCGCCACTACCGGCCCGCACCAAGGCCCGCGCCCGGCCTCGTCAACGCCGGCGATAACTTTGTCGGCGGCGGCGTCTTCAAGTTCGAAATCAGGCATGGACGCGTTATGCTTGCAGCGTGGTCAAAAAATTAGATGGTGGGCGCGGTAGGGATTGAACCTACGACCCCTACGATGTCACCGTAGTGCTCTCCCGCTGAGCTACGCGCCCGTCCGGAGTTTTTTATTCCGATCATGATGCGTTGGCAAGTCCTGCTTAGAGCGGTTTGCAACCAGATTTGATCATCTGCGTTTCGATCCGGCGAGGCGATCCGCCAGGCGCGGCGCGAAAAGCGATGCAAAAGCATCGGTTGAGCGGCGCAACGAAGCGGGTGCCCGCCGCATCGAAACCCGAAGGGCCGGGCGCTTTTGGGGCGTGGGTTCGTCGAAAGGCTTGCCCGTAGTGCCCGCTACGGGCTGCGCCATTCTCCTGCCCACGACCCAAAATCGCTCCGGCGCAGACGGTTCAATCTGGTTGCAACCCGCTCCAGCCGCCGTATGGTGGTCGTCGAATGTTTTTTGGATGTGGAGATCATTTTGCCCAAACCCTATAACATCCTGGCCCCGGTCGAGCAGACGACGCCGCTGGTCTTCTCCTCGCCGCACAGCGGGCGGAATTATCCGAGCGGCTTTATTGCCTCCTCCCGGCTTGACGCCCTGAAATTAAGGCTGTCCGAGGACGCCTTCATTGACGAGATATTCGCCGCCGCACCCGGGCTGGGCGCTCCGCTTTTGCTTGCCGATTTCCCCAGGTCCTACATGGACCCCAACCGCGAGGCCTATGAGTTGGACCAGAATATGTTCGAGGACAGGCTGCCGGACCATGTCAACACGACGTCGCTGCGGGTCGCTTCGGGACTTGGCTCGGTCGCCAAGGTGGTCGCCACCGGCGAGGAAATCTACGCCGGTAAATTGCGCTTCGCCGACGCCGAGGCCCGCATTAAGACCTGCTATGATCCCTATCACCGTGCGTTGCGCGGATTAATTGAATCGACCCGGCGGCGCTTCGGCGCGTGCCTGCTGATCGACTGCCATTCCATGCCTTCGGTGGGCGGCCCCATGGACAGCGATCCCGGACGCAGGCGCGTCGATATGGTGCTGGGCGATCATCACGCCGCTTCCTGCGCGCCGATCATCAGCGAAACGGCGGAGCGCGCCCTCAAGGAAATGGGATTCGCGGTGCGGCGCAACGATCCCTATTCCGGCGGGTTTACGACATATCATTACGGCTCGCCCAAGGACGGCGTTCATGTCCTTCAGATCGAAATCAACCGCGCCTTGTACATGAACGAAAAGACCATCGAGCGCGGCCCCGGCCTGCCCGCCCTGGCCGAAAAAATCGGCGGCCTGATCCGAGCCATGTCGGCGACTGACCTCAGAGCACTTAAAGCCTGAGCAAGGTGGCACGTCCGTTGCATTGTTCCCTTCGGGAAACGTGGACAACGGCATTATGCATTATCTTAATAAAATTCAGGCGGGCCTGTTGACGGGCATTATCATGGCGGCGGGCGCAGCCTCGGCTTCTGTGCCTCAACCCATTGATAAGAACGGGAAATTATGCGCCGAACAAACGGCCAAGGCCGAGCGGCGGGCCAACATCCCGAGGCATCTTCTTACCGCCGTTTCCCTGGCCGAGTCCGGCGTCTGGGACGCCGCCGGCAAGGCAAATGTTGCCTGGCCGTGGACCGTTACTTCCGGGACGGATAACTGGTATTTCGCCACCAAGGACGACGCCGTCACCCAGGTTCTCGAACTTTGGGAGAAGGGCGTCAAAAACATTGATGTCGGCTGCATGCAGATCAACCTGCATTACCACAGCGAAGCGTTCAAGGACCTGGAGCAGGCTTTTGATCCGTACAGCAATGTCGCTTATGCCTCGAACTTTCTCCAGACCCTTTATTCGTCCACCCGTTCATGGACCGAGGCCGTCGCCAATTATCATTCGGCTACGCCCGAACGTAATCGCCCTTACAAGATGAAAGTCATCAAGTTGTGGAACGAGGCGCGTCGGAACGCCGGCGGCGGAAATGATGCTTCGCCGCCCGTCCGCCCCCCGGTTCAAAGCGCCGCAGCCGAGAGGGAAAATCCGCCGCCCCCCCGCTCCCCGGTCCAGATCGACATGGCGCGCACGGACCAACTCAACGCCCGGCTGAGGCTTGCCCGCGCCGTCGCCCGAGGCGAGGACCCGCAAAATGTACGCCAAAGCCAACTCGCCTCCTGGCGCGCCGGCGCGGAAGACCCGCAGGATATCTACAAGATGGCGTCCATGCGCCGGGCGGCGTTGGAAAGCAAGCGCCTCAAGGAAGTGCGCGGCGTCGCAAAAGAAGACGGCGGCGAGGCGTTTGCCGCCAAACGCAGGGAGCAATTACAGTTCCGGCGGGAAAATGTAGGGACTCCCAATTCCTGAGCGGCTTATGCTATAGAGTTCTATGGTCAAGATCGACAAATCCTCCTCCTACCGTGAGATATTGCGGGAAAAAACGGCGCTTGTTCACTTGTTGCACTCGGTTGCCTTATCGGCCAACGAGGCGGCGACCGTTGAGGAATTCATGCAGACCTGCGTTGACGGCATTTGTGAATATACGGGCTGGCCGGTCGGGCACATATATGTGCTGTCTCCCGGAAAACCCGAGACACTGATCCCGACGAAAATCTGGCATTTGGACGATCCCCGACGCTTCGCCCTGTTCCGCAAGATCACCGAACAGTCTGAATTCAGCGGCGGAGTCGGCCTTCCCGGACGTGTTCTGGTTGACGGCAAGCCGGCCTGGATCACCGACGTTACAAAAGATCCCAATTTCCCCAGGGCGGCGACGGCGAAAGACATCGGCATCAAGGCCGGCCTAGCTTTTCCGGTGCTGACGGGAACGAAGGTAGTGGCGGTTTGGGAGTTCTTTTCCAATGATGCCAAAGAACCCGACGATGCGCTGTTGATGGCGCTGAACGACATCGGTTCCCAGTTGGGGCGGGCGATTGAAAGGAAACAGGCGGAGAGAGAACTTACCGACAGCAAGATGCGCAACGACGCCATTTTGAAGTCCGCGCTTGACGGAATCATCACCATTAACGAAGGGGGAAATGTTCTGGAATTCAACCCTTCCGCCGAGAAGACGTTCGGCTACCGGAGCGATGAGGCAAAAGGGAAGAATATCGCCGATCTCATCATCCCTCCCCGCTTTCGGGACAAGCATCGCCAAGGCTTGAATCAATACCTCGAAACCGGAAAGAGCAAAATTCTCGGCCGACGGGTCGAGTTGACGGCGATGCGTTCAAACGGAAGTGAATTTCCCGTCGAAATAGCCATTGCCGTCATTCAACCGCAACAGGGACAGCGGTTCTTCACCGCCTTTATCCGCGATATAACCGAGAGCAAACAGGTCGAGACGACTTTACGCAAAGCCAAGGAAGTAGCCGAAACGGCCAGTCTCGCCAAAACGGAATTCCTGGCCAACATGAGCCATGAGCTGCGGACGCCGCTGAATTCGGTCATCGGGTTTTCCGATATTCTTATGGCCGAGACCTTCGGTCCTTTGGGGAGAGCGGAATATGTCGATTATGCCAAAGACATCAATGATTCCGGCAAGCATCTGCTGGCATTGATCAACGACATCCTCGACGTATCGCTGATCGAGGCCGACGGCCTGTCCCTTGAAGAAAGCAAACTGGACATCGCCATGGTGGTCGCCTCGTGCGGCCGTTTGATCAAGGAACGCGCCGAAAGAGCAGGCCTTGAGTTTGAGATAGACATTAAAGGCCCGCTCCCCGTTCTGTTCGCCGATGAACGACGGGTCAAGCAGGTCATCATCAATCTGCTGGCCAATGCCGTCAAATTTACGCCGCGAGGCGGCAAGGTGACCTTGAGGGTCGGCACGGACGAAGACGGATGTCCGGCGGTTGCGGTCGCGGATACCGGCATCGGCATCGCGCCGGAGGATGTCAAGAAAGCGATGTCTGTTTTCGGTCAGATCGACGGTTCTCTGGCGCGCAAGTACGAAGGCGCCGGCCTGGGGTTGCCGTTAAGCAAGAAATTAACGGAAATGCATGGCGGAAAACTGGAGATTGTTAGCAAGCCCGGCGTCGGCACGACGGTAACAATCCGCTTTCCTAAAGAAAGGATGATGCAGTATGAGAGATCGGCATGAGCACCTTGAACACATACCGCGCCGGGCCGGACGATAACGGGCGCTTCGGCATTTACGGCGGGCGGTTTGTCGCCGAGACGTTGATGCCGCTTATTCTTGATGTGGAGCGCTTCTATAACGAGGCGCGAAACGATCCCGCTTTCGCCGCCGAATTGGGCGACTATCTGACTCACTATGTGGGGAGGCCCAGCCCGCTCTATTTCGCCCGGCGGCTGACCGAACATCTGGGCGGGGCTAAAATTTATTTCAAGCGCGAAGACCTTAATCACACCGGCGCCCACAAGGTCAACAACTGCCTCGGACAGGCTTTATTGGCCCGGCGCATGGGCAAGAAGCGGATCATCGCCGAGACCGGCGCCGGAATGCACGGCGTCGCCACCGCCACCGTCTGCGCCCTGTTTGACATCAAATGCGCCGTCTATATGGGCGCCGTCGACATCGACCGCCAGCAGCCCAATGTCCAGCGCATGAAGATGCTGGGGGCCGAGGTGATCCCGGTGACTTCCGGGTCGGGAACGCTGAAGGACGCGATGAACGAGGCGCTGCGCGACTGGGTGACCAACGTCCGGTCCACCTATTACCTGATCGGCACCGTCGCCGGGCCTCATCCCTATCCGTCGATGGTGCGCGACTTCCAGCGCGTCATCGGCGAGGAGACCCGCTCCCAGATGCTGAAGGCTGAAGGACGCCTCCCCGACACCCTGGTCGCCTGCATCGGCGGCGGCTCCAATGCGCTGGGACTGTTTCATCCGTTTCTCGACGACAAGGACGTGCGCATCATCGCCGTCGAGGCCGCCGGCAAGGGTCTTGATACGAATCAGCATGCGGCTTCCCTGTCCGCCGGAGCGCCGGGCATTCTGCACGGCAACCGCACCTATCTGTTGCAGGACGGCGACGGCCAGATCGAGGAGGCCCACTCCATCTCCGCCGGACTGGATTATCCCGGCATCGGTCCCGAACACTCGTGGCTGAACGACACGGGCCGCGTTGAGTATGTCTCGGCAACCGATGACGAGGCGGTGGCGGCCTTTCACCTGTGCACCCGCCTGGAAGGCATTATCCCGGCGCTGGAATCGGCGCACGCGGTAGCCCATGTCACCAGGATTGCCGGTAAAATGCCTACCGACAATCTGATGGTGGTGGGCCTGAGCGGGCGCGGCGACAAGGATATGGCGATCATTTCCGCTTATGACGAGGGCAAACGATGAGCGGACGCATCGCCCAACGGTTCGCCGCCCTGAAGGCCGAAGGCCGGGGCGGTCTGATTACCTTCATCACCGCCGGAGACCCTGATTTTGCGTCTTCGCTGGAAATCTTCAAGCGTCTGCCGGAGTCCGGCGCCGACATCATCGAACTGGGCATACCGTTCTCCGACCCCATGGCCGACGGCCCGGCGATCCAGGCGAGTTCCCGACGGGCGCTGAACGCCGGCGCTTCCGTTGCGAAGACTTTGGCGATGGTGGATGCGTTTCGCCGGGGCGACGATCAAACGCCGGTGGTGCTTATGGGGTATTACAATCCGGTCTATGCTTACGGCAAAGAAAGATTTGTCCGCGATGCGGCGAAGGCCGGCGTTGACGGACTGATCATCGTTGACCTGCCGCCGGAAGAGGCCGGGGAACTGCTGACTCCGGCCAAAGACGCCGGGATCAACCTGATTTACCTGACGACGCCGACCACCGATGACAAGCGTCTGCCCAAAGTTCTCGAACACGCCGGCGGTTTCGTCTATTATGTGTCCATAGCCGGCGTCACCGGCGCCAAGTCCGCCGCCCTTTCCGATATAAGCGAGGCCGTCGGGCGGTTGCGACGCCATACCGAACTGCCTGTCGCCGTCGGCTTCGGCATCAGGACTCCTTCGCAGGCGGCGGCAGTGGCGAAGATAGCCGACGCGGCGGTGGTCGGCTCGGCGCTGGTTGACAAGGTGACGGAAAACCTGAACGCCGACGGCTCGCCCGGACCCGGCATGGTTCGGGCCGTGCTGGGATTGGTCCATGACCTTAGTGAAGGCATACGAAAATGAACTGGCTTAAACAATTCGTCAAACCCAAGTTGCGGGAACTGGTCGGCGGACATAAAGACACCGCCGACGACTTGTGGCGCAAATGCCCCAAGTGCGAGGAGAGGATATTCCACCGCGATCTGGAAAAAGACCTGTGGGTGTGCCGACACTGCGGCCATCATATGCGCATGGGCGCCAAACAACGGCTGACTATGCTGTTTGACGACGGCATGTACCAGATCATCGAATTAGGCGACATGCCGACGGACCCTTTGAAGTTCCGCGATCTTAAAAAATACAGCGACCGGCTGAAAGACGCCCAACACAAAAACAGCAACAAGGACGCCCTCGTCGTCGCCCACGGCAAGATGGGAGGAGCGGGCGTCGTCATCGCCGCCTTTGATTTCGATTTTATGGGAGGCTCCATGGGGGTCGCCGTCGGCGAAGGGTTGCTGGCGGCGGCCCGGCTGGCAATAGTCCAGGACGCGCCGTTGATCGTTATTCCATCTTCCGGCGGCGCCCGCATGCAGGAGGGCATTCTGTCGCTGATGCAGCTTCCCCGCACCACCATCGCCATTGAGGAAGTCAAGGAAGCCGGCCTGCCCTATATCGTCATCCTTACCGACCCCACTACCGGCGGCGTGTCGGCCTCGTTCGCCATGCTCGGCGATATCGCCATCGCCGAACCGGGAGCGATCATCGGCTTTGCCGGCGCCCGCGTCATCGAACAGACCATCCGCGAGAAACTGCCCGAAGGATTCCAGCGGGCCGAGTATCTGCTTGAACACGGGATGGTGGACATGGTGGTCCACCGTCAGGAACTGCGCGAGACCCTGATCCGCGTATTGTCCCTGCTGCGCAATCCGAAGCCCGCCGCCGATGTGCTTTCCATCTCGGTTTCCGCCGGGAATGTCATAAGCAATATGAAGGGCAACATATCATCCTTGATGACCGGAGAGGACGGCCCCGCTGAATAATCCGGATGTTCTTGAGCGCCTGAAACATCTGCACCCCAAGACCATAGATTTATCGCTGGATCGCGTTGAAAGGTTGCTGGAGCGGCTGGGCCGTCCTCAAGACCTGCCGGTCCCGGTGGTGCATGTCGCCGGAACCAACGGCAAGGGATCGCTGATCGCCTGTTTAAGAGCCTGTCTGGAAGCCGCCGGCAACAAGGTCCATGTTTATACCTCGCCCCATCTGGTGCGCTTTAACGAGCGCATCCTGACGGCGGGCGAGGAGATCGGCGACGGCATGTTGCGGGACCTGCTGGAGGAATGCGAAAAAGTCAACGACGGCGAGCCGGTCACTTTCTTCGAGATCACCACCGCCGCCGCTTTTCTGGCGTTCTCGCGGCAAGCCGCCGACATAGTGTTGCTGGAAACCGGACTCGGCGGGCGGCTGGACGCCACCAATGTTATAAAACGCCCGGCCTTATGCGCCATTACTCCGGTGTCCATTGATCATCAGCAATTCCTGGGCGACACTCTTGCGGAAATAGCCGGCGAGAAGGCGGGAATCCTGAAGCCGGGCGTTCCCTGCGTAATCGCCGCCCAGGACCCGGAGGCGATGGAAGCGATTACCCGGCGGGCCGCTGAAGTCGGCGCCCCGCTTTATGCGCAAAACAGGGAGTGGCGCGTCCGAAGGGAGGGCGACGCCATGATCTATGAGGAAGATGGGACAATCCGCCGACTCCCGCCGCCGGGACTGGTCGGCGCTCACCAGATACAAAACGCCGGAATGGCGGTGGCCTGTCTGCGAAGACTCTCCGGTTTCCCGGCGACGGACGGCGCCGTCGCCGAGGGGCTGACGGGCGCAATATGGCCGGGGCGTCTGCAAAGGCTACGCCGGGGGCCGTTGGCCGAAATGCTGCCGACGGACTGGGAATTGTGGCTTGACGGCGGTCATAATCCGTCCGCCGCCGCCGCGCTGGCGGTCCAGGCGCGCAGTTGGAGCGACAAACCCTTGCATCTGGTCATGGGGATGATAAAGGGCAAGAACCCGGCGGCGTTTTTGGAGCCTCTGGCGGGGACGGTCAAAACCCTGCGCGCCGTCGCCATTCCCGGCGAGGAATGCAGCCTGACCGCCGAGGAAGTGTCCCGCCGGGGGCTTGATCTGGGGATGGACGCCAAGTCCGCCGATGACGCGCCCGCAGCGATCAGGGATATAGTGAACTCATTCCCCGCTCCGGCCCGAATATTGGTCTGCGGCTCGCTCTACCTGGCGGGGGCGGTGTTGAGGGATGCTACTTGCAGCGATAGATGACCGAAAGCCCGCCGGAGATGGTGCTGTAGGCGCTGTAGCGGTTATAGGCGGGCCGACCGGCCAGCCACTTCTTCAGAGTCGAGCGGACTTGATCATCGGTTGTTCCTTCGGGGATGCAGGAGCCGAAATTTTCCACCTTGTCGCCCCGGCGGTGGGCGGCGGCGATCTCCGGCGTCAGATCGATGCAAAGGCCCCAGTCCGCCGCGACGCCCTTTTCATAGCAAAGGGCGTATTTGCCGTCGTTTGCCGCCGTCGGCGAGGATAGTCCGCAGGCGATGACGGTCGACATCAGCATAAAGCGGCGCATCAAAGGACCGATTCGACCCATTCCACCAGTTTGCTCTTGGGCAGGGCGCCGATCTTGGTGGCGGCGACTTCGCCGTTCTTGAACATCATCAGCGTCGGGATGCCGCGAACCCCGTACTTGGACGGCGTCATCGGGTTTTCATCGATGTTGACCTTGACCACGACAAGCCTGCCGCGCAGCTCGTTCGCCAGCTCTTCGAGCGCCGGGGCGATCTGTTTGCAGGGGCCGCACCATTCGGCCCAGAAATCAACGACGACCGGCGTTGAGGATTTCAACACATCGGCGTCAAAGGAATCGTCGCTAACCTGCTTAGGCATTTTGGTGCTCCCATAAAACTGTGTTCGTGAAATTTAGGGAGAGGATGTCCGCACGTCAAGGCGCGTGCCTGTCCGGCTGTCGGACAAACGAAACCGCCCGCCTCCGCAGTCGCGAAGGCGACCCCCGAGCCATACGGCAATCAGTCGCTTAGTGATCTACCTGCGCGGCAAGCGCGACAACGACGCCGAGACCGGCGAAAACGATCATCATCATCAGCATTTCCATTTGTTTCCTCCACGTCGCGGAGGCCCGGGAAACGGGTCCCTTCTCGTTTCAAATGGGGATTTCGGCGGGTAAATTCAAGAGACGCCTGAAGCCATGATGATTCGCGTACTGACTATTTTCAACCGGGGAAAACAGGTAATAGTAAAGTGAGCGGCGCAGGCGGCATACAAGGGATACCAAATAAACATGGCTGAAACCTATGATCTGATCGTTAAACACGGAGCCTGCATTACCCCCGGCGGCGGAATCGGCGCCGATATCGGCGTACAGAACGGACGGATCACCGCCATAGGCAACCTGGCGAATGAAAGCAGCAGGCAGGAGCTGGATGTCTCCGGTCTGGTGGTGTTGCCCGGCGTTATCGACACCCAGGTCCATTTCCGCGAACCTGGCGGGGAGCATAAGGAAGACATCTCCACAGGCAGCGCCGCCGCCGCCCTGGGCGGGGTGACCGCCGTCTTCGAGATGCCCAACACCAACCCGCCCACCACCACCGCCGAGGCGCTGGCCGACAAGTGCCGCCGCGCCAAGAACCGGGCCTGGTGCGACATGGCTTTCTATGTAGGAGCCTGCGAGGATAATATTGAAAAACTGCCCGAACTGGAACGCCTGCCGGGGTGCGCCGGCGTCAAGATATTTATGGGCAGTTCCACCGGCAGCCTGCTGATCAAGGACGACAAGACCCTGGCCCAGGCGCTGGCCTCCGGCTCCAGGCGCTGCGCCGTCCACTGCGAGGACGAGGAGTCTCTGGAAATACGCAAAAAATTCATCGACGAGAGCATCGGCGTTCACTCCCATCCCATCTGGCGCGACGAAACTACGGCGGCGCTGGCCGTCGCCCGCCTGCTCAAGCTGGCCCGTGGCGTCAACCGCCGGGTCCATGTGTTGCATGTCAGCAGCGCCCAGGAAATGACGCTGTTGCGCAACCACCACGACATCGCCACCGTTGAAGTGACGCCCCAGCACCTGAGCCTGTCCGCGCCTGAATGTTACGATCTGCTCGGAACCCTGGCCCAGATGAACCCGCCGATTCGCGGCATCGAGCACAAAGATGTCTTGTGGGCCTCGGTAAAAGGCGGGTTGGTGGACTGTATCGGCTCCGACCACGCCCCTCATACGCTGGAGGAGAAGGCCAAGCCCTATCCGCAAAGCCCGTCCGGCATGCCCGGCGTGCAGACCCTGGTGCCGTTGATGCTCAGCCATGTCGCCCTCGGCAATCTCAGCCTGGAGCGTTTCGTTGACCTGACCAGCGCCGGACCGGCGCGCATCTTCGGCATCGCCGGCAAAGGGCGCATCGCTCTCGGCTACGACGCCGATTTCACCATCATCGACCCTAAGGCCAAGAACCGCATCTCCAACATGTGGATCGCCAGCCGCTGCGGCTGGTCGCCGTTCGACGGGCTGAAAGTCACCGGCTGGCCCATCGTCACCGTGGTGCGCGGCAACGTAGTCATGCGCGACGGCGAACTGCTGGGCGAGCCTCAGGGCGCCGCCATCCGCTTTCTTGAATGCCTGTAATGCCCGCCCCCGGCAGCTTTACCGCCCTGGTGCTGGAAGAAGACGGCGGCAAGGTCCGATCATCTATCAAGACCCTAAACGACGACGCCCTGCCCGATCATGAAGTCAGCGTGGCAGTGGCTTATTCGTCGCTGAACTATAAGGACGGCATGGTGCTGAACGGGCTGGGCGGGCTGGTCAATTCTTATCCTCATGTACCCGGCATCGATCTGGCCGGCGTCGTCGAATCTTCCGGCTCGCCTTGCTTCAAGCCCGGAGACAAGGTGATGCTTACCGGTTGGCGGGTAGGCGAGGCTTACTGGGGCGGTTACTCCACCAGAGTCAAGGTCAAGGCCGAGTGGCTGGTCTCCCTGCCTTCAGGCCTCAGCCTGGAGCAATCAATGGCCATCGGCACCGCCGGCTTCACCGCCATGATGGCGGTGATGGCGCTGGAAGACCATGGACTTAAGCCCGGCAACGGCGGAGAAGTGTTGGTTACCGGCGCCGGCGGCGGAGTGGGGAGCATCGCCGTCGCCCTGCTGTCGGCTCTCGGCTATCGCGTCGCCGCCGCCACCGGACGCGCCGATAACCACGACTATCTGCGCGAACTGGGCGCTCATGTCATCGTTGAGCGCGCCGAGCTTGAAATTCCGCCCAAGGGACCATTGGGCAAAACACGCTGGGCCGGAGCCGTCGACAGCGTCGGCGGCTCGACTTTGGCCCATGTGCTGGCGACCCTTGAGGCGCGGGCAAGCTGCGCCTCGGTGGGGCTGGTCGCCGGAGCGAAGCTGGAGACCACGGTGATCCCCTTCCTGCTGCGCGGCGTTAACCTGCTGGGCATGGATTCCTCCGCCTGCCCCTTCGCGCATAGAGTAAAGATATGGAGTCGTCTGGCTTCCGACCTGCCTTTGGATAAACTGAAAACCATTACTTCTATAGCCTCTCTTGCCCAGGTTGCCGAACTGGGCGGCAAAATACTCCACGGCGAAGTGCGCGGGCGGATCGTGATCGATGTCGGAAAAGAGCGTTAAACTTGCCGGCTAATAGGCAACACCGGAATGGGAGTTAAGTTTGATGCACAAGCCTTTGATTTTGACCGCCGCCATCTTTTTTCTCGGCGCCTGCGAACATAGGGTTGCCGAATGCAAACCCCTGTACTGCTACCAATCCATCGGCGCCGTGCAGTGCTTCAGCACCCCCTACCACCGCGACGAGAAAAGATTGGTCAACTACTGCGGCCCCCACCCCGACAGCTACGACAAGCCGGCCGCATCGACGCCGGCGTTGCTGCCGGCTTCCAGATAGTATTGACTCTCGCCTCTCCCGGCTTCACGCTCAGGCGCTATGATTAAAGTTCATGCAACATGTGTCGAGGTCGGGGGGGCCGGGGTTCTGCTGCGCGGGGTTCCCGGCTCAGGCAAGTCGGACCTAGCGCTTCGCCTTATCGGCGGCGGGGCGCGGCTGGTTGCCGATGATTACACCGAAATAAAAAAGAGGGACGGTTGCCTGGCGGCTTCTGCTCCTGAAGCCATCGCCGGCATGATGGAGGTGCGGGGCATCGGCCTGATTCGCCTGGAGTGCGCCGTTGAATGTACGCTGCGTCTGGTCGTTGATCTTGTTCCGGCGGCCGGGGTGGAGCGGCTGCCCGATCCCGAGACCTGTGAATATCTTGGGATTTCCCTTCCTCTGTTCAGGTTCTCGGCGTTCGAGGAGTCAACGGTGGTCAAGATTCGTCTGGCCGCCGGCATCGCCGGCGGAACCATAAAGCTTATCGAATGAACGGGCATTTAGACATAAATGAAGAGACGGCAACGCATGTGCTGCTGGTGACCGGCATGTCGGGCGCCGGCAAAACATCGGCCCTGAAGACACTGGAAGACATCGGCTATGAAGCTGTGGACAATATTCCCCTGTTCCTGTTGAGCAGTCTGGTGACGCCGGTCCAACGGGTAAGGCGCCCTATCGCCATCGGCGCCGATATTCGCACCCGTGATTTCGGCGTCGAGGCTTTTCTCAAGGAACTGGATCATTTGGTCGCCGAGAGCGGAGCCGAAGTCAAAGTCCTGTTCATGGATTGCGATGACGACGAGTTGCGGCGGCGCTATGCCGAAACCCGTCACCGTCACCCTCTGGCGCTCGACCGCCCGGTCAGCGACGGCATTCAGCACGAACGCAAGCTGGTATCGGGATTGCGTGATCGCGCCGACGTCGTGCTTGACACCACGGGCCTTGGGCCGGGAGACCTTAAACGCATCCTGCAAGGGCATTTCAGCCTGGATGATGAACAGAAACTTACCGTCTTCGTCACTTCGTTCTCGTACCGCCGGGGATTGCCCCGCGAGGCCGATCTTGTTTTCGATGTTCGCTTTCTCGCCAATCCCCACTATGATCCCCGCCTCAGAGAATTGACGGGGAAGAACTGCGAGGTTGCCGAATACATCGCCTGCGATAAGGGATTCGAAGCTTTTTTTGAAGCCTTGACCAATCTTCTGGCGGCGCTGCTGCCCCGCTATGTGGCCGAGGGAAAGAGCTACCTCACCATTGCCGTGGGATGCACCGGCGGTCGGCATCGTTCGGTTTTCGTCGCCGAAAAACTGGCGGCATGGCTGGAAAGCCATAAACGGCCTCTTCAGTTGCGGCACAGAGACTTGGATAGAGCCAACAATTAAAAACAATAAAAAAAATTGAATAAGAGGAATGGGAAGTCATGATCGGAATGGTGCTTGTAACCCACGGTCGTTTAGCCGAGGAACTGGTATCGGCGCTGGAGCATGTAGTCGGGCCGCAGACCAACATCGCCACCGTGTGTATCGGTCCCGATGACGATATGGAAAAACGCCGCGCCGACATCCTGGAATGCGTCGCCAGAACCGATGCCGGCAAAGGCGTGGTGTTGCTGACCGATATGTTCGGCGGCACGCCGTCCAACCTTTCCATATCGGTCATGGAGAAGGCCGTTGTCGAGGTAATCGCCGGCGTTAATTTGCCGATGCTGATCAAGCTGGCCGGCGTGCGCAAGACGGAAACCCTGATCGAGGCCGCGCTCAGCGCCCAGGAAGCCGGTCGCAAGTATATCAACATCGCTTCTCAACTGCTGGCCCAGGATAAAAAATGAAGGCGAAGGCCCTTGATGACGCCGATTGCAGTCCCCTGACGCTGAATTGCGCCATGACCATTCGCAACCAGCGGGGACTTCATGCCCGCGCCGCCGCCAAGTTCGTCAAGTTGTCCGGCTCCTTTGACGCCGAAATATCGGTGAGCAAGGGAGGGCAGACCGTTTCGGGGCTGTCGATCATGGGATTGATGATGCTGGCGGCGGGGGTCGGCAGCGAAATCATAATCTCCGTCAGCGGCCCCCATGCCGCCAAAGCCCTGGAGGCCATACGGAACATGGTCGATGACAAGTTTGAAGAGGAATAAGCAGTTGAGCAAGGAACTGATTTTCAAGGGATTGGGCGTCTCGCCGGGGGTCGGCATCGGCATTGCCCATGTCCGCGAAAGCGGAATCGCCACCGTGCCGGAGTATTGCATTCTTGCCGGTGAAGTGGAAAACGAATGCGGACGCCTCCAGACGGCGGCGAAAAAGGCGCGTCATCAGGTCGGCCGCTTGCGCGCCAAAACCAAAGCCCTTCACGCCGAAGCGTTTGAGGAGATGGGCAATCTGTTTGACGCCTATTTGCACATGCTCAAGGATTCGCGCCTGATTCGCGGCGCCCTGCGCCGCATCTCCGAGGGTCACATCAACGCCGAGGCCGCCATCCAGGCGGAAATCACCGAAATTTCCAAGAGCTTCGCCGCCATGGATGACAGCTATATGTCGGCCCGCCTTGATGATATCCGCGAAGTCGCCAACCGCCTGCTGCGCAGCCTGATGGAAGAGCCGTTAAAGCCCGTATCGCTTATGCCCAAGGGCGCCATTATCATCAGCGAGGAATTAACCCCCGCCGATGCCGCCCAACTGGACCCCAAAAGAGTGTTCGGCATAGCGACCCTGCTGGGCGGTCCCGAGGGCCATTCCGCGATCATGGCGCGAGCGCTCGAACTTCCGGCGGTGATGGCCGCTTCCAGTTTGCTGACGGGGGTAAAGTCGGGAGACAGAATTATCGTTGACGGTGAAACCGGAAAGGTCATCGTCAACCCGAAGCCCGATACGCTGGCCGCTTATGAGCGCCGCCGCGCCGAATTGTCGGATGAGACGCGCCGTCTGTCCGGCCTGCGCAAACAGCCGTCCGTCACACGCGACGGCGCTAAAGTGACACTGCTGGCCAATGTCGAATTGCCCTTGCAAATTAACATGGTCAATCAGGTCAACGCCGCCGGAATCGGGCTGTTGCGCAGTGAATTCATGTTTATGAACCGCGACGATTTCCCCGGCGAGGAAGAACAGTACCATAATCTGCGCGAATTGGTCGAGCCGATGAAAGGGCGTCCGGTGACCATCCGCACCCTTGATATCGGCGGCGATAAAATCGCCAAGGGCCTGGTAAGCGAGTTCGGAGAGAGCGTAACCTCGGCTCTGGGCTTGCGCGGCATCCGCCTGTCTCTCGCCCGCCCTGATCTTTTCGAGACACAGATCAAAGCCATCCTGCGCGCCGGCGCCCATGGGCAGGTTAGGATTTTATTGCCCATGGTCTCAACCGTTTCCGAAGTGCGTTATGCCCGTGATCTGTTGCTCCGAATGGCCGCCAGATTAAAACGCCGGGGCGTCGCCATCGCCGACCCGCTACCGCCGCTGGGGGTCATGATCGAAGTGCCGGGCGCCGCGCTGTCGGCGGACGCCTTGGCCCAGGCCTGTGACTTTTTCGCCGTCGGCTCGAATGATCTCACCATGTATACCCTGGCCATCGACCGCAGCGACGAGATGGTGGCGAAGCTGTTCAACCCTTTGCATCCGGCGGTTCTGCGCCTGATCCAGTTTTCAGCCGAGGCCGGCCTGCGCGCCGGTATCCCGGTCAGCATCTGCGGCGAGATTGCCGGCGACCCCCGCTACACGGCGCTTCTTCTGGGGCTGGGATTGCACGAGTTGTCGATGACCGCCTCCAATATCCCCAAGGTCAAACAGCGCGTCCGCTCTCTGGATATGGTCGCCGCCGAGCATCGCGCCCGCATCATCATGGATCAGGCGGACGCCGGTCGCATCGCCACATTGCTTGACGATTTTAACTCCCTGGCTTGAAACCCGGACGATTGACTGATAAGACCCCCTGTAATTGTGTGCAAAGTACGCAGGCGCCGCAAAAATTACCGGAGAATTCAAGATGAATTTTGACGATTACAAGGTCGCCGACATCGCCGGCGCCGACTGGGGCAACAAGGAAATCGCCATCGCCGAGACCGAGATGCCGGGCCTTATGGCGCTGCGCAAGGAATTCGCCGGCAAAAATCCGCTGAAAGGGGCGCGGATTGTCGGCTGTCTGCACATGACCATCCAGACGGCGGTGCTTATCGATACCCTGGTTGATCTCGGCGCCGAGGTGCGGTGGAGTTCGTGCAACATCTTCTCTACCCAGGACCATGCGGCGGCGGCCGTCGCCGCCAGGAACATCCCCGTCTTTGCCTGGAAAGGCGAGACCGAGGAGGAATTCTGGCAGTGCATCGAAAAAACGATCAAGGGGCCGAAAGGCTGGCTGCCCAATATGATCCTGGACGACGGCGGCGATCTGACCAAGTTGATGCACGATAAATATCCCGAGCTTTTGAATGACGTGCGCGGCCTGTCGGAAGAAACCACCACCGGCGTTCACCGCCTGTATGAGATGGAGAAAGCGGGCGCCCTCAAGGTGCCGGCGATCAACGTCAACGATTCGGTTACCAAGTCCAAGTTTGATAACCTTTACGGCTGCCGCGAAAGTCTGGTGGACGGCATCAAGCGCGCCACCGACGTGATGATCGCCGGCAAGACCGCCGTGGTTTGCGGCTATGGCGACGTGGGCAAAGGCTCGGCGGCGTCCTTGCGTAACCAGGGAGCGCGGGTGCTGGTCACCGAGATTGACCCCATCTGCGCCCTTCAGGCGTGCATGGAGGGCTACGAAGTGGCCACCATGGAAGAAGCGGCGGCGTCCGGCGACATCTTCGTCACCACCACCGGCAACATCGACGTCATCACCATCGACCATATGCGCGAAATGAAAGACAGGGCCATCGTCTGCAACATCGGTCACTTTGATTCCGAAATTCAGATAGGCGCCTTGCGGAATTACAAGTGGCACAACGTCAAGCCCCAGGTCGATGAAGTCGAATTTCCCGACGGCAAGCGTCTGCTGGTTCTGGCCGAAGGCCGTCTGGTCAATCTCGGCTGCGCCACCGGCCATCCCAGCTTCATCATGAGCGCTTCGTTCACCAATCAGGTGCTGGCGCAGATCGAACTGTGGAAAAATTCCGGCGACTACGAAAACAAGGTCTACGTTCTGCCCAAGCATCTGGATGAAAAGGTAGCCAGACTGCACTTGGGCAAGCTGAACGCCCGGTTGACTACCCTGACCAAGAAGCAGGCTGATTACATCAGCGTTCCCGTTCAAGGCCCCTACAAACCCGACTATTACAGATACTGATCCGTAGGCGGGAGTGATTCGGCAAGGGCGCTCTTGTTCGGGCGCCCTTGAACTATTAGTGTTCTACGGTGCAGATGTTGTCCGCCATAAATCCGCTTCTTGCCTTCGCCGTCGGCGTCGTCGGCGGCGCCGCGCCTTTGGCGGCGTGGATGTGGCGAAGACGGAAAGCGGCCAAGAGCCGGCTAAGGCATCTTTCGACCATCGCCGAGGTGCTGCATGAAATCCTGGCCGCCGCTCCCGACGGCCTTTTCCTGTGGGATCACGCCGGCGGCAAGGTGAGCTGTTCGCGGCGGATGGCGGTTCTGCTCGACCTGCCCGAAGGCGCCAATTCCGGCTACGCCGATATTATCGCCCGCTTTGAGGACGAGTCCGCCGCCGCGCTGGAAGGGGCGGTCAATAAGCTGCGTCGGGAAGGAAACAGTTTTGAATTGTTGTTGACGGTGCGCGACGCCCTGCGCCGGGTGCATGTGCTCGGCGTGCGCGCCGGACGCGCCGACGGAAGCCCCCTGGCCGATCTGCTGTGGATGCGCTACGCCGACGCTCCCGCCGATACGCTCAACGCGCCGAACCGAATGTCCGGCGTCAGGACCGGCCCCCTGAAATCCCTGATTGACGTTCTGCCGTTTCCGGTCTGGCTGCGCGATGCCTCCATGGAGGTGGTCATCGCCAACATCGCCTGCTCCGCCGTCGATGTCACCGGGCCGGTCAAGGATATGGCGATGCGGGTCAAAAGGGAGGGAAAAGGAGAGTCGGAGCGTCATCTGCTCACCGTCGGCGAAACGCCGCGCTTGTTCGAGGTCACCGAGATTCCTCTGGAGGGATGGGAAGGCACGGCCGGTTTCGCCGTTGACCGCACGGCGATCGAAAAGATGGAAGGCGAATTCGCCCGCCATGACGCCGCCCGTGATCAGGTGCTGAAAAACCTGACCACCGCCATCGCCATTTTCGGCGAGGACGCCCGGCTCAAGTTCTTCAACGCGGCCTATGCGGAACTGTGGGGCCTTGACCCCAAATGGCTGGATACTAACCCGAGCCTGGGCGGAATCATGGACCGGCTGCGCGAGTTGCGAAGGCTGCCCGAGGTCGCTGACTTCCGCGCCTTCAAGGAAGAGCGCCTCGCCCTGTTCAATAATAAAGGCGAGTCGACCGAAACGCTGATGCATCTTCCCGACGGGACCACTGTGCGCGCCGTTGTCGGCCCCCATTCCCAGGGCGGATTGGTGTTCTCTTACGAAGATGTCTCCGACCGCCTGGATTTAGAGCGTTCTTTCAACAACCTTGCCGCCGTGCAGCGCGAGACGCTGGACCATTTGTACGAAGGACTCGCCGTCTTCGGCAGCGACGGACGGTTGCGGTTAAGTAATCCGGTTTTCGCCAAGCTGTGGAACCTGAACGCCGGCGATCTGGAGGTCGGGACGCACATATCCTGCTTCGTCGAGGCGATGCGCCCATTACTGACCGATATCGAAGACTGGCCGTCACACAAGGAGCGCGTGGTCGGGCGGCTGATGAGCCGCGAAACAAAAACCGGGCGGCTGACGCGCAACGACGGTTCGACCCTGGTCCATGCCGTCGTTCCGTTGCCCGACGGCGCAGTGCTGCTGAGTTACCTGGATATAAGCGACAGCGCCCGCGTCGAGCAGGCGCTGCGTCAACGCGCCGACGCGCTGCTGGAAGCCGACCGCCTGAAGTCCGAGTTTATCGCCAATGTCTCCTACGAGCTGCGTACGCCGCTCACCACCCTGATCGGCTTCGCCGAGATCCTGGGCGAGGGATACTTCGGCGAGTTGAACGCCCGCCAGAAGGAATACAACCACGGCATTCTGACGGCTTCACGCGGACTGATGACGATCATCAGCGATATTCTTGATCTGGCCACCATCGAGGCCGGCAAGATGGCCCTAGACCCGGATACGGTGGATGTACACCCGATGCTGGTCTCGGTGCTGGGACTGATCCGTGAGCGGGCGCGTCACAAGAACCTGAAGGTGGAGTTTGACTGCCCGGCCGATATCGGCTGGGTAGTCGCCGACGAAAAACGCATCAAACAGGTAATGTTCAACCTGCTGTCCAATGCCGTAACCTTCACCCCGATGCACGGCGCGGTCAGGGTGGAGGCATCCCGCAATGACAAAGAAGTCGTGCTGAAAGTGGCCGATACCGGCGTCGGCATTGCCAAGGCCGATCAGGACCGGGTGTTCGCCGCCTTTGAACGCGGCTCCACCCCCCAGCCGGGCCAAGGCTCGGGCATGGGCCTGTCGCTGGTCAAACGCTTCATTGAACTGCACGGCGGTCGTGTGGAAATGAAATCAACCCCCGCCAAGGGAACCGTCATAACCTGCTATCTTCCGGTCAGGGGACCGGAATGAGCGGGTTGCCTACAAATATGTGTAAATTTTAAATACGCCGTCGACCTTGATCATGCCGTCGAACTGAGAGACAAAAACCGGCAACGAAGCCAACCCTTCGTTTTTATCCGCCATCTCCCCGCCATAATTTTTTATCCACCCGTGGATGCTCCGGTATCTTTTGCAACAGAACTCAATGATCTGCTTTCCGTCGGCGTTTACGGCGCATGCCACATAGGCCGGCAGGTATCGATCAGGACAAAGCGGGTAAAGCACATAGCCGGAAATCGGCTGAATGTAAAAATCGTTCGTCTGTTCAAGGGGAGGGAAATTGATATATCGACACGGACAAAAAAGATCGAATTTTGCATTCTCCGCGCTCCACGAAACATGGAGAAAAACTTCACGGATCCGCAACCGGTTTTTTCGCAATGCGGAAAGCGCTGTTTCGTGGGGCATATATTCAATGCGCCTGTCGGCGCAGAACGGTTCGCTGTCGACGTTGCCCGTAAGATCAATATTTATGGGCAAAAGCATGTCCGGAACAGGTTGACGGGCGATGTCGTGATCCGGAACCAGTTCGACATCGACTACGCAAAGCTGCCGGGTTTTGCCGCCGGCGACGTACAAGAGGAACTCCCACGGCTTGTTTCTTTGGAAAATGGTCTCCCCCCCCCCGAGATAACCGGACGAAAACGGAAGATTTTCCATCCTGCATTCATGGGAAAGGTAGGCGTTATGCGATCCTGCGTCGGAAGTTTCGCGGAGAGCGCTTTGTATCTCGGTGCTCCACAGGTTGCCGCCGCCTTTGCCGTTGAGCATGAAACCGCCCATAAGGTCGGGCGCCGTCGGAGGGTCGTTTTGTAATTTATCGGTCATGATTCAGCCGGACTGGTTCCCGGCAAAGATGCTCCACAACGAGGCGTAGGCGTTTAACCCGGTATACTTCTGGATCACCAGTCTCGCGTGTTCCCTTAATGACTGCTCGCCGTCAAGGGTGTCCCCGGTAAAATGCAGGAACCAGGAATTAGACCATGCGGCATTGACGCATTCGCTGACCAGGCAAAGATCGTTGCGGATATCCTTGATCAACAGGAAGGGATAATGCTCGATAAGGTGATAGACCCAGGGCCAGTTGAATCTCTTGTCCAGAGTGTTGACCAGCTTGTTTTTGAAAAAATAGCTGGAAAGAGGAAGCTCCTCTTTCATGGTGTACCTGTTCTCCTCAAAATTATCATAAACGTGACGCAAAATAGCGGCGTGCCGTTTCGGCTTTAAGACAATAACGCCGGTGTTGGCGGCGTCATCCACGCCGGCGTCAAGGCCCGCCTTGGCGTAAAGGTCCTGAATGCTTCGGCATTGTTGCACGGAAGAGTCGAGCGAGCGGTGGCGGACCATCAGGTTGTCGCCTGTCGCCGGAACGTCGTAATAGGATTCTTTATTGCTTACCACCCCGATCAGGTCGGAGTTATTGTGTCCGACTATGCACGGCGCGGTATGGAAGTTGATCTTGACGTCGGCGTCGATCCAGACCACGTCATCGAAGTTTCGCACTTCCTCGTGTTCAAGGATCAGACATTTCTGCCAGTTGATATGGCGTCCGCGCCCCCTGTCGGAGCCGTCGATAAGTTTGTCGATGACGATGATTTCATATCCGTGCCTGCGGGCGTACTCCCGCCATGTCTCCGCCATCACCTGCTCCCATAATCTTGTATAGGAGTCGCCGATAACTATGGTGACCAGAGCCTTGGTTGGCATGAAAGCAATCCATCGCCTGAATTCTATAAATCCTGCCGGATTTTATAGGCTTATGCCGGGTTTACGGAAAGTTAAATCACGCTATGTGATAAACTTGCAAGCGATCAGGTGTATCCTGTAGGGGCGCAAAAAGCCGAAGGGCAGGGCAAGATGTTTGATTGGGTGCTGGGCAACAAGGGAAAGAAAAAGGCGGGCAAGCGTCCCGCTTACGACGAAGCCAAGGAAATCGCCGCCGAAGGAGGCGTCGCCGAACGGCAGGCGTTGGCCGCCCACGATGACCTTTACCCGGAGCTTTTGTATTTCTTCGCCGCCGATGAAGCGCCGCAGGTGCGCAGGGAAGTCGCGCAAAACAAAGGCACGCCGCTTCAGGCCGACCAGATTCTCTCCACGGACCAGGATGCCGAGGTCCGTTGCGAGCTGGCCCGCAAGATCGGGCGGCTTGTCCCCTCTTTCAGCGGAAAAGAGCAGGAACGCCTGATCGAGATGGCCATCGGGGTGCTGGAAACGCTGGCCCGGGATCAACTGCCGCAGGTCCGGGCCATTATTTCCGAGGAGATAAAGTCGGCAAGCAACGTGCCCGAACACATAGTCCTGAAACTGGCCCGTGACGTAGAGGCGATCGTCTCGGCGCCCGTGCTTGAGTATTCGCCGCTGCTGAGCGCGCAGGACCTGCTTATGATTATCGCCGGCGGCGTAAGCAAGGAGGCTTTATGCGCCCTTTCGCGCCGCGACGGCCTGATGGAAAATGTGACGAACGCCATCGTCAAGACCCGCGACGTGCAGGCGACCGGAATACTGCTTGAAAACAAAACCGCCGCAATCAATGAAAAAACGATGAATGCCGTCGCCTCCGTCGCCGTATCCGCAGTGGAACTGCACAAGCCGATGGTGAACCGCGAGAACCTGCCGCTCGGGGTGATTCGCCGCATCGCCGGCTTCGTCAGTTCCTCACTGGTGGAGATTCTCATCCAACGGAGCGGATTGGACGAAGACATGGCCTCCGGTTTGCGTCAGGCGGCGCGGCGGCGCATCGACGCCGGCGATTTCGCCGAGAAAGCCCCCGGCCAGAGCGCCGGCGAACGGGCCGCTGAGATGTTCGCGCAGGGAAAGCTTGATGAAAAAGGCATAGTCAAGGCCATCGCCGACAAGGATGTTGTCTTTATCCATCACGCTTTGGCGTTGATGTCCGGGATCAAGTCGAAAACGGTCAAGGAAATGCTGGATTCGGGCAGCGGCAAGGCGGTGACGGCGCTGGCCTGGAAGGCGGGGCTGAGCATGAAGGCGGCGCTGGCCCTGCAAACGAAGATCGCCCGCATCCAGCCGAGGTCGATGATCAAGGCCGAAGACGGCGATTATCCGCTTACGGAAGACGAACTCGCCTGGTTCATCAATTATTTTGTGACTTAACCGGTTGCAAGGCATGGCGCGGCGTGTTATTAGATTCGTGAGGCGCATTTCCGGGCAAGATGCATATTTTGTGGCTGAGTATGAAGATTATGGCTAGGGATAGCTGGTTATAGCTGGTTATAACCAAGGGGAAATGAATTGACGCCCATGATGATTTCTGAAATCGCCGTGCGACGGTTTTTCGGGAAGGCTGTTCTGTGCCTGTTCCTGGCCGTTGCGCTTGATTTTTATCCGGGGAGCGCCAGAGCGGATTCGTTAAGGGACGCCCTGAACGATCTGGTGAAGGTTCACAAGCGGATCAAGGCGGCGGACCTGGACACGGCGGCGGCCAAGGAGCGCATCCGGGTGGCCAGAGGCAACTGGTATCCGACATTGGGGATGACCGCCAACCTCGGCTACGAAGAGCAGAGAAAAGGGCAGGGGGTGGAAGACACCAACATCCACCCCAAGGAAGTCGGCCTGAATGTCGCCCAGACGCTGTGGGATTTCGGCTCCAACAACGCGGTGATCGACAGCGCCGTCCTTACCCATGAGCAAAAGAAGTACATCGAGGACGTGACCCGTCAGGCGCTGATTCTGGAAGGCATCAACGCCCATCTGGCGCTGACCACCGCCCTGAAAGTTCTTGAGTACGCCAGACAATCCGAAGCCAGCCTGAAGAAGCAGACCGAGATCGAGGATGCGCTGGTGAAACGCGGCTCCGGCATGGCGATGAACAAGTTGCAGGCCGTGCGCGAACTGGACGGGGCGATCGCCACCCGCGTCGAAAGGGAAGGCGGACTGAAGATCGCCCTTAACCGCTACCGGGCGGTTTTTGAAAAAGTTCCCGCCAATCTGGAAACCCTGGTCAATCCGCGCATTCCGACCGAACTGATTCCCGAAACGCTGGATCAGGCGATTGAAACCGCCTTGCGCAACAATCCCGAGCTGGTCGCCACGCAGTTGACCTCCGAACTCGCCCGCGAGAACGTCAAGAAGACATTCGCCGATGAAATCTTTCCGACGCTGAAGGCTTCCGTTGACGCCAAATGGAAGAACGATATCGGCGGCACCGCCGGATCGAAGCAGGAATACCTTTACAAGGTCGAATTGAAAAGATCGTTCAACATGGGCCTGACCGCCATCAATACGCTGCGCGCTTCGGAACAGACCCAGATGTCTTCGGAAAACACCTATGGCGACGCCCGCACCAGAATCGAGGAGAAGGTCAGGTCGGCCTGGGACATGCTGGTGACGATCAAGGAAGTGGTCGCCAACAAGGAAAACGAGGCCAATATCGCCAGCGAATTTCTGGTCCTTTCGCGCAAGGACCTGCAACTCGGCAATACCGATCTGATCAACGTGCTTCAGGGTGAAAAGGCGCTCATCAACGCCCTTATCGCCGCCGAGGATTTCCGAACCGGAGTATCGGTCCAGGCCTTCACCCTCCTCAACGCCATGGGAATGCTCGAAGCCGACGTTATCGACAATTAGCCCCTCACCCGCAAGGGGATAGGGATAATACCCCTCTAACGCCCGACGCATTGACCGAAAGAAACGCTGTTTTATGGACCACAGAGGCTCAGAGACACAGAGGAAAATAGAGAAAAAGCAGGAAGAAAGCTTCACTTGGCGCGTCAGGATTGATTGGAATCGCTCAAAACCGCTGTGGGCCATGCCTTATCGTCTTTGCGAGGATTGCGAGAAGCGGAGCGACGAAGCAAGACGAAGCAATCCAGAGAGCGCCATCGGCCACTGGATTGCTTCCCGCGTCGCTGACGCTCTCACGGTCGCAATGACGCCAAGGCGTAACGCGGGTGACCCTGATCAATCCTGACGCGCTTGTCTTCTCTGCGCCTCTGTGCCTCTGTGGTCAAAATACACAGGCCGATAATTCCCCCTTCGATAATCAGCATCGACTATCGGCCTGAAATTTGGTACAATGCCCGACGATAAGCATCCGTGGAGATTTTCGCATGTTTGACGCCCTTGCCGGCAATAGCGATCAGGATTCGCCGGCGCCCCGGATCGTGGAAGGTTCGGGCGGCGGGTTTGTCGATATCCCCGGCGCGTCGTGGCTGCTCGGCGCCGACTTCGTGCGCTCCGGCCCCGATCTGCTGTTAAAGGGCGATAACGGCGAGCAGGTGCTGGTCCGCGACTTTTTCACCCAGCAACATCCGCCCGCCCTGCGCACCGCCGCCGGCGCCGTCGTTTCGCCGGAGATGGTGATGAAACTGGCGGGGCCGACGGCCCCCGGACAGTACGCCCAGGCCGGAGCGGCGACGCAATCCGCCGCCGAGCCTATCGGCCGCATCGACACGGTTCTCGGCAAGGTCGATGTCACCCGCGCCGACGGGACCAGGGTCGCCCTGCATCAGGGCGACGCCGTTTTTCAGGGAGACATACTGGAATCCGGGGCCAAGGGCGCCGTCGGCATCGTCTTCATCGATGAGAGCGTGTTCTCGATGGGCGAGAGCGGGCGCATGACGCTGGACGAGATGGTCTATGACCCGGTCAAGCAGACGGGATCGTCATCGGTCTCGCTGGTGCAGGGCGCTTTCACCTTTGTCAGCGGCCAGATCGCCAAAACCTCCTCCGAGGGCATGATGGTCACCACGCCGACGGCGACCATCGGCATTCGCGGCTCGGCGGGCGGCCTGAACGTCAACAAGGAAGGCCACACCACCGCCGCCCTGATGGAAGAAAAGGGCGGCTTCTCCGGCGAGATGACGATCACCACCGGCGGCGGCACCCAGACCATCAACCAGCCTTTCCAGGCGATCAACGTCACCAGTTTCGCCGCGCCGCCGCCCCTGCCCTTCACCATGTCGGTGCAGGCCATCGGCGTCAGTTTCGGCAGCGCCATGCAGGCCCTGCCCAACGCCGCCCAGCACCTGCCGGAGGCTTTTCACCAGCAGGTCGTCCAGGCTCACGTCGAACAACAGGCGGTGATAGCCAAGGAGGAAGCGGCCAAGGAGGAAGCCGCCAAGGAGGAAGCGGCCAAGGAAGGCGAGGTTGCTAAAGAAGGCGAGGCCAAGGGCGAGGGCGAAGCCGCCAAAGAGGGCGAGGCTAAAGGCGAGGGCGAGGCCGGCAAGGAAGGCGAGGCCAAGGGCGAACTTTCGGCCAAGGAAGGCGAGGCTAAAGGCGAGGGCGAAGCCAAGGGCGAGCTTGCAGCCAAGGAAGGCGAGGCCAAGGGTGAACTTGCGGCCAAGGAAGGCGAGGCCGGCAAAGAAGGCGGTCTCGGCGGTCCCGGCGGCCCCGAAGGTCCGGGTGGCCCCGGTAACGAATTAGCGGCCAGGGAAGGCGGTCCCGGTGGACCCGGCGGCCCAGGCGGGCCGGGCGGACCCGAAGGTCCGGGCGGCCCCGGTAACGAATTAGCGGCCAGGGAAGGCGGTCCCGGCGGACCGGGAGGACCGGGAGGACCGGGAGGTCCTGAAGGTGGATTTGGCGTTCCGGGCGAGGGCGTCAGCCTCGGCGAGGGTAGCTTTGGCAGCGGCTCTGGCCCCGGTCCCGGTTTCACCGGCTTCGGCGGCCCCAGCTTCGGCGATCCCGGCGGACCGGAAGGCCTTGGCGGTCCCGGTGGTCCCGGTCCTGAAGGCGGATTCGGCGGTGGCGGAGGCATCAGCGGCATCGGCTTCAATGCGACCTATAATTCCTACGGCGGCGCCGCCGTCGGCCTCGCCGCCATGTTGGGCGGTGGCCTTGCCGAACTCGCCGCCATGTTGGGCGGCGACATTGCTAACCTTGCCGTCATGCTGGGCGGCGAGGCCAATAACCAGGAAATCGAGAACGCCAAGCAAGGCGCTGATCAGGGAATTAAGGACGCTGAGCAAGGTAGCGCCGAAAGCATGAATGATGCCGGTGGCCTCGGTGGCCCCGGCGGCCCAGGTGGCCCAGGTGACCTCGGTCCCGTTTTTGGCCCTGTTTTCGGCCCTGATTTAGGCCTTGGTTTCGGCGATCCCTTCGGCGGCATGTTCGGCGATCCCTTCGGCGGCATGTTCGGCGATCCCTTCGGCGATCCCTTCGGCGGCATGTTCGGCGATCCTTTCGCCGGTGGTTTTTTTGATCCGAACTATAATCCCGACAGCGAACCGACTTATTATGATCCTTACGGCGGCGGCGGCGAGCCGATTCCCGATCAGCCGCCGACGACCCAGTACGCCACCTCGACCGACGCCACGACCGGGGTTGATGATTTCATCGGCGGGCCGGACAACGACAACTATCATTTCCAGGGCAGCGGCAACGCCCAGACCAGCAACTTCGGCGGCAGCGACACGGTTAACGGCGGCGGCGGCATCAACCAACTGGCCTTCGACAATCTGGTCAACACCGTCATCAAGGTGACGGCTGACGGTAGTATGTATCACAAAGGCACAGTCACGGTGGATGCCAACGGCTTGGTCATAGCCGGCAACGATACCGTCAACACCATCGGTTACGACAACATTAATCAGCAACTGTTCTCGAACGGCGATGTCATCAACGCCTTCAATAATACTTCGGCGACAGCCTTTAATCAGTCGGCGCTGGGGTTATTGGGCGATATCTTCGTGATGCCGCCCCTGGACCTCGGAGAAACCGGCTATGCGGTGGCCGGCAATGCAAGCGGCGCCGGCGCCACCAGCGGCAATGATCTCTTCACCATCTCGACCGCAAATTACGCCAACATGGTCGGCATGGTCGCCTTCGGTAACGGCGGCAGCGATACTTTCCTCATCCAGACCGGCGGCGATATGATGCTGATCGGTGGCGACGGGACCAGCAACGTATTCGATTTCAGCAACGCGAGCCTGTATTCCGCCCTCACGACGGGGGCCAATCAGGGACTGAACGTCTTTTTGTCGGGTAACGACGGGTTCATCTTCGACCGCATGGCGGCGGGGCCGGGGGGCAATTTAAACGCCATAATAACCAGTGTCGAAACGGTGAAAACCTCGTCGGGCAACGATCTGGTCAATGTTATGAGCGGCACGACCGGCTGGCTCGATTTGGGCGCCGGCAATGACGATGTGACAATAAGCGGCGGCACGGTGACCAGCATCACCGGGGGAACCGGCAACGACGCCATAGCGGTGACCGGAACCGGGTCGATAGGCAACATCGACGGCGGCGGCGGCAACGATTCCATCGACCTGAGCGGCCTGTCGGCCGGCGCCACCATTGCCTTCACCGATTTTGACAGCATCCTTGGCGGCAGCGGCAACGACACCTTTCAGTTCCTGAACTTCACCGGGCTTTCGTCGGTGAACGGCGGCAGCGGGACCGACACCGTTGAGTACACCACCTCGGGAGGCAATGATACGCTGGCGGCGACGCTTGCCGGCGTCGAGAATTTGACCCTGGCCGGGGGCAACGAATCAATTACCATTTCAACTGCGGTGAGCGGACTTACCGTCACCGGCGGCGCAGGGACCGACACGTTGACGCTGGGCGCGGCAAGCACGGTGACTGTAACCGGCGTCGAGACCGTCAACGGCAGCACGGGCGACGACAGCGTGACGGTCAGCGGGACGGGCGCGGCGACCATCACCGGCGGCGACGGTAATGACACGATCACCGGCGGTGACGGTAATGACACCCTGATCGGCGGGGCGGGGAATGATGTGATTGACGGCGGGACAGGGAATGATACGATCACCGGTGGGGCGGGCAATGACAGCCTGACGGGAGGCGCGGGCGGCGACGTATTCAAGTATACCGCCACCACCGAGGGCGCCGACCTCGTCGCCGATTTCGTGACCGCTGCGGATAAATTCCAATTCTCCCGCGCCGCCTTTTTTGGCGACGATGATGGCAGTCCCGACGGCTTGCTCGATGTTAACGGCGTCAACGGCTATACCGGCGCGGGCGCGTTTTCATCCGGGTTGTTTGCGTCGGCGCCGACAGCGGCGTCTGATGTTCGCTTTTTCTTCGACACCACCGGTTCCGTGAATAATCTTTATTACGATGCGGACGGCGACTTCTCCGCAGGCAGTATTCTCATTGCCGATTTGGATGCGGCAGCCACGGTCGTTACCGCCGATATCACCTTTGTCGCCTGATTCGGCTACGGATGAGTGTGTAGTTTTCTCCCTCTCCCCTTGCGGGAGAGGGTCGGGGTGAGGGGGTTCCGGTCGCACGCCCCCTCACCCGACCGCTGACGCGGTCATCCTCTCCCGCAAGGGGAGAGGGGTAATTTTTTCGGGTCACGGATGAACGCCTGTTCGGTCCTGTTTCACGCGAAGGCGC
>Ga0156220_104_pt1 | contig 88121 bp, 101 predicted proteins | sample RifCSPlowO2_12_FD_107868 | JGI IMG/M metagenome (GOLD analysis project Ga0156220, IMG submission 107868) | Rhodospirillales bacterium RIFCSPLOWO2_12_FULL_58_28 | reverse complement strand
ATGGCCATGGACAACGCCGTCGAAAGTTTCTTCGACGCCGTCGGGTCGGCAAAGCGCCAGGGAACAGACAAAACAGGCGCTCCGGTCATCCTTGCCGGCAAGTGCGGCCTGCACCCTGTTCATCGCTTCCCGGAAGTCCTTGTTCAATCCCGCCCAGCGCGCCGAATGAACGCCGGGAGCGCCGCCCAACGCCGTAACCGCCAGGCCGGAATCATCGGCCAGGGCCGGCAGTCCGGATAGCCGCGCCGCGCTTCGCGCCTTGATCCGGGCGTTATCGACGAAGGTCTCTCCGCTTTCTTCCGGTTCCGGCAGATTCAAGTCGGCCGCCGAAACTACCTGAACGCCGAAAGGAGCAAGCAGATCGGCAAACTCGCGAACCTTTCCGGGATTATGACTGGCGATGACCAGCTTTCCGCCTTGAAAAATGCGGGCCATCGCCGGCGAGACTACTTCAGCCCTAAAACCAGGCATTGCATAGCCGCCAGTTCCGCCACGCCTTTATGGGCCAGAGACATCATTTCGATGAATTGATCCTTGGTGAAGGGCGCGGTCTCCGCCGTTCCCTGAATTTCGACAATGCCGCCGACAGCGGTGAGAACAAAATTGGCGTCGGCTTCGGCGTTGCTGTCCTCTTCATAGTCCAGATCAAGCACCGCCGCGCCCTTGTAGACGCCGCAGGAAACAGCCGCCACCTGCCCGGTCAGCGGCGAAGCCTTCAATACGCCGAGACCGACCACCTTGGCAAAGGCCCGGTGCAGGGCCACATAGGCCCCGGTAATGGCGGCGGTGCGGGTGCCTCCGTCGGCCTGGATAACGTCACAGTCCACCTTGATCTGCATTTCATTCATCGCCGTAAGATCGGTAACGGCGCGCAAGGATCGTCCGATGAGGCGCTGAATTTCCTGGGTGCGTCCCGACTGCTTGCCGCGCGCCGCCTCTCTGTCGGTTCGCGAGCCGGTGGCGCGGGGCAACATGCCGTACTCGGCGGTGACCCAACCGCGCCCGGAGTTGCGCAGCCACGGCGGCCCCTTCGGCTCGACGCTGGCCGTACACAACACATGAGTGTCGCCGAAGCGCGCCATACATGACCCCTCGGCATACTTGCTGTAATCCGGTTCCAGAACGATGGAGCGAAGCTGGTCAACGGCGCGGCCCGAAGGTCTCATGACTAATCCCTATGTTGATTATCGCGCCGGTAGGCTAACGTAAAGAACAGGCAATAGCCATTCTGTTGACGCCGGGCGGCGGGATACATAAATTCAGGCATGATTTCCGAACTTAACGAACGATCACGCGAAGTTTTCAGGCATATCATCGAAGCCTTCGTCGATACGGGAGAGCCTATCGGCTCGCGCACCTTGTCGCGAAAGCTGAAAATGGGCCTGTCCCCGGCGACCATCCGCAACGTCATGGCCGATCTGGAGGATATGGGATTGTTATACGCGCCCCACGCCTCCGCCGGGCGGCTGCCGACGGAAGCCGGGTTAAGAATATTTGTCGATGGAATTCTTGAGGTCGGCAATCTGACCGAAGATGAGCAAAAGAACATCAACAGCCGTTGCGCCGGCGCCGACGCCAATTTCGAGGGCCTGCTGGGAGAAGCCATCTCGGCGCTTTCCGGGCTGTCGCGGTGCGCCGGGCTGGTGCTGGCGCCGAAGACGGACAGCCCGCTTCGCCACATAGAGTTCGTCAGCCTTAGTCCGGGCCGGGCGCTGGTGATCATCATTACCGAAAACGGCGTGGTCGAGAACCGCATTATCGAAACGCCCGCCGGGCTGCCCTCATCGGCGCTGGTTGAAGCCACCAACTTCCTGAGCGCCCGGCTGGTCGGGCGCACCATCGGCGAGGCTCATGACGAAATCATAAAGGAACTTGCGGCTCACCGCGCCCGACTTGACGAACTGACGACCCGCGTTGTTGAATCCGGCCTCGCCACCTGGGCCGGCGGCAACAAAGGCGGCTCGCTGATCGTGCGCGGCCAGGCGAACCTGCTGGACGATATCACCGCCACCGCCGATCTTGAACATATCCGCTCCCTGTTCACCGCCCTGGAGACCAAGGAAACCATGATCAGGATTTTGTCGATGACCGAACTTGCGGAAGGGGTGCAGATTTTTATCGGCGCCGACAACAAGTTATTCGGCCTTGCCGGATGCTCGATGATCGTCGGCCCTTACAGCAACGCCCGCCAACAGGTGGTGGGCGCTATCGGAGTGGTCGGCCCGACCCGCATGAACTATGCGCGAATCATCCCCATGGTCGATTACACCGCCAAACTCATCAGTCGTATGTTAGGATAACTTTTAAATGGCCGAAGACAAAAACGAAAACACCAGTGAGAAGACAGCAAAGGTGAATGAATCGCCGGTTATTTCCGAGGCCGAAGATGCCTCTGAAAGCGCCGCCGCCGCCGGAGATTCGGCAAATGCCGAGGTCGCCGGCAAGCCGGAAGCCGAAATTGCCGAACTCAAGGACAAGCTTCTGCGCGCCATGGCCGAGTCTGAAAATGTGCGTCGCCGCGCCGAGCGCGACAGGGAGAACGCCTCAAAATTCGCCATCGCCGGCTTTGCCCGCGAGATGCTTCAGGTAAATGACAACCTGCGCCGGGCGCTGGGAAGCGTTGATAAGGACGCCCGCAAGGAAAGCGACGCATTGGAGAATCTGGTCGTCGGCCTGGAATTATCGGAACGGGAAATTATGAACACCTTCGAGCGCGCCGGCATCAAGCCCATTGACGCCGTCGGCAAGAAATTTGACCCTAATCTGCATGAGGCCATGTTTGAGATAGAGGACGGCGGCCAGCCTGCCGGCACCGTTGTTCAGGTGGTGGAAACCGGATATCTTTTGTTTGACCGCCCGTTGCGCCCGGCTCGGGTGGGAATTTCAAAAGGCGGCCCCAAGGCGACGATCCCGGGGGAAGCTATGGAAAAAATCCGCCCCGATTTGTCGGCAAAGGGCCAGTCGGTTTACGAGAAACAAGCGGATGCTCAGTCCAATGCTTCAGGCTCGCAATTGAATGAAGAATTATAATTTGATGGCGGCGACGGTTGCGCGAACGGGGGGATCGACTTATATAACGCCGGAAGCCCGCTTGCGAAAATCAGCACGGCTGTTTGTATTTAACGAGGGGAGTCTGCGTCGCGCCTTTTCAGGCGCCGCAAGCATCCGCCGGAAGCATAGAAGAGGAATGATATGAGTAAGGTGATCGGAATCGACCTTGGAACCACTAATTCCTGCGTCGCCGTAATGGAAGGCAGGGACGTTAAGGTCATCGAAAACGCCGAGGGCGTGAGAACAACGCCGTCCATCGTTGCCTTCACCGACTCTGAAGAACGCCTCATCGGCCAGCCCGCCAAGCGTCAGGCGGTAACCAATCCTGAAAACACCCTGTTCGCCATCAAGCGCCTGATCGGCCGGCGTTATGATGATCCGTTTACCAAAAAAGACATGGGACTGGTGCCGTACAACATCATCGCCGGCGAAAACGGCGACGCCTGGGTCGAAGCCGACGGCAAAAAGTACAGCCCCAGCCAAATCAGCGCCTTCATCCTGCAAAAGATGAAGGAAACCGCCGAGTCCTATCTCGGCGAAGAAGTTGTCCAGGCGGTAATTACCGTCCCCGCCTACTTTAATGACTCCCAGCGTCAGGCGACCAAGGACGCCGGCAAGATCGCCGGCCTGGAAGTGCTGCGCATCATCAATGAACCGACGGCGGCGGCTCTTGCCTACGGGTTGGATAAAAAAGAATCCGGCATCATCGCCGTATTCGACCTGGGGGGCGGCACTTTCGATATTTCCGTTCTCGAAATCGGCGACGGCGTTTTCGAGGTCAAATCGACCAACGGCGATACCTTCCTCGGCGGCGAGGATTTCGACAAGCGCATCGTCGATTATCTGGCCGATGAATTTAAAAAGGACACCGGCATCGATCTGCGCACCGATAAACTCGCTCTCCAGCGCCTCAAGGAAGAGGGAGAGAAAGCCAAGATCGAACTTTCAAGCACCAAGCAGACGGAAGTCAATCTGCCCTTCATCACCGCCGATCAAAACGGCCCCAAGCACCTGAATATCAAGCTTACCCGCGCCAAACTGGAAGCTCTGGTCGATGATCTTATTCAGAAAACCATCGATCCCTGCAAAAAGGCGCTGAAGGATGCCGGGCTTACCGCCGGTGAAATCAATGAAGTAATCCTGGTCGGCGGCATGACCCGCATGCCCAAAGTTATCGAAGCGGTGAAGGAATTCTTCGGCCGCGAACCGCACAAGGGAGTCAATCCCGACGAAGTGGTCGCCATCGGCGCCGCCATTCAGGGCGGAGTGTTGAAGGGCGATGTCAAGGACGTGCTGCTTCTTGATGTTACGCCGCTGTCGCTGGGCATCGAGACATTAGGCGGCGTCTTCACCCGCCTTATCGACCGCAACACCACCATCCCGACGCGCAAAAGCCAGGTCTTCTCTACCGCCGAGGACAACCAGACCGCCGTCACCATCCGTGTTTTCCAGGGTGAGCGCGAGATGGCCGCCGACAACAAGATTCTCGGCCAGTTCGACCTGATCGGCGTTCCGCCGGCGATGCGCGGCGTGCCGCAGATCGAAGTAACTTTCGACATCGACGCCAACGGCATCGTCAACGTCTCGGCCAAGGACAAGGCCACCGGCAAGGAGCAGCAGATTCGCATCCAGGCTTCAAGCGGACTGAGCGATGCCGATATCGACCGCATGGTTAAGGAGGCCGAGCAAAACGCCGCCGAAGATAAAAAGCGCCGCGCCCTGGTCGAAGCCCGCAATCATGGCGAGGGCATGGCCCATTCCACCGAGAAAAGCCTTAAGGAATTCGGCGACAAGATTTCCGATAACGAAAAGCAGGCGATTAATAACGCCGTCAAGGAATTGCGCGAAGTTCTTGAAAAAGATGATATTGAAATCATAAAGTCCAAGACCGACGCCCTGGCCCAGGCTTCGATGAAAATGGGCGAGGCCATGTACAAAGCCGCCCAGGAAGGGGCGCCCGGCGCCGGCGACGCCGGAGCCGACAAAGGATCGTCGGCAAAAGGCGACAAGGACTCAACGGTGGTCGATGCCGATTTTGAGGAAGTGGATCCGAATAAGGAAAAGAAAGACAACTAGAGCGTTATCCGACCAAATGGCGTCGCCCCTCTCACCCTTCCCTCTCCCCCAGCAAATTGCTGGGGGAGAGGGTTGCGTAGGGTTGGCGCGTCGGCTCGATGCGCCTTACCCGAAGCCGGGTGAGGGGGGGGATGGTTCAATTTGGTCGAATAATGCTCTAATCTTTCAAAATGGGTGCCGGTAACGCCCGGACAGAAACGGGCGCGTCAGTTTATTATAGGTTTTTTTGATGTCCAAACCGGATTTCTACGAGCTTCTCGGAATTAAACGGAACGCCGACGCGGACGATATAAAGAAAGCCTATCGCACGTTGGCCATGAAGCATCATCCTGATCGCAATCCCGGCGATGCGGACGCGGAAAAGAAATTCAAAGAAATCAGCCATGCCTATGAAATCCTGAAGGATGAACAAAAACGCGCCGCTTATGACCGTTTCGGCCATGCCGCGTTTGAACAGGGCGGTCATGGCGGTCACGGCGCCGGCGGCAACGGCTTTGCCTCGGGCTTCGCCGATATCTTTGATGAGATGTTCGGCGACTTTGCCCACGGCGGCGGACGGCGCGGCCCCGGAGCGCAGAGCCGAGGCTCCGACCTGCGCTACAATATGCAGATCTCCCTTGAGGAAGCCTTCGCCGGCAAGAAGACAAATATTCGCGTCCCCTCCTCAATCCCCTGCGGCGAGTGCAAAGGCAGCGGCGCCGCCGGCGGCTCGGCCCCGGTAACCTGCGCGACTTGCCATGGTCACGGCAAGGTTCGCTCCCAATCCGGTTTCTTCACCGTCGAACGCACCTGCCCGTCATGTCACGGCAACGGCAAAGTCATCAAGGAGCCGTGCCATAACTGCGGCGGATCGGGAAGGGTAAAAAAGGAAAAGACTCTGTCGGTCGCCATCCCGCCCGGCGTCGAGGACGGCGCCCGCATTCGCCTTTCCGGCGAGGGCGAGGCCGGTCTGCGGGGAGCGCCGACCGGGGACCTCTACATTTTTCTGGCCGTGTCACCGCATCGTATTTTCCAGCGCGACGGCGCCGACATTTATTGCCGGGCGCCCATTCCGATGTCGACGGCGGCGCTCGGAGGCTCCATTGAGGTGCCGACCATCCAGGGCAACCGCGCTCGGGTCGCCATCCCGCCGGGGACTCAAACCGGGCAACAGTTCCGTCTCAAAAGCAAAGGCATGTCGGTTCTGAATTCCAAGGTTCTCGGCGACATGTTTGTTCAAACCGTCGTCGAGACGCCGGTGAATCTGACCGCCAAACAAAAAGAGCTGCTCAAGGAATTTACCAAAGAATCTCCCGGCGAAACCCACAGCCCGGAAGCTCATGGCTTCTTCTCCAAGGTCAAGGAGCTGTGGGAAGATATTAACGACTAATGGAACGGGGAGGAGAACTCATGAGGATCGGAATAATCGGGTGCGCCGGTCGCATGGGCCGCATGTTGGTCGCCGAGGTCCTGGCCGCCGACAACTGCCGGTTATTGGGAGGAACCGAGCAGGCGGGCAGTGAATTCATCGGTCAGGACATCGGGGAACTGATCGGAGTCGGGGCGCTGGGACTGCCGGTGGGAGAAGATGCGGCAGCGCTGTTTGCCGCCGCCGACGCCGTCATCGATTTCACCACTCCCGCCGTCGCCGCCGCCAACGCCGCCCTCGCCGCCGACCACAAAACGGCGTTGATCGTCGGCGCCACCGGCCTGGAGGCAAAACACCAGGACGCCCTGCGCCGGGCCGCCGGGTCATGCGTTATCGTACAGGCCGCCAACATGAGCGTCGGCGTTAATCTGTTGCTGGGATTGACCGAGCGCGTCGCCGCCGTTCTCGGCGATAATTACGACATCGAAATAGTGGAAATGCACCATCGCCATAAGGTGGATGCGCCGTCGGGAACGGCCTTGGCCCTGGGGTCTGCCGCCGCCGAAGGCCGGGGCGTTGATCTGAACATGGTGTCGCGGCGGGTGCGCGACGGCCATACCGGAGACCGCAACCGGGGAGAGATCGGTTTCGCAACGCTGCGGGGCGGTGACGTGGTCGGCGATCATACGGTCATCTTCGCCGCCGAAGGCGAGCGCATCGAACTCACCCACAAGGCATCGTCGCGCACCATCTTCGCCGGCGGCGCCGTCAAGGCGGCGTTGTGGACCAAGGGCCGCCCGCCGGGGCTTTATTCCATGCGCAATGTTTTGGGATTCTGAAAAGCCGTTTCCCGATGAACCGCGCCGACATCGATCAGTTTTACCGCCGGCTGTCCACGGCTAACCCCGATCCCAAAAGCGAGTTGGATTACACAAATCCTTATACCTTGCTGGTGGCGGCGGTGTTGTCGGCCCAGTCCACCGATAAAGGCGTCAACAAGGCGACGGCGGCGCTGTTTCCCGTCGCCGATACGCCGAAAAAGATGCTGGCGTTAGGCGAATCGCGGCTTAAGGATTTCATCAAGACCATCGGCCTTTACAACAACAAGGCCGGGAACATCATCGCTCTCAGCGCCGTTCTGGCCGATCAATATGACGGCCGAGTGCCTCGGAACCGCGAGGCTCTCGAAGCCCTGCCCGGAGTCGGGCGCAAGACCGCCAACGTGGTGTTGAATGTAGCCTTCGGCCTGCCGGTGATCGCCGTTGACACTCATGTCTTTCGCGTCGGCAACCGAACCGGTCTGGCCCCCGGCAAAACGCCGGCGGCGGTGGAGCGGGAGCTGGAAAGGCTGACGCCGGAAGAGTGGAAACCGCATGCCCATCATTGGCTGGTTCTTCACGGTCGTTACGTCTGCAAGGCCCGCAAACCGCTGTGTGAAGATTGCATCGTTTACGACCTTTGTGAATTCGCGGGCAAAGCGACGCTGAAGTGATGCCGGCGATTATAAAAAATGAAAAATTCTCCCCCTTGCTTTAAGGGGGAGTTAGAGGGGGTATCGGCAGCAACCTCCCCTCACCCCTCCTTGGTAAGGAGGGAAAAATGATTGAGGCCGCCGGCATAATCCGAAAACCGATTTACCCCTGCGCCGCCTTCTGTTTTTTCTCGATCAGGCGCGTTATGCAGTCCTTGTGCGTAATTTTCGCGCCGTCGCGGCCCCGCGCTTCCGAATGGGCCACGGTAAGGGTTTCGCCGCCCTTATTTTCATAAAGGAAAACATCCAGCAAACAGGTTTCGCCGCCGTACTGCCAAACCTGGGCGGGCGAATCGTGACGCTTGAAGGAAGGCACTCCCAGCAAGGTCGCCACTTGCTCGCCGCTGAGGCCGGCAAGTTTGCCCGGCGCGTCTATGGGTCCGGGCCTGCGGGCGGCGGTCTCTTTCGGCGTAGCCCCGGAGGCGACGGATTGCTCTTGTTCCGGTTCTTCCGTCGCTGACGGCTCGCCCGGCGCCGCTTCCGGCGGGCCGCCCGACGCACAGCCGGAAACGACGAGGAGTCCCGCGATCAACAAGGCATGACGAAAACTCATATATTTATATTCGGCGACTTGAACCTGATTCCCGACGCCGCTTTCCCTTCATCTTCCCCATGTGCGGGCTTCTCCAGGGTCTCCATCTCGCCGTCGATCTCGCCGCCGGCCTCGATGATGATCTTTCCATAGCGGATGATGCCGCTGATTTTCCCGCCGTTGCGCACGGTCAGCTTGTCATCCGCCGTCAATTCACCTTCAAAGCGGCCGCTGATGTCGGCCTCCTTGACCTGGGCGTTGCCTTTGAAAAAACCGCTGGGCGCTACTTCGATAATGCGGGCGTTGGTCAGCGCCGCCTCGACGCGGCCCTCGACCACGAGTTTATCGCAGGAGGTGATTTCGCCTTTGAGGCAAATCTCCCGGCCGACAATCAGTTTTTTACTTTCCATGTCGCCGGGGCGCGACCGCTCCATGCGCCGCGCCGGGTTCGGGCTGTCGACGGGGCGGTTGGGAATTTCATGACTGAACGAGGCGCCTGAAATCTGCTTGGCGGGTTGATGCGACCCTTTTTTTGAAAAAGGCTTCAACGGCGGCGCGCTGATGCCGCCGGAACTTTCTTCGCTCTGAAGCCGGTCCCGGCTTTCCTTGTCGTCATTTTTCTTGAACATTTTTCTTGCCCCTCAAGACTTAGTGTTTCCCTTGCGACCGCCACCCCTCGAAAAGATGGATCATGGCGGCGGTGGCGACGATGGGAGCCAATAAATTAACCACCGGGATGGTCAACATCAGCGCGATCAGGACGCCCGAGAAAAAAAGCTGTCCCCGATGCGCCCTTCTCAATCTCTCCGCTTCCGCCAGTCCGACACGGCGCAAGGCCACCATCGCAAAATATTCACGACTTAAAAGATAGCCGTTAACGCCGTAGAAGACAAAAGGGAAAAGCGGCGGGATAATCAGAAACGCCAATAAAAAGATGTTGAGAAAAATCATGATGACAAGAAATTTAGCCGCCGACAACAACGCCTCGCTGAATGACGCCCCTTTGATCGGCGGCAATCCGGGGTAATGACGGGCCTCCACGGCGTCGGCGACTCTGTCCAGCATCAGGCCGGTAAAGGCGCCGGCCACGCCGGGAAACAAAAACCAGGTGATTACCAACGCCGCCAGCCAGCCCAGGAAATCGACAATCGTCTCCAGCCATCCCCACGAGAACAGGGCGGTGCTGGAAAGCAGGAATATCACGACCAACATCAGGCCGATAAAGACGGCCAGCGTCGAACCCAGGCTGATCCACACCACGCGACGGGTAGACCTGTCGCTTATCTGGTCAATGGCTTTGAGAAACGCGGCGATCATGATGAATACGGTTCTACAACCATCCCCCGTCATTTCCCAGTAGTTTCAGAATTCGGGCGCAGGCGACCTTCCGAAAAAGTCGGCCTTGAATGATCCGCCGTTAACCTGATAACCTTTCATCGAAGGGCAAGGAGGGGAATCATGCACAAAATCTTTCCGGCATTGATGTTATCGATCATCGCCGTGTCGGCGTCCGCCGGCCAGCCGTTCATCGAGGTGTTTGACCGCGCCGTCAAGAAGGAATGCGGCTCCTGCCACATGGTGTTCAACCCGGAGATGCTTCCCGCCAAGTCATGGGAAACCATCATGAAGGGGCTTAAGAATCACTTCGGAAAGGAAGTCGGCCTTGATGAAGCAACCGTCGGCAAGATCCTGTCTTATTTTACCGGCCGCTCGTCGGATATGAGCGGCTCGCAAAACGGCCGCACCTTCATGGAAGGCATTAACCGCGAGGAGCCGCCGCTCAGGATCATTGATACGCCGCGCTTCAAGGACAAACACCAGGGCATCGCCGCCGACGTATGGAGCCGCGAGGGAATCAAGGCCAGAAACAACTGTGTATCCTGCCATGTCGGCGCCCTTAAAGGCGACTACGAAGCCAGGAACGCCAAAATTCCCGACGGCAAATAGAACCAACCTTCATGCGCATCCTTGTCATCGCGGCGGCGCTCTTTCTTCTCCCCGCGCCGACGCAGGCCGATGATCGCATTCCGCCGGTCGCCAACAAGATCGTCAAGCGCGAATGCGGCGGCTGTCACATGGCGTTTCAACCGCTGCTTCTGCCTCAACGGTCATGGCTTTTGCTGATGGGCAATCTATCCGATCATTTCGGCGAATCGGCAAATCTGAACGAAGGAGACCGCCGCGAGATTCTCGGCTATCTGACCGGAGGCTCGGCCGATGTCACCCTCAGCAAAGCCGGCGTCAAGATTATGCGTAACGTAAAAACGGATGAGACGCCTCTGCGCATTACCGGCCTGCCGCACTGGCAACGCAAACACAAGGGCGGCGACTACGCGCTTATGATGAAAGCGACCAAGGCCAAGTCCAACGCCGACTGCGTCTCCTGCCACCAGGACGCCGACAATGGAAACTACGACGATGATCATGGGCATGACGACGACGACGAGAGAAAAAAGAAAAATAATTAGAGGCTTCCGGCCATGAACGGCATCTTCTTCGCCATTGTGCTGATATCCTTCGCCGTCGCCGGATTTCATCAAATAACCTGGATTGATCCGGGCAACGGCGCCAAAGCGCCGATGGAATTGTTGACCGTCGCCATGATCGACTCGGCCGCCGCCTCGGTCACCCTCGCCATCGGCATGATCGGGGTGATGGCCTTGTTCCTGGGACTTATGAAGGTGGCTGAGGCCGGCGGCCTGCTGGTGATCATCGCCCGCGCCATGCGTCCGCTGATGCAGCGGCTTTTTCCCGACGTCCCCGCCGACCATCCGGCTATGGGAGCGATGATCCTCAACCTGTCGGCAAACATTATGGGACTGGGCAACGCGGCGACGCCTTTCGGCATCCGGGCGATGCAGGAACTGGATAAGCTGAATCCGGTAAAAGGCGTCGCCTCCAACGCCATGGTGCTGTTTCTGGCCATCAACACCTCCAGCGTCACCATAGTGCCGACCGGCGTGATCGCGCTCAGGGCAGCCGCCGGCTCCAATGATCCGGCGGGAATCATCCCGACGACGCTGTTCGCCACCATATTTTCAACCGCTGTCGCCATTATTGTGGCCAAGGCCTGTCAACGCTATTGGCCCATGGGCGCGCCGCCGTCCGCCGCCGAGCCTCAAACCGCGCCGCCGATAGTTTCCCCGGACATCGGCGGCGCCGACGCCGCCTATCCGACATGGGCGTCGTTCGCCTTGCTGGGAGCGGTGGTCGCCCTGATCCCGCTGACCATCGCCTACGGTCATCAGATCGCGCCGTGGATTATCCCCGGACTGATGGTCGGCTTTCTGGGCTTCGGCGCGGCGCGCAAGGTTCAAGTCTACGAAGCCTTCGTCGAAGGGGCCAAAGACGGCTTCGAGGTGGCGCTGCGCATCATCCCCTATCTGGTTGCTATCCTGGTCGCCGTCGGCATGTTCCGCGCCGGCGGCGCCATGGACATGCTGGTCACTCCCTTGTCGGTAATCACCACTCCCCTGGGGTTGCCGGCGGAAGCCCTGACCATGGCCCTGATGCGGACGCTTTCCGGCTCCGGGGCCTACGGCCTTCTGGCTTCCATCGTCAACGACCCGGCAATCGGGCCGGACAGCTATCTCGGCTACCTGGCCGGCACCATTCAGGGATCGACGGAAACCACCTTTTATGTGCTTGCCGTTTATTTCGGCGCGGTGAACGTAAGGCGCATCCGCCATGCCCTGGCGGCCGGCCTTTGCGCCGATCTGGCGGGAGTTATCGGGTCGATGGCGATCTGCCTGTATCTGTACGGTTGAAGGATTATTGAAGCCAATAATCCATGGCAATGCCGATCCTTGAAACGCCCTCGCCTACGTTCACAGCGGCTTCCTCAAAATCGGGGGGGCCGAAAAATACCTTGGCGCCGTTGCTGAAGCCGAAGCCTTCAATGGGAAGGCCCCAAAATATCTGATTGAATTCGTGATCGCCGTTTTCGTCATGATAAGCCGCCAGCGCGTAGGTTCCGGGAGCCAGGCCGGTAAAAACCGCCTCCGTCCCCTTTTCCCGAGCCGGCACGATCACATCGGCGATCATGCCTTTGCTGCTCGGAAAGGTTTTCGGATCGGCATAGACGGCGACATGCACGTCCCCTCTGCCGGAACGCATTTCGCTTACATCAATCCACAGATCGGCGGCGTTCGCCCCGAAGGCTGCGCATGACGACAGGATAAAAGCGGGAAAATATATATGAAAACGCATAACGGCAGACAGGCGCCCTTTCTGAAGCGCCCTAAAATGATGCTTTATGATGGAAACGTCAAACGCGAATGTTCAAATAATATCCGCGCGGCGCGTCGCTTCGGAAAGGCGCGCCGGAAGCAGCCGCCCGATTGAGGCGAATAATCCCTATTTGCTCTTCAGTCGTGATCCCTTGCGGAATCGCCTTGGCGCGAATGACGGCTTCACCGGCCGTTCCAAGACGACCGGCATCGTTACCGAGACGGGAAAGCAACTGACTTGCTATATTTAACGTATCATTCATGGCGACCAGCATAACCGAAAAAGGTTAATGGATTCTCAAAACGCAAAATATAGCCACACTCCACGGGAGTTCTTTATATAATGGGCGCCGGGTTACATAAGTTTTTAAGAGAACGGCATGACGAAAAGAAACCACCTTCACCCCGATTTACATGATTCCATTATGGATAATTACGAAGGAAAGACCTTTCTGGGCGGGGGTCGTCTTTCCGTGCGCACGACTCTCTTTTTCCTGTTCGGAGTTTTTGCCCTTGTTTCAGCGGCGGGCGGACTTTTCATCGCCGATAAAAGGCTTTCGACGGCGCAAAGCCGCTTGATGTTATCCAGGGAACTGGCTGATTCAATCTTTTCCGTCGAGAAAATCGTCTGGAACATCCGCATCGAAGAAAAAGACTTCTTCCTGCGCAAAAATCCTCAACACATCAACAGCCACAAGATAAATGCCGACCTTCTTTCCGCCCGGTTGAACGCCCTTTATTCCCTGCTCGCGGCGGCGCCGATCAAGGAGCATATCACCACGATCAATGAAGGCCTCGCCCAATACACTGCGGAATTCGCCAATGCCGTCGCCGCTCAAGGAGTAACCGGCAAAGCCGGCGGTCTTGCCGACGGGCTGCGGGAAGCGGCGCATAATGTGGAATCCAGGATTGCCAATACCAGGATAACTCTTCTCATCGGATCGCTGGCGACGATCCGTGAGCACGAAAAAGAATTCGTCCGGCTCGGCGAGATGCAGGACATAGTGAAATTAAACAAAAGCATCGACGAGTTTGCCGCCCTTCTCGCCTCCGCCAAACTGCCGGAGGAAGATAAAGCGTTGATCGGCAATCTTTTGAAATCCTATCAGGACAGCATTACCGCCTTCGCCAAAAGCCGGCTGAAGCGGGATAGGGAAATCAGCCGTCTCGATGAAATCTTCGCCTATATCGCTCCCAGCATTAACGGACTTGTCACTTTTGCCGGGAACAACCTGATCGAGGCGTCCAAAGAAGAACAACAGCTTCGCAGACTATATCGCCTGTCGCTGCCGGCCGGCGGCGCGGCAATCGTACTTGCGCTCATGTTGTTCGGCCTGATCATGATGCGATCCATCATTTCTCCCGTCAAAGACATTGCAATAACGGCGATAACGCTGGCGGACGGCAATAAAAACGTAGGCATTCCGGCGCTCGGCAACAAGGACGAAACGGGTGACATCGCCCGCGCCCTGGCCAGACTGCGATTGGGATCAGACGAAGCCCTGCGCCGGGAGGATAAAGAAGACAAAAATGCCCTTGCCGAAATAGAGCGACTGCGCTCGGAACTCGAAATAGCGAGCGAAAAAACCAGAAAGGGCGAGGCCGCCATGGCCGAAGCCACCCGGCTTCGCATGGAACTGGAAACCCATATAAGCACGGCCGGAAACAGCGCCGCCGCCGCCGCCGAAGCGGACGCGCTGCGCAAGGAGCTTGATGAAACCAAAAAAGAATTAATGAAAGGCGAAACGGCATTGATCGAAGCGGCGTTGCTTCGCATCGATCTGGAAGCGACCAAGGCCGAGCTGGCGAAAGCCGCCGACGAAGCCAAATCCATCCTGGAAAGCAAAGAAAAAGAGGCCGCCGTCGTCAATCTGCCCACGCCTCAGCTTACGCCGGAAAAGCCGCAGCCCGTCGCATCGGACACTCTGTCGGCACAGATAACCATTGCCAGCCGGCAACTGGCCCGATCATCACAAAATGTTTCGGAGGCGGCTTACGAAGCCGAAAGAACGGGCGCCCTGATCAACGGACTGGCCGATGTCGCCGGCAAGATCAATGAACTGGACGCGCTGCTCGCCGTCATTACCAACCAGACGAATTTCCTTGTGCCTCAAACGGACGCCGGCGAGCTTAAACGCGGCGAGACCGACAGCAGCCTCCTCGCCTTAACCGCCGACTACAAAAAAGCGGTCGGCCAGAAGCTGAAGGAAACCAAGGACGACGCCATCGGCCAGCGCTTCGACGCTATCCGCGCAACGACCAGACAAGCGACGTGGACAGTCAAGGATATCGCCGACATCATCAGCGAGATCAAGGAAATCGCCTCTGCAATCGCCGCCGCGTCCTCAACCGAAGCCATGGAAATCACTGCCGAGCTTTTAGCGCAATCGGAGCAATTACGGGAAATGCTTGATTCCCTGGTCGCCAATATTCAACGCCCCGGCAATCCGCATAAAGCGCCTTCCAAAAATTAACTATCCTCGTACAGCGCGCTGACGCCCGGCAATTCCTTGCCTTCGAGCCACTCAAGAAAAGCGCCGCCGGCGGTTGAAACGTAGGTGAAGGAGCTTCCCGCTCCGGTATTGGCCAGCGCCGCCACGGTGTCGCCGCCGCCGGCAACGCTGATCAGGTCGCCCTTCATCGTCATCCGGGCCACGGCCCTGGCTACTTCATTGGTGCCGGCGTCGAAAGGAGGCGTCTCAAAAGCGCCGAACGGCCCGTTCCACACCAGGGTCCGGCACCGGCTCAGGCGCATGGTTACGGCGGCCGCCGTCCCCGGGCCGATATCCAGTATCCTGGCGTTTTTGGGAACGGCGGTTACGGATACGGTTTGATGCTCGACGCCGGCCGCGCCTTCCAGCGCCACCACGGCGTCTCTGGGCAACATGATCTCGGCGCCTGTCGCCTTTGCCGCCGTCATTATAGCATGGGCGGAATCCACCATATCATGTTCATAAAGAGAGTTGCCGACATCAATCCCCTCGGCATGAAGAAACGTATTGGCCATGGCGCCGCCGATGATCAGTAAATTTACCTTGGCCGCCAGATTGCCCAACACCTCCATCTTGGTGGAGACCTTGGCGCCGCCGACTATTGCCGCCAACGGCCTTTGCGGGTCGTCCAGGGCCTTGCCGAGAGCTTCCAGTTCCGCCTGCATCAGACGCCCGGCGGCGGCGGGCAGCAGATGGGCAATGGCCGAAGTTGAGGCATGGGCGCGGTGAGCGCAGGAAAAAGCATCGTTGACGTAGCAATCGGCGAGGGCGGCCAGTCCACCGGCGAACCCGGCGGCATTCCTTTCCTCTCCGGGATGAAAGCGCAGATTTTCGAGCAGGGCGACATGGCCCTCGGGCATGATCGACAAGGCCCATTCAACCTTCGCCCCGACGCAATCTTCGATAAAAGTCACCGGTCGCCCGACCACGCCGCTCAGGGCTTCGACGAGGGGACGCAAACTAAACCCCTCCGCCGCTACTCCCTTGGGGCGCCCGAAATGGGATATAACGATAACCGTCGCGCCTTTTGCGACCAGTTCTTTTACCGTCGGCGCCATACGCATAAGACGGGTGGAATCGGTAATCCTGCCGTTGCGCATGGGAACATTGAGGTCAGCCCGCACCAACACCCGTTTTCCGGAAAGGTCAAGGGTGTCGATAGTTTTAACTTTTTTCATTTACGACCCTTTTCTCGCGGATGAGCGCGCCGCCGGTAAGCCTATTGAGTTTTGCCCCATTTGTGCCATATTAATCAAGGATGATGATATTCGTTGAAACCGCCTTTTTTATTTGAACAGGTGTTCCCCATGGCTTTCGAACCTAATAACCAGTTTGAACTTCGAACCGCGCGGATGAGCGCCGCCCAGGCCATAGACGCCGGCGTGGACGTCGGCCTGCGCAAGTATCTGCTCGGCATCTACAACTACATGGCCTCCGGCCTGACGCTGACCGGCATAGTCGCCCTCTGGGTCGCATCGTCGGAAACGGCCATGCAGATGATCTTCGGCTCCGGCCTGTCCTTCGTCGTCATGTTGTCGCCGCTGGCCTTTATCATGGTCCTTTCCTTCGGCATCAACAAAATGAAGGCCTCGACCGCTCAAATGGTTTTCTGGGCGTTTTGCGCCGTCATGGGCCTGTCCATGGCATCCATCTTCATCCAGTTCACCGGCGCCAGCATCGCCAGGGTGTTCTTTATCACGGCAGGCGCCTTCGCCGGCATGAGCCTCTACGGCTACGCCACCAAGCGCGACCTGTCCGGTTTCGGCTCGTTCCTGTTCATGGGGCTGATCGGCATCATTATCGCCGGCGTGGTCAACATCTTCCTGCAAAGCTCGGCCATGCATTTTGTGATTTCGGTGGTCGGCGTGCTGGTGTTCGTCGGTCTGACCGCTTATGACACTCAAAAAATCAAGGCCATGTACAGCGAAGTCGACGACAGCGAAATGCAGGGCAAGAAGGCTATTATGGGCGCCCTGACCCTCTATCTGGACTTCATCAACCTGTTCATGATGCTGCTGCGGTTGTTCGGCGACCGCCGCTAGAATCCTAAAGAGAACGAAAGACGGCCCCTTGAGATAACTCCCAAGGGGCCGTTTTTCGTTTGATGGTTTATTTTAGTCGGAAAATGCTCTAACCAAGAGGTCTACCGCTTCCTATCATTGAGGAATATCGTGCCAAAATCCGATGAACAGCAAACCCTGGTTATTTTATTCGCCGACATAACCGGCAGCACCGGCCTGTACGAAAAATTCGGCGACGTCGCCACCCAGAAACTGGTCGCCGACTGCCTCGCCATCCTGATCGCCAAGACCGAGGAATGCGGCGGCTCCCTGATCCAGACCGTCGGCGACGAGGTGATGACCCGCTTCCCGAATGCCGACTCGGCGTTCAGAGCCGCCGTCGCCATGCAGCAGGCGCACATCAACGCCCCCGTCTCCATCCGTGTCGGCTTTCATTACGGATCGGTTATCCAGAAGGGAATCAACTATTTCGGCAATGCCGTGAACATCGCCGCCCGCATGGCGAATTGGGCGACCGCCGGCGAGATCATGACCACCGGCGATACGGTGGACCGACTGTCCCCGGCGTTCAAAAGCGGCGTTCGCCACCTGGACACCACCACCGTCAAGGGCAAGGACGAGATGATCGCCATTTTCGAGGTAATCTGGCGTGAGGACGACGAAGACAGCCAGACCATCATGGGCGGCGACACCACGGCGCCGCCGGCCGCCGGCGAGATTATCCTTGAACTCAGCCATGACGGCGCCAATTACCGCCTCGGCGCCGGCCGACCGACCGTAACCATCGGTCGCGACGAAGGAAATGACATGGTCGTCAACGACTCCCTCGCCTCAAGAAAACACGCCAAGATTCAATTCACTCGCGGCAAGTTTCTGCTCACCGACTACAGCTCCAACGGCACCTATGTGGAAATGACCGACAAGGTCTCCACCATGCTCAAGCGCGAAACCTCCGAAATCGTCGGCTCCGGCGTCATCAGCCTGGGACGCCCCCATCTGGAAGGCAGCGCCGGAATCATCCGTTTTCGCCGGCTGGACCAAATCTGAGTCCAACCCCGCATGAAACATAGAAAAGCCGCTAAAAAAGAGATAATCGGGTGGCGCGAATGGGTGGCGTTTCCCGACCTCGGCATAGCGCGGATCAAGGCCAAGATCGACACCGGAGCAAGAACGTCCGCGCTTCACGCCTTTCGCATACGCGAAGTTCGTGACCTCCCCGTTCCGCATGTGGAATTCTTCGTGCATTCATCCCAGCGCCGAAAATTTCCGGAAATAAAGTGCCGCGCGCCTCTTGTTGATGAACGGGTCATCACCAGTTCAAACGGTGAGCAGCAAAAAAGATATACGGTAAGCGTCAGGGTAGCTGTCGGCGATAAAAGCTGGCCGATAGAATTGACCCTCACCGACCGGGACGAAATGAATTTTCGTTTGCTTATAGGCCGCGAAGCGGTGCGCAAGCGGTTCGTCGTCGATCCGGCGGCATCCTACCGCTTCGGTAAATAAAGGCGCAGGTTATGAAAATCGCACTTCTATGCTGCAATGCGAATCTCTATTCGCACAAAAGGCTCATCGAGGCGGCCAGGCAGCGCCATCACAAGATTGACAGCATCAACCATCTTCGGTGTTACATCAACATCGCGTCGCATAACCCGACGATCCACTATAACGGAAAAAGCCTTGAAGGCTATGACGCCGTCATTCCCCGGATCGGCGCTTCGGCGACGTTCTTCGGCACCGCCGTTCTGCGGCAATTTGAAATGATGGGCGTTTATCCCGTCAATGAGTCGGTGGCGATCTCGCGGTCCCGCGACAAGTTGCGCAGCCTGCAACTTTTGGCGCGCAAGGGCGTCGGCCTGCCCGTTACCTTGTTCGCCCACCGAACAAGCAACGCCGAGGAAATCATCAATCTGGTCGGCGGCGCTCCCGTCGTCATCAAGCTGCTGGAGGGAACGCAGGGCATCGGCGTGGTGCTCGGTGAAACGCAAAAGGCGGCGGAGAGCATCATTCAGGCTTTCGGCGGCGTGAAGACCAACATTCTGGTCCAGGAGTTCATCAAGGAAGCCCATGGCGAAGACATTCGCTGCCTCGTGGTCGGCGGTAAAGTGGTCGCCGCCATGTTGCGCAAAGGCAAGGAAGGCGATTTCCGCTCCAATCTGCATCGCGGCGGATCGGCCGAAGCCGTCAAAATCACGCCTGCGGAGCGCAAAACCGCCGTGACGGCGGCAAAAGTAATGGGGTTGAACGTCTGCGGCGTTGACCTGCTCCGCTCCAGTCACGGGCCGGTGGTTATGGAGGTGAATTCGTCGCCGGGCCTTGAAGGCGTTGAAAAAGCGACCGGTATTGACGTCGCCGGCAAGATTATCGAATTCATCGAACGCTCCTTCAAGCCCAACCGGACGGGAACGCGCGGCAAGGGGTAGCCTTTGCTATAAATTACTAATATCGCGATTCAGCTTGAACTCGCTTGAGGTGACATAGGCCTCGGCTTCGCGGATGCGGCGCTCGATATCGCGGAATTTGTGCTTGAGGTTGCTCGCCGTGTGGACCGGCTCGGTGCGCATTTCCCGCCAAAAATCCTCCTGCTCGCGGCTGGCGTACAGCGTTGCCGGCTTGGCTTCGAGCATCATGCCGGCGGCAAAGTAGGCGATCGCCGTCGGCACGGTGAAAAACACCAGACTGATGACGGCGATGACGCGGACGGTTGAGGGGGAGATGTCGAAATAGTCGGCGATTCCGGCGCACACGCCCATCAAATGGCCGTTGGCGGGGTCACGATAAAGTCTGGTGGGGCTGGGATCACGATTATATTTACCGGCGTATGTCATATTTTTTCCCTCCAGTCGGGAGCCTCGGCATCGAGAATGCGTTCAAGATTTTTGATGCGGGTTTCCATCTTCACGGCGCTGTCCCACAGCCCGGTGAGCATTTTTTCTTCAGACGAAGACAGCGTCCTGACGGTGCGCCATTTGGTCATGTAGTGAGCGATGATCCAGACCGGCAGGACCACCGCCATGAAAATAACGATGACGGGAAAAAAGAACATTATCGACATGCTGACTCCTTACTCTATTTCCTGCCGCCTCCGGCGCCTGCCTTGAGGGCTTCGAGTTCTTTGTCGATGGCGGTCTCGACTTCCAGTTCGGCGATTTCGTCGGCCAGACTCTTTTCCTTGCCGAGATTGTAGGATTCCACTTTACCCTCCACTTCGTCAACGCGACGTTCCATCCGCTCGAACCGGGAAAAGGCGTCGTTAATGCGGCTGTCATGAACGCGCTTGCGGACCTTGAGTTGGGAAGTCGCCGCATCATGACGGGCCTGGATCGATTCCTGCTTGGCTTTGGCCTCGCGCAGCTTGGACTGAAGTTTGTTGATATCCTCCTCGTGACCAACCAGCAAGGCATCCAGCGCCGCCAGGTCGTCCTTGAGCAATCTTCCGGTTTCTTCCAGCTTGGCCTTTTCGCGCAGCGCCCCCTTGGCCAGATCTTCGCGGTCCTTGGCGAGGGCCAGTTCGGCTTTGCGTCGCCATTCGTCCCGGGCCTCGTTCAGGCGATCCAGGGTGCGCCGGGCTTCCTTCCGGTCGGCGATCAACTTCGCCGCCGAGGCGCGGGCCTCGAACAGGGTCTCGTTCATCTCCAGAATCATCAGGCGGATAATCTTCTCCGGGTCCTCGGCCCGGTCGAGAATCGCCGTCAGGTTGGAGTTGATGATATCGGAAAGGCGCGAAAAGATACCCATTGTCGGTCTCCGTTAATTAACTGTGTGGCTAATCCTGCCTTGATCTATCGCAGGAAACATGCCAATCGGCCCGGATTCGGGTAACACATTGAAACCACATTATTATTTCATGATTTAATCTTTTTGATAGAGTCGAACGCTTGGCGTAAATAACTAATAATTTGCATATTCTGATAAAATATGGTGAAATTCATCATGTCTTCTCCTCGTCAATTACCGCCGCTGATCGGCGAGTCCAAACCCTTCGCCGCCCTGATGGAGAGGGTGTCCGAGGCAGCGCCCCTTGACCGCCCGGTGCTGGTCATCGGCGAGCGCGGCTCGGGCAAGGAATTGATCGGCGCCCGTCTGCATTTTAGCTCCCGGCGCTGGGCCGGCCCCTTTGTCCAGGTCAACTGCGCCACCCTGCCCGAAACCCTGATCGAAACAGAGCTGTTCGGCCACGAAGCCGGCGCTTTCACCGGGGCCGGCAAACAGCGGATCGGCCGATTCGAGCTGGCCGACGGCGGCAGCCTGTTCCTTGATGAAATCGCCAACGCCACCCTGCCGGTCCAGGAGAAGGTGCTGCGGGTCATCGAATACGGCGCTTTCGAGCGGGTCGGCGGCAATCAGACGCTGAATGTCGATGTGCGCCTGATCGGCGTCACCAACGTCGATTTGCCGAGCGAAGCCGACGCCGGACGCTTCCGCCACGACCTGCTTGACCGCCTGGCCTTCGACGTGCTGACCGTGCCGCCGCTGAGGGCCAGACAGGGCGACATCCCCCTGCTGTCCCGCCACTTCGGACGCGCCATCGCCATGGAGCTGGAATGGGAAGGATTCCCCGGATTCAGCCGTCGGGCGGCGGACGCGCTGATGGATTACTGCTGGCCCGGCAACGTCCGCGAATTGCGCAACGTGGTCGAACGCGCCGTCTACCGCCATCCGGCCCCCGCCGAAGCCGTTGACGCCATCGTCTTTGATCCCTTTCAGTCGCCTTATCGGCCTGAGCCTCGGCAAACGGAAGCCGCGCCGAAAGCGCCGCCGTTGCCGGAGATTCCCGGCGAGCCGGTGAACTTTCGCGAAACGCTTGCCGCTATGGAAAAGCGGCTGCTCGAACAGGCCCTGGTCGCCGGCCGCCACAACCAGAAAGCCGCCGCCGACCGTCTGGGCCTCACCTACCACCAACTCCGCAACCGCCTGAAGAAGCATGCCCTGATATGACAAAACTCATTCCCCTGCCCGGCGTCCTGCTGGCCGGCGGCAAGTCCAGGCGCATGGGCGGCAAGGAAAAATGCCTGCTGCCTCTGGCCGGACGCCCCCTGCTCGATCATGTTATCGAGCGCCTTCGCCCCCAGGTAGCCACCCTGATCATTAATGCTCCCGGCGACCCGGCCCGTTTTGCTCGCTGGGGCCTGGAAGTGGTCCCCGACGCCATCGAAGGCTTCGCCGGCCCCCTGGCCGGAATACTTGCCGGCCTGGATTGGGCGTATGCCAATGCCCCGCAAGCTGCCTATATCGTCACCTCGCCCTGCGACGCTCCGTTCCTGCCCGGTGATTTGGTAAAGCGTCTGGCCCGGACACTAAAGAAAGAAGGAGCCGATATCGCCTGCGCCGTCTCGGCAAACCGCAACCATCCGACATTTGCCCTATGGCCGCTGAGTCTGAGGGAAGACCTGCGCCGCGCCGTGGTCGATGAGGGAGTGCGCCGCATTCAGGATTGGATGCTCCGCTGCAAGGTCGCGCCGGTTGATTACCCGTGCGATCCCATCGATCCCTTCACTAACATCAACAACCCGCAAGACCTTGCCGAGGCGGAGGAGATATTGAGCAATTTGGGATCATGCTGATCATGGTCGGCGCCTCCCTTGACATATCTTCGGCTTTGGCCGTATAGGGCATGCAACGGCGGAGTAGCTCAGCTGGTTAGAGCAGCGGAATCATAATCCGCGTGTCGGGGGTTCGAGTCCCTCCTCCGCTACCAATAAACGCCTTGTCAGTGATGTTTCGCCCAATCCCGCAGCGCGTCATTTATGCGGGTCTGCCAGCCGCTGCCGGTCGCCTTGAATTGCTCCAGAATTTCCGTGTCAAGCCGAAGCGTTACCTGCTCTTTTTTTCCGCCTCCGAGCGGCCTTCCACGGCTTCGCCTGAATTGCGCTAATTCCGCATCAGTCAGCGGCGGGTTGTCAGAGTCAGTAAGGGCGGCGGCGGTAATCTGCGCATCCTCAATTTTGGAGGGTCTAATTAGTTTCCTGTTCATAATGGTCAAACTCCCTCTGATTCGCTTTCCGCAAGCTGATTACCCGCCGGTCACTTTCACGGTCAACAAAAACCGCGCAATACACCCTTTCGCCGATTTCCCCCAAAGCAACCATGCGGGTTTCCCCATAGTCATGTCGTGTGTCTTGCCATATCAGCGCGGCATCCCAATCCATGAAAGCGGCTTCGGCCAGTGATACACCGTGCTTGCGCCGGTTTTCGGTATCTTTGGCAGCGTCAAAAACCACATTCATAGGATTAATGTAGTTACGTTTATTATTGAAGTCAATTAATATTCGTAGTTACGTTTATTGTTGCCGACGCACCACCCGCAAACCCGCCGACGCTGGCATAAGACTCGGAATCATAATCCGCGTGTCGGGGGTTCGAGTCCCTCCTCCGCTACCAATAAAATCAAGGGGCTGGAGAAAGAAACGAGTTAATCGACGGCGCGCCTGCCGGAGACGGCGGCGCTTTTTCATCCTTGATTTCCGGTTTCTTGTCGGCGGGCCAATAAAGAAGGCAAGGGTCTTTGCCCTCGGCGCATAGATTGCAGCACATATCCTTAACCCGAAAAAAACAATCAAACTTCGTACAAATTGTTTCCATCATTTTTTCCTCCTTGCCGCCCCTGCCTTGGAATTAAGTGTGAGCGAGCTTCGCTCCCCTGTCTGTGATTTTGATCACGAATAACGATGATTATTTAGAGCGGTTTGCGACCAGATTGGATCATCTGCGTTTCGATCCGGCGAGGCGGTCCGCCAGGCGCGACGCGAAAAGCGATGCAAAAGCATCGGTTGAGCGGCGTAACGAAGCGGGCGCCCGCCGCATCGAAACCCGAAGGGCCGGGCGCTTTTGGGGCGTGGGTTCGTTGAAAGGCTTGCCCGTAGTGTCCGCTACGGGCTGCGCCATTCTCCTGCCCACGACCCAAAATCGCTCCGGCGCAGACGATTCAATCTGGTCGCAACCCGCTCTAGGCGGCGTTGCGGCGCAGGCGCTCCATGGCGGCATTGAGCTGGCTCATGCGGTGATGACTGCCGAAGGCGCCGTCGGGATGGTGAACGATGGCGAGCGTACGAAAACGAGCCTTGAGGGCGCCGTGATCAGGCATGCTGCCGGGGGCGAAACCGAGGATATGGAGCGCATCCTCGCGGGAAGTTACCCCGTCGGGCAGAGGCTCGAAGGAAAGCACCGAAATCATGGCGCGCAGCCTTTCAATTTCCTCACGGGTTTCACGGATAAGGTCGGTCTCCGCCTTTTCCGTTTCAGGAGCGGCGACAGCTTCATCCGGCCCTTCAAGGCGCACCGCCTTCTCGCCCCGATCCATCGCCAGGGCCAGACCAAGAGCGCGACGGATGGTTACGATATCGCATTGCGGGGCCATGCGCACCTGCAGGCGCGGCTTGCGCCGCCAAGGCCGCCCTTTGGCCGATCCCGACTTGAGAATTACGGTTTCACGGTCTTTCATCCCCGGTTCTCCGGGGTCGGGAAAGGCGGCAATAGTCTCCGCCGGCATCATCAACACCACCGAACGCGCCAGATCGGCAACATTGACATTAGCCCGTCCGGCCAGTTCGATGACCGCGTCGCGAAAAGCCGACGAGCAGGGAATGGTGTACGAGTGCTTCAGTGCATTACCGGACATAACGGAGCATAGCCCTAATATATCTATGAATGGTAGGTAACATCCAACCGTACACCTATATCTGCCATCAAATGAATTTACGTTTTTTACGCCTCCAGTCAACTGTCGTTATCGGTTGCGGACTTACCCGGTTAAAACAGCCCCTACTAACTACGCCTGTTGTTATTCAAGAGGGATAATTCAGGCAATTCCTAAGCTTTCATTAATAAACTAACCCAATATTTCATATTTCCCGAATAACCGATTGAAATCACTGTATGTTTTCTTGTGCGCCCTTGGCTGTTTTTACCGACGTCTACTGCCGATTCACCGCTAAACCCCAGGTCCACAGCCCATTATGGGGCCTATTCGGCTCCTCGCCGGTGATTCCCCGATGCTCCCGGCCGGAACCCGATCCAATAGTCTTTGCGCTTGTCTATGAACCCCATGTCCGCCGAATCGAAGCCGATACAAATAATTCCGGGCAATCCCGACGGTCGGTCGATGGGCATCAGCGGACGAGGAATCGGTCACCCCCGCGCCGGAGCGTCTTTCAGGCCCTCGCCGATGCGCCGACAGACTGCCCGGCTTTTTGTAACGATGATTGCGCGCCCCCACGCGCCGGCGCTGAACATGGCCGACGCCTCCTCCTAACTCCATGAAATTACATCATTTTTTTTGAAACAAATTACCGGCGTCCCGGTCGCTCCTTCTGCGTTATTGTTTCGAAGAAAGAACAACAATCCCCGAACAGGCTTTTTCAGAGACGGCGGGCGGCGATAATTTCCTCATAAAGAGTCGTAATCTTCCTGATTTCCTTAGCCATGCCGAATTCCCGGTTAAAGCTTTTAATGTTTTCGACGCAGCTTTCGTAATCAAAGGTTTTGATCCGTTCGGCCACCTTGTCGATTTCATCCCTGGTCACCGCAAAGCCAAGTTTGTTGTCTTCGATAATGCGCGCCATGTATTCGTATTCAGCGGTGACGATGACGGGCAGGCCCGCCTCCAGGTACGAAAAAATCTTGGCGCTGGTGACGTTCTTGATATGGCTGTCCCGGTTCAGCGACTCTTCCAGTCTCAGATCAAAGATGTTTATGGCGAAATCATACGGGGCCATGACCTTGGCCAAAATATTGGGCGGCACTGACTCCCGCATACGGAAATGCGGATTCTCCTCCGCCAGCTTGTGATAATCGGCGAATGTCGCTTTATTAAATCCCACCGCTTGCTGGGAAGCGCAAAACACGTCGAGCTTCAACCCTTGGGCGACAAGGCGCCGGAAGGTTTCGCACTGATTGCGTTCAGGGAACAATTCCCTAGGATGATCCTTATCCTTGGGAACGAACATTCCCGCATACACCAGATGTACGGCGCCGTCTTTTTCAGACAACTTGCCGTCGCCGTAGCAAGTGAACTCAAGACAAGGATAGGGCTGAAATTCTATAATGCGCGTCAGGCCGCCGTGACGTCGGCGCAATTCTTCGTGAACCGGCGCCGGGAACCGGGTGATTACGGCGTCGGCTTCGAGGCAAACCGCCTTCTCCAGCAACAATTCCATATCCACGACGCGAGGACTCCACTTTATGCACAGCGCATCGCGGGGAGCGAAAACCGAAGTAACGTCGTAAAACTCGCAGACGCACGCTCCCTTGCGTTGGGCGCGGACCACGGAAACGCCCATGATGCTGTCCATGAACAGGCACTGGGCATGAAACACTTCCGCGTCCAGCCGCCCGACAAGCGTATCCAAAAGCCACAAATGGTTAGGAATCACCAGAACGGCCTCGAATCCCGTCTGAACGTCGGAGTTATACATATCCATATGGACGAGAAAGGTGCGCCAGCCGTTTTTCTGTAAATAACAGGCCTCGCGCAGAATTTGAAAAAACGGCCTGCGGGCGATGAAAACCACGCGCTTGGCGCCGGTTTCATTATTGTTCACCATCTCAATGAAAGATTTGCAGGGATCCGTTTCGACCTGCCGGTCAAGGTATCTCTTTAAGACATCGGCGTGTCCCGCCGCCAACGCCTTCTTGAAGAACGCCCGGAACAGCTCTTTGGCGTAGTCCTTATCGACCAGCAGGAAAAGTTCTTCGACGGCCTCGGCCATAAACTCCATATTCCACGAATTTATTTTTTTCTCCAAGCGCTCGATTTTGCTTTTCTTCCCGGCGTTTTCTTCATTTATCCGGGCCATTTGAAGAAGCGTTTGGAGAATCTTGGCGATTACCTGCTCATCGAAGAAGTACACGATCTCCCTCGCCGTCTTGGCCATGAGACTCATGTCTTCCTGAATGATGAATCCAAAACTGCGAAAATCGTCATAACGCTTTTGGATTTCATCGGGAAATTTGGTTATGGCCATTTTCAATTCGCTTACAGAGCGGTTAATCAAAAAGTATAACCTTGCCCGGATTCATGATGTTATCCGGGTCCAGCGCCTTTTTGAGAGTTCGCATCAGGTCCAGTTCCGTCTCGGACTTGAACCGTTCAAGGTCGTCGGTTTTCAGCATTCCGACGCCGTGCTCGGCGCTGAAGCTGCCGTTCATTTCCATAACAAGATCGTACACCAGACGATTGAGACGCTTCCTGTGGGAAAGAAACTCCCTGTCATCGGCGGCTTCAGGCCGGCTGAGGTTAAAGTGGATATTGCCGTCGCCCAGATGACCGAAGGCGACGACCCGCACGCCTTCCAGTTCTCCCTCGACCATAGGAACGGCGCGACGGAAGAACTCAGGCAACCTTGAAATCGGCGCCGAGATATCGTGCTTGATCGAAGCGCCCTCGCGCTTCTGGGCCTCGGCGATGGATTCGCGGATGCGCCACAAGTCGGCGGACTGGGACTCGCTGGAGGCAATGACCGCGTCAACCACAACGCCGTCCTTTATGGCCTCGGCCAGCGCTTCTTCAAGCGCCGGGCGCGGCGCGGCGCCGCAAAGTTCGACGAGGACGTACAACGGGTGCCGCTCGGCAAACGGATCGACACAACCCGGCATATGCCTGAAGGCCAATTGTACGCTGGTCTTGCACATGACCTCAAAGGCGGTGAGGCTGTCACCGGCTTGATCCCGCATTCGAACGAACAGTTCCAGCGCCGCCTCGTAAGTCGGCAGCGCCGCCAGCGCCGTCTCCCGCGCCTTCGGCCTGGGGAACAGCTTCAACACGGCGGCGGTGATGACGCCCAGCGTTCCCTCGGCGCCGATAAACAGGTGCTTCAGATCATAACCGGCATTATCCTTGCGCAAGGCCCTGAGACCGTTCCACAAACGGCCGTCGGGCAACGCCACTTCAAGGCCCAGCACCAGTTCCCGCATGCTGCCGTAACGCAGCACGGCGACGCCGCCGGCGTTGGTGGAAATGTTGCCGCCGATGCGACAGCTTCCCTCGGCGGCCAGACTTAAGGGAAACAGCGCCCCGGCGGCGGCGGCGGCGGCTTGGATATCGGCGAGGATGCAACCGGCCTCGACGGTGATGGCATGATTGACAATGTCCAGATTGCGGATGCGATTCAACCTGTCGGTTGACAAGATAATGCCGCCTCGGGGAACGCCGCCGCCGACCAGGCCGGTATTGCCGCCCTGGGGGGTGACGGGAATCTTGGCCCCGGCGCACAGGCGCACCACTTCCGCCGTTTCGGCGGCGGTCGAAGGACGGGCCACCAGAGCGCAATCGCCGTGATACAAGCCGCGCTGCTCCTCCAGATACGGCGCCATGTCATGACGGTCGGAAATCCACCCCTTGGGGCCTAACCGGCGGCGGATAGCGTCGAGAGCTTGTTCGGATGCGTTCATGGTCATGGTCCCGCCGTCGCCCGGCGCAGGCGGTCATTGATCGCCCGCCCAAGACCGTCTTCAGGAATCGGCATCACGGCGATAGCGTGAAACGCCGGATTATCCAGATCATGCAGCATGGCGAACAGATTGGCCGCCGCCTCGGTCAGGTCGCCGCTCGGACTTAGGTTGAGGACACGTTCCGCTTCTCCCTTGATTGCCTCGGAGCCGAAGGCAAGCAAGGCCTCGCCGCATTTGACTTCCCCGGCATCCAGCCTCAGCGGCAAGCGGGTGGCGTATTGGCGTCCCCCGGAGGCTCTGCCGGGGGCGGAAGGACCGACGCACGGCACATTGCAGGCGGAATAAAGAGGGCCGATAACGGCTTCGATATCCCGCGCCGAAATTGCTCCCGGCCTCATGATCAACGGCGATTCCTCGGTCAGATCGACGATGGTCGATTCGATGCCTACCCGGCACGGGCCGCCGTCCAGGATAAGGTCAACCGCGCCGCCGAGAGACTCGGCGACATGGGCGGCGGTGGTCGGACTGACATCGCCGGAGCGGTTGGCGCTGGGGGATGTCAACGGCCGGCCCGCCGCCCGCAACAGGGCCAGCGCCGTCCTGTCGCCGGGAACGCGCACGGCCAGCCTGTCCTGTCCGGCCCCGGCCAGCAGCGACACCTTGCCTTCCTTATGACGAAACAGGATCATGGTCAGCGCTCCCGGCCACATCGCCCCGGCCAGCTTCATGGCGCGGTCGTCAAACTTTACCGCCGAAGCGGCGGCCTCGGCATCGGCAAAGTGAACAATCAGCGGATTGAAGTTGGGCCTTTTTTTGGCGGCGAAAACGGTGGCGACGGCCCGATCATCGGTGGCGTCGGCGCCCAGGCCGTAAACGGTCTCGGTAGGGAAAGCGACCAGCTTGCCCTCGGTGATCAGCCTGGCGGCGAAGGCGATATTTTCGCCGGTCGCCGGCACGATAGCGCCGTTTTGAGTCAATTCCTTGATATCCCTATATCAGGACCGGCGGCGACGAAGTGAGGATTCTCGAAACCGGGCTTGGCATAGCAAAGATCGACGCCGTCCAGGGTTTTCACCTGACCGCCGGCGAACCGCAACACGGCGTGGCCGGCGGCGGTGTCCCATTCCATGGTGCGCCCGAGGCGGGGATAGATATCGGCGTTGCCTCGCGCCACTTCACAGAACTTCAACGAACTGCCGGCGCTGATTTCCTGTTTGATGGCGAACCCGGCCAGATAGCCGTCAATCTCCGGCGTGCGGTGAGAGCGGCTGACCAGCGCCGTCAGCCCGTCGGCGGGGGCCGGGCGACAGGCGATCTTATGAATGACGACGCCGGGCGCCGCAAAAAAAGACCCTTCGCGGCTGCCCCGGTAGGTGGCCTTGGTCACCGGCGCATGAACCACTCCCATCACCGGCTTGGCATTCTCGATAATGGCGATGTTGACGGTGAAGTCGGTTCCGCCCTTGACGAACTCCTTGGTGCCGTCCAGCGCGTCCACCAGCCAGAACGGCGTTTCGCCGATGTCGGGGATTTCGCCACGGGAAAAGGCTTCCTCGCTGACGATGGGAAGGGCGTCGGTTATATTCTTCCTGATGGCGTGAATGATAAATTCCTCGGCCTCGCGGTCGGCCTCGGTCACCGGCGATGAGTCGGCCTTGGCTTCCACCCGGACGCCCTTGTCGCGGATACTGATAATGCGCCCCCCGGCCTGCTCGGCGATGGCGCCGACCTGTTCCAGAAGGCGGCGTCCGATATTAAGGGTCAAATCGTTTCTCCTTTCGTATTGATCTCCGACCAACCGGCCTTGACCTCGCAGGTAACAAAACGCCCGGCCTTGAAGCCGTCGGACCAATGGTCGGCGGCGAGTCCCGCCTTGACTTTAAGACGACCGAAAAACGCCTCCGGCGCGGGCAGTTGCTCCCACACCGAAGGCAAAAACAGGGCGCGTTTTCCCCGATCCTCGATGACCAGCCCGTCCACGCCGGGGCGAAGCTGGGACAACAGATCGGCCTCATCGGCAAAGCGCATCGGCGTCCGGGCGCTCAGCACCGAGACGGACAGTTCCAGGCCTGCCGTTTCCTCAGCCGTGAGTCTGGGAAAACGGGGATCGGAGAAAGCCGCCGCGAAAGCATTCTCCGCCACGTCTTCAAACAGAGGACGCCGGGCCTCGAGCGAGCCGATGCAGCCCCTCAGCCGCCCGCCCCGATAGAGAGTGACAAAACAGGCGCCCTGCCCGCCCGGTTCTTTCGCGTAGTCTTCCGCCTTCGTCGCCAACGGGCGGCCATGGGTCAGGCCATGCTCGATGGAAGCCGCCGCCAGACGCAGCAGCGTCGCTCCATGAGCCTTCAGCAAGGCTTGGGTATGAGCGGCAAAATCATCCTCGCCGGAAATTGCCGCCGCTTCCGTCAGCACCCACGAGCCGTAGCCGACGACGCGACTTTTGTCGCCGGCGGTGTCGCCGGAGTTGCGCACGTCAACGGCGGCGATTTTCATCCCCCGGCGCCGGGCCAGCGTCAGCATTCCCTTGACCGGCGTCCGTCCGCAAGCCTGCTCGCGGCCGATGCCTTCCGGATTCAAATCCTCGATGGCCTTGCAGGTGACGGCGTCCAGCCGGCGGGCGGCGGCGTAGTCGAGAAAGTGACTGAGATCGGTGCTGATGACGATCAGCGTCTCCGGCCCGCCCCACAACGCCTCGATAACCTGGGCCACCTCATCGGCGCCGGCCTCGCCGACCACCAGCGGCGCCAGCGAAAAATCGCCGAGAACAACCTGGAGAAACGGCAAATGCACCTCAAGGCTATGCTCCCCGGCATGGGCGGCGTCAAACACGCTGACCTGGGGAAATTTCAGGGCGACCCGGCAGGCTTCTTTGTCGATGGGAATATTCCCCAACGGCGTGGCGAAAGCGTCAACGCTCGGCAAAGCCAACCCCCGCACCGCCGTCTTATGACAAGGCCCCAGCAGCACGACGCGCTTCACCGTCCCCGCCAGCGGCAAAACCCGAACGTAGGCGCAGGCCGCCACCGCCCCCGAATAAATATATCCGGCGTGCGGCGCAATGATCGCCTTAGGCGCCGGCCCATGAGACGGCGCCGCCTCCGCCAGGTATCCCCGAACGGCGGCATCCAGCTCCTCGGCGTCGCCGGGGTAAAATGCCCCCGCTACCGCCGGCGGCCTAAGGGAAGCCATAAAAATCTCCTCATTTATTCACTGCTTTCAAATAGTCCGTGATTTTAGTATACTGGAAAAGCCGGTTCACCGGCTATGGCGATAAACGCCATGCGGAATAGACGTTACGGACCCGGGGGCAGTGCCCGGCGCCTCCACCATATTCCCGCCGCAGGGCGGATTCTATGGGGGCGAAACAGGATTGACGTGCGTGGTAAAGGTATGGTTTTTGCTCGGCGGGGCGCCACCGTTATCGGTCCAAAACCTAGAAATGCCAACGATAATGAGGCATTTGCCGTAGCCGCTTAATTGCGTATGCGACGGGGCACGAGGGGCGCCTGGCAACAGAAGCCCCTCACTTACCCCCGGATCAAGTCCGGGGGCCGGATTAAGGCGGCGCTGAAAACGACCGCATAGAAGGAAACAATGGAAGAAGGACCCATCCGTTACGATCAATGGGTTGAGAACGCGCTTCGCGGCGTCGTCCTGCGCGCCCTTAAGCCGGCCGAACTCGGCGCCCTTCCCGGAGACCACCATTTCTATATCACCTTCAACACCGACGCCGCCGGGGTGGTCATCCCCAGGCATCTTAAAAATCAAAACCCGAAACAAATGACCATCGTCCTTCAGCACCAGTACGAAAACATGAAGGTCGGCGACGACTATTTCGAGGTGACGCTGCGCTTCGGCGGCAAACCCGGCCACCTGCGCATTCCCCTTAAGGCCATCGTCGTCTTTACCGATCCGTCGGTCAACTTCGCCCTCCAGTTCAAGGGAGCGCCCGAGGAAGATGAGGCCGCCGCCCCCGAACAAAATGCCGTCCCCACCGCCGTTAAGGACGACGACGCCGGCGGCAAGGTCATCGCCCTCAGCGCCTTCCGCAAAAAGTAGCCCCCCTTCCCTTTCACCTGAAAGACATGGTCATGAGCGATTTCGTCCACCACGAGATATTCCCCCTCGCCGACGACAAGACTCCATACAGGCTGCTGACTGCGGACCATGTGACCCGTTCCAGGTTCGAAGGACAGGCGATCCTCAAGATAGCTCCGCCGGCGCTGTCCCTGCTCGCCAGGACGGCGATGTTTGACATTTCCCATTTCCTGAGGCCGGGACACCTGCGACAACTGGCCGGGATACTTAACGACCGCGAGGCCTCGGACAATGACCGCTTCGTCGCCCTGGAATTGCTGAAGAACGCCAATATCGCCGCCGGCGGCGTATTACCCATGTGCCAGGACACCGGCACCGCCATCGTCATGGCGAAGAAAGGCCAACGGGTGTGGACCGGCGGCGGCGACGAGGCGGCGCTGGCCGAGGGCGTCAGCCATGCCTATCTGGAACACAATCTGCGCTACAGCCAGGTGGCGCCGCTTTCCATGTACAACGAGGTCAACACCGGCAACAATCTGCCGGCCCAGATCGACATCTACGCCGCCGACGGCGACGCCTACAAGTTCCTGTTCATGGCCAAGGGCGGCGGCTCGGCCAACAAGACCTTCCTTTACCAGCAGACCAAGGCGCTGCTGAACCCGACCGCCCTGACGGCCTTCCTCGACGAAAAGATCAGGACGCTCGGCACCGCCGCCTGCCCGCCTTACCATCTGGCGATCGTCATCGGCGGCACGTCGGGGGAAATGACCCTGAAAACGGTCAAGCTGGCCAGCGCCCGCTGTCTGGACGGCCTGCCGACCGACGGCGACAAGCATGGTCGGGCCTTCCGCGACCCGGAAATGGAGCAGGCGGTGCTGAAGCTGACCCAGGATATGGGCATCGGCGCCCAGTTCGGCGGCAAGTACTTCTGCCTTGATGTCCGCGTCATCCGCCTGCCCCGGCACGGCGCCTCGTGTCCGGTGGGGATCGGCGTTTCATGTTCGGCGGATCGCCAGATTATGGGCAAGATCACCGCCGAGGGCGTTTTCCTGGAACAGTTGGAAACCGACCCGGCCAAACACATGCCGGATATCAGCGGCAAACAACTGAGCGGCGCGGCGGTCAGCATCGACCTCGGCCGCCCGATGGCCGAGATTCTGGCCGCTCTTTCCAAACACCCGATCAAGACGCGACTCAGCCTGAACGGGCCGCTGATCGTCGCCCGCGACATCGCTCACGCCAAGCTGAAGGAACGCCTCGACGCCGGCCGGGGCCTGCCCCAATACTTCAAGGACCACGCCGTTTACTACGCCGGTCCGGCCAAGACGCCCAAAGGCTATGCCTCAGGCTCCTTCGGGCCGACCACGGCGGGGCGCATGGATTCCTATGTCGATCTGTTCCAGCAGGCCGGAGGCTCCATGGTGATGCTGGCCAAGGGCAATCGCTCCGCCGCCGTCACCCGCGCCTGCAAGAAACACGGCGGATTTTATTTAGGGTCAATCGGCGGCCCGGCGGCGAAACTGGCCAGGGACTGCATCAGGAAAGTGGAATGCGTCGAATACGAAGAACTGGGCATGGAAGCGGTGTGGAAAATCGAGGTCGAGAACTTCCCCGCCTTCATCGTCGTCGATGACAAGGGCAACGACTTCTTCCTGGAATTCGCCGCCCCCATCCATAACGGGTGAAGGGCGAGGACTTATTGCGTCATAAGCGCGTTAAATGACGTTTTAACCACGTTAAATGATGTTTTAATCACGTTTATAGCGGTCTTAACCATGGCGAATCGGCCTTAACCCATTGATATTAAACAAAACCACCCCTAAAAAAGCCGTAAAATGTTATTGGGGTTAATCACCACAGAGGCGCAGAGGCGCAGAGAAGATTTAAGTGCGCTTCCTACAATTTAAAAATTTATTCTTTCTCTTTCTTCTCTGTGCCTCTGTGGTCCAAAAAACCATGTTTTCCAAGTCAATGCGCCGGAAGAAGGAGATTGGATAATGACAAAGGCAAAACAGAAAACAAAAACCGCCGCCAAAGGCAAGGTCGGCTCCTCCTTTGAGGGCTTTCTCAAGAATGAAGGAACCTACGAAGAAACCACCTCATTAGCTATCAAGCGGGTTCTGGCGTGGCAGATCGAACAGGCCATGAGCGATCAGGGCGTAACCAAGGCAAAAATGGCCGCCCGCATGAAAACCAGCCTAAGCCAGCTCGACCGCCTGCTCGACCCCTGTAACGACAAGGTTCAGCTTGATACCCTGCACCGGGCGGCGCTGGCGCTCGGCAAACGGATGATGATCAGTCTGGAGGATGCCGGCAATGTCCGGTAGGTTTATGGAATTAAATACTGCGTCCCTTTAATTCTCCTTCGTAATAAAAAGGAGATATGGGGATGCAAGGGAGATAAGGGGGGCAGGGGAATTTTTTTGTCGGCGTTAACCGCAGAGGCACAGAGAAGATTTAAATGCGCTTCTTACAATTCAAAAACTTATTTTTCCCTTTCTTCTCTGTGTCTCTGCGTCTCTGTTGTCCAAAAACAATTCCCGACACGACGACAGCCGGACGTTTTTTGGCGGCAAATCTGTCTGAAAACGGGAAAGGAACGACCACCACGTCGAACGGTTCATAGGTCACGCCAGGCTTCCTCATCCTCAGGGTCGGTCCATTCGGTCAGCGTGGCGTGAACGGCCCTGACGTAATCGTCGCCCGACGTCACCTTGCGCAGGGAGACCCGGTCCCCCTCGACATCCACGGCGACTACGTCGCCGGCCGACAAGTGAATCGCTTCGCGAACTTTCTTCGGGATCGTCATCTGCCCCCCCTCACGGGAACAGCGGTTGTTGTTCCAGGCCCATGGTTTCCGGCAGGCCGAACATGATGTTCATGTTCTGCACCGCCTGGCCGGAGGCTCCCTTAACCAGATTGTCGATGACGGAGACGATCACGGCCCGCCCCGCCGGCCGGTCGGCGAAGACGCCGATCAGGCAGTAGTTGGAACCGCGAACATGACGGGTGGAGGGGATAACGCCCATAGCCGTAATCCGCACGAAAGGCTCGCCCCGGTAGCATTCGACCAGAGCGTCCCGCAGGTCGGAGGCCTCCTTGCCCTTGGCCATCTTGACATAGATGGTGGAAAGGATGCCCCGGTTCATCGGCGTCAGATGGGGAGTAAAACTGATCGCCACCGGCCTTCCCCGCGCCCGCCCCAGGCCCTGTTCGATCTCGGGAATATGCCGATGGCCGGCGATGCCGTAGGCGCTGATGCCCTCCGCCGCCTCGGCATATAACGAAGTCTCCTTGAGCGCCCGGCCCGCGCCGCTGACGCCCGACTTGGCGTCGATAATAATGTCGTCGGCGTCGATCAGGCCGGCCTTTACAAGCGGAATCAGCGGCAACTGAGCCGAAGTCGGATAGCAGCCGGGACAGGCCACCAGCCGCGCCCCGGCGATCTCGGCGCGGGCCAGTTCGCTCAACCCGTACACCGCTTCTTTCTGCAATTTCATGGCCTTGTGTTTTGCGCCGTACCATTGGGCGTACAGGTCCCCGTCGGCGAGACGGAAATCCGCCGAAAGGTCGATCACCCTGACCCGCTCCGGCAGGGCGGCGATAATCTCTTGCGAGGCGCCGTGAGGCAGGCAACAAAAGGCCGCGTCAACCCCGGTCCAGTCCACCCGGTCAAGCGAAACCAGATCGGGAACAGCCGCCCCGGCAAGGTGAGGAAACGCCTCGCCGAAGGCCGTCCCCGCCTTGCGGTCGGCGGTCGCGGCGACGATCCGGACGGCGCCGTGCCCGGCCAGAATCCGCGCCAGTTCGGCGCCGGTGTAACCGCTGGCGCCGACAATAACCGCCTTGATGACTTTTTTGGATATGCTCATGGCCGGTGACTCCGCATGGCTGAAATGAAAAGGGCGCCCCGCAAGGGACGCCCTATCATAAAACAGAAGCGGCTTCTTGCGAAGTTTATCGCTTGGAGAACTGGAAGCTGCGGCGGGCCTTGCGCTTGCCGTACTTCTTGCGCTCGACGACGCGGGAGTCGCGGGTCAGGAAGCCGCCGGCCTTCAACGGCGGGCGCAATCCCGGCTCGAACAGGGTCAACGCCTTGCTGATGCCCTGACGAACGGCGCCGGCCTGACCGGACAAACCGCCGCCCTTGACCGTGCAAAACACGTCAAACTGGCCTTCGCGGCCGGCGCAGGCGAACGGCTGGTTGATCAGCATCCGCAGCACCGGGCGGGCGAAATAACTTTTAGAGTCCCGTCCGTTCACCGTGATCTTGCCGGGTCCGGGCTTGATCCATACGCGGGCGACGGCGTTTTTGCGCTTTCCGGTCGCCCGTGAGCGGCCCTGGGCGTCTTTTACCGGCTCTTTGCGCGCCGCCGCAGGTTCTTCCGCCGCAGCGACGACGCCCTTGGCGACAACGGGAGTAACGAGAGTCTTAAGGCCCTTAAGATCACCCAAGGTTTTTGTTCCCTCAGCCATGCCTTATGCGCTCCTTTTATTTTTCGGGTTCATCGCCGCCACGTCGAGAACTTCCGGACTTTGCGCCGTGTGCGGATGCTCGCTCCCGGCGTAGACATGCAATTTGCGCATCTGCCGGCGGCCGAGAGGTATGCGCGAGATCATCCGTTCGACGGCCTTGATCACCACTCTTTCCGGATGCTTGCCGCCGAGGATCGTTTCCACGCGACGTTCCTTGATGCCGCCGGGATATCCGGTATGCCAGTGGAACACCTTGTCCTTGCGCTTGTTTCCGGTCAACTTGACCTTTTCGGCGTTGATCACGATGACATTGTCGCCGCAATCAATGTGCGGCGTGTAAATGGTTTTGTCCTTGCCGCGCAGGCGTGCGGCGATAACGGCGGAAAGACGCCCGAGAACGACATCCTCGGCATCAATAACGTACCATTTTCTCACAACTTCGGAAGGCTTGGCGGAATAGGTCTTCATCGCGCATCATATCCTGATTCATCTTCGCGGGGGGCGGAGTATGCCACAGAATATCTGCAAGTCAACGTGAAATACCACAGGATTATCGCGCCTTGCCGGAGCGGTATTATAATACCGCGCTCCGGTCGGCGGGCCGGATTTCGTCAAGAAAGCCGTGAACGCCGGAGGCGGTTTCCCTCGACATGGCCAAACAGGAGGCGACCGAGGGGCCGTGAAAATAATTTCCGGTAACGAACAGGCCGGGCCGGCGCTGACCGGCATTTTTCAGACAAGTCGTGCGCTCCTGGTGGCCGATCCTGTATTGCGGCAGGCCCAGCGGCCAGTGCCGCACCTGGGCAACCACAGGCTCTCCCTTGACGCCGATCAGCTTGCGGAAATCTTCGAGCGCCAGATCGAGCAGTTCCTCTCTCGGCAGTCTCGCCAGTTCCGGCGACCTGGCGCCGCCGAGATATCCGGCGACGCCGACATGTCCCTCCGGGGCGCGTCCGGGAAACATGGTGGAGCAAAATTGAGCGCCGCTCAACGAGCGCCCTTCCTTGCGGGACGTCAGGAAGCCGAGGCCGTCAAGCGGATGATCCACCTGCCGGCGTTCAAAGCCGAAAAAGGCTACGGCCAACGGCGGCGCGTCAATTTCTCCGGCGGCGCAGGCGGCGTCATTGTCGACGCCTTCCAGCAGCCGCGCCGCCACATGAGGCTGGGTGGCGATAATCACCGACCTTGCGGCGAACGCCCCCGCCGGACCCGCATCCACCTTGAATCCGCCGGAAACCGCCTGAAGCCCGCGCACCGTGATCCCGGCGCGCACCGCCTCGCCGAGGTCGGCGGCGAGGGCGCGGGGAAGAGAAGCAATGCCGTCCTGCCAGGAAAACAGACGGCTGCTCGGCATCCTGACGCCGCGCTTGTGACGGCGCAGCAACCCGCGTGAAACGGCGCCGTACTTCTGCTCCAGTTCGACCAGCTTGGGAAACACGGCGGAGACGGAAAGCTCGTCGGCGCGTCCGGCATAAATGCCGGCGACCATGGGATCAATAATCCGTTCCAGAAACTCCGGGCCGAACCGGCGAACGCAGAACTCCGCCACCGTTTCTTCCTTGCCGTCGGCGGCGGCGGGAACCGCAAACTCGCCGAGCAGACGCAGCTTTCCCCTAAGGGACATGTATCCGGAAAGGAAAAAGCCCATGGAACTTACCGACAGGCCGCGAAGGACGCCGCCGCCGACCAGATAGCGCCGCCGCACGCCGCCGCCGAGGTTGCAGCGTTCGCCGTTAAGCCCAAGCATCCCGGAGAAATCATTGGCGATGTCGGAACCGGCGTTGACCGTGCTCGGCCCGTGCTCCATCAGGAAGCCGCCGCCGAGGCGCTCCGAACAGGCGCTGCCGCCGGGATCGGCCTGGCGCTCCAGCACCACCACCCGCCGGCCGCGACGCTTCAGGTCCCAGGCGCAGGCCAGCCCGGAGATGCCTCCTCCGATAATCGCCGCATCAACCGTCAACGCCCGTCCTCCCCGGTATTTTCATACGCGGCCCGGCATTTCCGAAACGCCGCTTCATCAGCTTTTGCATATCGTCAACGGTCACCATAGCATGTCCGTTGTCGCGGGCGTAGTCCTCGGTGCGCTTGCGGATCATCCGGCGCAGGAAGGAAGGCGCCCTTTTCAACCGCGCCTCGGCCTCCACAGACCACGGAAGCGCCGCCGCCCCCTCCTGCTGCGGCTCGATCACCGCGCCGCCTTTTGGTTGGTAGTCGCACAGGAAGTCCTCCTCCATAAGCCCGCCGCTCCGCGCCTGGGGACGCGCCCGGCAGCCGCCGCAAATTTTCATATACTCGCATTTCCCGCAGCGGCCCTCCAGCTTCGGCGTCCGCAGCGCCTTGAACAGCGGCGCATTGCGCCATATTTCGGCGAAACCCCGGTCGCGGACGGAGCCGGCGGAGTTCTCCATATAGGGACAGGGCGTTACTTCGCCTTCCGGCGTGACCCGGCAATAGCGGGTTCCGGCCAGACATCCTCCCGCCTCATAGCCGTGGGCCAGGGTAATCGGCCATGCCGGGTCCAGTTCCATCGCCATGCGCTTGAAGTGCGGAGCGCATTTGGCCCGCACGATCAATTCCTGTTCATCATGAGCGGCCCTGGTGACCTTTCTCAGAACCCGCTCGTAGACATCATGGGAGATATTGGTCGCCTTCTCGCCGCGTCCGGTGCATACCAGAAAAAAGACATTCAGAACCAACGCGCCGGACGACTTGGCGAAGGCGATCATATCGTCCAGTTCGTCGGCGTTGTCGTCGGTGACCGAAAAATGAATCTGAAACCCGAGGCCGCCGCGCCGGCAGGCTTCGATGGACGCCATCGTCTTGTCCCAGGCGCCGGACAGGCCGCGAAAAGCGTCATGATGCCCGGGATTGAGAGAATCCAGGCTGACCCCGACGCCCTGCACCCCCGATTCTTTCAGCTCCGCCACCCGCCCGTCATCCAGCATCGTGCCGTTGGTTCCCACCACCGCCATCAGGCCCAGGCTATGGGCGTGACGGGCCAGTTCAGGAACATCGGCCCGCATCATCGGCTCGCCGCCGGTCAACACGACCATGGTTTCGTCGCTCAACGAGGCGATGCCGTCAAGAACCGCCTTCACCTCGGCGGTGGAAAGTTCATTATCGCCGCGCCTGCGGACGCCGGCGTCGAGATAGCAATGGCCGCAATTCAGGTTACAGCGCCGCGTCAGGTTCAGGGCCACCAGAAAAGGATGTTTTGCGGTCGCCACGGCCTCTATTCCCCGCCGCCGTCAAGAAACTTCAGGACATCAACGGCCTTTACTTTCTCCCTCCCCTCGCGATGGGCCGACTTTTCAGCGCGCAGGCGGATATTGCCGGCCAGGGCCTTGTCATTCAGCCCCTCGACCAGAGCCGTCGCCTCATCGGTCCAGGTAAGTTCCTGCTTTGCCTTCTCCTTGTCTTGGCCTGAATAAGGACACTTTCCGCCGCCGCCTCCCGGCATTAATTTTTTGGCGACCTCTTCCACCATGCTCCTGGTAATGAAGGTGTGGCCGCTGTCCTGGGCCAGCCTCATCACCGCCGTGCGCGCCATGCCGCGAGCGAATTCCGGCGCCCGGTTGAGCATCTCTTCGGCTTCGTTGCTCCAGGTCATGGTTTCCTCGGCGACTACGTCCAGCGGCGGGACATAAGTCGTCCGCCCGAGCCATACATGGCAGGGCGCCGTCCGCAGCAGGTTCTCGGCGTTGCCGCCGATATCAAGGTAGGAATCGGCGTGAATGCCGATCTTGCCGATTATCAGCAGGCTTGCCCCGACTTTTCCCAGGTAATCGGCAATCGCCCGGTACGGCTTGCCGTCAAGCAATTCAAGGGTAAGTTTAACGCCTTCTTCCTCGGCCATGACGCGGGCGACTTCCAGATGCGCCTGATAAATCTTGGCGAGGCCGTCGTCGATAAGCTCCTCGTGAAGTTTTTCCTGCTCCTTGAAGCGGAACACCTTGCCGGCCTCGTCGCTGAGCACGCCGGCGATCTTGTTGAAGGCCACATAATGGTAATAAGGATCGTAAGCCGCCACCGCGTGAAGCGGAATCCCCAGCCGACGGCTGATCGCAAAGCCGGTTTTCAGCGCCCCGAAGGACTGCGCCGAGCCGTCCACGCCGACGACGACGGGGCCGTCGCCGATAGCCCTTTCCGGATCGCGGATGACCAACACATCAATGGCGCTGCGCCGGACCACCCGCTCACAGACGGAGCCGATCACGCTGCCCGGAATGCCGCCCAGGCCCAGGGCGCCGAGCGCCAAAAGGCTGTAGTCGCCGTTTTCCACGGCTTCCACAATCCGCCGGTAATTCTTTCCTTCCGGGCTGAGGCGTTGGTAAGGCCGGCCGGCTTCCTTGCAGGAACGTTCGGCGGCGTCGTGATAACTGTCGCTGATGATGTCAAGGCCACGGGTGATCAGGCTGTCATGAACCTCGCGCTGGCGCTCCATCTCCTGTTCTTCGAGATAGCGCTCCGGCAGACCGCCTTCCATCTGGCGGAAGCGACGGTCATGAAGTTTAGCGGCGTAGGCATGGATGCCGATGATGACGCCATCGGACGTATTGACCAGCCTCAGCGCCTCCGCCAGCGCCCGGTCGGCATGGTCGGAAGCGTCCAACGCCACCAGAATGCGTTTGAACCGACCGGACTCGTCCTCCGGCGGCGCCTCGACAAAAGAAGCCTGCGGCGCTATGGCCATGCTTAAGCGTCTTTGTTTTTACCGGCTGAACGCGCCCACATTATTTCGGCGGCGAACACCAACAAGGCCAGAATCAGGCCGACAATCAGCGGTTTGTTGCTGGAGGCCGGTTTCAGCAGAATCCAGTACCATGTGGTCAGCGTGTGCTTGCTTCCGATTTCGCTGCTCGATCCGTCCCAACTCTGGAAAGCGATGGGAATAAAGCGGCCTTCCTGGAACTGAATGTCGGTCTCCGCGTTGCCTGCGGTCAGCGGGCGTTTCATCATCACCCGCCAGGTGCCGTCCTTGTAGACGCCCTTGGCGGTCAGGCCGACTGCCGCCGCGTCACGTTCTTCGACGGCGTCAACGCCGGTTCCGTTGCCGAGGCCGACGCTTTCCGCAGCCTCGGCGGTTCCCGAACTCCACGACCACAGATTAACCGGGTTGGCGGTATCGCCCTTGATGAAGTAGGGCTTTTTCATGCCTTCCGGGATGGCGATCGGCAACTGCACGGCCACCCGATCCGGTCCCATTTCGGGATTGGCGATCTTGACGGCGTCCTTGTCGCCGGGAATGCTTTTGGTGCGGTCGTCCCATTCCAGCAGGATGGCCACTTCCTTGTCGTTAAACATGGCGCGGGCCGTGATGGTGTCGTTGGCCGACGAGAAAACGCGATCCTTGTAGATAACCTGCGGCACCAGCAGGAAAGTCGAGGGCGTCGGTTTGTCCCACGCCGGATCAGCGGTATCGGCGGGCAGGTCGCCGGCGACCTTGTCGGCCTTGACCACCGTGTTCTCGGCCTTCACCGTCTTGTCGGTCTTGGCCAGCGAGTTGACGTAGTTGGCGACATGCCAGCGTTCCTCGACCGTCAACTTTTTGTTGCTCTTGGGATCGTCAAACGACGGCATCTGGGTGCCGGAAATGCCGGTCGAAACGCGGGTAAAGATTTCCTTGGGATCGTTGGAGGCGCGGAACGTCCACGGCTTGGTCAGATTCCTCGGCCAGGTGCGCTCGCCGTTATCGCCTTTCAGCGCTTTGATGGCGTTACCCTTGCCCTCGGCGCCGTGGCATTCGGAGCAACGATCACCGTCATGGAACAGCTTGGACCCCTTTTCGATGCTTTCGGGAGAGGTCTCGATCCGGGTTCCGTAATCCACCGTCTTGCCGGGTTCGTCTTCCAGTTCGGCGAAGGTCTTGATATAGGCCACCAGGTCCCACATCTCCGGCTCTTTGAGGATCGACTTCCATCCCGGCATCACCGTTCCCGGCATGCCGTCGCTGATCATGCGGTAGATGTCGGCGTCATTGGGAAAATCCGAGCCGAACGGCGAGGTCTTGATCTTGAACATGCCCGACGTGAAATCCCGAGGCGGCGGGTTAATTATCTTGGTCATCTCGCCCCCGGCGCCGGCGCCGTCGCCCTCTTCGCCATGGCACCACACGCACCGCTTTTTATAGACGATTTCGCCGTTGCCCTTGTCTCCCTTGGCTGACGCCGGCGGCGCCATAAGCAACAGACCCAACGCCGTCAGCGCCACGATCCTCATCGGATTACCACCCCTGTGCATGAAACTTATCATCCGCTTACTCACTTTTTTCCCATGATCTCGGGCTGTAGCCGGTGTACTCATAAAGATACAGAATCACCTTCCATACTTCTTCCTCGCTCAGGAAGTCCTGCCATACGGGCATCGCCGAAATCCACGGCGTCGCCTCGGACGGAAGTCCGGGACCGCCGGTGGTGATGCGCCAGAACAAGTACGCCTCCTGAAGCTGGGCGATGGTGCCGACGTCCTGGAAGTTGGCCGGCGTCGGGTTCAGGCCCTCGGCATACGGCCCGCGACCGTCCAGTTTGTCGCCATGGCAATACTGGCAATTCTTGACATAGACCATGCCGCCCTCGGCGACCAAAGCCTCGAACTTTTTCGGGTCGTCCTTTTTGAGCTTGCGGAACGGATTAGCCAGAGTCAGCAGGTTATAGCGCTTGCCGTAAGCCTTCACCGCCGCCGGCGGCGCCGGATGGATGGTCCTCAACTCCACCGGAGCCTCAAAGCTGGGAACCATCTTGGAGTAGGTGTAATAACCCACCGCCAACGGAACCAGCAGGAACACCACGTTGCGCACCATTTTCTTGGACGGGTCCTCGACCAGCGCCTTGATCGGCGCCGTCAGTTGGTTCATGCTTTCTTCGGTGAAGGTGAACACCATGAACACGCCGGCGCACACAAAGAACATGTACATCAGCAGCAGACTCGACGGGATCACCTGACCGAGCAGATGGTCAAAGACCACGACAAAGCCCAGGTAGACGCCGAAGACGGTAAGGACAAGTTGGATCAGTCTTTTCATCGCTCCCGTCCTCCTACTTCAATCCGGCCAGATAATCGAGAACCACCTCGATTTCGGACGCATACATTTTACCGCCCAGATCGGCGGGCATGGTGTCAGGCTCAAAACCTTTTGCAATATCCGCATTGGGATTAAGCAGCGAACGCCTGAGATATTCACGGTCGCTGCGGGCGCCTACCTTGGACAGGTCGGGACCGATATCCCCGGCGTTCTCGCCGATGATGTGACAGGCTCCGCAACCGAATTCGGCGATAATGTCATCAGCCGACGTCAACGCCTCGCGGACCTCGCCGCCGCCGCCGGCGTCAGCCGCCGTCCCGCCGGCATCGGTGGGGATTTCAACGGTAATCTCGACGCCGCTGGATTCCTGGAGATAGGCGATCACCGCCGCAAACTCCGCTTTTGACAGGCTGATCGCGCCGGAAGTAACGTCGGGCATCGGGCTTTCCTTGTCGTTGGTGCCCTTCTTGCCGAAGCCGGGAACCACATAGGCCGAAGTCAGGGTCATCGACTCTTCCAGGTAGCCCTGAAAGTCCTTGGCCTTGCCCTTGTATTCGGGATCGGCCAGCCGCTTGGGAACGTTGGCCCCCAGTTGGTCCAGCATCGGCGCCCGGCCCAGGTTGTTATGACACAGCTTGCAGGTGCCCTTGCCGTCAATAACCTTTTCGCCCAAGGCCACGAATTGCTCCATGGTCATGGCCCCCAGGTCGAGCTTCTCCGCCACCGGCGGCGGCGCCGGCTCGATCTGCGGAATGCCGAAGTTGGAGAACCCGGCGAAAAAGCTGATTACAAAAAGACTGAATGCGATAACCGTAAGGAACTGTCTCATCGGTCTATTCCTTCCAGTAGCCGGTCGGGACCGTCTTCTTGACGCTGAGTTTGCTCAGCCAGAAGACAAAAATCACCATCGACATGAAAATGATAGTCGCCACCGAAATGACGTTGGTGGCGTAGCCCAGCGACGGAGTGAACGCATTCTCTGAATTGTCGCGGAAAATGTTCACTACATGCCAGTGCTGACGAATGCCGGAGCGGATGTAGCCCATCAGCCCCATCAACCAGGTAAAGGCCACCGCCAGCATGAACATCGCGTACTGGGAACGGTTGGAGACCCGGCCCCAACGCTGGGGCGCGACCTCTTTGGCGCCTTTGTACATAAAGCTGTCCATGATCGAACTGACGGCGATCAGGGTCAGCGTAGTCAACACCTGGGGCACCGAAGCGGCGACCTTGGTCACCGTATCGGTAAAGTAGCCGTGATAAACGCCGAGAATGACGATGTTGATGATGCCCGCCGAAAACAGCGCAAACTGGGCGGCGTTGCCCGCCTTCACCCACGACACCACCGGGATCATGTTGGCCCGGCGATAGATGATAAAGCTCATCGCCGTAACCAGAATCATGATGTTCACCGCCGTATTCTTCGCCGGCATGATGCCCAACGGACCAAGGTACTTGTGGTATGGTCCGCCCAGCGCTTTCAGTTCCTCGTTGGTCAACACCAGGGTATGAGGCGTGAACCACACCAGGAAGGCGCCGACGATGGCGATGGCCAGATATTTCATATATTTATTGTAGCGCACCGCGCCGTCGCTGCGACCCATGCCGCACCAAAGGTAATAGTTGGCCGACAGGAACAGGGTGCCGATCAAAACCGCCTGGATGATGAACAGCCAGGCGAAGATGCCGCCCATCAGGGTGATGCCCATCTGCTGGCTGTAGGCGTAAATCTCGGCGACCAGATAGTAGCCGGCGAACGGCAGCGGCAACAGCGCCGAAACGGCGATGAAGTTGGCCGTATATCCCATCCAGTCGTAGTGGGCCTTGGCCTCGGCGGTGCGGGCGCTGAGAAAGTTGTACGCTGCGTAGGCGCCGACTACCGAGCCGCCGTAAGCGACGTTGGCCACCACCCGATGCAGGTTGACCGGGTTCCACAGGTAATTATGGATGGCCAGCCAGGCATCGCCGCCGAAGGTGCCTACGGCGTCAACGATCTGGCCTTCCACCCCATGGGCGGGAACCGGACTCATGGTGAAGGTTATCCAGGCGTTGGCCAGGAACATCAAAACCGTGCCGACGACGTTGAGCAACAGACCCAGAGTCAAATGTATCCACTTTTTGTTGCCGCCCTGCAACCAGTGCCAACCGTAATAGTAAATATAAAGGCAGGCGCTCTCGGCGAAGAACAACAGCGCGTAGTAGAACATGGTCTCTTTGAAGATGTTGGCCAGATAGGCGAACACCGCCGGGTAGAACAGGATCAAACTGAACGCCGTCAGGCCTCCGAGAATCGCCGTCAGCGAATAAGCGGTGATCGAGACCTTGATGAATTCATAAGCCATATCGTCATAACGCTTGTCCCGCGTCTTCATGCCGATGGCTTCGATAATGAAAACGAAGATGGGAACCGCCAGCACGAAGGCGGCGAACCAGAGATGCAACTGAGCCGCCATCCACACCATGATCCGCCCGTTGACGCCGGCTATCGTCGGATAGTCGGCCTTGGTCAACATCGGCGCAGGCTTGTTGGCCGATGCTTCCGGCGCCTCGGCGGGCGCCGCCGTCCCGGCCTCTTCTCCTCCGGGAGCGCCCTTTACTTCGGCGACCGCCGCCTTACCGCTTTCGGCAGCCGCCTGCTCGGCGGCTGAAGCGGATGAGGCGCCAAGCCCCGAAACAGCGACAGAAAGCAAAAACAGAAAGGCGGCCGACAGTAACAGCGCCCCCCCCCTTCTCGCCGTAAAACACGACCTCATGCTCGCTCCCCTCAAAGATAAAGACTTAAACGAACCCTGCTCACTTATGGAAAAACAGATTGGTGCCCTGGGCGCTCATCAAGGCGTAATCCAGGCCGAAAAGACCGACGCCGAAAACAACAAACGCCAGGACAAAAACAACGAAAGAGTTTTTCATAATGCGTCCGCCCCCTGCTTAATACCTCAAAAACCATATAAAAAATGCGATGCTGCCGATCAGAGTCGCCAAAAAAACAAGCTTCCCCGGCAGCGTGCTGCCCGTACAGGCACATTCGGTAATTTGTTCGGAAGCCATTCGGCGCACCCTTTCTTAAATCAAAGCTTCTGTTATCATCATCCCATCAGGCAACTTATTCAAGCCGTCGGAATTTTAAAATCATGAATCCGTTTAAAAAAGAAAACCTCTTTCACACTGTCGTCTTCGCCGGGGCGCTCATTAACGGGATCGTTATCGTTCTGATCCTGGTCTTATACGTTTTCTGACCTCCCCGGCGCCCGATGAGGAACGCCGGGGAAATCATCATCTTATTTAGCCGCAGGCCCCGTACACTTGCAGAAAGCGCGCAGCTTGACGATCAAGCCGTCGATCTCGCCGTCGGTAAGGGTCTTGCCCCATGGCGGCATCATCGGCGATTTGCTGACCGACGGGCCGCCTTCCTTGATTACGTTCTTGATGTCGAGGTCCGTCAGCTTGCCCATCTCGTCGGCCTTGTTGAAATTCCTCGGCGTTACCGGGAAATCGGGGCTGACGTTGGGGCCGTCGCCGTTGCCGGCGGCGCCGTGGCACTGGACGCAGTAGAACTTGAAAATCGTCTCGGTGTCCGCAGCCTTGGCTGCGCCGGCGGACAAAAGGACGACGGCGAATGTAAGTACGATTGCCGATCTGATCATTTTCATATCTCCCTTTTGTCCTAGTTGGCGTCCGCCGCCGTAAACGAGGCGACGTGAGCTGCTACCTTCTCCATATCCGGCTTGCTGAGGATGCCGTCAAAATTAGGCATATCCTTAACCGGCTTGAAGACCTGCGCGTTGGCCAGATAGGCCAAAATCCAGTCCGGATTCAACCTGACCCCGGCGTCAACCAGCGACGGGCCGGTATTCCCGCCGACGAGCTTTCCGCCGGTCTGGTACTTGTGACAACCGCTGCACGGCATCTTCTTGATAAAGATCAGTTTGCCCTGGGGGTTGCTCTTTGGCGTCACCACGCCGGCCGGAACATCCTTCGAAACCAGGCCCATCAGGAAATCCTTGACTTCGCCCGCTTCGGCGGCGGCGAGTTTGGGATGATCCCCGGCATTCTTGTCGGTCAGGGAATTGTACTTCATCGGACGAATCGGCTGGGGATCGGCGAGCCACGCGCCCAGCCATTCACCCTTGAATTTGGACCCGGCGTACCAAAGCTCGGGGCCTTTCTTCGCCAATTGATCCTCGATCGTCTTCTCCTTGGCGGGACCGTCGGTGTAATGACATCCGCCGCAACCCTTGTCGGCGAAAACCTTGGCGCCGTCCGCAAAGCCGGCCGACGCCGACATCACAACCAACCCGACTCCAAGGGAAAAAGCTAATACAAACCTCATCCTAATCTCCTGTAGGCCGCCCCGGACGCAAAGACATGCCGAATAAAGGCTGTCTCTTGACCGGAGACCCTATTCATTAATTTTTCATCAGCCGATTTAAAGAAACGCAGCCTTGTAAAAGAAAAGCACGGACATAACCGGCCACGCCCTTCTTTAAGTTCCCCCCCCTAATAAACTTCAGCGCCTTACGCGCAGCTTTTTACAAGCCCAGCGGTTAGCTATCAAACAAATGTCCGCCCTGTCAACCCCATACAAAGTGGGTGATTATGCTTTGAGGTATTTTCCGCCTACCACGCCTGCTGCGGATAGAACCAATGTTCGATCATCCATACCGAATTATCAAGTTTCGGTTCTTTGCTTCTGTCCTTGAAATTATCGGGAGGCGAGCCGATTCCGGACCCCATGGCGATGTTGTGACACGAGTTGCATCCCAATGTGGGAGAGGCGTAGGTCTCGTAATAAAGAAACCCGAACAACGTCCCCGCCGCCAGAAAAACGGTGAGAAACCCGACCAGTTTCCTCATAAACCCGATCTTGAGCATATTCCCCAGAACATGCCGGAATTCCTTGAAAACGATGTCGCCGCCGGGTTCGTGCTTTTCCGTCTTCTCTGCGGATCGTTTGAAAAAATAAGGCAGGAAGGTCAGGCCTAAATACAGCGCGAACGCCAGATAAATGCCGAGAAAAGAGGCCATGGCGTCCTTGAAATGCATGAACGGAACAAAAAAGATCAGCAGGAACCATTCCGGCATCGGTATCTTCTCGCCTTCCAGCGGCGTCGGAATCATTTCCGGGTCGGCGGTCGGCATGGGGAGGTAAACGGCGAGGGCGGCAATGATGATGATAAAGGGAACTGAAAGCAGCATATGCCTGAGAAGATACCTGGGAATGCCGCCTTTGCGCTTGCGCACCTTGGAAAAGATATGAAGGTCCAGCAGCACGATGGAAATAACGGGAAGGATCACCACATGGGCGACAAAGTTCCTGTTCATGGTGAAGGCGTCGATAAGGAACTGCTGGAGGGAAGGGCCGATATAAGGAATGAACCCGAAATAATTGGCGATCATTTCCATCCACCAGTAACCCTTCCACTCCCACGGCAGGATAAATCCGGTCAACAGCAACGCCCCCATCGGCAACAGCAGCAGCCCGCCGGTTATCCAGATGATCCGCGAGCGCGCCTCAAAATTAAGAAAATCCTTTCTCAACAAACTCCTGACTACATGAATAACCAGCACGAAAAATAAAAAGAAGGCGCCCCAGCGATGGCCGTCCCTGAGCCATGCGCCGACGGGAACATCCCAGTTTTTATAAAAGCCCTGTACGCTGAGATAAGCCTCGGCCAGGTGAGGCTGATAAAACAGCGTCAGGAAAATGCCGATCAGCAATTGAAGGCAAAGCAAAAGAAGGGCGATGCCGCCGAAATAATAGCGCCAGTGAAATTTCTCAAATCTCATACCGATTCCTATCTTTTTACCGGAACGAATTTCTCTCCGCCCTTGCCCGCCTCGACCCGGTAAATGAACGGATGCTTGACCGCGACGCCGTCGGCGTCCCAGCCGGTCGCCCCGGTGACGCCGTGGGATTCTTTGCCGCCCAGCAACGCCTTCTTTACCTTCGAGCTTTTCAGCGAGTCGGCGGCCTTGACCGAGTCGGCGACAACATTGAAGGCGTCATAAGCCAGAGCGGTGAAGCGGTCGGGAGCGCCGGAATTTTTCTCGGCGTGGCTTTTCATGAATTCAGCCGTTTCGGGAGCGCCGTTATCGGGAGAAAAAGTGGCGTAAACCAGAGAACCGCGCACCGCCTCGCCTCCCTTCAGAAATCCGTCGTTGAACAGGTCCTCGCCGCCGATGATCGGCAGTTTCAGGCCGGCCTCGGCAATCGCCTGGGCGATAACCGCCCCCTCTTTTGCGCCGCCGGTATAGATAACGGCCTGCGGCATGGTCGGGTTGTTCTTCAGGACCTGAACGACGGCGGAGATATTATTTTCGCCGGTAAAAGTGTCGTAAGTATCCGTTTCAACCGCAATAGCCCCGCCCTGGGCGGAAATCGTCCGCTTGAAATGGGAGCTGAGATCGAGAGAGTAATCATAGGCCGAGGATGTCACCACGGCGTATATCTTGTATCCCAACTCGCCGGCGGCAAACTTCATCAGATCGTCAACGGCGATGTTCTCGGATAAGGAATACTGAAAAACATAATCGCCGCTACGGCCGATTTGCCTTCGGGAGCCGACCGACATCAGAATGGTCCCGGATGAATTAGCCAAATGGGTCGCCGCGAAAGTGGACCATCCGGTAGGCGCCGCAAAGACGGCGATGGCGCCCTGGCCTACAAGATTATTAAAAATCTCGCGGGTCAGCGCATCGCCGCCCTTGTTGTCAAAGTGGAGAACCTCAAATTTTTTGCCGCCGAGGCCGCCGCCGGCATTGAACCGCTCGGCCGCCATCATGACGCCGTCGACTACGGCCAGGCCGTAAGCCGCCTCGTCGCCGCTCTCGGGGCCGATGACGCCGACCTTAAGGCTCCTCTCCCTTTCTTCCGGCGCGGAAGCAGGCGCGCCCATCGCTTTGGGCCTGGCCGCAAGATCAAGGGCCTTCACGGCTTCCTCCGGCGCCATCCAGTCGGGCCGGCCCGCCGGTTTCGACTTGGCCGTTTCGGCGGACGGCTTGTCTCCGCCCGCCGTCAGCAAACCGAGAAGATAAGAAGACGCCGCGCCGCCAAGGGCGAAGGCAATCAAAAATATGACCAGTGTTTTCTTGTTCATAAGCCGCCCATCCCTAATCGGCCTCGACCCAGTTATCCGAATTGGCGAGAAGCGCCTTCACCAGGTCTTCCTCGACAAGGAATACCCGTTCGGCGTCGTCGTTCTTGGCGAAGTATCCCCGCCTTACCTTGTCCCGTATCCCGATGTTAAGAGCCGAAGGCTTGTCCTGGTCCACGCCGAGAACGGACACCTTGATTTTAGGAGCGTCCAGGCCGTAGGTCCCGAGTTCGGAAGGCTCCTCGTCCAGGAATTCCTTGACCTCGGCGTTCTTCAGATCAAACAGGGTTTGCAGCACCTTGGCCTGATCGGCCCGCGCCTCCTGCGGCTCGACCATGCCCCATTTGCCCTGGTCATGAACGATCACCACCTTGTCCGTTTTTTCGCGCTCCAGTTCAAGGCGGCGCAGCTTCGACGGATCGAGGGCAAGCACGGCCTTGTCCCTCAGCGAATAGACGGTGGCGCCCACTTCCTTGCGCACGTCGGAATGAATGCGGAAAACACGGGTTTCCCCTTCGAATCTGGCGTAGGCGATGTTGAGAGTCGGCCCCTTGTCTCCCAGTTGGATGATCGTGTCCTTGCCGTTGACCTTGATGCCGAACGCCCGCTTGGGATCGTCCAGGCCCAGTTCCTTCTGCTTCTCGATGCTCGGCATTTCAAACAACACCGCGTCTTTCCTGGAATTGACGATATTCTTCAAAAGTTTGGAGATGGCTTCCTGATCGCCCTTCGCCCTCAGCGGCGCGGTCAGCCACCATCCGTCCTTTTCCTTAACCGCCCTGACCTGGATTTCCTTATCGTCGCTCCTTGTCCAGAATTCATCCACGTCATCGGCGCCGTAAGGCAACAGTTTGAGATTGGCTTCCTCGACTTTTTTGGCCACGTCGGATCGCTCGTCAATCAGCGAAAAAGCGCCGGCGACGGCGACCAGCATGACAATCCAGAAAGCGGTTTTCCTGAACAGCTTCAAGCCGCCCACCTCCTGCGGGCGACGACGGCGCCGCCGACGGCGAGAATCAGCGACGGCGCAATCACCACCGACAGCCAGAAGACAAGTTTGCTTTGAGTGTCGGAAAGAGGCATCGGCGTTACCCCCACCGTTTTACGCCTGACGGAAATAAGGGAGGTTTCCTCGGCCAGCCAACTGATCATATTCAAAAAGTAATCCTTGTTGCCCATAAGGCCGATGTGGGCGTTGCCGACAAAGTCGGAATCGCCGACGACGACGATCTTGCCCCACGAGCTGAGTCCTTCCTCCTGCGATCCCTTAAGCGCCTTTCTGGTGGTCTCGTCCATGCCCGCCGTTTCGTCGGCTGCCGAGTCAACGGGGGGCTTGCTTTCTTCGCCCTCGACCTTAACCGTAGTCACCGAAACGATGTTGATGGGGCCGCGCCGATCCAAAGCCGGATTGAACTTGATATCGTCCTCGTTCAGCTTGCCCTCGGTCATCGACCAACTGTTGGCGCCGGTCTTGGCCAGATTGTAGCTGCCCTTGGTCGGGTCTTCCGTAATCTCCACCGAACGGGACACGGGGTAGAAGGTGGCGACGCTGAAATCGCGGCCCAGAGGATGATCCTTGTGATACTCGGTAACCACCGGCGTCAGATAATTGGCGCCGATCATCTGGCCGCGTTTGTCGATAACGATATCGTTGCCGACGACAAATCCGTAATCGGCCAAATACTTGGCGAGAACGGGGGTCGGGCTGGGATCGAGCATAAAAAGCGCTTTGCCGCCCTTGCCGATATAATCGGCGAGTTTTTTCAATTCGCCTTCCAGAAAATCCTTCTTGGGACCGCCGACCACCACAACGGCGGCGTCCTCGGGAACAGCCCCCTCGCCGACCAGCAAAAGGTCCTTGACCTTGAAGTTATCCTTTTCCAGGGCTTCCTTGGCCGTCTTGTATCCGGGCTTTTCGGCGTCATCAAGAGGATGCTCGCCATGCCCGTTAACGAAGTAAATGGTCTTCACCTCGTCCTTGAGAACCCTCAACAGGGAATTGGTGACCTTTTCCTCGGATTCAAAGCCGACGATTTCTTCGCGGTCGCCGCTGCGGATCAAGGTGGTGCGATATGAGGTCACCCCGTACTTGGCGGTCTCGACCGGCCTCTTGTCGGGATCGACGAACCAGTACTTGAACTTCGGCGAATGGTAGGAATACTCCTGCAACAGGTCGTTCATCGCCTGTCTGGTCCTTTCATCGGATCGATAAAAGGCAATGGCGTCCACGTCCCGCTCCAGCGTCTTCAGTATCTTCACAGTCTGCGGCGACAGGGAGTACCTTTTGGTCGCGGTAAGATCGATCCGGTACTTGTACCTCATGGACGTGGCGCCGATCATGCCGATAATAACGGCGAAAATACCGATCATCAGCAGCATGTTGGCGCCGAATTTGGTGGAGCGTCTGGCGATAAGGCCCCTGACCCCGGCGAAGTTGACGTAAAGAGAAACCATTGTCAGCAGCAGGCCGCCCCAGACCAGCAGCAGGGGAACGGCGCTGAACTCGCCGGTAATCGCGTAGGTGACGCCGCCGGCGAGAAGGGAAACAACCCCCAGCAGTCCGAGAAAAACAGGCTTGGAGTTATTCATCCCCGCCACCTGTGCGTTTCAATCGAGCGCAGGGTCAAAAACAGGAACATGACGATAAAGCCTATGTAGTAAAGGATATCCTCGGTATCGAGCACGCCCTTGGCCAGGCCGGCGAAGTGATCGTTGATGGAAAGATAGCCGATGACCCGGCCAAGACCCGGCGAAACATACATTACCGACATGCTCATCAGATAAAACAGGAACAGCAGCCCCAGCGCCAGAGAGGCGGCGATAATCTGGTTCTCGGTTACCGAAGAGGTGAAAAGCCCCAGCGAGATGAAGGCCGCCCCCATCAAAAAAAGACCGAAATAGCCGGTGATGACAGGCACTATTTCAGGCTCGCCCAGGTTAATCAGCAAAATGGGGTAGGTGACGGTGGACGCCAGCATGGCGGCAAACACCGTCAGGCAGGCCAGAAACTTGCCGATAACCAGCTCCCAGTCCCGAATCGGGTAGGTGAGAATGAGTTCCATGGTGCCGCTCTTTTTCTCGTCGGCCAGCAGCTTCATCGACAGCAGCGGCATCATCAGCAGCATCACCATCGACATTTGGCCGAACATCGGCCTCACCACCGTTTCGGTGACGTTCAACAGGTTGTACTGCTTGGCCAGCATGGGGTCTCCCTGCGCCTTGAAACTCAGCAGGGAGTAGTAATCGACCAACTGGTTGAACATAAAGCCGGTTATCACCAAAAAGATGGCGATAACCGCATAGGCGATAATGGAATTAAAGTATGAACTAAGTTCTTTTTTGTAAATAAGCCCGATGTTCCGCATACTTAGGCGCCTTCCTCTTTCGTCACCAGATGGAGAAAGACGTCCTCCAGACTCGCCTGAACGGCGCGCATCTCCACCAGGTCCCAGTTGTTATTGACGATCACCGGCGGAATGCTTTGACGCGCATCGGCGCCTTTCTTGATGCTGACGATGAAAACATTGGAGTCCTTGTCATGTTCCACCTTGGCGACCCCTTTAACCTGGCGGATTTCCTTCATTATCGCCTGGGAAGGGCCGTTAATGATCATGTGCATTTTAGTGGCTTCATGAAGGTTCGACACCAGATTTTCCGGAGTATCCACCGCCACCAGCTTGCCTTTGTCGATAATCACGATCTTCTTGCAGACCATGCTGACTTCGGGAAGGATGTGGCTGGAAAGAATCACCGTGCGTTGCCCGGCCAATTCGATGATCAGCTTCCTGATTTCCTTGATCTGGCGCGGATCAAGACCGTTGGTCGGCTCGTCAAGGACAAGAATCTCCGGATCATTTACCAGCGCCTGGGCCAGCCCCACCCTTTGCCGGTAGCCCTTGGACAGTTCGCCGATCATCCGCTTGGCATATTCGGCGAGACCGCACTCGCTCACCACCTTGCCGACGCGCCTCTTGACGTCCTTGGCGTCCACGCCCTTAACGCCGGCGACGAAGTTCAGGTAATCCTCGACCGCTATGTCCTTGTACAGCGGCACGTTCTCCGGCAGATAGCCCAGCCGCTTGCGGACCTCCAAAGAGTCCTCAAAACAGTCAAATCCGGCGACTACGGCCTTTCCGCCGGTGGCGGGGAAAAAGCAGGTGAGAATCCGCATGGTGGTCGTCTTCCCGGCCCCGTTAGGGCCGAGAAACCCCAACAGCTCGCCTTTTTCCGCCGAGAAGGTAAGTCCGTCGATGCCGAGATGTGTGCCGTAATCTTTCGTCAGGTTCTCAACTTCGATCATGACGGTTCTTTTTCTTTTTTCTGTTGTCCCGCGCCGGTTTTTTCTTTGTTTTCCATGCCCAGACCGTCTCTCATATAAACCCCCGGAACGCTTTTGTCTTTCAGCGCCGCTTCAATCGGCCTGTCTTTTTCCGGCGTTTCCAAAAGAGTGATCAGCGCCCTGTCGCCCTCAAGAAGCTTTTTGATATCCTTTTGCGGCCAATCATTTTCCCAGTTGCCGATTATGCCGTTCCACGCCTGCGCGATGGCGACGACTTCGGCATCCCTGAGCTGTTCGATATCCACTCCCTGCGCCCTGGCGATATCTATATATCTTTTCATGAAATGCGTCACAACGATAAACGGGGGGCCGCATCGCGAACAGTACTTGAGTATTTTTTCTTCCGGGTGACAGGCGGAACACCGCTTGAACGCCAGCTCCATCGCCTCGGCGGCGGAGTAAGAAAGATATCCCCTCGCCTTCGCCTGACTGATGACCCTGTCGCCCATCGGGTTAGGCACGACGACGACCAGACCCGCCATCGCAGCGATAACAAATCCCGTAAGGAAAAATTTCTTTTTCATCGCTTTCGTTTGTGATCGTGGGTTATTCCGGCGGTCGTAAAAAATTACTCCAAAAAATCCTCCCCCTTGCTTCAAGGGAGAGTTAGAGGGGGTCGTTGCGGCAACCTCCCCTGCCCCCTCCCTGGTAAGGAGGGGAAAGCGCGAGGGCCGCCATAGGCCAATAATTAAGGCCGCCGGTATTACACATAACACCAAAGGCCTAAATCAAGAAGAGGCCGACGGCGATTCAATCGCCTCCGGCCCCCCCTTAAAATCTAACCCCGTCAAGAACCTGCAAACCAGCCGCTCACAAGCCCTTGTTTCGCCCGTTTCCGGGTTCCGGCGGCGAAGCCGGAACCCTTCAACGGCATATAGTTATTCCTTCGCCTTGATTCCAACGTTTTCCGGCGTCTTGCGCAGACCGCCTTCAACGTATCCGCTGCCCTTGAGAGCGCCTTCGGCGGCACGGCCTGGAATGGCGCCGCCGCCTTCGAGCATTCCGTTGACCTCGGCAAAAGCCTTGCTCTTGGAAGCGTTCAAAGCCGTAACGTCATCCTTGAGCGGCTTGAAGGTCGACTTGGGATTCAAGTACTCTTCGATGGTCTTGGGCGCGCCGACGTCGGCCATCGCCCGCACAAAGGCGATCAGGTTCCAGATGTCCTGGTCCTGAAGGATGTTGCCCCAGACCGGCATGGCCGAGGACAGATTAGCGGCCTCGCCGCCGCCCTTGATGACTTCAAAGAGCTGCAGGTTGGACTTCTTGTTCATGTAGTCGCCCTTGGTCAGGATGCGCGGGCGCGGTTCGACGGACAGCGCGTTCGGACCATCGCCCTGGAGACCCCAGCCGTGACAGGCGACGCAATAGAAGTAGTACCACTGCTTGCCGGCGTTAGGATCGGCGCCGGGAACCAGCGTTTCCTTGAAAGTCGGCGACCAGTTATGCGTCCACTGGTTATAGATGCCTTCGCCTTCGGTGGGCTTCCTGACGCGGTCCCACAACTCGGTCTTGCCCGAGGCGGCACCGTAGCCGCTGATGTTTTTAATGTCGGATTTCTTGTCTTTGTTGCTGAAAGCCTTGCCGACGCCGGTCAGGCGATCAAACGGCGCGACGCCGTAGGTGCTGCCGGCGGTGCCGGTGCCCATGGATTGGGATTCCTTGGCGTAGGCGTCTGTCGCCGCCTTCAGGTCCGCGTCCGTATGGACGGGGCAAACCACTTTCGCGCCATCACTGAGCGTACACCTGGCTTCTTCCGCCTTGGCGCCCGTAGACGCCGAAACCAGCAAAAATGTGCCGAGAGCCGCCATCCACGCTGTTTTAATCTCAAGCCGCATAATTATATCCCCCTTGCCTAGAAAAAACTTTTATTACAGCCACAATTTAGAAATTTCTTCACCGTTTACTTTAACCAATGAATTCCGGGTTATGTCGGTGAACCAAATATCCCCATGGCCATCAACATCAAGTCCGTCAGGCTCGCTGGACCCCAGCGTCACCTTAACCTCCAGAAAACTCTTGGACCCAGTATCAAACACGCCTAGCCTACCCACATGCCCGAGAGAAAACAAGATATTTCCTCTCTTGTCTACCGCCATTCCTTCAATAACCCCCCTGACCGGCAGATCATACCCTTCAAACTTGCCGTCAGCGGGATTAAACATCCCTAATTTGCTCCTGGTGCGGGCGCCGAACCAGATGACGCCGGACGCATCCATGATGATATCCTTGGGGCTGAGAAACGCCTCGACGAACGGAAATTCCTTAATGGCGCCGCCGTTCGGATCAAGTACGCCGAACTTGTCGCCCTCGGTTTCGACAAACCATACCTGACCGTCCTTATCCAGCAGTATTCCGGTCGGACGGCTGTTTTTGGTCGGAACGGCATACTCGATAAATTTCTCGGTTTTCGGATCAAATCGCCCGATCGCGTTGCCGTAGAACTCGGTAAACCAGACAATGCCCTTGCCGTCGACGATCAGCCGACGCGGAAAGCTGTCAATCGTCGGGATATCATATTCCTTGAACGTCTTGGCGACGGGATCAAACACGCCTAACTGATTGGCGTCCTGTTCGGTGAACCACAACCTGCCCGAAGGATCAAAGGCAAAATCGGTGGGAAAGCTGTTCGACGTCGGAATGTCATATTCGGCGAAGGTTTCCTTGTCGGGCTGAAACACGGCGATCTTGCCGGCATTGGCTTCAAGAACCCAAACCGAGCCGTCTGCGGCGGCGATCACCCTTGACGGCAAGGCATTGTCCGTCGGCAAGGGATAATTCTTGAAGGCGCCCCCCCACTCCTGGGCATGTGTGGGCGAGAACCCGACAAGGCAGAGCAGCGCCGCAAATAAAAAAAATTTCACTTCCCGGCGCCTCGTCTTGAAATAAAGACGAACGCCGCCCCGACCGCCAGCAGCATTCCGAAGGCGAGAATTAAATTAAGATAGCCGCCGTCGGCGGACTTGTTCTTTTCCGAGGCGGCCTTCTTGATCGAAGCGGAATCATCGTTATTCCCGGCCATGGCCGTCCCGCCGATATCCAGCATTCCCAACCGCCTGGCCTCAGTATTGGATTCAGAGAACCACAGCCGCGACCGCCCGACGTCAATAGCGATGCCGCCGGGCAGGCTGCCGGGAGTGGGGATGACATATTCCTTGAACAACGCCTGTTCGGGATCAAACATGCCGACCTTGTTCTCAAGATACTCCAGAAACCATATTTTGCCGGAGGCATCGACGACCAGATCGCTGGGCAGGCTTCGCGCCGCAGGAAGCATCGCCTCGTCAAAACGCTCGCTGTCGGGGGAGAAAACGCCGAGCCTGTTGTTTCTCACCTCGACGAACCAGATTTTCCCCTTTGCATCGACGGCAAGCTCGCCGACGCCGGAAAAAAGCGCCGGTATTTCATATTCGTTGAATGTCGCGCTCTTCGGGTCAAACCCGGCGATTTTATTGGCGTTGGCCTCGCCGAACCAGATGATCCCCTTGCCGTCAATGACAATCCCCCTGGGATAGCAATCGACGGTCGGAATCGGATAGCCCTTCAACGTTCCATCCGCCGGATCATACCGGTAAAGCGCGTTTTCGCCGGGAACCAGGAACCACACGTTCCCCTTGCCGTCCACCAGCAGGTCCTCGGGGATCACCCTGTCCTGATCGACCAGCAATTCCCCGGCGCCGGCCTTGAAGTACAGGTCATGTTTTTTGAAAGAGCCGTCGGCAGGCGATAATTCGCCGAGGATATTCGTTCGATCGACGGTATCCGCCCACCTCTGCACGGTAATCCAGATTTTGCCCTGCGGCCCGACGGCGATCCTGGACGGTCCGACATTGCCCCACGACGCGGGAACGGCAAAGGAACGAAAAGTTTTTGCCTCGGGATCGTACGCCGCTATTTTTTTGCCGATCTTCTCGGCGAACCATACCTTGCCGGCGTCATCGACGATGATCGCGTTGGGCGCGCTAAGATCGTCAGGCAGCAGGACTTCCTGAATCGACGGAGCGGCGGCGCCTGCCCCGCCCGACGCCGACAGGCATGCAACCACCGCGAGGACGGTAAAAAACTTCAGGCAAGCTCCATATTGCATCTTGTCTTGCCGCTCTCGCTTACCAGGTCATCGTCGGCTCGTAAAAGTGCCTGAGCTGCCAGTTGGCGTCCTTGTAGGACTGGCCGACGCCGGCGGTATCGCCGATCTTGTACTTGCCGACCTTGATCTGCTGCTCGCGCTCTTCCCGATAAAACTTGCCGATGTTGGCCGGCGGCAAGGCCTGGCGCGTCCCCATCATGAAATTATGGCAGGACAGGCACCCCGTGGACTTGGCCGGATAGCCGCTGCCGACAACGCCGCCGATCAGCCCGCACCAAACGAGCAAAGCGCCCCCCCACATAAGAAGCTTCTTGCTGCGGGACGCTCTTTCCCCGGACCATCTCTTCCTGCCGAACAGCAGCGGCATCGCCAGGAAAAAAACGACAAGTCCGACCGGCAGCCAAAACGTAAAGACAGGCCGCAACGCGACATTATCCCCGGCCAGATACCAGAAGGGCTGAAAGATGGCGAAAAGATACCACTCGGGGGCCGGAATAAACATGCCCTCGTCGGGCAAAGGCGGCATGGCGGGATCGGTCGGCACCATATAGTAAACAGACAAGGCGACAATCGCCGCCAGCGTCAAAACAACGCAGACGCCGGCCTTGATCACATGCCTCGGCCAGAAACGATAAAACTCCTGAGGATAGGGCGGATCGTACTTGGGATCGCGGAACATCTCGGTATCTGCCATGTCTTAAATCCTCCCCTGCCCTACAACGGCTCTGAAATGCCGTGACGCCTCACCATTGCAAAATGGAAACGTAACAGCAGAACCAGAACGATAGGTAAAATCAACACATGAATGACGAACGCCCGGTTGATCGTAAAGGTATCGAGCAGGAGATTTTTCAAAAAGTCGCCGACGACGGGCCATGTTTCAAAATAATCGACCCATAACGCAAAGGACCAATAGGCCCGCCAGTCCCAGGGCAGGATGATCCCCGTCGCCAGCAACAGGACAACCACCAGAAACTGCAAAACTCCGGACGTCCAATTTAATTCGCGGGGGCGACGATAAGCCTTCTGGTAAAAAACGGTGACCACATGGGTAAGGATGGCGGCGAGCAGCACGGTGGCGCCCCAACGATGCATGTTCCTGAAAAACCAGCCGAAAGAACCGTCGTTGCTCATCGCCTCGATGCTTTTCAGCGCCAGCTCGGGATGAGGAGTATAAAAGAAAAGCATGTAGACGCCGGTCAACGCCTGAAGCGCGATAATGAACAACGATATCCCGCCGAAACAGTAAAAAAACATATGGGCGGGAACGGCCTGTCCCATTTTCCGTCTGGAATTGTCCCTCAGCCCGACCCTTTCGTCCAGCCATTCGCTAATTTTTGCCAGCATTCCTTATTTTTCCCCCGTCTCAGGCTTTTTGGCCGGCGCCGGCGGCGTATCCATTTTTTTTATCGCCGCCACGTCCTGGCCGTCGGTTTCCCCCGTAAAATCTATTTTCCAGGTATTGGTTTCCTCATCGACATTCAGCGGAATCCCGGTGCGCACGGCCATCATATCGCCGAAAGCAGAAGGTACTTTATATTCGATGGTCACATCGGCATGTCGGCCCTTGACGACGCTGCCGACGATTTCGACCTTAAACCCGGAAGGATACTTGTCAATGATCTCAATGAATTTCGGCTGACCGAGATTGGACTGTTTGGAACTGATCAGCTTGTAGGCCTCGCGAATCAGAAGATTCCCCCCCCTGATCTTGGCTTCGGAAATGTATTCATAAAATTTTTTAACGACGGCCTCGGCTTTTTCCTCAGGCAGCGGCCGATCCTCGCCGCATCCGGCCGCAAAGCCGCCGACTGCCGAAATCAAGGCAATCGCAAATGTTCTTTTAATGAAAGAAACCATTTTCATTTTTCCCGAACGCCGTCCCCTGAAAACTCTCATCCCCCCTTCTTATGGAAGGGGGGATGAGTTTTCAAGCCGTATCAACAAGCCTGAGCGAACAACCTAGAGGCTGTCAACCACCTTGTTGATCGTGATTTCACCCGGCTCAAGCAGACCCGGAAGAGTCTGGGCCTTGTCGTAGTCGCCTACCGACAGGTTGGACGGTCCCTTCGCCGTATCGTCCACGAAGAACTCCGCCCGCATTTCCAGGTGCAGAGGACCGCAGAAGTGCTGACAGAAGACGCTGTACTCGCCGGCGATGTCGGCGACGAACTCGGTCACCGCAGTGATGCCGCGCGGCAGGCTAAGGTTGGTCTTAAGCCCATACGGCCCATAGATCAAAAAGCCCATGGTGACGTCAGGGTTCTTGGTGATGCCCGCCGCCTGGTCGATGTTGGTGACGAAGATGCGAACCTTGTCGCCCTTGTTCACCCTCAACATACGCGGGATATAGCCGTAAGAGAACGCCTTGACGTGGAGTTCCTTTACGCCGTCCACGGTGCGAACGCCGGGCTTTTCAGTGGACTTCGGCAGATAAGTGATCTTCGCGCCGGAGCGGTGAGCAGGAGCCAGCATCGGGGTCGAGGCGCTGATAAGCCCGCCCTTTTCGGCTTGGCCCATGGTCCAGTCCTTGACCTGATCGCCGAAGATGGACTTGGAGTTATGAGGCTCGCCGTCCACGGGGATGATTTTCAGGGTCTTGCCGTAGGTCGGACTGGCTTCCCTGGCGTCCCACATCTCGAAGTTAACCGGGTAAACAACGCCCGTCGGAGTGAACAGGCCGGTCGAGAACTTGTTCAGCGCGAAAACGTAGCTGTTGTCGGCGCTGATCATGATGTGGCCCGTGCGATAGTGCGTCGGGATTTCGTCAACCACCTCAAGTTTGTTAAGGTCGATTTTCACGTTGGCGTCGGCGACGAAGCAGCTTTCATAAGCGTACTTCGAGGTCAGGCCGTCGTGAGAGTCCTTGCCGGGATGGTAGGGACCGCCGTCCTTGTTGTAAACGTCCATCACCGAGTGAAGCGGACCGGCGCAGGTGGGGAACACCTTCATCACCGCCAGCTTTTCAACATCGATAACCGTCATCGTCGCCGACAGCTTGTCGCTGACGATAACCTTGGTGCTCTCTGGGATCACGTCGGTGCCGTGCGGATTCTTGCCGACCGGAATTTCCTTGATGTACTTGAACGGGTTGGTGGAGAAAACGCCGACCGTCGAGTGGTAGTAGTTGCCGGAGAAGATGTAACGGCCCTTCTTGTCGGCGTCCAGATAGTCGGGAGCGCTGGGCGAAGGACCCCAATCGATGATCTGGGTCTTGCCGGACTTGATCTCGACCTTCGCCATCTTGCCGGTGTACTCGCCGGAGCCGTACAGGTACTCACCCTTGGGATCCATCGTAATATGGTGAAGACCGAACGGGAACGGCATGGCCATTATCCGCTGCAACATGCCGGTCTGCAAATTGATTTCGCAGATGGTGTTGGCGCCCTTGTCGTTGACGTAGGCGAACGTTCCGTTGGATGAGAAATTCTTGTTGCCGGCGTTGGAGCCGCCGAACAGGATTTCATGAAGATCGACGCCGCAATCGATGTGACGGTACGTCCTCATCGACGGAATGCCGATGACGGCGACTTTGCCGTCAAGACCGCCGGCGTTGTACATGATCATCGGATCGATGGTCGGCGAGTCGGTCGTCGACGTGCCGCCGTCATAGTTCAACCAGTCGCGGTCGCCGCCCTGGCTGGCCAATTCGGCGCTTGCAGTCCCCGAAGCGGCGATGCCGACTGAAAAAAGCATCCCCGGAAGAAGACCCTTATAAATGAACTTGCTTAACTTTCCATGCATGTTCTTACCCCCTTTGTATTGCACAGTAATTCCCTTTACTTCCTGTGAAGCCGCAGTCCCGGAATTAATCAAGCCGACCGGAAAAACGCCCTCGTAAATCGATCATCAGAATTGTCTAAACCCCAGTTATCAGCAAAATAATCAAAACCCGAACTACAGGGCGCTTGACGCCCTGTACACTTCAATAACTTGCCGGCAGAAAAATACCGGCCCGATTAATGTGGAACTACTTACGATTATTTAAGAACCTAGTTCCGCAATCTAATATAAATCGGGCGATTTCTCCCCCCAGTTCACGCGATTGTGATTTTCCAGTTGTCCCCCTCCCTTGTCAAGATTTTTCGCCTGATCGCCTGAATTTTCATATCCCTAATGAATCAAGGGGCTTTCGCCGCTTATGATTCCCGCTCGTTTTTCCGCCTCTGGACGGAACCGAAAACAAACACGCCGACACCGGCGGCGATAAAAAACAGATCAATGCCGTCCGTCTGATCATACATAAAGCGGGTAACGACAATATCAATCAGCCCAATAATGACAAGAATAACGCCGAAGAACTGTTTTTTAAGCCCCTTGGGCGGCTTGAGGCCGTCGCGCATTTATTTGACAAAAAAGCCGAGAACGAAAGCTTTATACAAAATCATCGTGCCGCTGATGTTGAGGAAGGCGAGAACGCAGAGAATTGCGCCGCAACTGTCCTTGACCCTGCCGGGATTGCGCCTCATGACGCCGACCGAGGATAACAGGCGCACCAGGACGACGCCGGTGATCAGAAAAGCTACGCATATGCCGACGGCGTAGAAAAAGGCAAGGATCGCTCCCGTCATCGCCGTTTTCGGCTGCGAGGCGATGCCCATAATCTTGGACAAGGTCGGGGTGATGCACGGCGAATAGACAAGGGCGAAGGCGATCCCCAGCAGCAGCGACATAAAAGCAATATAAAGAGGAGTGTCCAGCTTTGTGATAAAGGCAACGCGGCCATAAAGCGTCATAAACAAGCCGATGAGCAGGATAACGATGCCGGCGATAACGGAAAGGGTTCCGCTGTGATAGGCCATCAAGCGCCCGACGGGCAGCCCTGTCGCCGTCATCAGGGCGTAGGGCGCGCTGAACCCGGCCATGTAAATCACGGACGGAAACACCGTGCGCCGAACCATGGACGGAGGCGCTCCCCTGCGCCAGGCCATGAAGTAAAGGCCGATGATAAAAGCCATGAAAAACGGGCTGATCTGGGCGATACAGGCCTGCCAGATCGAAAAGAAAGAAGCAAACCCCTGTAGGCCGGCCTCGAAAAATCCGACCACTAGACCAGCCCCTCAAGCCATTTATAGAAATCTTCCTCGACATCCTTGATATTGCCGTAGAAAAACTTCTTCACCTTGCCGTCCTTATCAATAAAGACGGTGGTCGGCGGTTGCTTGACGCCGTAAGTCCTGGCGATCTTGTTGCCCGCGTCAAAACCGGCGGGAAAGGGAATGTCCCATTTACCGACCGTTTCCGCGAACTTGTCGCGGGAATCCTGGATGCCGATCATCAGGAAAGCGAGGCGTTGGTTCTCGCCGTGAAGCTTGAAGGCTTTCTTGAACATCGGAATCGAATCATTGGAGCACGGGCACCATGACGACATGAAAGTGACGACCTGACCCCTGCCGGGATGATCGGTCACTTCCCTGGTCTCGCCGTTGAGCAGGGTGAGCGTCGCCTTGGGCGCTGCGACGCCTTCCGCCAGCGGCTTGATGTCGTCGCCCAGACACCCGAACAGCGCCGGGATCAGGAAAACAACAAGAGCGGGGAAATTAAAAACGTATCTTGTCCAGTTCATTGCTCAACAATACCTCGGTCATTCCCCCGGCGAACGTGTAACTGACGATGCCCTTCCCATCGACGAAAAAAGTGGTGGGCAAGCCATACACGCCGAAGGCCTCCTTGATTTTATCATCGGCGTCAAGCCCCGCCGGAAAAGTTATCCCCGCCGCCTTGACGAAGCCCATGGCCGCGTCCTCCGTGTCCTGGATGGCGACGCCGAGAAAGACGACCTTGCGGGCCGGATCGTCCTGTTTAATATTGAACTCCCGGTAGGCCTTTTCAAGATGCGGCGCTTCAACCTTGCACGGAAGGCACCATGAGGCGAAGAAATTAACCACCATCGCCTTGCCCTTGTGATCGGCGCTGTTGAACTCCCCGCCGTCAAACAGTTTGAGGACAAAGTCGGGCGCAGGCTCTCTTTTGACGATTACCTCTTCCTCGCAGCCGATAACCGGCGGCAACAGCAGCGCCGACCATAAAACGACCGCAAGAACCCGCCCCGTCAATCTCATTCAAGAACCTTTTCCAGATCATTTCTGAGCATCGCCGCCGTAATGCCGCCGGCGCGAATACGACTGATAACGCCCTTGCCGTCGATAACGAAGGTGACAGGCATGCCGTGAACCCCATATGACCGCCCGATCTTGCCGTCCCTATCAAAGCCGGCGGCAAAGGTGTAGCCGTGGGTTTTAGCGAACTCCTCGGCTTTCTTCTCGGTATCCTGAACGGCGACGCCGACGAAAACCGTCTTGCGGGCGGCGAACTCCTGATGCGCGGCCTCGATATCGGAAGCCTCGACGCCGCAGACCAGACACCACGAAGCAAAAAAATTAACGACCACCGCCTCTCCCCTGTGTTCGCCGAGGCGAAAAACGCCGCCGTCGAAAAGGCGGAGGATGAAATCAGGCGCCGGCCCTTTCTCGACGGCTCCGGCCCCTGAACCCCCATCACACCCCGACAGGAAAAGCAGGCACAACAACGCCGGCAAAATCCCTTTGCTCATTTACCCGCCTCGACATAATCGGGGACCGGCAGGGTCCACTGGAAAATCCTTTCCTTCATTCCCTCGGGCTTGATCGTCAACGTCAGGGCGTCCCCCTCCTTGCCGATTTCCGGAAAGGTAAGAATGCCCTGGCGATGATGCTTGTCCACGTCTTCAAACAGAATCTGCCAGCCGACGGCCTTCGTCTCGCGGCCCTCGCCGTTGGTAATCGTGGTGATCCTGCTCATGTCCCACGAGGGAATAATCCCCGTGTGGGTATTCACATAGACGATAAAAACCGCCTCATCGCCGTTCGTCGGCTGCGCCTTCAGCGCCAGATACGGCATAAAGCGGCGGTGCTTGAGCGGCATATATATAATGTCGAAGTAAAGATCGCTCTCGCCGAAATCCAGCCGCCACAAATGCTTTTTGAGAAACCGCATGGTGTGGTCGGGCAGGATGGTCGGCACGTTGGACAGATAGTTCCTTTGCAGATGCTCGATAATCGTCTTTTTTTCATTGAAGGCGAGATCGGCGCGATCGCCGGCCCCCATGCGCTCGACGATCTGCCCCCATTCCATGGCGGTGCGCGGCTTGTCCTCGATGACGGCCTTGCCGTGGCATTTCCTTGTGCAGGAGCTTTCATAAAGACGCCTGATCTCCCTCGGCTTCAGGCTGTCGATCAGGGCGTATTTATAGAGCAGCAGCCTGCCCGTGGCCTTGAGGAAACCGATTCGTCCCTCCGGCCCCGGCTCCACCACATAGATAAACCCGGCCACGGAGACCGTCCCCAACAGGAGCATAAAGATTACAAAACTGAGCAAGATTGATTTCACAGACTATTGATATTCGCTTGAATGCCCATATGGCAAGCCGGTCACGCTGCGTACGCCTTGGAGCGCAGTTTCCTGACCCCCAGATAAATCCCGAAAAACAGAACCAAAACCCAGAAGCCGACGCCCGCCCACAACATCGTCCATTCCATAACGCCGAAGCTCCTGGTGAACTGATATGTCTTGCCTTGTAGCTTTTGCAAGGCGGTCAAGCGGGCGTCTTCGCCGTATGTGCGTACAAAATGGTCGATGATTTCCTGCTTGGTCATGCCCTTCTTGATCAGGTTCCCCACCTCGTCCTTCCACTCCAGCCCGCAGGTCATGTTGCAGTCTTCAAGCACCAGAGGGCAGACGCAGGGACAAGCCAAATCCTTCACCACCTCGCCGACGGTAAGGGCAAAAGCGCCGCCCGGCGCCATAAGCATGACGACCAACAACGCCGACAAGAAAAAGCCGAAACGCTTGCCGAGCATATTCATGACGATGATTTCTTTCTTCTTCTCGCGACGACGATCCAGGCAAGGCCGCTCACCGCCGCCGCCAAGCCGCCGGCAAAGATCACATAAACAAGCGTCTTCGCCTTCCTCTGGGCCTCATAGGGCGATCCCCACACCCTGGGGCTGCTCATCGACGCGAATTTGAGATCGACGGAGGGTTCGCGGTCCTTCTTGATGTAGTTGATCCTGATCAGCTTCTCGTCGCCCCTGGCGATGTCGTTCAGGACATACTTGAAATGATTAAAGCCTTTTTTCTCGATCACCTCGCCGCCGGCCGGGGAAATATTGAATTCGCTTGAACGCAGGGGCTGCTGGATATCAATCTCCAGATTGCGGATCGCATGATTCGCTTTCAGCCTGAAATCGAATTGCCTTTTCGCGGAATCGACGTCAAGGGCGGGGGTATGGAAGCTGAGATAAAAATTGGCGAACGGCAACGACAGATGCGCCGTGTCCTCAACCTGCCCCTTCTCGACGGCGTAAAGCTGGCAGAAATGCTGGCCGGTCGGCGACAGGCTGCACATGTCGTTGATAACCACGTCCTTGGGGATAAAGAAGCTTGTCTTGGCGGGAAATTCGGCGTCCTCGACGAATCTGCCGTCATAGACAACCAGAACCCCGGAATCATCATGCTCGGGCCAGATCATCAGCCGCATCCTGCCGATGGACAGGTCCTCCCCGGCCACGGCGGGCGGCGGCGCCGGCAACATCAGGGAAAAGACCAGCAGCCCCCCGGCAATGAGCCGTTTTTTCAAAGAAACTCTCCCCTCTTCGTCCATGAGCGCCATTGGGATATATAATATTGGTTTAATTATGGCATGCGCAGCGGCAAGATTGTCTCATCCCGGATGGTTAAAATCCGCACTATCCAACAAAAGACTTTTTAACACAGAGGCACAGAGAAGATTAAGCGAGGTCTTTTTCCTGCTTTTTCTTTTTTCTCTATCCTCCTCTGTGTCTCTGAGCCTCTGTGGTCCATAAAACCATATTTTCTTCAGGCAGAGATCACGGCACATCGCCGCCATGATTTCGCCGCAAACCCGCATCATATGCTGCGAACGAACCTCTCAAAAGGATATTCGGTTTGACGACCGCGAAAGCCCGCAACAAGTCATCTACGGCGACTGTCATCCTTGCCTTCGGGGGAGGAGCGCTGGCGCTGGGGGCATTGGCCTATGTGATTCTTGCCGGCATCCCCGACGGCAAAGCCTTTTCACTGGTCGATCATACCGGGCGCGCGGTAACCGACAAGGATTATCGGGGCCGCTATATTCTCGCCTTCTTCGGCTACACATCCTGTCCGGATATCTGTCCCACCGAGCTGACGGCAATCGCCGAGGCGCTGAACATCCTGGGCGAGGCCGGCGCCGAGGTAGTCCCCATTTTCATCACCGTCGATCCCGAACGCGACACCCCCGAACATCTGAAAGGCTATGTGGAGAACTTCCATCCCCGGATGGTCGGCCTTACCGGAACGCAGGGACAAATTGCCGCCGCCGCCAAAGCCTATCGGGCGCAATACGTCAAACTGGGCGATGAAGATAACGACCCCGATACCTATTACATGGGCCACACCTCGACCATCTATCTGTCCGGCCCCGACGGCAAGGCGTTGTTCAGCTTTGAACGCGGCTCCGGACCCGAGAAAATAGCCGCCGAAATTCAAAAGTTTATCGGCCATTCATAAACCAGGGAGTACGAATATGAAGTATGGATTTTTAGCATTGATACTGACCGCGACGCTGCTGCCGGTCGCCCCGGCCTCGGCGGAAGATTTCAAAATCGGCGACCTGACGATCAGCAATCCCTGGGCGCGGGCCTCGGCCGGCAACGCCAGGAACGGCGCCGCCTACCTGATGCAGATAGTCAATAACGGCCACGACGTTGATCGCCTGATCGCCGCCGCCGCTCCAACCGCCAAGAAGACCGAACTGCACAACAACATAACGGAAGACGGCATAGCCAAGATGCGGCCGGTCAAAGCCATCGAGATCAACCCCGGCGAGCCTTCGATGCTGAAGCCCGGCGGACTCCACATCATGATGATGGACCTCGAAAAACCCCTCGTTCCGGGAACAATCTTTCCGATGACTCTCACCTTCGAGAAAGCCGGTCAGGTCGAAGTGCGGGTCACGGTGATGGAAGTCGGCTCGATGGGCCATTCACCGATGATGGACCACGACAAGATGCACGAAACAATGCACGGCCCCAAGCAATAATTCACGGCAACATGACTGAAGAAAGGAATGCCCCCTATGAACAAGAAACTTGTTGAAGACGGCCTGGTAAACAGAAGAAACGTGCTGGCCGGGGCCGGCGCCCTGATCGCCGCCGCGACGATATCCGGGAAGGCCGCAGCGGCGGAACCGGCGATGGGCCATATGGACCACAGCGCCAACAAATACCAGGCGCTGGCCGACGCCGCCCTGCACTGCGTGAGCATGGGGCAGGCCTGCATCAACCACTGTCTCATCACCTTCAAGAAAGGGGACGCAAGCCTCGCCGATTGCGCCAGACTGGTCGAGCAGACGATTGCCATAAGCCAAACGCTGGCCCAATTCGCCGCCCTCGAATCGCCCTATATCGCCGCGCTGGCCAAGCTGTGCATCGATGTATGCTCCGCCTGCGAAGCGGAATGCCGCAAACATGCCGATCTTCATGTCGCCTGCAGGAACTGCGCGGAATCCTGCCTGATGTGCATAAAGGAATGCAAAAAGATCGCCGCTTAAGGTCTCAATGCCGGCCGCCGCGCTTACCCCCCGGCGACCGGCAAGGGGGAGAGGGAAACAGCCGCCCTCTCCCCCCCCTTTTTTTTTATTGACGATTCATTTCCTTTTTGTGCACTGATCAAATGGCTTGAGCTATGGATAGATCAGGTTAACCACAGAGGCGCAGAGGCACAGAAAAGAAAGAAAAAACTTTTCTCAAATTGCACGAAACGCGCTTAAATTTTCTCTTGCCTTCTCCGTGCCTCTGCGCCTCTGTGGTTAAAAAATCTTTATTGACCCTACCGCGCCGGCATCGCCCCCAGGTTGCGGTCGGCGAAGATGTGGACATGAAAATGGGGGACTTCCCGGTTGGCGTCGCGCCTTTGCGCCTTCGCGTGACCGACCATGTTTCACGCAAAGACGCGAAGTCATGATGGAGGGTAATGCCAATGGTCGCCGGCATTATCCGCGTTGATCCGTGTCCATCTGCGGCATGTTAATTCTTCTCCACCCGCTTGATACACACTCGGTCGGCGTCACCCGAATAACGATATTCTGCGGTTGGACTTTTTGTTCGTCCGGGCTTATATTCGGGGCATGAGTACAATGATCACTGAACTGAAATGCGACAATCGTCTTATCAAATGGATGGTAGGCTTTAACCTGACTCTGACCGCCGCCGTATTTGCCAAGCTGTTTTTGAACTGATATCGGTTTAGTAGGCGGCGCCCCATACCCTACCGCGTCAGCATCGGCCCCAGGTTGCGGCCGGCGAAGATATGGACATGAAAATGGGGGACTTCCTGGTTGGCGTCGCGCCCGTTGTTGGCGAGGATGCGGTAACCGCCCTTGTTCAGGCCCAATTCCCGCGCCGTCGTTGCGACGGCGCGCCAGAAACCGGCGGCCTCGGCCTCGGTTGCGTCGGCTGAAAAATCATCCATGGACGCATAAGGCCCCTTGGGAATCACCAGCACATGCACAGGGGCCTGGGGATTGATGTCGTTGAAGGCCAGCGCGAAGTCATCCTCGTAAACCTTGGCGCAGGGGATTTCGCCGCGAAGAATTTTGGCAAAAATGTTTTTTGCGTCATATGCCATAACCTTCAGGCCCCCTATTTTTCATGTTTCCCGCCTTTTATCTTTTTCTCGTCCAGGCCCGAAAAGCCCTCGCGGCGCGCCAGTTCCGCCCAGACCTCTTTGGGCTTGACGCCGACATCGACCCACAGCAGCAGCAAATGAAACAGCAGATCGACGCTTTCGCTGACCACCTCCTCGGATGATCCTTCCAGCGCCGCGATGATGGTTTCCACCGCCTCCTCGCCCAGCTTCTGGGCGATCTTTCCCCTTCCCCTGGCGAACAACTTGGCCGAATAGGATACTTTGGGATCGCCGCCGCGACGGCTCTTTACTACCTCGAACACACGCTCCACAACGGTAATATCGACCGGTTTATCCGCCATCTGTTATCCTTCAGGTTCATAGCGCACGGGGACTCCCGCCGCCTTCATATAAGCCTTGGCCTGACCGATGGTAAAGGTTCCGAAATGAAAAATCGAGGCCGCCAGAACCGCCGAAGCATGACCGTCAACCACGCCTTCGACCAGATGATCCAGGGTCCCGACGCCGCCGGAAGCGATCACAGGCACGGGCACGGCGTCGGCTATAGCCCGAGTCAACCCGATATTGAAACCTTTTTTGGCGCCGTCATGATCTATGGAGGTCAGTAAAATCTCCCCGGCGCCGTACTCGGCCATGCGTTTTGACCACAAAATGGCGTCAATGCCGGTCGGGTTGCGTCCGCCGTGGGTAAAAATCTCGTGACGCCCGTCGCCGACGGTCCTGGCGTCGATGGAAACGACGATGCACTGACTGCCGAATTTTTCCGCCGCCTCGCGCACGAACTCGGGACGCTTCACCGCCGCCGTATTGATGGAAACCTTGTCGGCGCCGGCGAGCAGCAGCCTGCGGATATCGTCCAGGGCGCGCACCCCGCCGCCGACCGTCAACGGCATGAAACATTCCTCGGCGGTGCGCCCCACCACGTCAAAGATCGTTTCGCGGTTCTCGTGACTGGCGGTGATGTCGAGGAAAGTCAGCTCGTCGGCCCCTTCGCGGTCGTAGATGCGGGCCTGTTCCACCGGATCGCCGGCGTCGGCCAGATCGACAAAGTTGACGCCTTTGACGACGCGGCCCCCCTTAACGTCCAGACAAGGGATGATCCTGACCTTCAGCATGACCCCTCCAGCGCGGCGACGGCGGCCGCCGGATCGATCCGCCCGTCATAAACGGCGCGGCCGCTGATCACCCCCTCGATCATCGGCGCTTCATCCTTGAGCTTTTTCAGGTCATCCATCGAAGACACCCCCCCCGAAGCGATCACCGGCGTTGAAATCGCCCCGGCCAGCGCCGCAACGGCGGCGATATTGGGGCCTTCCATGGCGCCGTCGCGACCGATGTCGGTATAGATGATGGCGGCGACGCCGGCGTCTTCGAATTTCAACGCCAGATCGAGAACCTTGATCGTCGAAACCTCGGCCCAGCCCTCGACGGCGACCAGGCCCTCCCTGGCGTCAATGCCGACCGCCACCCGCCCCGGATAGCGGCGGCAGGCTTCCTTGACCAGTCCGGGATCGCGCAGAGCCGCCGTCCCCAGAATCACCCGGCTTACCCCCTTGTCCAGCCAGAACGCAACCGTCGCCAGATCGCGAATGCCGCCGCCGAGCTGCACCTTGATCTTTACCGTTGCCAGGATGGACTTCACCGCTCCGTCGTTGACCGGACGCCCGGCGAAAGCGCCGTCAAGATCGACCATGTGCAGCCAGCGACAGCCGGCCGAAGAAAAAACAGCGGCCTGTCCGGCGGGATCGTCGCTGAACACCGTGGCCTGTTCCATATCGCCGCGAACCAGCCGCACGCACTGTCCGTTCTTGAGATCAATGGCGGGAAAAAAAATCATTATGGCCGCCATTCAAGAAAGTTGGTGATCAGTTTAAGCCCCGTCGCCTGACTTTTTTCCGGGTGAAACTGGACGCCGATCATGTTGTCGCGTCCGATAACGGCGCTGACTTCCCCGCCGTAATCGGTATGCGCCAACACCATCGCCGGATCGGCGGCGACGAATCCGTAGCCGTGAACGAAATAGACATGCACTCCCGGCGCCGCCCCCTTGAAAAACGGATGATTCGAAGAAAAATTCAATTCATTCCAGCCCATGTGAGGGATTTTTAATGTCGCGTCCGCCAGCTTAAGCGGGACGACCTCGCCTTTAATCCACCCCAGACCGTCATGCCGTCCATGTTCAAGGCCGACCGTCGCCATCAGTTGCATGCCGACGCAAATGCCGAGAAACGGCCTGCCGTTCCTGATAACAGCCCGCTCCAGGGCTTCGATCATGCCGGGCAGGGCCGTCAGGCCTTTCTTGCAGTCGGCGAAAGCGCCGACGCCGGGCAGCACGATATGATCGGCGGCGTCAAGATCGGCGGCGGCGCCGGTCACGACAATCCCGGTTTTCAGACCGGCCTCGGCGGCGGCGCGCTCGAAGGCCTTGGCGGCGGAGCGCAAATTACCCGAGCCGTAGTCGATAATGGCGACGTTCACGACCGGGCTTTCGCCGCCGGCGTAATTAACAACTCCGGCGATCCGTCGAGGAAGCGCCGCTCGGCATCCTCAAGACTTTGCCCGGAAACCACCGCCTCAATGACATATCCACTACGTTTCAGCGTCCACCGCCGAAGATCGTTGGCGATGAAGCCGACCGCTGCGGCGAAGCCCAGCGACATCGCCGCCTGGGCAAACGGATTCAAATCCGGCATTGACGACAGCAGGCTCACCGCCAGATTCGCCGCCGCCAGCATCAGCGCCGCCCACCACAAACGATGCCATAACGCCCACAGCGCCGACAGGAAAAAGCCGGGCCAACTGAACCCTTCCTTGACCAGCACAAAATCGGCCAGCGGGTCGAAACGCTTTAAGTGAACGGTGTAAATCTGCATGACGGACTCATAGCGAGCCGCCAAGGACGCCCTTGGTGGAAGGCGCCTCGTCGGGCTTGCGCGGATCAATCTCCACCGCCTGGCGCAGGGCGCGCGCCAAGCCCTTGAAACAGGACTCGACAATATGATGGTTATTGTCGCCGTACAGGGTTTCCACATGCAGGGTAATCCCCGCCGCCTGGGTGAACGCCCGGAACCATTCCTTGAACAGTTCGGTGTCCATTCCGCCCAGTTTGTCGCGGACAAACACAACCTTCCACACCAGATAAGGGCGCATGGAAGCGTCCAGCGCCACTCGCGTCAGGGCCTCGTCCATGGGCGCCATGGCGCTTCCGTAACGGGTGATTCCCTTGCGGTCGCCCAGCGCCTTGGCCACCGCCTCGCCGATGGCGATGCCCACGTCCTCGGTAGTGTGATGGGAATCGATGTGAAGATCGCCTTCGGCTTTTACCTCAAGGTCAATCAGGCTGTGGCGCGAAAGCTGTTCCAGCATATGGTCAAGGAAGCCGACGCCCGTTGCGATGTCATAGCTCCCCGAGCCGTCCAGATTGACGGCGACCTTGATTTTGGTCTCGTTAGTATTACGTTCAACGCCGGCCCTGCGCATGACGGCCTCCTTTGAAGGAACTTGTAGCAGGATGTTTTTTGATTCGCCAGATATCAATGCTGGGGTATAGTCGGCGATCATGACCAAAGACAATGAACAGAGCTGGCACGGCACCACCATTCTGGCCGTACGCAAAGATAAAAAGGTAGTCATCGCCGGCGACGGTCAGGTGAGTCTGGGCAACACCATCATCAAGGCCAACGCCAGGAAAGTGCGCCGTCTTTCCAATGATTCGGTGATCGTCGGTTTCGCCGGCGCCACCGCCGACGCCTTCACCCTGCTGGAGCGCCTGGAAGGAAAGCTTGAACAGTATCCCGGCCAGCTTACCCGCGCCTGCGTGGAAATGGCCAAGGACTGGCGCACCGACCGCTATCTGCGCCGCCTTGAAGCGATGATGGCGGTCGCCGACAAAGACATCTCCCTGGTGCTTACCGGCACCGGCGACGTTCTGGAGCCGGAGGACGGACTGATCGGCATCGGCTCCGGCGGCAATTACGCGCTGGCGGCGGCGCGCGCCCTGTTCGGCCAAAAAGGCCTGGACGCCGAGCAGATCGCCCGTCAGGCCATGGCCGTCGCCGCCGGAATCTGCGTTTACACCAACACCTCCGTCACCATTGAGTCCTTATGAGCATCCCCGACGCCACCAGCTTCACGCCGCGTGAGATCGTCTCCGAACTGGACCGCTACATCGTCGGCCAGGACGACGCCAAACGCGCCGTCGCCATCGCCCTTCGCAACCGCTGGCGGCGCCAGCAGCTTGACGATAACATGCGCGAAGAAGTGCTGCCCAAGAATATCCTGATGATCGGACCCACCGGCGTCGGCAAAACCGAGATTGCGCGTCGCCTCGCCAACCTTGCCCAGGCGCCGTTTATCAAGGTGGAAGCCACCAAGTTTACCGAAATCGGCTACGTCGGCCGCGATGTCGAACAGATCATCCGCGATCTGGTGGAAATCGCCGTTCATCTGGTCAACGAGCGCATGCGCAAGCAAATGACGGCGAAGGCGGAGCTGCTGGCCGAGGAAAGAGTGCTTGACGCCCTGGTCGGCGACAGCGCCGGCAAAGACACCCGCGAAAAATTCCGCAAGAAATTACGCGCCGGCGACCTCAACGACAAGGAAATCGAAATCCCCATCGCCGATTCCGGCTCCGGCGCCATGGGCATGCCGACCATCGACATCCCCGGCATGCCGGGTTCGCAGATGAGCATGATCAACCTCAACGAGATCATGAGCAAGGCCTTCGGACAAGGCTCGTTAAAGCCCAAGCGCATGACCGTCGCCGAATCCTATAACGTGCTGACCACCGAGGAAGCCGACAAGTTGCTGGACAAGGAAAAGGTGATCCGCGTCGCCATCGAGGAGGTGGAAAACAACGGCATCGTCTTTATTGACGAAATCGACAAGATTACCGGACGCTCCGAGAGAATCGGCGCCGACGTCAGCCGCGAAGGCGTGCAACGCGACCTGCTGCCGCTGATCGAAGGCACGACGGTCTCGACCAAGCGCGGCTCCGTCAGGACGGACCATATCCTGTTCATCGCCTCCGGCGCTTTTCATCTGGCCAAGCCTTCGGACATGCTGCCCGAATTGCAGGGACGCCTGCCTATCCGCGTCGAGTTGAAGGCGCTGACCCGCGATGACTTCATCCGCATCCTCACCGAGCCGGAGGCCAGCCTGATCAAGCAATATATCGCCCTGATGGGCGTGGAGGACGTGACCCTGGAATTCACCGACGACGCCGTCACCGAGATCGCCGATCTGGCGGCGAAAATCAACGGCAGCGTCGAAAACATCGGCGCCCGCCGCCTGCAAACGGTAATGGAAAAGCTGGTCGAGGACATCAGCTTCAACGCCTCCGAACGCAGCGGCGAATCTCTCGCCATCAACGCCGAATATGTGCGCGATAAAGTCAGCAAACTGGCCGAAAACTCCGACCTCAGCAAATTCATTCTTTGATCACGCATAGAACGCCCCATCGCCGCCGTCGCGAGATATTGCTCTGATTAAATAAAACACCATTTCATGAAACACAGAGGCTCAGAGACACAGAGAAGAATTAAAAAAAAGCGGAAAGAAAACTTCGCTTGATCTTCTCTGCGCCTCTGTGCCTCTGTGGCCAAAACACATAAAATACCACGTCGCCGACCGCGCCCAACGGTAGACTACCAAGGCGGAGAGACGCCGGTTCTTCATGTTCATCTTGCCGCAGTCATCCGAAAGGCGCATTATCTGACCAGCTGGTCCGTTTATGGAGACGGTTATGAGCGTCAAGGAAAAGGCCCTTGCCGGACGCAAGAGAGCGCAAAAAGATCAGGGAGTCCGCTTCAGCATTGAAAGGACGGCGGTTCGCAGTCTCCACGCCTGGAAGCTGGAAGACGCCAAGGCGCGATTCAGCGAGGTCGTCAGGCTGGCCCGCGAGGAGGGTCCCCAACGGGTGACCTGTCGCGGCAAGGACGCCGTTGTGGTCATCGCCGTGGATGAACTGAAACGGCTGCTGCCGGCGGAGCGCCCCGAACAGTCTCTGGTCGATTTCCTGCAGGGCACGGCGCTCGCCGAGATCGACATCCGCCGCGAGCCGGATCGCGGTCGCGAGATCGCCCTGTGATCGGGGGACTGCCGGACACCAACGTGATCTCCGAACTCGCCCGTCCCGGCTGTGACCCGAAGGTCGCGGTCTGGGGCCGGATCAGCGGCGTCGCCGTCTTCAATCCGTGGAACGACGATCCGGCGGGTTTTGTCCTCTCGCGTTGATCACCGCTTTTTCTTTAACAGCACATAAAGCGCGCCGTCGCCGCCGTCGCGGGAGGCGGCCTGGGTGAGGCTGATGATCTTTTCGCGGTTGGGCGACTGATTAAGCCATCTCGGAACCCCTGAACGCAACACGCCCGCCGACAAGCCGCCTCGCCCCTTGCCGGTGATCACCAGCACGCAACGCCGCCCCGAATCGTAAGATTTTGCGATAAAATCCGCCAGTGCGCCATGAGCCTGATGTTGGGTCATGCCGTGCAGGTCAACCCGCGCCTCGATGGAGGTCTTGCCCTTTTTCAGGCGGCGGGCGGTGCGCCAATCGGCGGCGGGCGGCGCATCGCCGCCGGGAGCGGGGGGATTCGGCGGCAGTTTAATGATCGCAGGCGAAACACACGGGGGTTTTGTCCGCTTGATCGCCGCCACATCCGCAGTTACGGCCTTTTTTCGACCGCAAAGCGGCTTAACGCCGGCGGTCACCCTTTGCCATAAATCATCATCTTCAGGGCCGGCGGTTGTTTTCGACTTTTTCCCCGTCATGGGGCCGCGCTTTTCGGAAGCAACAGGAAATAACGACCGGATTGTTTCATCTCCCCGGCTTTTTCAGCGGCGGCGGCGCCGAATCCCCAAAACAGATCGCCGCGCACCGGCCCCTTGATGGCGCCGCCGGTATCCTGGGCGACGACCAGACGACGCAACGGCTTGGCCGGATTCATCGGATCGGTGGTGTCCAGCCACACCGGCAATCCGAAGGGGATGAATTGCTTGTCAACGGCAAGGCTGCGCCCCGGCGTCAAGGCGACCCCCTGGGCGCCGATCGGCCCCTCGCCCTTGATCTCCCTGAAAAAAATGTAAGACGGATTGCGAGCCATCATTTCGGCGCTCTGTTGCGGATGGGCATACAGCCAGGCGCGAATGGCCTGCATGGAAACCTGATCCTTGGGCATGACGCCGCTTTTCACAAACTCATGGCCGATGGACACATAGGCATGGCCGTTACGCCCGGCGAATCCCAGGCGCACCGTTTGGCCGTCTTCCATAACCACGCGCCCGGACCCCTGCACATGGAGAAAGAAAACATCCACCGGGTCGTCCGCCCACAGCAGTTCCAGGCCCTTGCCCGCCAACGCCCCCCCTTCGATCCCGGCGCGGGTTTCCGTCGTCGCTTTTGCCGGCAAGGAATAAACGGGCGTTTGATAACGTCCGTGCCGGGTCCGCGAACCATGCAGTTCCGCCTCGTAATAGCCCGTGAACAATCCTTGCGGATTCTCCCTGTCCGCCGCCAGAAAAGGCGTAAACCAGGTCTCGAAATATGAACGGGCCGCCCGGCTGTCCCCCTCGGGAACCCGCCCGGCGGCGGCGCACGCCTGCTTCCAGTCGGCTACCGTTTCCCCCGACCCGCCGACGTTGAACCGGCGGCCGTCCGGCAACGTCGCCGGCAAGGCGCAGGAACGAACCAGCGCCGGCAGCGCCGCAAAATGAGCATCCTCCGCCCATCCGGGAAGCATGGAAAAGGTTGAGCGGGTCAGATTAAGCCTGGCTTCGCCGGGAGGGGGCGGCGGCGCGACGGGAGCGCACGCGGCAACGGCGGCGATAACGACGGCGGCGGACGGCAACCGTCTAATCAAGGCTGCGGGTGGCGACCAGCAACCAGTTGGGATCACGGGACTTTGTATCACGGGCAAAGGTCCAGAAATCGGTTATCTCGGCGACATAGTCGGGGTTGCCGCTGATGACTTCGCCTTTTTCGTCACGGGTCGCGTTGATCTGGTCGCTGACGAACTTGATGGTTATATGGGCGACCGAGTCTTCCATATACGCTTCCAGGGCCTCCGCCTTCTTGATGCCGACAAGCGTTTCCTCAAGAGTCTCCTTGGCCTGTTCACGATCCTTGATCGACTGGGTGAAATTGCCGAAGACCTCGGCATTGAGCATCGGTTTCAGAACCTTGATTTCTCCGGCGGCATAGGCGTTGAGAATTATTTCAAAGGCAATCTTGGCGCCGGAAACAAATTCCTCCTGATCAAATCGGGAATCGGCCTTTTTGATTTTTTTGAACCCGGCGGCCAAAGGGCTTTCTTCCGCAGCGGCTTCTTCATCGATTTCCGACGCGAGGTCATCATCAGCGCCGAAAGCTCCGCGAGCAGGCAACTTGACCACATTATCCCGTGACTGTTTTTTCGGCTGTCCCTTGGGCGGCGCCTTGGGCTGCGCCTTGGAGCGCGCCGCCGGAAAGACGCCGCGATTGCCTTCTTCATAGCCGTCGCGACGACCGAGGACGCTCCGCAACCGCAGGACCAGAAAGACCGCAATCATGGCAAAAAAAACGATGTCTATTATCTGAAAGCCGTCGCCCACGACTTGCTGATCCACGTCATCCCCCGACCGGAGTTAAAAGGTTCTCAGGCTTAGATAGGCCTTCTTGACCAAGAGAGCAAGCGCGGCGGTTTTTTCGTCATTGACATATCGATATATTCAAGACGATTATTAACCGGTTAATTTAACCGGTTAAAGTTTCAGCCATGCGTGAAATCCAGGCGTCCGAGGCCAAAGCCCATCTTTCCCAACTGCTTGATGACGTCGAGCACGGCGAAACCCTGATCATCACCCGGCACGGTCGCTCTATCGCCAGACTGGTTCCGGAACACGACCGCCGGCAAGAGGAAGTTGACAAAGCCATTGCCGACATTGCGGCGCGCCGCCGCTGCGCCGCCTCGATCACGACGGAAGAAATACTGTCAGCCCGCAATGAAGGCCGGAAACCCTGATGCCCTTCGTCATCGACGCCTCGATCACAGCCTGCTGGGCTTTTCATGACGAAGATCATCCACAGGCCGATCTTGCTCTTGTCCGCATCCGCACGGACGAAGCGACAGCGCCGAGCCTGTGGTGGTTTGAAGTGCGTAATATTCTGGTGGTGAATGAGCGCCGCAAAAGGCTGACCGAGGCCGACAGCGCCGCCTTTCTGCGTGATCTGTCCCGCCTGGGAGTAATCTTGGATAGATCGCCGCAGGAAGGAGAGGTTCTTCGCCTGGCGCGAACGCACCGTCTGTCGGTATATGATGCCGCTTACCTGGAATTGGCGCGGCGAAAAGGCCTCGCCCTGGCGACGCTTGACGCCGCCCTTGTCCGCGCCGCTCGCTCTGAATCAGTCTCCCTGGTTTGAAATAGTTGTTTTGAACGACAATCCATGATAGCTCACCATACGCTTATGCACCGGAAGACGAATGATGACTGAAAAGAAACCAAAAAAACCCGCCAAAAAGAAACCGGACGAAAAGAAGCCGGTCGCCGCCGCCGCAGTTACGGCAGAAGTTCCCGGCAGGAATGTTTCCAACGTTTCCGCCAAGAGCGACGCGCCGCCGCCGGTCATTATTAATGCCCAGTATATCAAGGACCTTTCGTTTGAGGCCCCTAACGCTCCTCATATTTTTACGGATATGCAAAAACAGCAGCCGGACATTTCCATCAATATCGATGTCAGGGCGCAGCCGCTTCATAACAACGCCTTTGAAGTCGTTTTGCATATCACTTCCGAATGCAAGGTCGGAGAAAAAATCGCCTTCATCCAGGAACTGGTCTATGGCGGCGTTTTCAGCCTCAATGTGCCGCCCGAACATATCCAGGCCGTTCTTCTGATCGAATGTCCGCGCCTGTTGTTCCCGTTCGCCCGCAACATCATCGCCGATTCTTCACGCGACGGCGGTTTCCCGCCGCTTATGCTGGGGCCGATCGACTTCGTTAATATGTTCAAAAACCGCCAGGAAACGCCGGCGCGTAAAGAAGGCTCACCTTCCGTAAATTAGAGCATTATCCGACCAAATTAAACCGCCTGCGCCGGAGGTATTTTTTGGCGCGGGCAGGAAAAGGGCGCGGCTCGTAGCGTACACTACGGGCAAGCCCTTTGACAAACCCACGCCGAAAAAGACCCCGGCCCTTCGGGTTACGCATTGGCGGACGCCCGCTTCGTTGCGCCGTTCGACCGATGCTTTTGCATCGCTCTTCACGGCGCGTCTTGCGGATCGCCTCGCCAATGCGCAACGCAGATGATTCAATTTGGTCGGATAGTGCTCTAACGCCGCCAAACAGGCGAATCCAGTTTTTCGAGAAAGTTCGCATGCGCCGCCTCTTCTTCGGGCGTGGGAGCATACAAACGCGGCGGACGCGGCGTCTGCCGCCCGGCAATGACTTCGGCGGTCTGTCTGATCGCCGCCAGCTCCAGGTCCGGTTGCCGTCCGCCGACAAGCTCCAGATAAACCGCCGCCAGCAACCGGGCGTCCTTGAGAGCGCCGTGCAACTCGCGGTCACTGACATCAATGGCAAAGCGGCGGCATAACGCATCCAGATTGGCCTGGGCGCCCGGAAACTTGTTGCGGGCAAGTTTCACGGTGTCAATGACCCGTTCCATCGGCAGTTCCGCCCGCCCGAGGCGTTTCAGTTCGGCGTTTATGAACCCCAGGTCAAATCCGGCATTGTGAATCACCAGCACGGAATCTCCGATAAACTCCAGAAATCCGTCGGCGACATCGGCGAAGGCCGAGTGTTTCGACAAAAATTCCCGGGACAGGCCATGCACCCTGAAGGCGCCCTCCGGCACGTCCCGTTCGGGATTCACATAACATTGAAAGGTGCGCCCGGTGGCTATGTGATTAAGCAACTCGACGCCGCCGATTTCGACGATCCGGTCATCGCCGCCGTAGTTCAATCCCGTAGTTTCCGTATCGAGAGCTATTTCACGCATTGATTTTCCCCGAAAACAACCACTTCGACCCGCGCACCCCCCGCATCATTTTGACGATCTTCTTCACCTCGCGCCAGGTGAAAGCGCGACCCGCTCCGGTGGCGATGACAAAATCGGCTTTTTGCCGTTTAACGGCATCCGGCATTTGGCGCGAGCGAAAAAACGCCAGCCGTTCGCGGGTCATGCCGGGTCTCGCCAGAACCCTCGCCTCCTGAACAAAAGACGGCGCCGACACGACGATAACCGCGTCACAGCGCGTCTGGCCGCCGGTTTCAAACAGCAACGGTATTTCAAGAACCACCAGAGGACATTTCCGCAAGGCGGCGTCGCGCAGAAACTGCCGCTCACGGCGGCGAACCACCGGATGGAGAATGTCTTCAAGCCGTTTCAACGCCGCTTCGTCCCCGATCACCCGCTCGGCCAGGGCTTGGCGGTCAATTATTCCATTTTGCGCGACGCCGGGAAAAGCCGCCTCAATCGCCGCCGCCGCCGCCCCGCCGCCGGCCTGCGCCTCGTGAACCGCTTTGTCGGCGTCGTACACCAAAACGCCCAGCCGCCGAAAAATGCCGGAAACCGCGCTCTTTCCCATGCCGATGGATCCGGTGAGGCCCAGGATAACCATTAAAGACCCTGCAATACATGGGCGCGCAGGCCGGCGGTGACTTGCGGCTCGACGCCGAACCAGGCGGCAAAGCCCGGCCGCGCCTGATGCAGCAGCATTCCAAGACCGTCAACCGCAAGATTGCCGCGCCTGTTCGCGCTTTCCAGCAAGGGCGTCGCTAAAGGGGAATAAACAATATCGTTGACGACGGCCTTGACCGGCAGCCGCGAAAGATCAAGCTCCAGCGGAGGTTTGCCGGTCATCCCCATCGTTGTCGCATTGACGAGAAGGGCGGCGCCGTCAAGAGCCGTCGCTCTTTCTTCCCATGAATAAATCCTGATCGGGCCGCCGATATGTTCAGCCGTCGTCTCCGCCCGCAAACGGGTGCGATTGATCAACCGCAGTTCGGGAACTCCGGAATCGATCAAAGCCGCGCACACCGCGCGGGCGGCGCCGCCGGCGCCGATGACGACCGCCGGTCCTTGCGCCGGCGACCACGAAGGGGCGTTTGATTTCAAGTTCTCCAGAAACCCGAAGCCATCCGTGTTGCGGCCTAAAAGACGACCGTCGGCTTGAACGATAATCGTATTAACCGCGCCTGTCCGCCGCGCCTGACCATCGATTTCATCGATATATTTCAGGGCTTCTTCTTTGTAAGGCACGGTGACATTGGCGCCGGCGAAGCCGTCATCAGACAGCATCCGCATCATTCGGGCAAAATTTTCCGGCGGCGCCGCCAGCGGCTCATACGAGCCGTTGACGCCATATTCATTCAGCCAATATCCGTGCAGGCGCGGCGAAAGAGAATGACTGACAGGCCACCCCAAGACCCCGGATCGTATGGTTTTTTCATCAACCAGTTAAATGATTCCTGTGTTGTTTATGCAACTGAATGATCATGGCGGCGACTTCCTCAATGGACCTGCGGGTAACATCGATTACCGGCCAGTTATATCTGGTGAACAATTTACGGGATTCGTTGATTTCTTTTATCACCGTATCGATATCGATATAATCCGTTGACTCATCCTGTTTGAGAAACCGTAACCGATTCCGGCGAATCTGCACGAGACGCTTGGGATCATTGACAAGTCCGATAATTATCGGCGTCGTCGCCTCGATCACTTCCGGCGGCAACAAACTGCCGGGAACAAGCGGAATGTTCGCCGCTTTGATCCCGCGATTGGCAAGATAAATGCAGGTCGGCGTTTTCGAAGTGCGCGAAACGCCGAGAATGATGACATCAGCCTGATTGATGGTCGATGTCGATTGTCCGTCGTCATGATTCAAGGCGAAGTGAACCGCTTCTATGCGGCTGAAATACTCCGCGTCCATGACATGTTGTTTTCCGGGACGGGTATGGGTTTCCGCATCAAGAAAATTTCCCAGATTGGCGATAATCGGATCAAGCAGAGAAACGCAGGGCATGTCTATTTTACGACATTCGTCTTCCAGAATTTTCCTCAATTCACTGTTAACAAAGGTAAAAATAACAAATCCCGGATTTTTATTTATGCCGTCAACAACCTTTTGCATCTGAATTTTATTGCGAACCATCGACCAGATATGTTCGACGCTGTTTACGCTTTTAAATCGCGCCAGACTGGCGCGGGTCGCAGTCAAAACCGTCTCCCCCGTTGAATCGGAAATCAAGTGAAAATGGTATTCTTTCATAATATTACTATTCTCTCATAACTTCGGGAAGAATTGTGGATAACTTTTGATTTTAAAAATTGCCTCGATTCGATCTCCATAATCTTATATTTTTTTCATTTTTTATACCGAGGCAAAAAATATAATACATAAACCTGTAATATTCTGAACATACCGGAAGCGCCGTTATTTTTTCCCCACCTTTCACATTATTATATAATATGAAACAAAGCGGGGTTTTCATGATTAAATTTGCCTGACATGACCGAAATAATCACCTTAAAAAAATTCCGGTTTTAATAATTATTTTATGTCTTGATAATCTATGGATAACTTGTAATCCCCGTTTTTTACCGCATTACAACATCTACTAATCTTTTATATATAATAAGATTCTTTTAGAAGAAGGCCTGTATAAATATGTCGCCTGTTTCCCTTTGTCGCAATGATGAAAAAACGGACAAGCTTTTTTTACGCGCTTTGAAAGGCGAGGTCCTTTCCCGTCCGCCTTTCTGGCTGATGCGTCAGGCTGGTCGTTATCTTCCTGAATATCGGGAAATAAGGAAAAATGCGAAAGATTTTCTCCATTTTTGTTATACCCCCGATCTTGCCGTTGAAGTGACTCTCCAACCGTTGCGTCGTTACCATATGGATGCGGCGATTCTTTTCAGCGATATTCTGGTAATACCCGACGCCCTGGGGCAGAAGGTGAATTTTATCGAAGGGCAAGGCCCGGCGCTTGAACCTATTCGTTCCGTCGAAGGGTTAAATAGGCTTGATATCAACCGAGTGAACGATCATTTAGCGCCGGTGTTTGAGACCGTAAACCGTCTTTCCCGTGAAATTCCGAAGGAAACGACTTTGATCGGATTTGCCGGATCGCCGTGGACGGTTGCCGTTTACATGGTGGAAGGCTGTGGCGGAACCGATTGCGGCAACGCCAAAACATGGGCCTATAAGTCACCTGATGATTTTCAAAAACTCATCGATTTACTGGTTGAGGCCACTGCCGGGTATTTAATCGAGCAAATTAAAAACGGCGCCGAAGCGATTCAATTATTTGACAGTTGGTCCGGCGTTCTCGGCGAAATCCAGTTTCATCGTTGGGTGATCAAACCGACCGCTGAAATCGTCAGGCGGATTAAATCGGTTTATCCGAAGACACCGATCATCGGCTTTCCCCGCCACGCCGGGGTTCTCTACAAAGACTTTGTTGATGAAACCGGCGTTGACGGCGTAAGCCTGGATGACACAATTCCCCTGCAATGGGCCAAGAAAGAACTGCAAAGCCGTTGCGCCGTGCAGGGTAACCTGGATAACCACCTGCTGGTCATGGGCGGCGTTGAAATGGAAACGGAAATAAAGCGGATTATTGAAACATTTTCAAAGGGACCGTTCATCTTCAACCTCGGCCATGGAATTTTACAATTCACGCCGCCGGAAAATGTGGCGCGATTGGCGGAATTGATCCATGGGTGGAAAAGCCGGTAAATGGATGACGAAACTGGCTGTCGTTCTGTTCAACATGGGCGGCCCGGATCGGCCGGAGTCCGTCAGGCCGTTTCTCTTTAATCTTTTTAACGATCCGGCGATCATCGGCGCTCCGCAGCCGATACGCCGGGTTCTGGCCGAATTTATTTCACGCAAAAGAGCGCCGACGGCGCGCCGGATCTATGAAAAGATCAACGGGCGCTCGCCGCTTCTCGAACTGACGAAGAACCAGGCCGCAGCGCTGGAGGAGCGTTTACGCTCCAAAGGCGAGGCGCGGGTGTTCATCGCCATGCGCTATTGGCATCCGTTCAGCGACGAGGCCGCCGCCGAGGTGGCGTCGTACCATCCGGATGAAATTGTCCTCTTGCCGCTCTATCCCCAATTTTCCACCGCCACTACCGGCTCATCGCTGAAGGACTGGCGCCGGGCCGCCGCCGCCGCCGGCATCGCCGCGCCGACATACGCGGTCTGCTGCTATCCGGATGATCCGGGATTTATCGAGGCGCAAAGAAAGCCGGTTCTCGCCGGGATCGAGGAAGCTTCCCGCTTCGGCGCACCGAGGGTTCTGTTTTCGGCGCACGGCCTGCCGAAAAAAGTTGTTGAACGGGGCGATCCGTACGCCCGGCAGGTGGAGCGCACCGCCGAAGCCGTGGTCAAAGCCCTGAATATTCCGGCATTGGACCGGGTGGTCTGTTACCAAAGCAAGGTGGGGCCGATGGAGTGGATCGGACCGGCGACGACAGACGAACTGAAGCGCGCCGCCGTCGAGCAAAAGCCTGTGGTCGTGGTCCCGATCGCTTTTGTTTCCGAGCATTCGGAAACCCTGGTCGAACTGGATATCGAATACCGCGAATTGGCCCTGGAATGGGGCGTCTCGGCCTATGTCAGGGTGGCGACGGTGGGGACTGCGGCGGAATTCATCGACGGCCTCGCCGGGATGGTCGAGCGGGCGGCAATGAAAAAACAAGAGTTGATTTCAGGGACCAATGGTCGTTTATGTCCGGCCGAGTGTGGGCGTTGCCCTCATGAATAATGCCGGCGGTCGTAAAAAATGACTCTGAAAAAATCCGCCCCCTTTTGAAGAGGGAATTATCGGCTTCTGTGTTTTGACACAGAGGCGCAGAGAAGATTAAGCGAAGTTTTCTTCCTGCTTTTTCTTTATTTCTCTCTATCCTCCTCTGTGTCTCTGAGCCTCTGTGGTCCATAAAACAGTATAGGCGGCAACCTCCCCTTGCCCCTCCTTGGTAAGGAGGGGAAAAGAAGCGGGCGGCCTCCTTGGCAAGGAGGGGAAAGCGCCGGGAATGATTATTCGCGTTAATCCGTGGATCAAAACCCAGTTCGAGGGTCAGGCGGAAGTAAGCGCGGCGACGGGGAGTCAATAATATTCGTGGCCTTGGCCCCCGCAGTCATTTATGAACTCGATGAGTGATTATCACGGATTAGCCGATGTTTGAATTATCCGGAACCGCCTATTTATGGATAAAGGCCCTGCATATAATCAGCGTCATCGCGTGGATGGCGGGCCTTCTCTACCTGCCGAGGCTGTTTGTTTATCATACCCAGGTTGAGCCTGATTCTCCGTCGTCGGCGCTGTTCAAGGTGATGGAGCGGCGGCTGCTGAAGGCGATAATGCACCCCGCCATGGCGTCGTCGGTTTTGTTCGGCGGCTTGTTATCGGCCGATCTCGCCGCCGCCGCCTGGGCCATGGGCTGGCTGCACGCCAAACTGCTATGCGTGGCGGGGCTGTTGGCGACACATGCGTATCTGGCCCGCTGCGTCGCCGACTTCGCCGCCGACAACAACAAATGTTCGGAAAAGTTTTATCGGTTCATCAATGAAGTTCCCACGGCATTGATGATCGGCATTGTCATCCTCGCCGTCGTAAAGCCGTAATTTACGGCTTTTTGGGAATTCTTTATTTGACTTGTGAAAAGGTTTAGTTGATCCTGCGCCCGTCGGAAATAATAATATAATCACAGCACTCCGGCTTTTCCTGTCTTGA
>Ga0156220_149_pt1 | contig 94741 bp, 87 predicted proteins | sample RifCSPlowO2_12_FD_107868 | JGI IMG/M metagenome (GOLD analysis project Ga0156220, IMG submission 107868) | Rhodospirillales bacterium RIFCSPLOWO2_12_FULL_58_28 | reverse complement strand
TGCGTTTCGATCCGGCGAGGCGATCCGCCAGGCGCGACGCGAAAAGCGATGCAAAAGCATCGGTTGAGCGGCGCAACGAAGCGGGCGCCCGCCGCATCGAAACCCGAAGGGCCGGGCGCTTTTGGGGCGTGGGTTCGTCGAAAGGCTTGCCCATAGCACCCGCTACGGGCTGCGCCCTTTTCCTGCCCACGACTCAAAATCGCTCCGGCGCAGGCGGTTCCGTTTGGTCGGATAATGCTCTAGAAATAGATTCTGCGTGATGCGCCTCTTGATCTGCGGCACATAAAGTGCACAATAAGTGCATTAATGGTTCGCGATTAAGGAGTAAAATCATGACGGCCACGATTTATGCCGTTCCTGCTTTTGGCAAGGACTTTAATGGCTTTCTGGATTTTCTGCACGACCAGGAAATCGGCGTCGCCGCGCTTTCGCCCAAGCGATTCAGCGAGGTATTCAACATGGACCTCCTGACCCTGGCCGCGCAGGCCCACGTCCACCGCAACACCATCAGTCGATCTCCCGCCTCTGAAAGCGTACAACGGTTCCTGCGTGAAGCGTTGCGCGTCATTCGGGCGGCGGCGGATTTGTCCGGCGAGGTAAACAAGGCTCTTTTTTGGTATCACAACGAACCCTTGCCGCCGTTCGGTTACAAAACGGCCGAGCAGTTAGTGAGCGATGGTCGCACCGAAGACCTGCTGCGCTACATCGAGTCGCTGGAGGCCGGGGCGGCAGGATGATTCTGACCCGGCTGGAGGAACTGACCGCCTACCGAATGTGTGTCCCCAAATGGGCCGTCGCGCCGAAGAGCGGGGCAGGCGCCGCTATGCATGGCGGACGCGCCAATCGACCGGGCGTTCCGGCGATCTATCTGGCGCTGGACACTGAGACGGCGGTCAGGGAGTACCGGCAGGCGTCTGCGTTATTGCCGCCGGGTACGCTGGTCAGCTACCAGATAACGGTAGGGGATGTCGCCGATTTTCGGAATGGTTTCGAGGCGACCGACTGGAATCCGATTTGGGATGATTTCTACTGCGATTGGCGCGAATTGTACTTCAACCAACGTATTGAACCGCCCAGTTGGGTTGCAGGCGATGAAGTCACGGCGGCGGGGGCAAAAGGCATCCTCTTCCGGTCCGGCTTGTCTGTAGGTGGAACGAATCTGGTAGTTTATCCCGGAACGTTCGGCGCTGCGGATATGCTCTCGATATTCGATCCTGATCAGTCCTTGCCGAAGAACCGGGACTCATGGCCGTAAATGCGCTGATCGCCGGCATCATCTTTGATTCCATTTGAAATGGCGAAGAACATGTTTACTGTTCCCCGAGACCGTTATTAATTAAGGAGTTCTATCTGATGATTCTGCGAATCCTCTGCGCCGTCATGGTGGTTGCCGCCGCTTTTCTGCCTTTCAGCGCAACGGCGGGAGACGGCCCGGTCGTCGCCGTCGTTAATGGCGTGGAAATCTACCGCTCGGAAATTGACGAGGCCGAAACCCGGCTGCCCGCCCGCTTCAAGGACTACCCCCCCGAAGCCGTCTACGGCTTGCTGGTGAACAGCCTTATCGACACCAATTTAATGGCGACCGAGGCGCGCAAGCAGGGGCTTCACGAGGATAAAATATACAAACAACAGGTTTCGCGGATAGAGAGACAATTACTCGAACGCATCATGCTCAAGCAGCACATCAAGACGGGGTTGACCGAAGAAGCGGTCAAGCTCCGCTACGCAAAATTTGTCGAGGAAACATCAGGCAAGGAAGAGGTGCACGCCCGTCATATCCTGGTTGACGGCGAGGACAAGGCCAAAGAGATCATCGCCAAGCTCAAGGGCGGCGGTGATTTTGCCAAACTGGCGAAAGAGCACTCCGTGGACCCGTCGGCCGGCGACGGCGGCGATCTCGGCTACTTTAACGATAAGCAGATGGTGCCGGAGTTTTCGGCGGCCGCCTTCGGGCTGGCCAAGGGAGCGTATACCGGCGCTCCGGTCAAAACCCAGTTCGGCTGGCATGTCATCAAGGCCGAGGATCGCCGCGCCGGCAAGACGCCTTCCTTTGATGAGGCCAAGGATGAGGTGAAGTCTTTATTGTCCAATGAGCTTGGCCGCGATCTGGTCACGGGGCTGCGCGGCAGCGCCAAGATTACGGTGTTCAAACCCGACGGCTCGCCCATGGATGAACAAGTGAAATCCAAATAGAAAAAGTGGACCCGTGAGCAAGATATCTCCTCTCGCCCCTGATTCATTTCCTGACATGCCGCCCCTTCGCGGAGTGATGCTGGCCGCCGGAGCGTGCGGTCTGCGCTACAAGGGGCGAAACGACGTGCTGCTGGTGAAGCTGGCTCACGGCGCTTCGGTGGCCGGCGTTTTCACCAGATCGCTCACCGCCTCCGCTCCCGTTGAATGGTGCCGCAAAGCCCTGCATTCGGGGACGGCAAGCGCCCTGCTGGTCAATTCGGGCAACGCCAACGCCTTTACCGGCGCCGCCGGCGACAGGGCGCTGGAAGATACCGTCAAGGCCGTCGCCGACCTGTTCCCATGCCGTCCGTCAACGGTGTTCGCCGCCTCTACCGGCGTCATCGGCGAGCCGCTGGACGGCGGCAAGATCATCGCCGTTCTGCCGGACCTGGAGAATAATTTGAAGGCGGATTCCTGGAAGGCGGCGGCCGAGGCGATCATGACTACCGACACCTTTGCCAAAGGCGCCGTCCGCGTCGCCGCTATCGGCGACGTAAAGGTGACGATCAACGGCATCGCCAAGGGTTCAGGCATGATCGCTCCCGACATGGCGACCATGCTGGCCTTCGTCTTCACCGATGCTGCCATTCCCTCGGACGTGCTTCAGAAATTGCTGGGCGAAGCCGTCAACCGCTCGTTTAACTGCACCACCGTTGACGGCGACACCTCGACCAGCGACACGTTGCTGCTGTTCGCCACCGGCGAGGGCGACAAGCATCTGCCGGTAACCGACGCCGACGACCGCCATCTTGCGGATTTCCGTCGGGCGCTGAACGAGGTTATGCTTGACCTCGCCTTGCAGGTGGTGCGCGACGGCGAGGGCGCCTCCAAGCTTATTTCCATTACCGTCAACGGCGCCGAAAACGAAAAGGCGGCGCGTGCTATCGGGCTGTCTATCGCCAACTCGCCGCTGGTCAAAACGGCGGTGGCCGCCGAGGACGCCAACTGGGGACGCATAGTCATGGCCGTCGGCAAGGCCGGCGAAAGGGCAGACAGGGACAAGCTGTCGATCATAATAGGCGGCCATCCGGTGGCCGAGAACGGCGCCGCCGTGGCCGGTTACGACGAGACGCCGGTAGCCGGGCATATGAAAGGCGCCGAGATCGATATTGCCGTCGATGTCGGCATCGGCAAAGGCTCTGCCACCGTATGGACCTGCGACCTCACCCACGGCTACATCGATATCAATGCCAAATACAGGTCCTGATTCGGGCTGCATGCAGGCGATTCCCCGTCGGCGTGACGGGAATCTTCCCACCGTGCTGGCGGCGGCGGCGGCGATCATTGACACCGACGGCAGGGTGCTGCTGGCCGAGCGCCCCGCCGGCAAGTCCATGGCCGGCTTTTGGGAGTTTCCCGGCGGCAAGGTTCATCAGGGCGAGACTCCCGAAGCGGCGCTGGTGCGCGAATTAAAGGAAGAACTGGCTATCGACATCAGCGAAAGCTGCCTTGCACCTTTTACCTTCGCTTCGCACATTTACGACGATTTTCATTTGTTGATGCCGTTGTATGTCTGCCGGGTATGGAGGGGAGCCGTCACCCCGCTGGAAGGCCAACAACTGAAGTGGCTGAAGCCTGTCCGCATGATGGACCTTAAAATGCTCCCGGCGGACAAGCCTCTGGTAGCCATGCTCAGGGATTTTCTGTAGGGTTTTCCGACAACGGCGCGGACGTGGTGGAATTGGTATACACGACAGACTTAAAATTTGTTGGGCGCAAGCCCATGCGGGTTCAACTCCCGCCGTCCGCACCAATGATTCCTATTTCTTATTATTGAGTTTGCGCCGCCGTCGGATTATCGTCTTTTTTTCACTGGAGGGCCTTTGCCATGAACTACGCCGACGCCCGCATGAGAATGGTGAAAAACCAGATTCGCGCCAACAAGGTGACTGACCTGCCGGTGCTGTCGGCCATGGCGGAAATCCCGCGTGAGGCCTTCGTGCCTGCGGCAATGAAGGGCGTTGCCTATGTTGACGAAGCCGTTCCTCTCGGCGGCGGACGTTACCTTATGGAGCCGATGGTGTCGGCGCGTTTGCTTGAGGCGCTTAAGGTGCAACCCGATGACGTGGTTCTGGAAATCGGCTGCGGCGCCGGGTATGTGACCGCCCTGCTGGCCCGCATGGCGTCCACGGTCGTGGCGCTGGAAAGCGACAAAGCGCTGGCGGCGGAAGCCGTCGCCACGCTCGGCGGGCTGGAAATCAACAATGTCGCCGTTGTCAGCGGCAAACTGGAAAAAGGCTATCCCAAACAAGCCCCTTACGACATTATTTTTATCAACGGCGCCGTCGGTAGCATCCCCGCCGGCATCATAAAGCAGCTTGCCGAGGGAGGGCGGTTGGCGACGATGATTTCCGGCGCCGCCCTGGGTAAAGGCGTTCTTGTCACCCGCCACGCGACGGGGGTGTCGCGCCGCGATCTTTTCGACGCCGGAACGCCGATTCTTTCCGGTTTTGCCGATAAACCCGCTTTCGCGCTATAAATTCCATATGAAGAAGCTTTCGCCCGTTGTCTTGTGTTTACTGATGGGATCGACGGGGTTAGCCCACGGCCAGACTCTGGATGAGGCCCTGGCCGCCGCCTATCGCAACAATCCCACCTTGATGAGCGGGCGCGCCAAATTGCGCGCCGTTGACGAGCAGGTGCCCCAGGCGCTTGCCGACTGGCGCCCTACGGTGGATGTGGTGGGCGATGTCGGAACCTCGGCCAACATGAGCAACGGCTCGACGGGAGTCGACCGTAATCAGCACCGCGACCCGCGTTCTCTCGGCCTTAATCTTTCCCAGTCCATCTACAAGGGCGGACAGACCCAGGCGGCGATCAGCGGCGCCGAAAATACGGTGAGCGCCGAACGACATCATCTTGACGTGGTCGAGCAGACCGTGTTGCTGAATGCGGTAAAAGCCTACATGGATGTTTTCCGCGATCAGGCGGTGCTGGAGCTTAATATCAATAACGAACAGGTTCTCAGGCGCCAGCTTGAGGCTACCGAAGACCGTTTCCAGGTCGGCGAGATCACCCGCACCGACGTTTCCCAGGCGCAATCGCGGCTGGCCCGCGCCACCGCCGACCGCATCGATACCGAGGGGCTTCTTGAAATTACCCGCGCCACCTACCTTAACGTAGTCGGCGAATCGCCGGGAAAGCTGGTGCGTCCGCCGGCGCCGGAGGACATCGTCGCCGGCAAGGATGATGCGATAAAGGCGGCGGCGGTTTCCAATCCCAATGTCATCGAAGCCGAATACCTTGAAAAGGCGCAGTCCGACAATGTCAAGAAGACGCAGGGGGAACTGCTGCCCTCGCTGGACCTTTCAAGCAGCGCCAAACGCTCCTTTGATTCGTCAGGCGAACACAGCAGAGTCGACGCCTACGAGGCCAAGCTGACCTTGACCATGCCCATCTACCAGAAAGGCGCCGTTTATTCCCGGCTGCGCGAAGCCAAGCAACTGGTCGGCGAACAGCGTCGTAAAACCGATCAGGCGCGTCGCAACGCCATCGAGACGGCGACCCAGGCCTGGGAGGCGCTGCAAACGGCGCGAGCGCGAATCGATTCGTTCAAAACGCAGATAAACGCCTCTGAAATCGCCCTTGAAGGGGTCGAGCGTGAGGCCGCCGTCGGTTCGCGCACCGTGCTTGACATCCTGGACGCCGAACAGGAGTTATTGAACGCAAAGGTAAGCATGGTGCGGTCTCAGCGCGATGAAACGGTGGCAATCTTCCAACTTAAAGAGGCCATGGGAAAATTAACTGCGCGACAAATGAACCTTCCTGTGGATTTATACGATCCCGCCGGTCATTATCTTGAAGTTCGAGACAAGTGGTTCGGCGGAAGCAGCACGGGCGGCGCCGAAGATTTTGACGGGGGGGAATCCAAGGCTGGTGAGTAACCATTTGGTAACCTATTGCTTGGTAAGGTTTCCGTCTATGGACGCGGTTTACGTCTAACTAAATGGACCTTCCATGAGCAAAGAAGCAGGCCAGACAGAAGGTGACGCCGGCCAAGAGCCGTCGATGGAGGATATTCTTGCCTCCATCCGTCGTATTCTGTCCGAGGAAGAAAGCGAGGCAAAAGCCGCGCCGCCGGAGCCTGAGCCGGAACCTGAACCCGAGCCGGAGCCTGAACCCGAGCCGGAGCCGGAGCCTGAACCCGAGCCGGAACCTGAACCCGAGCCCGAGCCGGAACCGGAACCGGAACCTGAACCTGAACCCGAGCCGGAGCCTGTGCAGGTAATCGAATTTTCCGAGCCGGAACCGGAACCCGAGCCGGAGCCGACGCCCAAACCCATACCCAAGCTGATTCCCAAGCCGATACCCAAGCCGACGCCCAAGCCCATCTTCAAGCCGGCGCCCCCGCCGAGGCCGATACCGGCGGCAATGCCGGAGCCTGAGGATGTCTTTGATCTGACGCCGGCCATGATTGCGCCTTACGAGCCGATGGTTTCGGCGGCCGCCTCCCGGATGTCCGCCGATGTGCTTTCCGAGTTGGCGCGCGCCATCCTGGACCGAAGGGATGTATTGGTCGGCGCCAGGGACGTAACCCTTGAGGGAATGGTCAGGGAAATGCTGAAGCCGGTTCTCAAGGAATGGCTGGACCGCAACCTGCCTTACCTGATCGAGCGTCTGGTGAAGAAAGAAATCGACACCATCGTCAACCGCGCCGAGGGGCTGGAAAGCTGATTCTTCCCGCTTTCGCCGTTTTTCATTGATCCCCACGCTTCATCTGTTTTATACCATCGACCTTAATCATTGACTCATGACAGCCCCCGCGCTTTCCCCTCCTTACCAAGGAGGGGGCAGGGGAGGTTGCTGCCGATACCACCTCTAACTCCCCCTTTTAAAGGGGGAGGATTTTTCTGAGTCATTTTTTTGCGGCCACTGGCGTGAGAGACCGGGCATGACAATGCTGGACAAGACCTATCGGCCTGATGAGGTCGAGAAAAAGATTTACGCCATGTGGGAAGAAGCGGGAGCTTTTTGCGCCGATCCTTCGTCGCCGGCAAAACCATATGCCATCATGATTCCCCCCCCCAATGTGACGGGAAGCCTGCACATGGGGCACGCTCTCAACAACACCCTCCAGGATATCCTGGTCCGCTATAAACGGATGCTGGGCTTTGACGTGCTGTGGCAGCCGGGAACGGACCATGCCGGCATCGCCACCCAGATGGTCGTCGAGCGTCGGCTGGAGGCCGAAGGCAAGACCCGACATGATCTGGGGCGCGACAGGTTTATCGAAAAGATTTGGGAATGGAAGAAACAGTCGGGCGGCGCCATCACCGGCCAACTGCGCCGCCTGGGAGCCTCGTGCGACTGGTCCCGCGAGCGCTTCACCATGGACGAGGGGCTGTCGGCGGCGGTCAGCAAGGTTTTTGTCGATCTTCACAGGAAGGGCCTGATTTATCGCGCCAAGCGTCTGGTCAACTGGGACCCGCTGCTGCACACGGCGATTTCCGATCTGGAAGTAGAGCAGCGCGAAACGCATGGTCATATGTGGTATTTCAAGTACCCGGTCGAGGGAGAACGAGGAACCTTCATCACCATCGGCACCACCCGGCCCGAGACCATGCTCGGCGATACGGCGGTGGCCGTGCATCCCGACGATGAGCGTTATTCAAAGCTGGTGGGCAAGAATTGCGTCCTGCCCATTACCGGTCGCCTTATTCCTGTCGTCGCCGATGAATACGCCGACCCGGAAAAGGGTACGGGCGCGGTGAAGATCACCCCGGCTCATGACTTTAACGACTTCGATGTCGGCATTCGTCACGGCCTGGAAATGATCAATGTTCTCGACCTCAACGCCCGCATGAACGAAAACGCGCCCGAGCGCTACCACGGCGTTGATCGCTACGAAGCGCGGGACGCCATCGTCAAGGAAATGGAAGGGCTTGGGCTTCTCGACAGGATCGAGGACAACCTGATGGTGACCCCCTACGGTGATCGCTCCGGCGTCGTTATCGAGCCGTGGCTTACCGACCAGTGGTTCGTTGACGCCAAGACTCTGGCCGAACCGGCCATCGAGGCGGTAAAGACGGGCCGCATCAGGTTTGTTCCCGGCAACTGGGACAAGACCTACTTCGAGTGGATGAACAACATCCAGCCGTGGTGCATTTCGCGCCAGATATGGTGGGGACACCGCATTCCCGCCTGGTACGGCCCCGACGGCAAGGTCTTTGTTGAACCGGACGAAAAGCAGGCCCTCGCCGCCGCCGAGAAGCACTACGGCGAAAAAACCGCGCTGAAGCGCGACGGGGACGTGCTCGACACCTGGTTTTCTTCGGCGCTGTGGCCGTTCTCGACGCTGGGCTGGCCGAACGAGGCGGAAGAGAAGGTAGTGAGACGCTATTACCCGACGGACGTGCTGGTCACCGGCTTTGATATTATCTTCTTCTGGGTGGCCAGGATGATCATGAGCGGCCTTCACTTTATGAATGAGGTTCCGTTTCATACCGTCTATATCCACGCCCTGGTGCGCGACGAGCAGGGACAGAAGATGTCCAAGTCCAAGGGCAACATCATCGACCCGCTGGACCTGATCGAGAAATTCGGCGCCGATTCCCTGCGCTTTACGCTGGCCGCCATGGCCGCCCAGGGCCGCGACATCAAACTCGCCGAGAGCCGCGTCGAGGGCTATCGCAATTTCGTCACCAAACTGTGGAACGCCTCGCGTTTCTGCCAAATGAACGAATGCCGCCCGCTTTCCGGTTTCGACCCGGCCTCGTGCCGGCTGACGGTCAACCGCTGGATCGTCTCCAAGGTCTCACAAACCGCCGCCGGGACGGCGGAAGCCATTGACGCCTACCGCTTTAACGAGGCCGCCGCCGTTCTCTACCAATTCACCTGGGGAACCTTTTGCGACTGGTATCTGGAACTGTCCAAGCCCATCCTTTTCGGCGATGACCAAACGGCAATCGCCGAGACCAGGGCGACCGCCGCCTGGGCGCTGGACCGCATCCTTGTGCTGTTGCATCCTTTCATGCCCTTCGTCACCGAAGAGTTATGGGGGGCGACAGGGACGCGCCAAGGGTTGTTGATCAAGGAGAAGTGGCTCGCCGCCGATGCGGCCTTGTATGCCGCCGACGCCGAAGCCGAGATGGACTGGGTGGTGAAATTGATCTCGGAAATCCGCAGGGTGCGCTCCGAGATGAACGTCCCCCCCGGCGCCAAACTCCCCGCCTTCCACAAGGATGCCGGCGAAACAACCAAGGCCCGCCTGAAAACCCATATGGGACTCATTACCCAGTTGGCGAGAGTAACGGAATTTACTCCGACCGATGAAATCCGGCCGGGCGCGGCGCATGTGGTGATTGACGAGGCAACCATTGCCTTGCCCTTGGCCGATGTTATCGACATCGGCGCCGAAAAGTCCCGTCTGGAAAAAGAAATCGCCAAACTTGACGTGGAAATAACCAAGTCGGAAAAGAAGCTGGCCAACCACGGCTTTACCGACAAGGCCCCGCCCGAGGTGATCGAGACTGAACGCCAACGCCTCGAAGAAGCCGTCCAGGCCCGCGCCAAACGCCGGGAAGCCGCCAAGATACTGGCGGAGATATAGCGAGAAAAGATTCATCCCCTTACAAAGGCTATTGTATTCACACATCTCAGTTTAAGCCAATTTTCGATTCCGATTCTTGCGCCGCTCATGCGCTACACATTCCAAAAAGAATCGAAAAAGGCCATCAGGGGTTCCATTTCGAATCAAAATCGAAGATGTGTGAATACGATAGCCTTACAAAGGGGAGGTCAGGAGGGGCTTCGACCGGACAGGCTGTCAATCCGTTTATTCATCCAGAACCTTCCCCAAAAACTTAAGCCCAAAACATTCAAGTCATTGAAGTGATTCTGGAATCTGCCTTTTTGAAGTGAAACGACGATTTTTCGGGGAGACTCTTCCAGCCGCCCGTCATTGCGAGGAGGCGAAGCCGACGAAGCAATCCATGGAGCGTTAGTTGTCATCTGGATTGCTTCCCGCGTCGCTGACGCTCGCGGTCGCAATGACGGAAGCGCATCTTCGGCATCCCTGACTTTCAGTCCGGGGGTCGTCCCAACGCCCCGCCTCAGCTTGCCTTCGGCTTTTGCTGAAATTTTTGGGGAATGTCACGGTTTATTCATCGGCGTCAAATGCTGTTCACCACCATGACGGAAACATCCTCCAGAAGAATGCTGCTTGCCCGCCTGAGTTTATTGCCGGCGCCGGGGCTGATTCCGGCGCTGAGCGCCTTGTCGCTTATCGCCGCCCTTTCCTGTGAAACGACATTCACCTGAACGGCGGACTTACTGCTGTATATCAGGTGAGCCGCGATTCCCACGGTAATCGCCATGGCCAAAACAGTGGTTACCAAGAAATCATTGCGGACCATTGTGCGCTCCACTTAGTTAGATATTCCAGATCAACATGGGAATTGTATAATTAATAATCGTTTTTGTCAACAATTTTATTTATTATTATTTTATCTATACTTCAATTTAAATTTAATTACTTATTTACATAAAATTTTATTAAACATCGCAATTCGTCAAACTGCTTTGTTATAATCACAGGATGGCAAAGGACGAATTTGACCTTCTTCAGGACGACCCCAAGAACCTTCCCGGCAAGGGCGGACATCCGACACCCGAGCAGAGGGCTGAATTCGTGCTTAAACGGTTAGAGCAATTCATCCGCGACGGACGCACCATTTCCGAGGGGATGAACTTCAAGCAATGGCAGGATATGGCGCGCAGCGAGATCGCCGGCGCCATTGTCGAGGCCGAACAAACTTATCAGGATGACTACATCGTCACCCGTCGTCTGTTGTTTACCATCGCCTCGGCCACCGTCACCATCGGCTTTTGGGGAACCGTCATGGCTTTCCAGAAGGCAAGCTTTCTGGTGGTCGCCATTATCTTCGGGATCACCGGCGTCTGGCTGTTCGCCGTCATCGGCGAGTGGCCGTTACGCAAATACTTCCGCCGCCGCGCCGCCGGAAATCGGGCGCGAACGCTCCACCGGGTAGAGGGTCTGAACAAACGCATCCGCAAGATGGAAATCGAACTCAAGGGCGAAGAAAAACGCCTCAAGAAACTTCTCAAGGCCAAAGCCCTGCTGGAGGCCGGCAAAGACCCCTCTTTGCAAGCCCGCGAGGAAGCCATCGCCGATGCCGCCGCCCTCGCCGACGCGGTAAGAAACAAGTTCGGGCTGTAAGGTGGAGCGCCGAAAGAAAAAACCCCGCCTTGGGGAGGCGGGGTTTTAGCTGCCATCGGGTTGGGGGGGGGGAGGAGGATGGCAGCGATAATCGGCGGATAATAACAAGCCGCCATGAACCGGCCCTGAGCGCTCCGTTCATCCGGCGTTCATAAACGCCGAAAGAAAACTCCCCGGAACCTTTCGGGCGCCGGGGAGAGAGGGGGGAACGTCTCGGGAGGGGAAATCCTAAGACTGACCGTATGATCCCATATCAAAGAAGCTTTGTATGTGACGGACATCACAGTCGGATAAATAGATTTGTAGGAATTACGGGGAGGTTGGAATTACGGGGAGGTTGATAATGCGCCATGCCGGCAGATTGATGATGATGGTGGTGCCGATCCCGACAGCGCTTTCAATTTTTAGCGCGCCGCCGTGCATCTCGATCAATTCCTTGACCAAGGGTATGCCGAGGCCGGATCCCTTGTGCCTGCGGGTGTACTCGTTGTCCACCTGACCGAAGGGCGACAGAATCACCGCCAGGTCTTCCTCGGCGATGCCGATGCCGGAATCGGTCACCCTCAGCGAGAAGCTGCCGTCTCCGCCGATATCCCCGCTGATCGTCACCTTGCCCCCCTCCGGGGTGAACTTTATGGCGTTGGTCAATAAATTTAGCATGATCTGTTTGAACATGCGGCCGTCGGCAAGCAGCCTCGGCGTATCCGCCGGCAATTCCGCCGTCATTTCCACCTTGGCGTCTTTGGCGCGTTCCCTGACCATTTCCAAAGACGAGGAAACGATGCTCGATACATTCAATTCCTCCTCCAGCAGCGCCTGCTTGCCGGCTTCCACCTTGGACAGGTCGAGGATGTCGTTGATCATGTCCAGCAGATACAGGCCGCTTGCCCTGATGTCATTGGCGTAGTCAGCGTAACGGGAATCGCCGAGGGGGCCGAAGGTCTTTCGGCTCATCATTTCGGAAAAGCCGATGATGGCGTTGAGCGGCGTGCGCAACTCATGGCTCATCGCGGCGAGGAAGGACGACTTGGCGCGGCTCGCCATCTCGGCTCCGTCACGCGCCACCGCCAATTCAAAGGTTCGCTCCTCGACCCGCGCCTCCAGCTTGTCATGGGCCTTCTGTATATCGTTGATTGCCTGGTTGCGGGCTTCGATAAAGGGCTTGATGACCCAAAAATATATAAAAGGCGTGGAAAGCACGGTCAAGACGACGGCATCGACCAGGGCCTCGACATTTTGCGAGAAAATCGACCCGGTCACCGAAAGGCCGAACATGACCATGCCTTCCGCAAGGAAGATTATGATCGCTATTCGTAAAATCACTGTTGCCGGGGTCATTGCTTGGCGCCGAAAAATTTATTGGAATCGTTTAACACTAAATTAGCGGACTATGGAAAATAACGTATTATCATTATCATAGCGAAGGAATCCGCTCGGATAGCACAAGTAGGCTCTAAATGGAACTTCAGGAAAATTCAAGCGAGCTTTATCAGGCTCAAATTGAAAACCGCCATCACGTCGATACCATCCGCGCCCTGCGCCATGAACTGGAAGCCGCGCAGGTCAACAAGCAGGAAAGCGTCCAGAAGGCGATCGCCGAGCACAGCTCGGAAATAATTCAGCTCAAGGCCACGGCGCAGGCATTACGCGGCGAGCTGGAAAAGATGCAGATCGACAAGCAGGAAAGCGTTCAGAAGACGATTGCCGAGTACAGCTCGGAAATAATTCAGCTCAAAGCTACGGTTCAGGCCTTGCGCGACGAGATGGAGAAGATGAAAATCGACAAGCAGGAAAGCGTTCAGAAGGTCATCGCCGAAACCGGCGCCGAAATTATTCAACTCAAGGAAACGGCTCGTGAACTGCGCACTCAACTGGAACGAGTCGATTCAAGCCACCAGCAGCGGATGTCCGACATGAGTCGTGATTTTCGCAGTGAAACGAAGCACTTGCAGGAGACGGTCTCGGCTCTTCGAGGCCAACTGGAGAAACCGGATGGCCGATAATACAAAGGGCGCGCAATCCGCCCCTGTCCCTCATGCGGATGATTCCGGCAGGAAAAGGCTGAAAAAGATGATCGGCGCCCTCAAGAAAGAGGTCGAGGTCAAAGATCACGGCAAGGCTCTCAAGAAAAAGAGCGCGGTCGATATCCACGGCCATGAACTGCGCCGGGCCAGAATGCTGCTGGATGTTTCCAGGCAGGTGGCGGGCATCGAGACGGTGGACGAGGTGCTGGCGACGCTGGTTGACATCACCACCAAGGAGACAAACTCCGAACGCGGCACCATCTTCCTTAACAACGAGCAGTCAGGAGAGCTTTACTCGCGCTTCGCCCAGGGAGAAATCCGTCGTGAAATCAGGATAATGAACACCAGCGGCATCGCCGGCCATGTGTTCACCACCGGCTTGGGGCTGATCGTTAATGACGCCTATTCCGACGAGCGTTTCAACCGTTCCGTCGATCAGCAGACCGGGTTTGAAACAAGGCAGGTTCTTTGCGCCCCCATCCGCACGGCCAAGGGCGATATTATCGGCGTCGCCCAGGCCCTCAACAAAAAGGAAGGCAAATACACCGAGGACGATCTGGCTTTGCTGGAAGCGATGACCACCCAGGCCGCCGTCGCCCTGCAAAGCACCCAGTATGTGGAGAAGATGAGGAAATCCCGCGAGACCGAGCTGGAATTCCTCGACATCGTTTCCGACGTCACTTCCGAGATCGACCTCAGCGCCCTGCTGCAAAGGGTGATGGGCGAGGCGACGCGGATGTTGAAGGCCGACCGCTCGACACTGTTCCTCAACGACAACAAGACCGGCGAATTATGGTCACAGGTGGGCGACGGCCTGACCGCCATCCAGATCAGGCTTCCCAACACCGCCGGCATCGCCGGCGCCGTTTACACTTCGGGCAAGTCGGTCAATATTCCCTACGCCTATGCCGACCTTCGCTTCAATCCCGCCTTCGACAAGAAAACCGGCTATTTCACCCGCTCGATCCTGTGCGTGCCCGTGGTCAACAAGAAAGGCCAGACCATCGGCGTCACCCAGGTGCTGAACAAGCGCGGCGGCCCCTTTACCGATGAAGACGAATCGCGCCTCAAGGCCTTCACCAGCCAGGTTTCCATCGCTCTTGAGAACGCCAAGCTGTTTGACGATGTTCAAAATATGAAAAAATACGCCGAAAGCATGCTGGAAAGCATGTCCAACGGCGTCGTCACCCTGGACGACGAGGGCAAGATCGCCACCTGCAACGCCGCCGGCCAACGCATCCTGAAGGTCAAGGACGCCGAAATTATCGGAGTTCAGGCCGAGGCTTTTTTTGCCGGACCTAACGAATGGGTGATGGAAAAGATCAAACAGGTGAACGTCAGCCACGAGGCAAGCATCTGGATGGACGCCACGCTGATGGTCGGCATGGACGATGAGGAAACGGGCGAGGAAAAAGAGAAAATCTCGGTCAACCTCACCATCCTGCCCCTGGTCAACGCCGAAAAAAAGATGCTGGGCGCCCTGTTGATGATCGAGGACATCAGCACCGAGAAACGCATGAAATCAACCATGTCGCGTTACATGGACCCGGCGATTGCCGAACAGTTGCTGGGCAAGGGCAAGGGCGAGGACGTGCTGGGCGGCGCCGTCAGCGAGGTATCCGTGTTGTTCTCCGACGTGCGCAGTTTCACCACCCTGACCGAGCAACTGGGCGCCCAGGGCACGGTCGCCCTGCTCAATGAGTATTTCACCATCATGGTCGATTGCATCACCAACGAGGGCGGCATGCTGGACAAGTTTATCGGCGACGCCATCATGTGCGCCTTCGGCCTGCCCATCCCCCACGCCGATGACGAGGATCGCAGCGTGCGCGCCGGCATCAGCATGTTGACCAGCCTGGATGAATGGAATGCGACGCGCCAGGCCAAAGGCCTGCCGCCGGTGCTGATGGGGCTGGGCATCAACACCGACAAGGTGGTGTCGGGCAATATCGGCTCGCCCAAACGCATGGACTATACGTTGATCGGCGACGGGGTGAACCTCGCGGCGCGTCTGGAAAGCGCCTGCAAGCAGTACTCGGCGAAAATGCTGATCAGTGAGCATACCTTCAGAAAACTGAAGGGAACTTACCGCATCCGCTACATCGACGACGTGGTGGTCAAGGGCAAGACCGAGCCGGTGGGGGTGCACGAGGTGCTGGACTACCACACCGACAAAACCTTCCCCAACCTGATGGACGTGGTTAATTATTTTAACGAAGGCCGCAAACAATACCGCGCCGGCAACTGGCAAAAAGCCGTCCATTGCTTCAAAGAATGCCTTAAAGGAAACCCCGAGGACGCCTTGTCGGAAACCTATATAGAACGGTGCGAACACCTTGAGGCCAACCCGCCCGAAGACTGGAAGGGCGTATGGGTGATGACCGGCAAATAGGCGGTTACTTCGCGCAGGACCAAACTTATAAAATCGGACATATTCATGCATATCCGTGAAAACAACGTTATGACAACCGACCCGAACATCAAGGTCCGCTATTCTCCTCTGGCCCAGCAGTTTGCCGATCCCGAAGAGATCATAGATCGCATCCGCGAACTGGTGCGCAGCGGCGACTTCACCCTGGGCAAGCCGGTGGACGAGTTCGAGAGATCATTCGAGAAACTGCTCGGCGTCAAACATGCCGTCGGCGTCGGCACCGGCACCGATTCCCTGAAGCTGCCCCTGAAGGCGCTGGACATCGGCCATGGCGACGAAGTGATCACCTGCGCCCACACCTTCATCGCCACCGTCGGCGCCATCCACGAGACCGGCGCCCGCCCCGTATTCATTGACTGCGACGACACCTTCTGCATGGACCTGGGCTATCTGGAAGAGGCGATCACGCCGAAAACCAGGGCGATCATGCCTGTGCACATGACCGGCTACATGGTCAACATGCCCCGGCTGATGGAGATCGCCGATCGTCACGGGTTGCCGGTGATCGAAGACGCCTGCCAATCCATGCTCGGAGAGTATAACGGCAAGAGGGCCGGAACGTGGGGAGTAGCCGGCGGCATTTCCATGCACCCCTTGAAACTGATCAACGTATGGGGCGACGCCGGCATATCCGTCACCAACGACGATGAGATGAACCGCAAGCTCCGTCTGCTGCGCAATCACGGCCTCAAGTCCCGCGATGAAATCGAGATCATGGGCTGCAACACCCGGCTGGATTCCCTGCAAGCCATAGTCGGTTCGTGGATGCTGGCCAGGGCCGAGGATATCGTTGCCCGACGCATTGAACGCGCCCGCTACTACGACGCGGGACTGGCGGCAATACCGCAAATCCGCATTCCGGCCAGACAGCCCGAAGTTCGCAACATTTTTCTGCTTTATATCGTCTTCGCCGAAGATCGGGACCGCCTGCTGAAATTCTGCCTGGGAAAGGGAATCGAGGCCAAGGTCCATTACCCGATCCCCCTCTATCAACAGGAAGGTCTGCGTCAATTCGGCTACAAGTCGGGCGACTTCCCGGTGACCGACAGGCATGCCCGCGAAATGATCACTTTCCCGGTCGATCAACACCTCGGCAAAGAGCAACAGGATTATGTGATAAAGACCGTCGGCGAATTCTATCAGGGGAAATGAGATGAAAGAACCGAAGCAGATTTCATACGTCGCCATCGCCGAACAGTTCGCCGACGAACGCGACGATATCATGCCGATCATCGAAAGCGTTCTCGCCGGCGGCAACTATGTTGGCGGCCCGGCCATCGACCGCCTGGAAGAAGAGGTCGCCCGCTTCGTCGGCGTCAAGCACTGCGTCGCCCTCAATTCCGGAACCGACGCCCTGATGCTGGGCATGAAATGCCTCGGCATCGGTCCCGGCGACGAGGTGATCACCCCGCCCAACTCATTCATCGCTTCCACCGCCGCTATCGCCAACCTCGGCGCCGTGCCGGTGTTCGTCGACGCAGGCCCCGACCAGAACATTGACGTCTCCCTTATCGAGGCCGCGATCACGCCGAAAACCAGGGCGATCATGCCGGTACACCTGACGGGAAGAGTTTGCGACATGGACCCCGTTCTCGCCCTGGCCGACAAGCACGGACTGACGGTGATCGAGGACGCGGCCCAGGCCATGGGCGCCGCGTACAAGGGGCGCAGGGCCGGGTCGATCGGCAATGTCGGCTGCTTTTCGGCGCACCCGTTAAAGATATTCAATTCTTGCGGCGACGGCGGCTTGGCCACTACCAACGATGATAAAATTGCCGAGCGCATCCGCCATCTGCGCAACCACGGACTGATCGACCGCGATACGGTGGTGGAGTTCGGCTACGTTTCGCGAATGGATGTCCTCCAGGCGGAGATTCTGCGCTATCGCCTGCCGCGCCTTGGTCGCACAATCGCCATACGCAAGCGCAACGCCGCCGTCTATCGGGAACTGCTTGATCCGAATTACGCTTTTATCCCGCCCGCCAAGGACTACGAAGACAACACCTTCACCATGTTCGTCGCCCAGTTTGACCGGCGCGATGAACTTCAGAGCTACCTGAAGGACAACGGAGTCGCCACCGGCGTTCACTATCCGACGCCCATTCACCTGCAACCGGCGGCCCGTCGGTACGGCGGCAAGCCGGGCGACTTCCCGGTAATCGAACGCCAGTCCAAGCGCATCCTGTCTTTGCCCCACCACCAATTCCTGACCGAAGATCAAATCCGCCATATAAGCGGACTGGTGAATGCTTTTTTCAGGGATTATGCCGGTGGCCTTAATTATTGACCCGTGGCAACCCCGGCGCTTTCCCCTCCTTACCAAGGAGGGGCCAGGGGAGGTTGCTGCCGATGCCCCTAACGCCCGGCGCGTTGACTGGAATAAGCACTGTTTTATGAACTACAGAGGCTCAGAGACACAGAGGAGGTATAGAGAAAAAAGAAAAAGCAGAGAAAAATATTCTCTGCGCCTCTGTGCCTCTGTGGTCAAAACACACAGGCCGATAATTCCCTCTTCGATTGCTGCAACGACCCCCTCTAACTCCCCCTTAAACAAGGGGGAGAATTTTTCAGATTATCATTCATAGATCAATAATTAACGTGTCGATGGCGTTAAATGAAACCGATTAACCGGATTCTGATAACCACCCCGAACACCGGCTGGTTCGGCAAGCGCCGCTGGATCGCGCCGCCGCTGACGCTGGGACTCCTGGCGGCGATTGTTCCCGATCACTACGAAACAAGCGTTCTTGATCCCAACAGGAACGACCTGGGGTTTGACGAGACGGTTTCCCTGATCGCCGCCTCGGATTCGCAAGTGGTGGCGATTACCTGTCTGTCTCTGGAGTACGCCCCCAGCCTTCACAAGCTCGCCGCCGCCGTCAGGAAAGCCGCGCCGCAGGCCGTCATTGTCGTCGGCGGCGTCTACGCCACTACCTCGCCCGATCTGGCGATGCGCGACGGGATCGTGGATTTCGCCGTTCTCGGAGAAGGCGAGCGCCGCTTTCCCCGCCTGTTGAAAATGCTGGACGGCGGAGAAGACGACATCTCCGCCTTCGACGGCCTCGCCTATCGCAAGAACGGCGAAATCATCGCCAACCCCATAGTTACTTTCATCAAAGACCTGGACGAAGTCCCTTTCCCCGATTACGCCAAGGTCGGATTTGTCGACTATTTCTCCACCAACAACCAGTACGCCGTCGTCGCCAACGCCCGTTATCAACCCTACGCTTTCATGATGACCAGTCGCGGCTGCCCCTATAAGTGCATCTACTGCTCCACCCACGCCATCGACGGCAGGAAGGTGCGTTGGCGTTCGGCCAAGAGCGTGCTGGCCGAGATTGATCGGCTGGTTGGAGAGTTCGGGGTTAAAGAAATAAATTTCCTTGACGACAATCTGGTCCTCAACAGGCCTCGTTTTATAAATATCCTGAACGGCCTCATCGAACGCGATTACGATCTGCATTGGAAATCGCTGAACCTCGCCACCTTCCTGCTCGATGATGAACTCCTGGAGTTGATGAAAGAAAGCAAATGCTATCAGCTTATCCTGGCTATCGAATCAGGCAGCCAGCGCGTCCTTGACGAGGTTCTCAAGAAACCGCTCAAAATCGACAAGGCGCCCGCCGTTGTCGCCAAAGCCAGAGAGCTGGGATTCGAGACGGCGGCCGACTTCATCATCGGCAGTCCCGGCGAAACATGGGACGAAATCCGCGAGACCTTCCGCTTCGCCGAAGAACTGGACGTGGACATGGTGTTGTTCCATATCTCCACCCCGCTGCCGACAACCGAACTCTACCGCATAGCCGAGAAGGAAGGGCTTCTTCCCGCCGGTTTTGATTTCGGCAACGCCGCGTTCTTCGGTTTCGGAAAGGGCGTGATCAACACCGACGAGTTCCGGGCCGAGGAATTGCATATGTTAAGGGCGCTGGAATGGGACCGCATCAATTTCAAGACTCCGGAAAAAAGGGAGCGCTTCGCCCGCATGGCCGGGGTATCGCAGGAAGAACTGAAAAAGTGGCGGCGCAACACCATCCGCAACCTCGGCATATACTTCCCCGACGCCGAAGGCTCTCAAAACGAAGCGCCCGTCAACAACGGTCTGCTGGATAAAAACGGCGGCTTCGCCAAGATGCTGAACGGTTCTAACGCCGGTAAGCTCCCCTAAGTTTGCGCCGCGTACACCTGTTTGGCCCAGCCCCGCAGTCCCCGTTCCTCGGCGTTGTTGTTTTCTCCCTGAAGCCAGTCCTGTATCGGCACAAAAAATCCGGTTTTGGGACGGGTAAGAACCGCCTCCGGCAACGGCTCTTTGGGGGTGCGCGCCATTTCCTGCTTGCCGGGGCCGTTGTGGCGGCACAGCGTCGGAGCCAGACGGCTGAACAATTCAACGTCCACAAAAGGCGTTCGGATTTCAAGAGAATGAGCCATGCCGGCCCAGTCGGCGTCGCGCAGCAACTGGTTACGCATGTACCAGGACATCTCCAACGCCGCCACCTTGCGGCGCGGCTCGGATATCGGCTTGTGGCAGTCCTCAAGACGGAGCAGCGGCTCCAGCTCCATCCATCCGGCCTCGGCCATATCGGCGCCCAGCACCGTCGGCAATTCCCAGGGCATGAACAAACCCCGGCGCAGCAGATAAGCATCGCCGTAGCGGGCGCCGTACTCCAATAGACCGGCGTACTTGGGCGAGGTCATCCGCCTGGCGATGGGCGCCGTCACCACGCGCACGGCCTTGCCGAAAGAACGCACGCCGGGGATGGAGCCAAGGATATTGACCAGAAACGGAATCTGGCGGAAACCGCTGTAGCCGCCGAACAATTCATCCCCGCCGAGTCCCGACAGCGCCACCTTGAGGCCAAGGGCGGCGGCCTCCTTGGCGACGAAATAGGTGTTGACGCCGTCGATGGTCGGCTGGTCCATCGCCTTCATAAGCGCCTGCATATCGTTATGAAAATGGCTTCCTGTCACCCACCGCGTGGTGTGCGCCGCGCCGTAGGTGGCGGCTATCGCCTCGGCCAGCGGCGTTTCATCGAAGCCGGTATCCTTGAACTCGCCGAAGCCGAGAGTCATCGTTTCGAGGCGGCTGTTCGCCATCTCGGAGGCCAGACCGGTCAAAACCGACGAATCCAGGCCCGCCGACAGAAAAATGCCGACCGGAACGTCGGCAATCAGGTGATGCTTCACGCTGTCCCTGAGCAGCTCCCGCAGGTCCACCGGCTCCTTGCCGACCGCATTCGCGTCGGCCAGCAGCGAGGCAACATCGAAGAACCGCTTTATCTTGCGGGCGCCGTCGGCATCGACCCATAAGCTGCATCCTGCTTCCAGCGCTCTGATGTCTTCGTAAAGCGTGTGCGGCTCCGGCACATATCCGAAAAGGAAAAAACCGGCGTGTCCGGCGGCGTTATCCCCCTTGCCGGCAAAACCGCCGGCCGTCAACGCCTTGACCTGGGAGGCGACTCTCAGCGTGTTGCCGTCATCGGCATAATAGAGCGGCTTGATGCCGAAGGGATCGCGGGCGCAAAACATGCCGCGCCGTTCCTCGTCCCAGATGGCGAAGGCGTACATGCCGCGCAGACGGTTAACCATCGCCTCGCCCTCGGCCCGGTAAAGATGCAGCAACACCTCGGTGTCGGACTGGGTCGTGAAGACGCAGCCCTTGGCTTCCAGCTCTTCGCGCAGGGCGCGGAAGTTATATATTTCACCGTTGTAGACGATCCGGCAGCGCCCGTCTTCGGCGACCATCGGCTGGGCGGCGGCGTCGCTGAGGTCGATAATCGCCAGCCGCCGGTGCGCCATGCCTACCCGTCCGTCGCCGGCAATCCAATGCCCATGGCCGTCGGGACCACGGGTGCGCATCGCTTCGCCGGCGGCGACAAGCTCGGTTTTTGCCACCGGCGGCGCGTTGTCCCGGTAGGCGAATATAGCGACAAGACCACACATGTTTATACATAACCGGCTATGAGTTAAAGAATAAAGCCTTTTTACCATACCGCCGTCTTTGCATCCGGCAATGAAATCAGGGTAAAACATCATCATGAAGCAAGTTGTTCAGAGCGCCCGTAGCGGCAAACTCTCGTTGCGCGAAGCGCCGGAGCCTAAAGTAAGGGCCGGCTGCCTGCTGGTCAGAACGCAGTCCTCCCTGATTTCGGCGGGGACCGAGCGCTCCGTGGTGTCGTTCGCCCGCAAGAGTCTGGCCGGCAAGGCCAAGGAGCGTCCCGATCTGGTCAAGAAGGTTCTGGCCAAAGCGAGGCGCGACGGCATCGGCGCCGCCGTGGCGGCGGTCAGGGCGAGGCTGGATGAACCTTTGCCGCTGGGCTATTCGGCCGCCGGCGAAGTGATCGAAGTCGGGGCCGGACTGGAAGGATTGTTTTTCCCCGGACAACGGGTGGCCATCGCCGGAGCAGGCTTCGCCAATCATGCCGAGATCAACGTCGTGCCGCGAAATCTGGCCGCCGTCATTCCCGACGGCGTTCCCGACGATGAGGCCTGTTTCGCCACCATGGGCGCAATCGCCCTGCATGCGACGCGCAACCTGAACCCCGGCCTCGGCGACGTAACGGCGGTGATCGGAGTCGGGCTTCTCGGTCAACTGTCGGTGCAGCTTCTGGCCCTTTCCGGAGTTCGCGTCGTGGCTCTTGATTACCTGCCGGGGCGCCTGGAGTTGGCGCGTCAATGCGGCGCGGAAGCGGTCTTTAATCTCAACGACGGCGGGCCGGAAGCGGCAATATCGGCGTTGACCGGCGGCCTCGGCTGCGACAGCGTCCTTATTGCCGCCGCTACAAAATCCAACGAACCGCTGGAGACCGCCGCCGCCATTGCCCGTGATCGGGCCGTCGTTTGTCTGGCGGGAATGACGGGGACCACCATCCCCTTCCGGGAGTTTATGAAGAAGGAACTGAATATCGTGGTCTCGCGCTCCTATGGGCCGGGCCGCTATGACGCCGACTATGAAAAGCGCGGCGTCAAGTACCCGGAGGGCTGGGTGCGGTGGACGGAAACCGAAAATATGGTCGAGTGTCTGCGCCTGATGTCGCTGAAGCCCCCCCGGCGTCTCGATGTCGGCAAGCTGATTACCCATCGTTTTGATCTGGAGGAGGCCGAAGCGGCCTACGCCCTGGTCACCGATTCCGACGAGCCTCATCTCGGCGTCGTTCTCACCTACGAGGACAAGGCGCCGTCGAATCCACGGCCCGCCTTTGCGGCGCCGAAGGTCAAGCGGGTCGGCGGCTGCGTGCTGGGGGTCATCGGCGCCGGCAACTTCGCCAAGGCGGTGCTGCTGCCGGAACTGAAAAAGCTGGATAATGTGACCCTTCACACTATTGTCACCCGGCATGGACCGTCCGCCGGGCAAACCGGAGACGCCTTTGGTTTTGCTCACGCCGCCGCCGATGAATCGGCGGTGCTGGACAATAAAGACATCAACGCCGTGCTGATCGCCACCCGTCATGACAGTCATGCCGAATTGACGGCTCGCGCCCTGAAGGCGGGCAAGGCGGTGCTGGTGGAAAAGCCGCTGGGGCTGAACCGTGAAGAGATTGCCGGGATCGTCGAGGCCCGCAACGGATCAAACGCCTTCTTTCAGGTCGGGTTCAACCGCCGTTTCGCTCCCATGTCGATCGAGGCCCACGACCATCTGGCCGGGATGCGCGGGCCGAAATTCGTGCTGCTCAGGGTGAATGCCGGCGGCCTGCCCGCCGACAGTTGGATCAATGACGGCGAGGAGGGCGGCGGACGCATTCTCGGCGAGGTCTGTCACTTCGTTGATCTTGCCCGCTTTCTTGTCGCTTCGCCGATTGTTTCGCTCCAGGCGACCGCCACCGCCGCCGTTTCCGGGGGCTGTGAGGATTTGTCGGCGACCCTGCGCTTCGCCGACGGCAGCCTCGCCACCGTCGTCTACACCGGCCTGGGCGATGACGCCATGGGCAAAGAGCTGATCGAAGCCTATGCCGGCGGAAGCGTGATCACCATCGACAACTTCCGCTCGCTCTCCGTTGCCGGCAACGGCAAGGTCTCCGTCGGCAAACGCAAGAGTCAGGACAAGGGGTTCAAGGCGGCTCTCAAAGCCTTCACGGCGGCTTCCGCCGCCGGCGGGCCGGCCCCGACGGATGAAGCGGAACTGATAGAAACATCCATCGCCACCATCGCCGTTCTTGAATCTTTACGCACCGGCGGACGGATCGACCTTTAGGGAAATGTAGAGATGGACTTAAACGTTTTCTTCAAGTCGCAACTGGATGAACATGAAAGGGTGTTGGCCGCCACCCGCGATGCCTTGGGCGAACCGTTTGCAAAGCTGGTCAAGGCATGCCTTATGGCGGCAAAGGCCGGCGACAAGATCGTTTTTTTCGGTAACGGAGGCAGCGCCGCCGACGCCCAGCATTTGGCCACCGAACTGACCGTTCGCTTCAAAAAAGACCGCGCTCCGATTCCGGCGCTGGCGTTGACTACCGATACCTCCACCCTGACCGCCATCGGCAATGACTTCGGTTTTGACCAACTGTTTGCCCGTCAGGTCCAGGCCAATGTTCGTCCCGGCGACGTGGTTATCGGCTTTTCCACTTCGGGAACCAGCATAAACGTCATCAACGGACTTATCGCGGCCAAAAAAATCGGCGCCGTGGCCGTCGGTTTCGGCGCCGGCAAGGGCGGCGCCATGGCTGATATCTGCGATCTTATTTTGCTGGTGCCGTCCGGCGACACGGCGCGTATTCAGGAAATGCACATTACCCTGGGCCATATGCTGTGCGGGGCGCTGGAAAGCGAGTTGGGGTTGTTATGACGGAAGTTCTTGTTTCCCTGGCCGAGGCGCTGACCAAGGCTCGTGTTTTGTGCGTCGGCGACGTTATCCTTGATCACTTTCACCACGGCGCGGTCGAGCGCATCTCCCCCGAAGCGCCGATCCCGGTGCTGAGACTGGAACGCGAGGACACGATGCTCGGCGGCGCGGGTAACGTCGTGCGCAACCTGGCGGCGCTCGGCGCCAAAGCCCGCTTCATTACCGTTGTCGGCGCCGATCACGAAGGCGAAAAAATAGCCGGGGAAATCGCCAAGGCGGGGATCGTCGATGTTCCGCTGATTGATGACGAACGGAAAACTTCGGTAAAGACCCGCTATCTCGCCGCCGGCCAGCAGATGCTGCGCGCCGACAGAGAGACCGTCGCTCCGCTCGGCGCCAAGGTCAGGGAAAAGCTGATTGCCGCCGCCGTTGAGGCCATGAGCGATTGCGCCCTTGTCGTTCTCTCCGACTACGGCAAGGGGGTGCTTGATGACGGCGTTGCCGCCAAGATTATCGCCGCCGCCCGCAAGGCCGGCAAAACCGTTATCGTCGATCCCAAGGGCGCCGATTACGGACGCTATAAGGGCGCCGACGTGATTACCCCCAACCGCCGCGAACTGGGCGAGGCGACGCATCTGCCGGTGGGCGGCAGCGATGAAGTTATCAAAGCCGCCCGCGCCCTGATTAACAAACATGGGTTCGAGGCGATCCTGGTGACGCTGGGCCGCGACGGCATGGCCCTGGTCGCCGCCGACGGCGACAACGCTCTTCTGGCGACCGAAGCGTTGGAGGTTTTCGATGTGTCGGGCGCCGGCGATACCGTGGCGGCGACTCTTGCCGCCGCTTTGGGCGTGGGCGCCGGTTTGTCCGACGCCGCTGCGCTGGCCAACACCGCCGCCGGCATCGTCGTCGGCAAGGTGGGGACGGCGGTAGTTTACCCCGAAGATATCATCAGCGCCCTGCACCATCATGATTTGTCCGGGGCCGAGGCCAAGGTCATGGCGCTGAAGCAGGCCCTTGATCGTATCGGCCAATGGCGGCGCAAAGGCCTGAAAGTAGGCTTCACCAACGGCTGCTTCGATCTGCTGCATCCGGGACATATTTCGCTGCTGGCCCAGGCAAGGGAGGCCTGTGACCGGCTGGTGGTGGGGCTGAACAGCGATTCCTCGGTCAAGCGTCTGGGCAAAGGCGACGACCGCCCGATCCAGATGGAAACGGCCCGCGCCACGGTCATGGCGTCGCTGGCCGCCGTCGATATGGTTATTATCTTCGGCGAGGATACGCCGCTGAAACTGATCGAGGCGATCCGTCCCGACGTGCTGGTCAAGGGTTCCGATTATGAACTGGACAAGGTGGTGGGAGCGGACCTGGTGCAAAGCTATGGCGGTCGGGTGCTGCTTGCCGAACTCAAACCCGGACACAGCACTACCGGCGCCATCGCCCGCATGGCGAAATAGGCGGCGTGAACACCTTTGTCGCTCACGCGCTTTACGCCCTGGCCTGGGTCAGTTTCGGTTTCGTTCATTCGTTACTTGCCGACGATAGGGCAAAAAGACGCCTGACGCCGACATTCGGGGCTTACTACCGCCTTGGCTATAATCTGTTCGCCGCCGTGCACATTGCCCTGGTTTTTGCCGTCGGCGCTTATTTGTTCGCCGACGGCAAGGCATTTTTATTGGCGCCGTGGGCGCAATTCACATTGACGACGATATATGTTCTCGGCTGGGCGGCGTTCCTGTGGGCGCTCAAAGGCTACGATCTCGGCCGGCTGGCGGGAACGGCGACCGGGTCCGAAAACGAGCCGCTGCTGACCGACGGCCTGCACCGTTATGTGCGCCATCCCCTCTATGCCGGGGCCTTGCTGATCATCTGGGGGCGGGTGGATGACGAGTTCGGCTTGGCGACGGCGGCATGGGCGTCGCTTTATCTGGCTGTCGGAGCCTGCTTCGAGGAGCGCCGCCTGCTGAAAACCTACGGCGCGGATTACGCCGACTACCGCCGAAAGGTCCCGGCCTTTATCCCATGGAAATGGCGTGCTTTATAAAAAATCACCTTTTGCCGCCGGAGATATCGGTGAGCAGCTTGCTCCAGAATCCTTTCTCGACAACGGGTTCCGCCTCCGGCGGCCGGTCCACGCCCGGCAACGGGCTTGCCGGCGAGTTGACAAGGGCCGCCTCCATGAAGCCGCGCCACAAATGCGCCGGAAGGCCGCCGCCGGTTACCTTTTTCATGGCCCGTCCGTCATCGTTGCCCATCCACACCCCGGTAACCAGTTCGGCTGAATAGCCGACGAACCATGCGTCGCGGAAATTCTGGCTGGTGCCTGTCTTGCCGGCCGCCGGCCTCGACAGGGCGGCGGCATGGCCGGTGCCGGAAGTGATTACGCTTGAGAGCATGGCGGTCATGGCGGCGGCATGGCTTGCGCTCATCACCCGCCCCGGACCCGATCCCAGACGCCGGTAAAGCACATGGCCGGACGCATCGCGGATTTCCTCGATGGCATGGGGCCATACGCCGTATCCGCCGTTGGCGAAGGCGGCATAAGCCGCCGTCAATTCGATCAGGCTGACCTCGCCGGACCCCAGCGCCAGGCTGGGGTCAGCCTTGAGATTCGAGGTCAGTCCCAGCCGTCGCGCCGCCGCGATGACCTGACTGCGACCGGCTTTCTCGGCCACCTGCACGGCTACCGTGTTAATGGAGCGGGCAAGGGCGTCGCTCATGCTCACCTCGCCCTCAAAATGCCGCGCAAAGTTCTTGGGACTCCAGCCTTCCACCCGCAGCGGCGTATCCATCAAGCGGGTTTCGGGAGTAAGCCCGGCTTCCAGGCCGGCCAGATAGACAAACGGCTTGAAGGCCGATCCCGGCTGACGCAGGGACTGGGTGGCCCTGTTGAACTGGCTCAGTTCATAGTCGCCCCCTCCCACCATGGCGCGTATGGCGCCGTCGGGCGTCATCGCCACCAGCGCTGTTTCGGAGACTCCGAACTTATCCCCGTCCCTGACCAGCAGGTCTTTTGCTTTTGCTTCCGCCAGCCGCTGCATATCCGCGTCAAGGGTGGTGATCACCACGACATCCTTGTCGCCGGGAGACACATAATCGGAAACCTGTTCCATCACCCAGTCGGCGAAGTGGCGGGCGTAATGCTGCCCTCTGAAAACAGCCGTGGCGCGGCCTTTTTGTGCTTTGGCGTTATCCGCTTCCCGGCGGGAGAGATATCCGGCGGCGACCATGTTGGCCAGAACCTGCTCGGTGCGGTCAGCCGCCGAACCGGGGTTGGCGATCGGGTTATAGCGCGACGGCGCTTTCAAAAGACCGGCCAGCAACGCCGCCTGATAGGTGGAAAGATTTTGCGCCGATACGCCGAAATATTTTTGCGCCGCCGCTTGAACGCCGTAGACGCCGTTGCCCAGATAGACCCGGTTGAGATAGACGGTAAGTATCTGATCCTTGCTGAACTTGCGCTCAAGCCACAGCGCCAAAAGCAACTCCTGAACCTTGCGTTTGATGGTGCGCTCGGGCGTCAGAAACAGGTTCTTGGCCACCTGTTGGGTAATGGTGCTGCCCCCCTGGACGATGCGCCCGGCGAAAACATTGGCTGTTGCGGCGCGGGCAAGGCCGATTACGTCGAGTCCGAAATGACTGTAATAACGCCGATCCTCGGTGGCGATGACCGCCTGCGGCAGGGCCGGCGGCAAGTTCTTGACGGTTACCGGCATTCCGTAAAGATCGCCGAAGGTTGCCAATTCAAAGCCGTCGGCGGCGATGACGGTAACGGTGGGCCGGCGCGTCGCCGCCAGCGCCTTGTCCACGTCAGGAAGGTCATAGGCGTACCACGCCGTCAGCACTATGGCGGCGACGATGCCCCAAACGGCGGCGACGGTCGTCCAGGTTGCGACCGACTTAAGCGCGGACCCGAGCCGATGCCGACAGGCGGCTGTCCTCTTATTCCCTTTGGCGGTCATGGGAATAATGATCAATGATTACGGTTAGAATTGAGTTAATGAATTCGGTCGCTAAACATCGAGGTTGACCACTTTCAACGCATTGTTCTGGATGAACTCGCGGCGCGGTTCGACGACATCGCCCATCAGAGTGGAAAAGACTTCATCGGCGGCGCCGGTGTGGCTTTCCTTGACCTGCAACAAGGCGCGGGCTTCCGGGTCCAGCGTCGTCTCCCAAAGTTGTCCCGGATTCATTTCGCCCAGTCCCTTGTAACGCTGGATGCTTATTCCCTTGCGTCCCAGCTCCATGACGACATCGACCAGGGATACCGGGCCGGTGATAATATGTTCGTCATCCTTGACGACAAGGGCGCCGTGGCGGGCGAATATCTCCTGGAGCCTTGCCGCCATTTTATCCAGTTGCCGGGCTTCAGAGCTGCGGATGAGCGCGCTGTCAAGGATGTGGCGCTCGTCAACGCCTCTCAGGGTGCGCTTGAACTCCAGCCCGCCGTCGTTAAGCACCACTCCTCGCCAGCCGCGTTCCTCGAAGACAGCCAGCGCATCAAGGCGTTTGGCGATGACGGAGGCGACTTCGCCGGCATGGGTTTCATCGGATAATATCAATGGGTTGAGCACCCCCAGGATCGCCGCCTGTTCCACCATCGCCAACGGCACATGCTGGGCGAGATGACTGAGAAGCGTTTTCGCCGTGCGGGATTCCTCGACCAGGATGTTCAGGTCGGCGCCGGCCATCCTGACGCCGCTGAAGGTGGTGAGCACGGCTCCCTCATTAATCGCGGCGCCGAGCAGGTGATGCTCCAGCGCATTATCGTCCTTCAGATAGACTTCCGAATTTCCCTTCTTGGCGCGGTACAATGGCGGCTGGGCGATATAGAGATAGCCCTTGTTTATGATCTCCACCATCTGCCGGTAAAAGAAGGTAAGCAACAGGGTGCGAATATGACTGCCGTCAACATCGGCGTCGGTCATGATGATGATCTTGTGATAGCGGCATTTTTCGATGTTGAAATCCTCGGGTCCGATGCCGGTGCCGAGCGCCGCGATCAGGGTGCCGATTTCCGCCGAGCTTAACATCTTGTCAAAGCGTGCGCGCTCGACATTCAGAATCTTGCCCCGGAGCGGCAGGATGGCCTGATTGGCGCGATTGCGCCCTTGTTTTGCCGACCCTCCCGCCGAGTCGCCCTCGACGATGAACAACTCGCTTAAGGCCGGGTCGCGTTCCTGGCAATCAGCGAGTTTGCCGGGCAGAGTGGAAATATCAAGCGCCCCTTTGCGTCTGGTGAGTTCGCGAGCCTTGCGGGCGGCCTCACGCGCCGCCGCCGCCTCGTAAATTTTGCCGATGATCTTCCTGGCGTCCGCCGGATGCTCTTCGAACCAGCGATCCAGTTGCTCGCCGACGATGCCCTCAACGATGGGCCGCACCTCCGAGGATACCAATTTATCCTTGGTCTGGGACGAGAACTTGGGGTCCGGCACCTTGATCGACAGAACGCAGGTCAAGCCCTCGCGGGCGTCATCTCCGGTGATGGCGGTCTTTTCCTTCTTGGCGATGCCGCTGGAATTGGCGTAGGCATTGATGGTTCGCGTCAGGGCGCCGCGCAATCCGGCCAGATGAGTGCCGCCGTCACGCTGAGGAATGTTATTCGTAAAGCAATGGGTTGTTTCATGATAGCTGTCGTTCCACTGCATGGCCACTTCGACGGTCGCGCCGTCGCGTTCTCCGCAAACGATTATCGGCGGCGAAAAAATAGCGGTCTTGGAACGGTCCAGAAACTCGACAAAGGCCACCAGCCCGCCTTCATAGTGCAGATCAACCGTCTGTTCCTTGACATGCCGGGCGTCCGTCAGCCTGAGGGCGACGCCTGAATTGAGAAAAGCGAGTTCACGAAGCCTGTGCTCCAACGTCGGGAAGTCGAATTCAGTCATCGTGAAGGTCTTGGTCGAAGGCAGGAACGTGATCATGGTGCCTGTCTTGAACTTGCCGTCAACCATAGGCGCGTCGCCCGTTTCCTTCAGCGGCGCCTCGGCCTCGCCGCCGACGAACCTGACGAAATATTCCTTGCCTTTGCGCCATATGTGCAGGTCCAGCCAGTCGGAAAGGGCGTTGACCACGGAAATCCCGACTCCATGCAGGCCGCCCGACACCTTGTACGAGTTCTGGTCGAATTTTCCGCCGGCGTGAAGCTGGGTCATGATCACTTCCGCCGCCGACACTCCTTCTTCGAGGTGAATATCGACGGGAATGCCGCGACCGTTGTCGGTAACCGTTACCGAGCCGTCGCCGTTGAGAACGACCTTGACGATGTCACAGTATCCGGCCAGGGCCTCGTCGATGGCGTTGTCCACCGCCTCATAGACCATGTGATGCAGGCCTGAGCCGTCGTCGGTGTCGCCGATATACATGCCGGGGCGCTTGCGCACGGCGTCAAGACCGCGCAATACCTTGATGGAATCGGCATCATAAGATTCGGCGGCGCTTTCCGTTGTTTCTTCAGTCATCTGATAATCTTCAATACAGTTAATTTCGGGTCATTATGCACTATCGGATCGTCGGTGTCACAACGCCGTCTTCAATATTGAAAAATTGCGCCTTGCCGTAAATGCTTGAGAACAAACCAGCATCGGCGCCGGTGAGCCACGCCTGGGAGCCGAGCGCCATAATTTCCGAGAACAGGGCTTCGCGGCGGCGAATATCAAGGTGCGCCGCCACTTCATCCAGCAGCAGAATTGGAATCTTTCCCCGTTCCGCCGCCTGGAGGCGCGTATTGGCCAATACGACGGCAATCAGCAGCGCCTTCTGTTCGCCCGTCGAGCACTGATCCGCCGGACATTCCTTGGCCAGATGCCTTACCACAAGATCGCTCCTGTGAGCGCCCGGCCCGGCGCCGCCGCTTTCCATGTCTGTACGGCGCGCCTTGGCCAGCGCCGCGCGCAGACGGTCCTCGGCCTCAAGCGCCGGCCCCTCGTCAAGCCAATTCTCGATATCGCCCGTAACCGCCAGACCGGCGCCGGGAAAGGGGCCGGTTTCTTTCGAGCATATGTTATCAAGGCGCGAAACCGTCTCGCGCCGCGCTGCGGCGACGGCAATGCCCTTCCTTGCCATAGTGTCTTCCAGGGCGGCCAGCCATTCCGGGTCGGCGCGTCCATGGCGCAAAAGTCGCGCCCTTTCCCTCAAGGCGTGGTTATAGGCGCTGACGCGACCGGCATGGGCGGGATCAAAGCCGAATACCAAACGATCAACAAACCGCCGCCGGGAAGCGGAGCTATCGGTGAACAGCCTGTCCATGTACGGAGTCAGCCAGTAAACGCTGAGCAGTTCGGAAAGCACCGCCTGACTCTTGCGGACCTGACCGTCGACGTGAACGATTCGTCTGTTCATGACAACGTTATTTGAGATCGCTTCGCATCCGGTGCCGATATCAATTTCACCGTCGGGCGTGTTCACGCGCACGGCCACCGCCCACGGTCGTCTCTTACCGGCTCCATCGGCGAATCCGGACTCGCGGCGCGCCACTTCGTCCAGACGCGCCCTTCTGAGGCCCTGGCCGGGAACCAAAAAAGACAATGCTTCCAGAAGGTTTGTCTTGCCGGCGCCGTTCGATCCGGTAAGCACTACCGGACGCGGGTCGGTCTCTATTCTTTGGCAGCGGTAGCAACGGAAGTCGGTAAGCGTCAGGCGGGATACGGAAAGGGGCCATCCGTTACGGATGTTGCCGGGCGGAAATTCCGTATGCCGTTCAAGAATAGCCGAGCCTTGTGAACCGGTCAGTTCACTTCCTCCTCATATACGCATGGGCATGAGCACATAAAGAGCGCCGGCGTCGCCGGCGTCGCAAAGGATTGCCGGCGAGGCGGCGTCGGCCATAATGAAACGGGCGTTGTCTCCTTCGATCTGCTGAATGATTTCGAGCAGGTAACGCGCATTAAACCCGATCTCGATGGTGTCTCCATCGTAGCCGACCTCCAGTTCCTCGGTGGCGCTGCCGCTGTCCTGGCTGCTGGCGGAAAGCACCAGAGCGCCCCGGCTCAGGCAGAGCTTGATGGCGCGTGATTTCTCAATGGAAATGGCGGATACCCTGTCCACGGCCTCGGCGAAAAGCTTGCGGTCAATGTCCCATTCCTTGTCGTTGCCGGACGGGATAACGCGCTCATAATCGGGGAAAGTGCCGTCGATCAGTTTGGAAGTCAGCGTCGCATTGCCGAAGGAGAACCGGATTTTGCTTTCTGAAAGGTTGATTTCCACATCGTCGCTGATTCCCTCAATGAGTTTATACAACTCGGCGACAGTCTTGCGGGGAACGATGACGCCGGGCATGTCGGCGGCGCCTTCCGGCAACGGCGCCTCGACGCTGGCCAGCCGATGGCCGTCGGTGGCGACGGCGCGAAGGACATCAATGCCGTCACGCTTGGCGGCGTGCAGATAGATGCCGTTAAGGTAGTATCGCGTCTCTTCAGTAGAGATGGCGAAGCGCGTACGGTTAATAAGAGAGCACAAATCACCGGCGGCGATCTGGAAAGCGTGAGGAAGATCACCCCCGGACATCACCGGAAAATCTTCGCAGGGCAGGCAGGAAAGAATGAACCTGGAGCGTCCGGAACGCAGCGTCATGTTTCCGTTATCGCTGCTTTCCAGTTCTACCTGGGACCCATCGGGCAGTTTGCGTGCGATGTCGTAAAGAGTATGAGCCGGCGCCGTGGTCGCCCCGGATGCGATCACCTCGGCTTCGACCCCGTCAACAATTTCGAGGTCCATGTCGGTGGCGTTCATGGTCAGGCGACCGTCACGCGCCTCCATTTTGACGTTGGAGAGAATGGGAATCGTGTTGCGGCGCTCGACAACGCTTTGCACATGCCCCAGCCCCTTCAGCAACGCCGCCCGTTCAATGGTAAGTTTCATTCCTGACACCAATACCTTCAGCCTTCAAGCATCCGCCGCAAAAGTTCTACATCCTCGGTGAAGGCGGCGTCGCTCTCACGAAGTTCATCAACTTTGCGCACCGCGTGCATCACGGTGGTATGATCGCGACCGCCGAATTTGCGTCCGATCTCCGGCAATGAGCGCGAGGTCAACTGCTTGGCCAAATACATGGCCACCTGACGCGGACGGGCGACGGAACGCGCGCGACGCGCCGAATGCATGTCGGAAATACGGATATTGAAGTGGGCGGCTACCCGCTTCTGAATCTCCTCAATGGTGACGCGGCGATCATTGGAGCGCAACAGGTCGTGAAGAACTTCCTGGGCGGTCTCCAGCGATATATCGCGCCCCACCAGTTGGGCATGGGCAACGACTCTGTGCAGGGCGCCTTCCAGCTCACGCACGTTGGAGGTGATCTTGTGAGCGATAAACTCCATAACCTTGCACGGTATTTCGACCCCAAGCTGTTCGGATTTGGACTGAAGAATGCCCAAGCGCAGTTCATAGGTGGTGGCGTGTATGTCCGCCACCAAGCCGCAGTTAAGTCGTGACTTCAGGCGCTCTTCCATGCCTTCCAGGTCAGAGGGCGACTTGTCGGCGGAGATGATGATCTGGCGGCCCTGGTCAACCAGGGAATTGAAGGTGTGGAAGAATTCTTCCTGGGTAGAGCCTTTGCCGCCGATGAATTGAACATCGTCAATCATCAGCACATCAACCGAGCGGAACATCTCCTTGAAGTCCACGATCTTCTGTTCCCGCAGGGAGCGGATGAAGCGGTACATGAACTTCTCGGCGGAAAGATATATGACGGTGCGCGAAGGGGTGGATTTGCGAATGCGCCACGCCGTGGCGTGCATAAGATGGGTTTTGCCGAGACCTACCCCGCCGTATAGAAACAGCGGATTGAATGTCACCCTCGACGCTTCCGCTATGCGCTGGGCGGCGGCGTAGGCAAACTCGTTGGATTTGCCGATGACGAATTTCTCGAAGGTAAAGCGCGAATCCAGCGGCGCGCTGATGTCATCGCTGTAACTCTCGCCGCTCCCGCTGCGTCCGGATTTTTCCTTGACGATGACAGGCGCCGGCGCCTCGCTCTTGGCCGCAGACGCCCGCTGTTGACTGCGCTCCGGCTGAATAAAAACGTCAACGGCATGAATTTCCGGATTTTCGTTGCGCCAAAGAACGCACAGACGGTCAATAAAGTGGGCGACAACCCAGTCGCGCATAAAACGGGTAGGCGCGGAAATCCTTACAACGCCGTCGGAAATTTCACGAACCGACATCGGTTTAAGCCAGCTCTGAAAGGCCGCCTCGCCGATCTCCACCCGCATGTGAGCACAAACACGCTCCCATTGTTCACTGACCTGGGTGTCTGCCGTTCCGCTTGCCATTTTGCCTAGCCGCCTTCGTTTTCATGCAAAAAATGAATAAACAACCCGCCGTCCCAAGCAGACAACCCCGCCCGGCATTACCGCTCCGGCATTATTGACCAAGAATCAAAATTGCAAATTACCACTAAAACTACCAGTTGCAGCAGGCCGGTCGCCATTTGCCGCCCCCACCAGACCCTGCTCCCCCCGCCGCCGATGACTCAAACTTACACAGCGCACCCGGTCATGGCAACAAAATCAAAAAGAAAAATTCAAAAAGAAACCGAAATAAACCGCTTGACTCCAAATCCATGGATTAAGCAGTCGCCATACGCTGAAAAAGCCCCATAAAAAAAACCGCGACCCATTCGGATCGCGGTCATAAACAAAGCCTTATTGTCTACTGAGCGTCAGGCCGCCATGGCCTTGACTCTGGCCGTCAGCCGCGACAGCTTTCGCGCCACGAGGTTGCGATGAATAAGGCCTTTTTGAGCGCTGCGCATCAATTCCGGCTGGGCGGCGCGGAAGGCGGCTTCAGCAACCGCCTTGTCGCCGCCGTCGATGGCTTCTTCGACCTTTCTTAAATAAGTGCGCAAGCGGCTCACGCACATGCCGTTGACCGCATCGCGCCGCTTGATCTGCCGATCTCTTTTCTTTGCCGATTTGATATTAGCCATCTGTTGCGAAACCCGTTATCCAAGAAAATCATTAAAGCGAAGGCCGGTTTATATAGCCGGCGACAATCCCCGTCAATCCTTTGCAACACGGCGGCAACTCAGGCGCGTTTCTTGCCGGCGGGAGGATCAAAGACGCCGAGAGCCACCGGCAAGCGAACATTCAAATCACTGATGCGCTGTCCGATCTGATGGAACTGTCCATGAACCTCGCCCCGCATTTCCGCCTGAGCCTCCAAAACCTTGACCAACATCGGCTCAAGACGGGCCAGCGTAGCCTTGATATCGGAAACGCTGCTTTCCATGCGGGAGAGACGGTCATTAACATCACTATCCATGCCCGTTATCCTGCGCCCCTGCGGGCGGGATGTCAATTCAAGGCTTATCATCCAGTGGCGGCTTTGCGGACTGGATTGCTTCGTCGCTCCACTCCTCGCAAAGACGGCAAGGCTCGGCCCGGCGCGGACTTGACGGCGGCCAAAATGACTTGGCGCCTTTGCGCCTTCGCGTGACCGATCATATTTCACGCGAAGACGCGAAAGCATGATGAAGACGTGGATGGCCGGGTCTTCGCCCGGCCATGACGGTAAAACAGGATCAAGTCCTTTCAGTCGATTGCCCTGATCTTTAACTACTTCAAGGATGACCCGGTCGGCGACAGCGCAAAGCGGATAGTCAATAGTTTGTCGTCGCCGCTTAATTCCAGCGTCAACGCCTCATCCTCGCGGCTGAAGGTGGTCTCTTTGTCATGTCGCCAACCTAATTGCGGCAAGGTTGATGCGTAAAAATCAATCACCGGATTGCGGGCGACGTTACCCGTGGCGTAGGCCTCGACGATCCTCCCCGCAGGGGTGTCAAAGATCATTCCTGCCCCTGGGCTTTCGGTCAGCCCCGGCATCAGGGGAAGCCCGTCAATGCCGGTGACGAAAGCGTCGTCGGCATGGGCGGGAGCAGCCATCATCCCTGTCAGGATAACAACGACAGCAATGGACAGCGATCTTAAAAAACGTCTCTTCATGACGGTTGCTATACCACTAACGCTGTCTCTCCGCACAATAGAAAGTGGACCGTCCCGACTGCGTGATGCGCTTGACGCCGCCGGTTCGCGTCAGATCACAGTCGCACCCGGAACAAGGTTTGCCGGAGCGCCCGTAAACAGCAAAGCTTTGCTGGAAAGACCCCGATTCTCCGTTCGGCGTGCGGTAGTCGCGCAGGGTCGATCCCCCGGCGGCAACGGCCTCGGACAGGACTTCCTTGATTGCTGCGGCAAGGCGCTCGGCGCAGGCGCCGTCGATAGAATTAGCCGGGCGCGTCGGCGAAATTCCGGCCCTGAATAAAATTTCCGAGGCGTAGATATTGCCGATTCCGGCAACGATCCCCTGGTCCAGAAGCGCCGCCTTTATGGGTCCGCCGCGTTTTTTTATATGCGCCGCCAGATAGTCGCCGTTGATTTCCCCGTCGAGAGGCTCCGCCCCCAGCTTGGCAAGCAGAGGGTGGCGGTCCAACTCATCCGCCTCGGCCAACGTCATCAGGCCGAAGCGGCGGGGATCGTTATAGTAAATGACGACGCTCCGGTCGGTCTCCATGATCACATGATCGTGGGCGCCGGGAGGCGGAGCCTCGCCGTTAAAAAACAAAAACCGCCCTGACATGCCTAAATGGGCTATCAGCGCCGACCCGTCGTCAAGCCTGAACAGCAGGTACTTGCCGCGCCTGTCAACCTTGAGAACCCGGCGTCCTTCCAGGCGTTTAACGAAGTCGGGCGGGAAGGGAAGGCGCAGGGACGGACGCCGCAGGATGACCCGCGCCAGCACCCGGCCCTCAAGTATCGGCTTGAGGCCCAGCCGCACGTTTTCGACTTCAGGCAATTCAGGCATATGGCAAAGTAGCGCAAGATAATCTCTTAGGCTATGGTTGCGCGTCATGTCACGAAACCATCACAGCTCCACGGCTGAAAAAACTACTCATTTCGGGTTCGAGACCGTATCCGAGAAAGAGAAGGCTTCCCGCGTGCGCAACGTCTTTGACAGCGTCGCCTCCCGCTATGACCTGATGAACGACCTGATGAGTCTGGGCGTTCACAGGCTATGGAAAGCGGCCTTTATTAACCGGCTTAATCCCACCAAGGACATGCGTCTTGTTGATGTGGGCGGCGGCACCGGCGACATCGCCTTCCGCTTTCTTGATCGCGGCGGCGCTTATGTCACCGTCTGCGACGTTAACGCCGCGATGCTGGAAACCGGACGTGAGCGCGCCATCGACAAGGGATACCTGAAGGGCATCTTATGGCTTGCCGGCGACGCCGAAAACCTGCCCGTCCCCGATGCTTCCTTTGACGCCTACACCATCGCTTTTTGCATACGCAACGTCACCCGGATCGACAGGGCGCTTGACGAAGCGCGTCGCGTGCTAAAGCCCGGAGGCCGCTTTCTGTGCCTTGAATTCAGTCATGTCGCCGAACCGCTGCTGAAGGGCTTGTACGATGCTTACTCTTTCCGGGTGCTGCCGGCGCTCGGCGCGTGGGTCGCCGATGACGCCGGCGCCTACCGCTATCTGGCGGAGAGCATTCGCCGCTTTCCCGATCAGGATACTTTCGCCGGGATGATCGCCGCCGCCGGCCTGGATAGGGTTAAATATCACGATCTGTCCGGCGGGATCGCCGCCATCCACTCGGCCTGGCGTCTTTAGGGTCAAGACTCACTAAATCCATGAATTCTGCGCGAAGCGGAAAAGGCGGCCCGGCTATGAAAAGGCCGAAAAGCGTAGTATTTGCTACGGTTGAGGCCTTTGAAGACGTCCGGTCGCCTTTTCCGCCGCGCCCGAGAAGGGTGACATCAGAATGACCGAATGGACGGCGGAAAATCGGCTCGCCGGGGGCCTTCAGGCCCGCCTTCGCCGATTCTCCTTGTCCCTCAGTCATTTTGATGTCACAGAATTTCACGAATTTAATGAGTTTTGGCCCTAACATGTTGCGCTCGCTTAAAAATATTGCGCGTTTGCTCGGCATCGCCCGCACCCTGGCCCGCCATGACGCCTTGTTTCTGCTTGAGAAACTCGAAGTCGCCGATGCCGTCGTATCGGCGGCGCGGCTTTTTTCCCGGCGCCATGAACCAGGCCGGCCCGGACAACGGCTTGCCCGCGCCTTGCAGGAAGCGGGGCCGAGCTTCATCAAGCTGGGTCAGGCGTTGTCCACCCGCTCCGACCTGTTGGGCGAGGAACTGGCCGCCGATCTGTCAGACCTTCAGGACCGCCTGGAGCCGTTCAGCGGTATGGAAGCCCGCGCCGCCATAGAAGCCGAGTTCGGTTGTCCGGTTGAGGCCATGTTTTCCGCTTTCAACGATCAGGCGGTCGCCGCCGCTTCCATCGCCCAGGTCCATTTCGCGGTCACTGCCGAGGGCCGGGAGGTGGCGGTCAAGGTCTTGCGCCCCGGCATCGAGGCGGCGTTCGCCCGCGACCTCGACTTTTTCTTCTGGGTGGCGGAGTCGATCGAAGCCATGCGCCCCGAAATGCGGCGCCTCAAACCCGTCGAATCGGTAAAGACCTTGGCCGAGTCGGTGATCATCGAGATGGACCTGCGCTTCGAGGCGGCGGCGGCGGTGGAACTGGCCGGGAACTTCGCCGATGACGATACTTTCAACATTCCCGCCGTTGATTGGGGGCGCACCGGGCGCCGGGTGCTGACCACCGAAAGAATTGCCGGAATCCCGCTGGATGATCGTGAAGCCGTCATCGCCGCCGGTCACGACCCGAAGGAAGTGTTGTCAAAGGCCGCCTCCGCCTTTTTCATGCAGGTGTTCCGTGACGGCTTTTTTCATGCCGACCTTCATGCCGGCAACCTGTTCGTTGTCAATGACGGCGCGGTGGCGGCTGTCGATTTCGGGATCATGGGGCGGCTTGACCGGCGCACCCGGCTGCACCTGGGCGAGATGCTGCTGGCCTTCCTTAACCGCGACTACCGTCGCGCCGCCGAGGTCCACTTCGAGGCGGGGTGGGTGCCGTCGCACCGTTCCCTGGACTCGTTCACCCAGGCTTGCCGCTCCATCGGCGAGCCGATCATGGACAAGCCGCAGAACGAGATTTCCTTCGCCCGTCTGCTGGGCCAGCTTTTCCAGGTCACCGAGACTTTCCGAATGGAGACGCAACCTCAGTTGCTGCTGCTTCAGAAAACATTGCTGGTCGCCGAGGGCACAGGGCGCAAATTATGTCCCGATGCCAATATGTGGTTCGTGGCGCGTCCCCTGATCGAGAGCTGGATCGCTGAAAAAATGAGCGCCGAGGCGCGGGTCCGCGAGGCTGCGGAGGAGGTGGCGCAAGCCGTCAAACGCCTGCCTCAGATTATGGAAGGGATCGGCAACGGCCTCGCCATGCTCGCCGAGGGCGGCGTCAAACTGCACCCGGACACCGTTCGCGCATTAAAAGGGGGCGGGCGGAGTAAAACACAAGGCCTTGCCTGGATCGCCCTGGCGCTAATCGCCGTGGCGCTGTTGGTGCTTTAATCTTCGTCTTCGTTTTCGTCTTCGGTGATCTGAAAGTCGAAATCCCGGTCTTTGCTTTTATATACGTCGTAATGAAATACGCGCTCGATGATGTTGCCGGGGCCGAAGACAAGCACAGGCGGCTTGAAGTCGTAAAGCTTTTGGCGGTCCACATATTCGACGGCGGTGATGATCACCTCGTCGCCCACCTGGCAGGTGCGGGCGGCGGCGCCGTTAAGCACGCAACACCTTGATCCCGCCTCGCCGTAGATCACATATGTGCTGATGCGCGCTCCCGTATGCTTGTTCCAGACGTTGACGAACTCCAGCGGCAGGATGCCGGCCTTTTCACAGATAACCGGGTCCAGCGAGATCGAGCCGTGGTAATTGAGATCGGCGCCGGTGATCCGGATGCAATGCAGCTTGGCGCGGACAATCTTTAACATACGGAGGGGTTCCTTGCGACCTTGAGGGCGCGAACCCTACACCGGAGTCTGCGGCTGTCAAGGAAAACCCCGCCGCTTCCCCATATTGAACGGCCTCTTCTTTTCCGGATGGGGATCAGATACATTGAGCAGAGGCAAGCGGCATAAGATGAAATCGTGGCGTATTTTGTGCTGTCGTTATGCCTTCAATCTTCCTGACCGGCGAGGTAGCGCATGAGCCGCCCATCAATCCCTTCGGAGCTTCTGGATTCCGTCGTCGCCTGCTTTCATCCGCGCCGGATCATTCTATTCGGGTCACGGGCGCGCGGCGAAACCGGACTCGACAGCGACATCGATCTGCTGGTTGAACTGGATGATGATGTTTTGCCCGAGATGCTGTCGGCAAATGCAATCCGAACGGCGCGTGGGAACTACCGTCGTCCCGTCGATATCATTCCCTGCCGCGCCTCTATTCTGGCGTCACGCGCCCGGGCCATCGGTTCATTCGCCCATATCGTGCTGCGCGACGGAGTAACGGTCTATGAGCGGCGCTGACGAGCAGGACATCATCCAGTGGCAGGACGCTCTGCGCTGGTTAGAGCGGGCGGCAGAGGATATCGGCGTCTCCAGGGCGCTGATTCAAAAAGGGTTCATCTCTCACTCCGCTTTTCATATCCAGCAAGCGGCGGAAAAGATTTTGAAGGCCTTGTTAGTGGCGGCCCGCCAAGACATTCGCAAGACACATGACCTTGCAACATTGGCCGTATTGGCGAGAGAACACTGGCCAACCATTGTTATCAATCCTTTCAAACTCGACTATGCCTCGCGCTGGTATATAATCAGCCGCTATCCCGGCATTGAGGAGATAATGCCGGGGCTTGCGGATGTAAAAGAAGCCCTGCCCGAGGTCGAAGCATTATTCGCTTCTGCAATCGCCAAGGCCCCGCCGGAATTGGCGCCCGAAGCGCAAGCCGTTCTTAGGAAAAGCCTTTAGGGAGCGACCGAATGATCAAGCAAAGCCTTTCGAGGCGTTGCGGAGGAAACCCATGAGAACGACATCAACCTATCCTTTACGCCTGCCCCGTTTCGTCAAGGCGGCGGTAGAAAAGATCGCCAAGGAAGAAGGCATCAGCCTCAACCAGTTTGTGGCGGCGGCGGTTGCGGAAAAGCTGTCCGCCATGAATACCGAGGCTTTTTTCGCAAAACGCGCCGGGCGGGCGGACATGGCCGAATTTCGGCGCATATTGACGTGCGACGGGGGCGACCCGCCGCGTTCGGGGGATGAGTTGCCGTAATATGTGATGCCGGCGGTTGTAAAGAATGACTCTGAAAAATCCTCCCCTTGCCAAGGGGAGGTCAGGAGGGGTTTTGGCCTCCCGGATTCATCGGCGGCAACCTCCCCCAATCCCTCCTTCGTAAGGAGGGGAAAGCGCTTGGGCCATATGGGTCAATGATTAAGGCCGCTGGTATGATTTATTCATCCGGACGAAGGCGATAGCGTCCTTTCTTCGCCTTGCGTGTTCAACGAAGTCCCTTGAACCGTCCCGGAGAGGCCGCAATAATGGCCGTCCGGCGAACGCTCAGGAAGACACCATGGGAAGTCAGATCAAAAAACTCGGCTGGGTTGCCCTCTCCGCTCTCGGAGGCGTCGCCCTCGGAGTGATCGCGCTCAGGCGCGGCGAGAATATCAACGCCGTCTGGCTGGTGGCGGCCGCCGTCTGCACCTATCTGGTCGCCTTCCGCTTCTATGCCCTGTTCATCGGCTCCAGGGTCATGGGCATCGACCCCGCCCGGATCACGCCGGCAATCCGCTACAACGACGGCCTCGATTATGTGCCGACCAACCGCTATGTGCTTTTCGGCCACCATTTTGCCGCTATTTCCGGGGCCGGCCCGCTGGTCGGGCCGGTTCTGGCGGCCCAGATGGGCTATCTGCCGGGGACGCTCTGGATACTGGCGGGGGTGGTTCTTGCCGGAGCGGTCCAGGACTCGATGGTGCTGTTCATTTCGACCCGCCGCGACGGTCGCTCACTGGGCGAGATCATCCGCTGGGAAATGGGGCCGGGCGCCGGCGCCTCCGCCATGCTCGGCATTTTTCTGATCATGATCATCCTGCTTTCGGTTCTGGCCCTGGTGGTGGTCAAGGCCCTGGCCGACAGTCCCTGGGGAACCTTTACGGTGTTCGCCACCGTCCCCATCGCCATTCTCATGGGAATCTATGGCCGTTTCATCAGGCCGGGGCGCGTCGCCGAGATGAGCGCCATCGGTTTTGTCCTGTTGATGACGGCGCTGGTCTGCGGACGAACCGTGTCGGAGCATCCTGAACTCGCCCGATTGTTCACCTTCAAGGCCGAACCGCTGGCTCTGATCATCATCGGCTACGGGTTTGTCGCGGCGGTCCTGCCGGTGTGGCTGCTGCTGGCGCCGAGGGACTACCTCTCGACCTTCCTCAAGATCGGCGCCGTCGTCGGACTGGCCGTCGGCATCGTTATCGTAATGCCCGAGATGAAAATGCCGGCGGTCAGCCGCTTCATCGACGGCAGCGGCCCGGTGTTCGCGGGCAGTCCGTTTCCCTTCCTGTTCATCACCATTGCCTGCGGCGCGGTTTCCGGCTTCCACTCCCTTATTTCATCGGGCACTACGCCCAAGATGCTGGAGAACGAGAGCCAGATACCCTTCATCGGCTACGGCGCCATGCTGATGGAGTCCTTCGTGGCGATCATGGCCATGGCGGCGGCCGGGGTGATCGAACCCGGCGTCTATTTTGCAATGAACAGCTCGCCGGCCGTGATCGGCGCCGATGCGGTCAGGGCGGCGGCGGTGATCTCATCATGGGGCTTCACGGTTACGCCGGAAATGCTGACGGGGGCGGCCAAGGACGTGGGCGAGACCAGTATACTGTCTCGAACCGGCGGCGCTCCCACGCTGGCGGTAGGCATGGCCTATATCTTTTCCCATGTGCTGGGCGGCAAGGCGATGATGGCTTTCTGGTATCATTTCGCCATCCTGTTCGAGGCCATGTTCATCCTCACCGCCCTGGACGCCGGCACCAGGGTCTGCCGGTTCATGTTGCAGGATATGGTAGGCGCGGCGGCGCCCTCGTTCCGCAACACCCGATCATGGGCCAACAACCTGACCGCTACCGGCAGCGTGGTCGCCATGTGGGGATATTTCCTCTACTCCGGCGTGACCGATCCGTTCGGCGGAATCAATACGCTGTGGCCGCTGTTCGGCATGTCCAACCAGATGCTGGCGGGCATCGCCCTGATCACCTGCACCGTCGTGCTGTTCAAGATGAAACGGCAGCGTTACGCCTGGGTGACGATGGCGCCGGCGGCCTGGCTGGTGGTCTGCACCACCACCGCCGGCCTGGAGAAGATATTTCACAACAACCCGGCCATCGGCTTTTTGGCCCACGCCCGCAGGTTCAGCGACGCCTTGGCCGAAGGCGAGATATTGGCCCCGACCACGAGCCTCGACCAGATGCGCCGGGTGATCTTCAACGATCATGTCGACGCCGTCCTGACCGGGGTCTTCATCGTGGTGACGGCGTCCCTTCTGGTTCACGGCGTCCTGGCGGTGCGCAAGTCGCTGACCAGCGACGAGCCGACCGTGATCGAGGCCGAAGAGGCGATGGAGGCGGGCCTTGCCTGAGACCAAGAAGACCCTGATCAGTTACATCAAGGAAACCCTGCTTCTGATGGTGGGACTGCCTGATTACGACGCCTATGTCCGCCACCGCCTTGCCCGTCACGCCGACCGGCCGGTCATGTCCCGCGAGGAGTTCTTCAGGGAACGCCAGGAGAATCGTTACGGCGCCAACGGTAAGACCAACCGCTGTTGTTAAGACGTATAGGCATCGGATGTCAATTTGACCGGGGGGTGTTTTTCGGTTACGAAGAAGCGCCGCACAATCAGGATCATCGTAATTGCTTTTTTCAGAGGACGGACAGAGCGTTGTCGCTCCCCGACATGTACGATGACGGAGCTTTCGCCTACCCTGGCAATTCTTTTACAGCGTGAACGATTTCGCGATAACTACCGCGAAAAGCGTGATCCGATCGCTACCGAGCGATCATCGTGGCAGGCTCATTCCTTCCGTCATCTGGTGCATCTGCTGCCCGGCGAGTCAATTCTGGAGATCGGCGGAGGGGGCGGCATATTTACGCGCGCGCTTGTAAAAATGACACGCGGACGCAATCCGATCACAAGCATCACCGCCGCTCCTGCGGCAACGGTCATTCCCGGAGTGGAGACCCTGGCGGTAAGCAGGTTGCCCGGCGCCCTGGAAGGGCGAACCTTCCGCTACATCATCGCCGACGGCGTCCTTGATCGCCGTAACGTGTGCGCCCTCATTGAACAAGTGTTCAACCTGCTTGAAGAAGGCGGGCGAACCGTCTTCTTCGAGTCCAATTCCTGGAATTTTCTCTACACGATCCGCAACGCTTTCCGCCGGATTTTCGGCTTGCGGAATATGCAGTCGTTGCTGGACCGGACGCAGCTTTCCGAGCTTTATTCCGAAATCGGCTTCATCCGGGTTTCCTCGCGTTTTACGGATTTTGTCTATTCGCCGCTGGCGCCGACGCCAATGGCCGCCCGGTTTATGCATAATCTGTCCGTTTTACTGGAAAACGCTCCGCTGGTGCAAAACCTGGCCGGACGCATCATACTTCATGCGCAAAAACCGCCGCGCATCGTTCCTCGCGCCCCGGTGTCGCTATGTCGGCACAAAGACCTGATGGGAGCGATTTCGTTCATCGTTCCCTGTCACAACGAGGAAATGAACATTCCCCCGCTGGTCGAGGGATTGCGCACATATTTCGGCGATTACATTCATCAGATCGTGCTGGTCAACGACAACAGCAGCGATTCCACCCGCGAGGCGATTGACCGTCTGGCGGCGGCGGACCCTCGCATCACGCCGATTCACCGTTCGCCGCCTAACGGCGTCGGTCGCGCCCTGCGTGACGGCTTTATGGCGGCAACCGGACGTTATGTCATGTCGATGGACTGCGATTTTCAGCATCTGCTGCCGGAAATGGAAGATATGATGGATGCCGTCGCCGAAGGAGCCGACGTAGTATTCGGCAGTCGTTTTTCGCAGCTCAGCGTCCTGATCAACTATCCGTTCGGCAAAATCGTCGCCAATCGCTGTTTTCACCTGCTGGTCAATCTGATTTTCCGTTTCGGACGCCGTGACATTACGAACAACCTCAGGATCATGAGCGCCGACATCGCCCGCCGCTTGGTCATCAGCGAGCCATGGTTCGCCGCCAACGCCGAAATAGGATTGCAATCGGCGCTGCTTGGGCGGGAAGTGCGCGAAGTTCCCATTTCGTGGATCAACCGCACCTTCGATATGGGACATTCGTCATTCAAGGTGCTGGCTTCCGGCGGGGGGTATGTCCGGGTGCTGTGGCGCTTTGCCCGCATGACCAACTTCGGCTTCTCCAGGCTGCCTGATCTCGGCGGGAAATGATAAGGTCCACTTCATGAGCATCGCCGTCATCACCGGTTCAGCCGGCCTCATCGGCTCCGAAGCCGTCCGTTTTTTCCATGCGAAGGGCATGGACGTGGTCGGCATCGACAACGACATGCGCCGGGTGTTTTTCGGCGCAGGCGCCAGCACCGCCCGGTCTCTGGAACGCCTTCAGGCGGATATGAAAAACTATCGTCACGAGAACATCGACATTCGCGACGTTGCGGCGATCGAGGCTTTGTTCGCCGGCCTGGGCAAGGCGATCAAGGTGGTGATCCATACGGCGGCGCAGCCGTCGCACGACTGGGCGGCAAGCGATCCCCACACCGATTTTACCGTCAACGCCAACGGCGCCTTGGCTCTGCTGGAGGCGACGCGCAAGCACTGCCCGGACGCCCCCTTCATCCATTGCAGCACCAACAAGGTCTATGGCGACACCCCCAACCGCTTGCCGCTGGTGGAGATGGAGACCCGCTGGGAGTTGGCGTCTACGCACGCCTACGCCCTGCACGGCATCGACGAGGGCATGAGCATCGACAATTCCATGCACTCGTTGTTCGGGGTATCCAAGGCGGCATCCGACCTGATGGTGCAGGAATACGGTCGCTACTTCGGCATGAAGACCGCCTGCTTCCGGGGCGGCTGTCTCACCGGACCCAATCATTCCGGAGCGCAGTTGCACGGTTTTCTCAACTATCTGGTCAAGTGCGCCGTTACCGGCGACGCCTATACCGTGTTCGGTTACAAGGGCAAGCAGGTCCGCGACAACATCCATTCCTTCGATCTGGTCAACGCCTTCTGGCGCGTCTTCCAAAAGCCGCGTTCGGCTGAAATTTACAATATCGGCGGCTCGCGCCATTCCAACTGCTCAATGATCGAAGCGATCAGGATTTGCGAGGAACTGACCGGGCGGCCGATGAACTGGAGCTACGCCGAGAGCAACCGCGCCGGCGACCACATCTGGTGGATCAGCGACGTGCGGCGTTTTCAATCGCATTATCCCGATTGGACCTACAGTTACGACATCCGCTCAATCATCAAGGAAATACACGACGCCATGGCCGAAAGGTCCGCGATCTGATATTATTCCGGTCTCTACATATAGCGTCCCGATACCGAAATTTGTACTTGCAAATTTCATGGACAGAATACTATGGTGGGCCATGAATATTGTCGTTGAATCTGTAAGGGAACTGTTTGGATTCCACAGATACGAATTCATAATAGCCAACCTGGGCATTATTTTTCTTCTCAGCAATTTTTGCGGCGGACTGCTTTACAGCATCATTCTCGCTCAAGGAAAGCCGCGAAAAGAAGTTCCGCTGAAAGAGCGGATATCCTTCCGGCTGCTTCTGTTGGGATGGGGATTCGTGCTTGTTTTCGCGGTTTATTTCCACGCGGTGCTTTTCGGAAAAATCACCATGTCCCATTTTATCTTTTGGGCCATAACCTTGGTGTCCGCCCCGGCCTTGGCCTATTTCGGCTCCCAACTGACCTATGTGATTTTTCAGAAAAAAATCGAGCATAACCGGGCGGCCTATAAAGCCGGGGTGGACAAGATACGCGCCGCCAAAGCGGCCCAGATGACCGCCGCCACCAAGGCGGCGGCTGATGACAAAGCGGCGGCGGAAAGGAAAAAGAAAATGGACGCCGAGATCGACGCCAAGATCGCCAAATCCCGCAAGGAACATAAGGTCGGCCAGATCTAATTAAAAAGATTGTCTATTTCGTTCTGGGATATCTTTTTTGCTTCATCCAGTTGTGGGCCGTTAAGCAGCTTCTGGTCCTCGTCCTTCGGCAGTTCATCGGGCGGGGGAAGGCCGTCGAACTCACTCTTCCCGCCAAGGATATCGATCATCATCGTCACCCGTTCATCAATGAACTTCAAGGTAGTAACCACCTTGTTAATGCGCTGGCCGGTGATGTCCTGAAAGTTACAGGCTTCAAAAACCTTGACCACCTGATCCCTGATCTCATCCACCCATCCGGCCTCTTCTTCATCTTTGACATGGCCGCGAATCCTTTCCGCCTGACAGTCAATGCTCTCCGCCGCAGACAGAATGACATTGGTCGCCTTTTCGGTATCCGCCACCACGGCGTCCAATTGACTGGTCATGGTGATGATATGATCGTCATCCTCTCCGATATGGCCGAAGGCGGCAATTTCCTTCTTGGTCTGAAGAATGGCGTTGGACATCTCCTGCAATTGCTGCCTGAGGCCGGCGGCCTCATGGATTTCACGCTTGAAGTCGCCCACCACCGTCGTGCTGACTTCGCCCATGCCGGAAATTTTATTGCCAAGGCTGTTGATGGCCTCCATCAGTTGATTATGGCGCTCAATAGCGCCCTTGTCGTTTGAAACAACGGCGCCGGCGCCGGCGCCGAGGACATGCCCCCGGGATTTCATCCGGTGAATTTCAGCACTGAACAACCGCTTCGGGAAATGTTCCGACACGAGCTTTATCTCCATCCGCTAAAATTAAACCCGAACATCCGCACCGATTTATACATCCTATTATATTAGAAGCAATCCAAAAACCTAATCAATCCTGATGCGCTCCAAGGCATATTATGTTATAAGCGGGACATATGGGGGGCTATCGGCCCGACCGGACAAAAATTGGAGGTATCCGTGAAATTTTTTAAGCGCTTTACGCCTTTGGCTCCGGCCTGTCTGGCGGTTTTATTCATGATTTCGCCGGCCGCCGCCGATGAGAAAGAGGCGGAGCTGTTCGTTCGCAGTCTGGCTGAACAGGCAATCATGGTGCTGCGTGACGATAAAAAGCCGCTCGAAACCCGCGAAGCCCGGTTACGCGCTTTGCTGTCCGCCGGCTTTGCCATGGATACCATCGGTCGCTATGTGGTCGGCGCCCACTGGGAGAAGATGAGCGCGGAACAGCAGAGCGAATACCAAACGCTGTTCAGCGAGTGGACACTGAGGTCATATTCGACCCGTCTCGGCGGCTACAAGGACCAGGAATTTGAGGTCCTCAACGCCGTCGATAGCGGAAAGAAGGACATCTTCGTCCGCACCCGCATCAACCAGCCGAACGGCGGCAAGCCTGTCAACTGCGCCTGGCGCATACGCAAGGTCAATGACCAGTACAAGATCGTCGATATCGACGTTGAGGGCATCTCCATGCTGATAACCCAGAAACGTGAATTCGAGTCCCTTCTTAATCGACAAGGTGTCAATGGTCTGATCGAGATGCTGAAAATGCGTAATTCCAAATTCCCGGCAATGGCCGGTTAAGGGGAGGGAGGAATATGAAAAAATTGAATTTCAAGCGGAAATTTCTGAATGCCGCGTGCCTGACTCTGGCTCTGACCTTTGCCGGCGTCGGCGCGTCATGGGCCGGAACCTTCGAGGAAGGCAACGCCGCCTATCAGCAAACCGATTTCACGACCGCATTGAAGATATGGAAGCCCCTCGCCGATTCCGGCGACGCCCGCGCCCAGTACAACATAGGCGTCATGTACGACCGGGGGCACGGGGTTGAACAAGACAAGGCGACGGCCAAAACATGGTGGCTCAAGGCCGCCGAGAAAAACCTCCCCATGGCTCTGCACAATCTGGCCGGCGGCTATCTGTTCGGCAGCGGCGATGAGAACGAGCACAAAAAAGCCCTGGAATGGATGACTCGCGCCGCCGAACTTGGTCTCAGCCGTTCCCAGTATTCGCTGGGCAAGATGTATCTGCACGCCCACGGCGTAAAAATGGACGAAGCATTGGGCCGCAAGTGGATCGAAATGGCCGCTAATCAGGGCTTTGACAAGGCCCAGTACAACATGGGCAAGATCAGCCGCGACGGCATCGCCGGTCCCGTCGACAAGGAGGCCGCCGCCCGGTGGTTCCTGAAAGCCGCCAAACAGGGCTACGCCAAGGCGCAGAACTACGCCGGAAATCGTTACGCCAAGGGTGACGGGGTCGAAAAGAACGAAGCCGAGGCATTGTTCTGGATAACCTTGGCCGCCGATCAGGGAGACAAAACCGCCGAGGAAAACCGTAATGTCCTGCTTAAAAAACTGCCCCCGAACGTGGTTGAGGAAGTCACCGGGCGCGTAAAGGCGTGGACGCCGGAGAAGAATTAGGGCCAAAACTCATTAAATTCAGCCTTTTTTACTTGAATTTTACTTGAACCGGAAGTAATTAGGCGGCAAGACCCATAAAGGGCTGCGAAGATGAAGGTTTCCGGGCACAGGCTTTCCACCAAGGCGACCGTCAGGGCGGCGCGGACATTTACCCGACGCACCCTTCTGAAGGGGGCCGTCGCCGCCGGCGCAATCGCCGGCGTCGGGCCATGGATTGTCAGGGACGCCTTCTCCTCCTCCGGCGAACTCAAAATTATGATGTGGTCGGACTTTCTGCCTGACTCCGTTTCCGGCGCCTTCACCAAGGCGACGGGCATCAATATCAAACAGACACTTTACGGTTCCGACGAAGAACTCTTCCACAGAATCAAGGCATTCAAGGGCCATGGCTTCGACCTGATCAGCCCTTTGTCCAGGCGCATGGGCTATTGGAGAACACACGGATTATTGCAGCCGTGGGACATGGAAAAGGTTCCCGTGGACCGCATCGACCTGCGAATGTTCGACATGGCCCTGTCGGCGGGAATGTGGGGCGGCAAGGTCCATCTGTTGCCCTTCGTATGGGGAACCGAGGGATTGGCGTGGCGCACCGACAAGTGGTCCAGGGACGCCAAAGATTTGACCTACGGCGATCTGTGGACGCCCGAGATGAAGGGCAAGATCATGGGCAGCCCGATTCCCATGCTGTTGGCCCTCGGGCTTTATCTGGACCGCGTCGATAAGGTTCCTTCCAACCGGATGCTGGATTGCTACAAGGACGAAGATAGCATGCGGCGCATCTGGGACGAAATCATCGGCTTCGCGGTGAAGCGCAAGTCGTGGGTCAAGATGTTCTGGGAAGACGCCGAATCCCAGATCAACGGTTTCAAGAACAACGGCGTTGTGCTGGGGCAGACCTGGAACGGCCCGCCGACCAGACTGGCGGGCAAGGGCGATCCCATTGCCTTCATGGCTCCGATGGAGGGAGCGCTCGGCTGGCTGGCCGGTCTTTCCATTCCTGTCGGTGCCGGGAATATCGATCAGGCTTATGAATTCCTGAAATTTCAATATTCGCCCAGGAACGGCGCCCGGCTCGCCGACATGACCGGCTATTCATCCTGCGCCGCCGGCGCCGCCACGTTTCAGGGAGACAAGAAAAAAAAGAAGAAGGCCGTCGAGGCTTATCCGGGCAGCGCCATGGAAAAACTGTGGTGGTGGCCGGTCGAGGAGCCTTGGCACACCGCCGCCCACGCTGAATACGGCGACCGGTTCGTTAACGCTTAAATACCCTGCCAAGGTTCCGTCATCCGATTTTCAACGCCCAGGAGATCAAGCGCCCGGCCGACGGTGTGGCGAACGATATCGGCGATGGATTGGGGCTTGGCGTAGAAAGCCGGCACGGGAGGCATGATCAGGGCGCCGAGGCCGGCGGCCCTGGCCATCAGTTCCAGATGTCCCTGGTGCAGCGGCGTCTCGCGCACCATCAGCACCAGCGGACGCCTTTCCTTAATGGTAACGTCGGCGGCGCGGGCCAGCAGGTTGTCGGCGTATGAATTGGCGATGGCCGACAGCGTTTTGATGGAGCACGGCGCGATAATCATCCCCGCCGTGCGGAAAGAGCCGCCGGCGATGGCCGCGCCCACGTCCTTGACGTTGTAAACCTTGGTCGCCAGGGCGTTCACTTCGTCTATGCCAAGCCCGGTCTCATAGGCCAGGGTAAGCGCTCCCGCCTCGCTGATCACCAGATGGGCCGGACAGCCCAGGCTGTTAAGGGCCTTCAATGTTTCGACGCCGTAAATCGCGCCGCTGGCCCCCGATATGCCGACGATGATTGGCTTCATGATGACCCTAAACCGTTAACAGGCGCCGCGATCATGACCGCTTCCGCCGTTTTAGACAAGGCGGCAATCTACCCTGTGTCGCGCTTTGCCTTGGCCGGGGCGGCGAAGCGGTGTATAGTTATGCGTATTGATATCTTCGACTGAAACAACGAGGTCCGCCATGTTTAGCCGACGCCTGAGCGATGCAACCATAGCCGCTCACAGGATAGCTTGCGATGAGCAAAAAAAGATGATCGCCCGGTTATTGATGGAGGCTCTGGAACTGGAGCTGACCCAGATCGGCGGCGATATGCAGGACCACCGGGAAGCTACTGAAAAGATGGAGGCCGCCTTCGACGCCCACGAAAAGGCCTTCGGGTCCATCAAGGACGGATGATTGCGCTGTTTTCGAGGCAAATATTTCAAACATGGATAGACAGGATATTCAGGATTTTTCCCTCATTTTTATCCTGTGCATACTGCTTATGCCATCGGCCTTAATTACTGACCCGTGGCGGCCCCTGCGCTTTCCCCTCCTTACCAAGGAGGGGGCAGGGGGAGGTTGCTGAAAAAGCGTCTTTTATGTAATCACTATCTGCGTTTATCAGTGTGCATCCGTGGCTGACTAATATCAATTTGTCTTCTATAAATTAATATCAAAAACAATCTCACGCCAAGACGCAAAGGCGCAAAGTTTAGACCCATTCTTCATTTTGCCTTTCTTGGCGTCTTAGCGTCTTCGCGTGAGTTATACTACTTCGTCTTCTAATGCTGATCTATAGAAAGCGAATTGGTATAAAATGAGAAAGCCACGGATAAACACCGATGAACACGGATATCAAATTTAAAAACGGCGTTTCCTTGCAGCCGATGCGTCGGGAGGTAAAAACAAAACCCCTCCTGACCTCCCTTCGTAAGGGGAGGATTTTTCAGAGTCACTCTTTATGGCCGCTGGTATTATCCATCGCCGAGCGTTAGGCGGGGGTCTCTCTCTCATCCGGTAAAAGTAGCCCGGCGGCGATGCCGACCACGGCAATGGCGGCAAGCGCCTCGAACAGACGGTTAAAGCCGCCGGTCATATCGTAAAGCGCTCCTTCCATCATCACTCCGATGCTGCTGACGCCGAAGGCCAGGATGAATTTCATGCCGAAAGCCAGGCCCCGCCATTTGCCGGGAGCGTAGCGGGCCAATAAACTGTTTTCAGCGGGCAGCGAGCCGACGTTGATCGTAACCATGACCAGCGTGACCACGACCAGCGCCGTCCCGCTCAGGCCGGCGGCGAAAAACAGAAGCGGCGCCTGAAGGACAAAGGTCAGTATGTAAATGACCTTGAGACGGTATCTGTCGGCCATTATTCCGGCCGCCACCTGCATGACGCCGGCGAATAGATAGACGACCGCCACCAGCGTTGACGCGGCAAGGACGCCGCCGTCGGCGAGATCGCCCATGCGCTCAAGGAAGAGCTTGGGCATGGCCGGCTGGGTCGCCTGATAAATGACTCCTGTGCATAACATTGTCACCGTCAAAACAAGAAAGACCCGCACCATCTCCTGCCGTGATTTCGGTGGGTCCTGCCGGCGGTCAATTTTACTCTCGACAATAATCCCTCGGGCCAGAAGAACGTAAAAAGCCGCCCCCGTCAGCAGAATGACGGCGCCGGGAACGATGAAAGCGGCCCGCCAGTCAAAGAACTCTATGAGCATGCCGGCGCTTAACGCGGCTATACCCGGACCGACGCCTCCGAATACGCCGTTGACGCCGAGCATGAACCCCCGGTTGACTGAATTTCGTATCAAAAAAGCGATGCCTACCGGATGGTAGATAGAAGCGAACAGCCCGGTAAACGTCAGCCACATGGCGATCTGAAAGGGTGAAGAAGAAAAGCCGGTCATCACCATGCCCAGGCCGGCGCCGATAAAAAACAGCCCCATCATGCCGGTGGAACTCCAGCGGTCGCCGAGCCATCCGGCCAGCGGCGCCGCCACGCCGAAAAGCAAATTGCCGGCCACGACAAGAGTCACGACCCGGCCATGAGTTAGCGACAGATCGCCCTCAAGCGTCAGGGCGGCGACATAAAAAACGGGCGCGAATAAATGGGAATACAAATGACCGATGCAGGAGAACCCAAGAGACAGGCGTTCGGAAATGCTCGACATGATTTGTACCGCTTTTAACTACTGATCAAAACGTGATATATTAATGACTCTGAAGAATCCTCCCCCTTGCTTCAAGGGGGAGGTGGAGGGGGTATCGGCGGCAACCTCCCCTGACCCCTCCTTGGCAAGGAGGGGAAAGAGTTAACATTCGGATCAAGGAGACGCCGATGGCTGACGCAAGCGAAGAACAAGGGGCGGTATACGGCGTATCCATAGACGTTATCGCTGTTTTGGGTTCCGCCTTCATGCCGGTGAGCCAACTGTTGAAGCTTGGCCGAGGCGCCGTTGTCCAGCTTGACCGGATGGTGACCGAGGACATCGAACTTTTTGCCAATGATCAGTTGATCGCTCGCGGCGAAGTAACGGTGGCCGAAGACCGACTGTCCGTCAAAATCACCCAAATCATAAAAAGCAATATGGCCAGGATATAAAGCGCGTTAATTCATAAGCCGGGGAAATGCAGACTTTGATCGTTTTCAACAGCCAAATCCACTTCCCGCAGCTCCTTTTCCAGGTGCGCCCGCAGCTCGTGATACCTGCGTTTTTCCGTTTCCGTGAATTTCATCCCGCCCGGGCTGTCCTTTAACATCGCCGCCTTGATGAACGTCGTCAACTCCCCCATGGCCGCAGGCAGGTCCATGACTTCCGAGGCGGCGTCGCCGTTCGGCATGGACCAACAGGCGCCGTGCATCTTGGAAACGGTCGAAGTCACAATGGGCTTGCCGACGGCGCGTTCCAGGATAAAGATAACATCAATCGGCATGAATGCCGGCGCATCAAAATTCTGAAACTGGGAAAGTCGCGCCGCGCCCATGCGGCACTTGTTGGCCACGTCCTGGAGGCTGTCGAATTCGTCCAGCAATTCACGAGTGGCAATTTTCAATTGCCGCTTCTCCATGTCGATCAGTTCACGGCATTTCATCAGCTTGCTCCCTTCGTTCCCTTTATTTGTCGCGGAATGTTGTTTCCCGGTTCTTCGCTTCCCTGTATTTGCGCGGGCGCGATGCCGTTCTTTCTCAATTCGTCATGGATTTTCTCCATGACGTCTTCTGATATGTCTTCGCGCATGCCGTAATCATCGATCCAGAATGAAATATTGTATTTGGCGATCCACTTCCCGTGGTTCCATTCGATCGAATTAAACCGAACATTCCGCTCCGGCTCGTCCAGTATATCGCCGACGACCGCCAGTCCCGCCTCCATGACCTTGGCCGTCGGCGCCGGCGAATGAAAGGCGTCAAGATAGATCGAAAGTTCCAGACGCATGCAATCAAAGGAATTGTAGTTATGGATATGGGATTCCGAGACCTGGCCGTTCGGTATGCTGATGACATATCCGTTGGTGGTTTTTACCCTGGTGGTCCGCCAGGTGATGTCCACCACCCTGCCTTCATCCATGTCGGCGATCTTGATCCAGTCGCCGACATTGAACGGACGCTCCATGTTGATGACGATGCCCGAGAATATATTCGAGATGTTGGACTGGATGGCCAAACCGACAATCATGGCAAGAAGGCCGGTTGACGCCAGCAGGCTGGTCAATTGCTGATCATAGACAAAGGCGATGACGCCGAAGGATGCAAAGCTGTAGATAATCACCGACCCGAAGACGCGAACGACGTTGGGGATATTGCGCTCGGTATGATCCTCCAGCGGCCGCCATACGAACCGCTCCATGGCGATGCCCAGCAGCCGCGCCGGAAGGAACCACCAAAACATGCTGTAGGCCAGGACGATGTTGTCAACGACATATGGCGACAGGTGCTTGAAAGCCAGATCAAGGCCGATGTTGCCGGCCGCCAGAAGCAGCATCGGCCACGCCACTACTCTCAGTCCCCAGGACTGGACCGTCCAGAACCTGCCCTTCTCCTTTTTGTCCATGGCGACAGCGAACGCCATGCCGAGAAAGCCGAAGATTCCGATATAGATAAAGTATTCATCGGCAATGAAGTCTCTGGTATTGAACGCCGCCGGTTTCAGCAAAATTCCCAGATCGACTTTTGAAAAATTGGGGTCTTCGGACCCGTAGCCGACATAGGCGGGGTCGCCCCTTGTTCCCTTGAAGAACAGGTCCTGGGAAATCCATGCGCTGTTGACAAGCCAGTTGAGATTGGAACTGAGCGCCCGTTCCTCGTTGATCTTGTCGGTGATGGTCGCGCCGGAATCAATCCCGATGCCGAGAATATCGACAACGTACAGAAGATTGTTCCGGTTAAGCGAGTTGTGGGAGAAGGTCACGCCGGCGATGTGATTGCCGTATTGCCGAAAGGTGTCGGTAAAATCCAGGGCAAACTTGCTTTTTACCCGGTACAGCCGGTACATCATGTCGCCGTCCTGCTTTTCCTCTATGGGAGCGGACAGCTTTACAGGCTCGACGGCGTTGGTGAAGGTTACGTCCTGCGGCTCGAAATTGCCCCGGTAGCGAAACCAGATCAGGAAATCCAGAACGTAGTTGTTTTCCGCCGGGTTTATCGCCGAAATTTCTTTCACCTGTAACCCGGTATAGACCACGTTGGTCTTGTACATAAAGCGGTCGTTGACATAGAGAACGCGGCCCTTCTTTAATTCAGCGATGAAATTTCCGCCGCCGCCCGGCTTGATGGGCTGCAACTGGGTCAAGGCGGAGATGATGTTTCGCCCGTTATAGACGCCGACAAGAACAGGTTTCTGCGCCTGACCGTCTTCGCTGAAAAAGGTGGCGCCTGAAACTCCTTCGATCACGTCGTCAACGGATTTGCGCCCGGCCAGGAAGTCACGGATGCCTTTTCGCATGGACTTGATGTCGGCGTCGCCGCCGTCTTTCTTCATTGATGCGCGAATGCCTTCGACCACCATATGGGCGGAATCGTAAGCATAGGCGGCGACCCAATCCGGCTTCATCCTGAATTTGGCCAGATAGCTGTTCCTGAACTTCTGGGCGATTTCGTTGGCGGTGTCGAACAACAAGGGGGAACTGACAAGAATTTCGTTGGTGTAGGCGGCCGCTTCCTGATTCTTCTCAACCGATCCGTCGAGAGAAGACATAAAAGCGTCAACCGCCAGCGCATTGGGGCCGATCAGCAGATTCTTGATCTTGGCGTCGCGCATGGACTTGACCAGCTTGGCGGCCTCGGCCTCGCGGACGGCAAGGAAGATGATTCCCGCGTCCTTCTTTTCATTGAGTTCCGCGATGATCGAGGCAAGCTGTCCGTCCACGTCGGGCGCCGAATGATCGAAGGACCATTTGTAGTGAATAGCGGTGCCGAACCGCAGGTAAGTATTTTCATACTCCTCGGCCATGGCGGCTCCGGAACCTGCCCTGTCATAAATGATCGACGCCAGCTTATGCCCCAGGACGTTCCTGGAATAATTGGCGAGAAAGCCCGCTTCCCGGCGGGCGGAGAACAGGCTGCTGAACAGCCACTCGCTTCCGGCAACCGCATCCTCGCTCGCCGAAGATGGAGTAACCAGGGTCAGGCCGTTCTCCCCATAGACCTTGGCGGCGCCGTTCAGGGATTCCATGGACCAGTGGCCGATAACCGCCTGGAGTTTTTCATTTTTGGCGATTTTTTCGACCTCTGAGCGGGCCGTTTCCGCATCGTCCTTGTCGTCCACGACGTCGAGGCTGATTTTCTTGCCGTCAACGCCGCCGGATTCATTAAGCGCATCGACGTAGAGCTGCACGCCCTGGCGCAAGGAGCGGCCGATAATCTGACTGTTGCCGGACATGGGGCCGACGACCGCGACCCGCAGGTTTTTGCTCTCGTCGGTGCTGATAAAAGTTATTTTGGTGATAAACGAGATAAAAAGGCCCAAAAAGGCAAGCAGGGCCATGATGCGGATGAACATCCGGCTTTTGCTTGCTTTGCCGTCCGCGCCCCACAATAAAGTTTTAATAAGAAACCGCATGCTCCCCCCGTTCACATGACGGACATGTCGGAGATTAAAGCGTTTCCAAAACTCTGCAAACTAAATAAACGCTGATCTTGTCAGGTCACGTCCCGGATCGCCAGCTCCAGACGTTTGCCCAACGCCTTGAACGCGGAGTCGATCTGGTCCAACCGCGAGGCGTGATGGCAGTCCAGCAACCGATCAACGGCTTTCTGGTCGGCGCCCAGACTGCACGCCAGATCGGCCATGCGCACGTTGCCGGCGCGCATCGCCTGCCATAGCAACGCTTTCGCCATAACCTGCGTTCCCGGCACAACCCCTTTTTGACCGTGCGACACCAAAACCGGCAGCGGGATATCTTCCCGGTCGGCGATCCGCGCCGCCAGCGCTTCTTCAAGGCAATCGACGGCTTGCGCCACGACATCCTCCTGCCGGTCAACGTAGGTAACGGCCTCGGGGAACGCCGGAAAGCGAACGGCATATCCCTGACTGTCTTTGGTAATTTTTACGGCATAACCAAGCATTGTATTACTCCAGGTCTTCCGGCCTAAGCCCAATCTGAAAACAAGGCGTGGATGGCCGTGACAAGCACGGCCATGACGGTTTCATTCACTTCGTCATGCGCGGACTTGATCCGCGCATCCACGTCTTCATGTAGGCGAGAGCGATTCTAATCAACCCTGATGCGCTCTAAATAAACAGCATTGCCCCGTCTTTGGAGGCGTCGTTGAGGAAACTTACCACGCCGCCGGCCTTGATGGGGACGTCATCGCGCAGGGAGCCTCCGCTGAGGCCTATCGCCTTCAGTCCCATTTCGCAAACCATGAAACGCACTCCCAGCAGGACGCAGGACGCCAGCAGTTCCTCGAAGCCGGCGACGCCGTTTTCCAGAAAATCGTCATCCAGGTCGCCGCCGACGTCATCGCCATGAACGGCGCGGCCCCGGCTTACCGGCATCGCCCGCCATGCCGCTTCGCCGTCGGGTCCGGGCTTGCCCAGCGCCCGACAGGCCTCCATGGTGAAGAACAGGGTGGCCGGGGTGTTGACGGCGGCGGCGGCCGAGGCCATGACCAGGGCGTAATGCACCTTGTCGAAATCACCGGAGAAAACGACGATGGAAAGCTTTCGGGGGCGGTTGTTATGGGGCATGGCCGGGTTCTTTCTTCTCATGGACGGACAGGTCGGCGATTGTCGGTTTCTCTCCGCATAGCGGGCAGCCGGGGTCAGGATTTACCTTGATCTTGCGGAAGACGGCGGTCAGCGCATCGTAGATTATCAACGACCCCGACAGTCCTTGGCCTATGCCCAGCAGTTCCTTCAGAACCTCGGTCGCCTGCAATGACCCGAGGACGCCGCATAGCGCCCCCAGAACCCCGGCCTCGGCGCAAGTCGGGATTTGACCGGGCGGAGGCGGCTCGCGGAACAGGCAGCGGTAGCAAGGGCCGTGATTGCCGGCGTCGTTCTTGTCGTGGGCCTTGAAGGTGGCTATTTGTCCGTCGAATCTCAGGATGGCGGCGCTGACCAGCGGCTTGCCGGAAAAATAACAGGCGTCATTGACAAGAAAGCGCGTGGCGAAGTTGTCGCTGCCGTCGGCCACCAGATCATAGGCGGAGATCATCTCCATGGCATTGGCGGCGACGATGCGCGTCTTGTGCGCGACTACGCGCACGTCGGGGTTTATGGCGGCGACGGCGTCGGCGGCGCTTTCCACCTTGAAGCGTCCGACGTCGGCTGTGGCGTGGACGATCTGGCGTTGCAGATTGGACAGATCAACCACGTCATCGTCCGCGATGCCGATGGTCCCCACTCCGGCCGCCGCCAGATAGAGCAGCAACGGCGATCCCAGTCCGCCGGCGCCGATCACCAGCACCCTGGAGGCCAGCAGTTCGGCCTGACCCTTGCCGCCCACTTCCTTGAGCAGGATGTGCCGGGCATAGCGACTTATTTGGGAATCAGTGAAGTCCATGCTTCCGGCGTCTCCTCAAATCAAAAACTCTCCCCCTTGCTTCAAGGGGGAGTCAGAGAGGGTATAGAAGAGGAAATTATTGACCTGTGTGTTTTGACCACAGAGGCACAGAGGCGCAGAGAAGATTAAGCGAAGTTTTCTTCCTGCCCTTTCTTTTTTTTCTATCCTCCTCTGTGTCTCTGAGCCTCTGTGGTTCATAAAAATAGTGCTTATTCCGGTCAACGCGCCGGGCGTTAGGGGGTATCGGCAGCAACCTCCCCTGGCCCCTCCTTGGTAAGGAGGGGAAAGCGCGTGGGCCGCCATATTACCCGACCTCTATGTTCTCGAACAGGGCGGTTGAAAGATAGCGTTCGGCGCAGTCGGGCAGGACGACGACGATCATCTTGCCGTTCATCTCCGGGCGCTGTCCGACCTCCAGGGCGGCGGCCAGGGCGGCGCCGGAAGATATGCCGACCGGCAAACCCTCGATTCGGGCCAATTTGCGCGAAGTAGCAAACGAGGTCTCATTGCCGACCTTGAGTATCTCGTCAATCATTTTGCGATTGAGCACGCCGGGAATGAAGCCGGCGCCGATGCCTTGAATCTTGTGGGGGCCGGGAACGCCGCCGGAGAGCACCGGGCTGTCTTCGGGTTCAACGGCGATTACCTTCAATCCGGGTTTGCGGGGCTTGAGGACTTCAGCGACTCCGGTGAGGGTGCCGCCGGTGCCGACCCCGCTGACCAATACGTCGATCCTGCCGTTGGTGTCGTTCCAGATTTCCTCGGCGGTGGCGCGGCGATGAATTTCGGGGTTGGCCGGGTTTTCAAACTGTTGAAGGGGAAAGCGCCGGGGTTGCCATATTACCCGACCTCTATGTTCTCGAACAGGGCGGTTGAAAGATAGCGTTCGGCGCAGTCGGGCAGGACGACGACGATCATCTTGCCGTTCATCTCCGGGCGCTGTCCGACCTCCAGGGCGGCGGCCAGGGCGGCGCCGGAAGATATGCCGACCGGCAAACCCTCGATTCGGGCCAATTTGCGCGAAGTAGCAAACGAGGTCTCATTGCCGACCTTGAGTATCTCGTCAATCATTTTGCGATTGAGCACGCCGGGAATGAAGCCGGCGCCGATGCCTTGAATCTTGTGGGGGCCGGGAACGCCGCCGGAGAGCACCGGGCTGTCTTCGGGTTCAACGGCGATTACCTTCAATCCGGGTTTGCGGGGCTTGAGGACTTCAGCGACTCCGGTGAGGGTGCCGCCGGTGCCGACCCCGCTGACCAATACGTCGATCCTGCCGTTGGTGTCGTTCCAGATTTCCTCGGCGGTGGCGCGGCGATGAATTTCGGGGTTGGCCGGGTTTTCAAACTGTTGCGGCATAAAGGCGTGGGGGATTTCCGCGCACATGTCTTTGGCGCGTTGAATGGCGCCCGGCATGCCTTTGGCGGCAGGCGTCAGTTCCAGCTCGGCGCCGAGGAAGAGCAGCATCTTGCGGCGCTCAATCGACATGCTTTCCGGCATGGTGAGGATCAGCCGGTAGCCCTTGGCGGCGCAGACGAAGGCCAGGGCGATGCCGGTGTTGCCCGATGTCGGTTCGATAAGCACGGTATCGGGGCCGATCTTGCCGGCGGCCTCGGCGGCTTCAATCATCGCCAATCCGATACGGTCCTTGACCGAACTCAGCGGATTGAAACATTCGAGCTTGGCGACCAGATCGGCCTTGCATCCGGATTCTTCCATGATCCGGGAAAGGCGAACCAGCGGCGTGGCGCCGATGGTTTCCAGGATGCTGCCGTAAATGCGGCCCCGGAAGCCGGGGGTGTTGTGGTCTGTCATGGTTTTCTTTGCTCCTTATCAGCTTTGTCTAAATGGAAAAATCCAGATTCTTGCGTCCTTCGCTTTCAATTCCGGCCTTGTGGGCGCGGCTGCACAGGTCATCAATGGTGATCGAGTCCATGCGCTTCAGAACATCGTCTTGCAGTTCCCGCCAAACCGGCCGCACCACGCGGCGCCATAATTCCGAACCGTCGGGTTCATTGATGACGGCGTCTTCGGCCTCAATCTTGCGAACGACGCGAACAATTTCGCCGATGGTAATGCGCCTGCGCTCGCGGGCCAGCCGGTAGCCGCCCCTGGGGCCGCGCACGCCGATCAGAATTCCCTGGCGAACCAGTTGCTGGAGGGCCTGTTCCAGATAGCGTCTGGGGATGCTCTGGCGGCGCGTGATGTCGCGGCTTTGCACGGGGGCGCTGCCGGCGTGGTAGGAGATGTCGAGAACCGCCTCGATGGTGAACAGCATTTTCTTGGACAAGCGCAACATGGATTTTCAGCCTTCTCCTCTTATGCCGGTTGATCCGAAGCCGTTTTCGGCGCGGACACTTTCAGGCAGTGATTCGACTTCGATCCAGGCCACCGCGCTTACCGGCGCCACTACCATTTGAGCGATTCTCATGCCGCGCTCGACGGTGAAGGCCTCGTCGCCCAGGTTAACAAGAATGACGCCGATCTCGCCCCGGTAGTCGGCGTCAATGGTGCCGGGGCTGTTGAGAACGGTGACGCCGTGTCTTGCCGCCAGCCCCGACCGGGGCCGCACCTGGGCTTCATAGCCGAAGGGCAGGGCGATGGCGACTGCCGACGGGATGACGGCGCGGGCGCCCGGCGCCAGTTCCACATTCTTCTCGACGGCGGCGAGTAAATCGACGCCGGCGCTGAACTCCGTAGCGCGCGAGGGCAGCGGCAGGCCTCGGCCATGGGGTAAACGGCGAATGGAAACTTCGACGGCCTTCATCGAGTCTGCTCCAGGGCGTCGGCAATGAGGATCGCCAGACGTTCGGCAACCGCCGGCTTGGGCATGGCCGGCCAGCTCTCTGTCTTGCCGTTCGCCGTTATCAGATGAACGGTGTTTGATTCGCCGCCGATTATCCCTGTGGAAGGCGACACGTCGTTGGCCACGATCCAGTCACAGCCTTTGGCCGCCAGCTTTACATGGGCGTTGTCGATGACCGCGTCGGTCTCGGCGGCAAAGCCGATCACCAGCTTCGGTCGGCGGTTTCCGGGAACGCTTAGGGCGGCGAGAATGTCCGGATTCTCGGCCAGTTCGAAGGTCCTGGTCTTGCCGTTCTTTTTTATCTTGGCGGCGGAGGGGGCGGCCGGGCGCCAGTCGGCGACGGCGGCGGCGCATACGGCGACATCCACCGGCAGCGCTTTCTCACAGGCGGCCAACATCTCACGCGCTGATTTTACGCGCAGCACCAGGACGCCGGACGGGTCCGGTTCATGAGTAGGCCCGGAAACAAGGATGGTTTCGGCCCCCATGCGGGCCAGCGCCTCGGCAATGGCGTGACCCTGCTTGCCCGATGAGCGGTTGGCTATATAGCGCACCGGGTCGATGGCTTCATGGGTGGGGCCGCTGGTGACCAGGGCGCTCTTTCCCGACAGCCTGCCGACTCCTTGCAGGCAACGCTCAACGGCGGCGGCGATGGCGGCAGGCTCGGCCATGCGCCCCATGCCGGTTTCGCCGCAAGCCATCTCGCCTTCTTCCGGCCCGACCTGCAACACGCCGCGCCTTTTCAATGTTTCAAGGTTGGCGCGGGTTGCCGGGTTCTTCCACATTTTCACGTTCATCGCCGGCGCCGTCATCACCGGTCCATCGGCGGCCAGCAACACCGTGGTCGCCAGATCATCGGCGATCCCGCAAGCCGTCTTGGCGAGGATATTGGCGGTGGCCGGGGCTACCAGGATAAGATCGGCGTCTCCGGCTAAACGGATATGTCCCATCTCACTTTCATCGGTAAGCGAGAACAAGTCTTCGTAGACCTTTTGCCCGCTGAGGGCGGCCAGCGATAACGGCGTGATGAATTCACGTCCGCTTTTGGTCAGGATACATCTCACCGAGCAGCCTCGGGAACGCAGGATGCGAACCAGTTCCAGGCTCTTGTAGGCGGCGATGCCGCCCGTGACGATCAGCAGAATGTTCTTTCCATTTAACACCGGCGGGCTTCCTGACATTTAACGAAGATTAAGTGTGATTAATTTAACATACACAGAATCAGGCGCAAGCCCTGATTTTTTGTCCTGTCATATCATCGCGCTTTCCCCTCCTTACCAAGGAGGCAGGGGAGGTTCCCGGCGCGTTGACCGGAATAAGCACTATTTTATGAACCACCACAGAGGCTCAGAGACACAGAGGAGGGTAGAGAGAAGAAAGAAAAAGCAAGAATAAAACTTCACTTAATCGTCTCTGCTCTGCGCCTCTGTGCCTCTGTGTTTAAAGCACACAGACTGATAACTCCCCTTTAAAGCAAGGGGGAGGATTTTTTATTATTCGTTCATATGTAAACATGTGAACGTTAATGTTGACGCCGATATGTAAACAGTAGCGTAGTCTGCCGGTAATGATCAGGGGCAAAACGCAACAAAAACAATGGGTTATGAAGTTGGCACGGTTCTCGCATTGTTAAGCGTAGTTAAACGCCCAGGTTAAAGAAGAGGAGAATAAAAATGGTTACGGTTTTGGTTAATATTTTCGGCATCGTTCTTCTCGCCCTCCCGGTTTTGGGCGCCGCGTTCATCTCCTGCAAGGAAGGCCATAACTATAGCGAAAGCTACTGAATAATTTTTTCCCCTCCCCCCCCCCCTGGAAACCCCGCCCTGTTCGGCGGGGTTTCTTTTTGGTTGCTCCCGGTTCCTCGCGCCGGGCGTTATTGGCCTATGTGGTTCCTTAAGACTGTTTTTTCAATCCGCATGGCGGCTTACCCTTCATCATGACTTCGCGTCTTTGCGTCTTCGCGTGAAACATGGTTGGTCACGCGAAGGCGCAAAGGCGCGAAGTCATTTTAGCCGCCGTTGTCTAATTCCGATATATCCACGGCTAAAGCCATCAATACCTAAACAAGAAATTAATCCTTGCATTTGGGCTATTTATCAGGTATGTTCGCTTTTTATTCCCCGACAGTGAGCTTGCAGGGGCGGATGCTGGACATTGTGAATATATGGCGGTCTTGGCGGGGGATTTGAACCGCCGGCGGAACCTCCCCTTGCCCCTCCTTGCTAAGGAGGGGAAAAAAATTCCTCCCCCTTAAAAAGGGGGAGGTCAGGAGGGGGTGGTCTTGTTTGATATCAAGAGCTTAGGCGGCAAAATGACGACAAATGACGACAAATGATGACATTTTAAGATGTTTTTTGTGGTGGTTTTGTTTGATATCAACGACTTAAGCCTGATTTACCATGGTTAAAACCGCTATAAAATGCGTTAAAACGTGATCAAAACGTCATTTAACGTGGTTAAAACGCACCTTTAACGGCTTATTTCAGCGCACCAGAACATGGCAGCCTTGGCCTTCATTGCGCAAGGAAACACAAAGCCCATCGGCGTTGTTTCTTTGCTCGAAAGGCCCGACCAGCATGGTGTACCATTTCTCGTTCTCGGCGGGGACGCCTTCCCTGCGGAAGGTGGGAGATATATTCTCCAGCACATTGGGGTAGCGGGTCTTGAGCAGGCGCCAGTGGCGTTCAAGGGCGGACTCGCTCCAGGTGGCGGCAAGCTGAACCCAGAACCCTTCTTTTTCGGGGAGACTCGGCACATGGTTCACTTCGGGGCTTTGCGGCTCTTCGTCGGTCGCGTATTTGCCGTCAAGCGTGGTGCGGTTTTCCCCTTTGTCAGCGGCGGCCACCATCTTGGCGTCGTCTGATTCCATGCCGCCGCCGAGGGCCTTGAACAGGTCCACGGCGGATTGTAGACGCTCGAATTTTATCAGGTGCAGTTGGTCCTCTTCGCGGAACATCGTGCGCTCCGTGTCGAGAAGAGTAAGGAAGTCAAGGGTGCCGACGGTATAGGAAGTGGTGGAAAGTTCAAACGCATTGCCGCCGGCGACGACGGCTTCCTCCTGGGCTTGCTTGCGCAAGGTAAGGAAACGGATGGAGACCAGGGCGTCCTCCACCTCTTTCAGGGCCGTGTACGCGGTCTCCATGTAGGTCTGCACCAGGACCTCATGCCGCGCTTTTGCGAAGTCCACCTGGCTTTCGCGTTTACCGGCGTCGAAAATCGCCTGGGTAATGCTGACGGCCAGATTGTAATACAGGCTTTCAGGAGAAAGCAGGGAGCTGAGGTGATGGCTGCCGTAGCCGTAGTCGCCGGTCAACTTGAAGGTGGGAAGCAGGCTGGCCCGCGCCACGTCGATGGAGGCGTCGGCGGCGATAAGCTCGGTCTCGGCTTTGCGGATGTCCGGGCGGCGCAGCAACAGCCGCGAAGGCAGGCCCGGCTTCACCTCGGGAAAAACAATGTCGTCGAGGCTGTCGCTTTGGAGGTTGACCTCGGAAGGCGCCTTGCCCATGAGCAGGGCGATAGAGTTCCGCGCTTGCTCGCGTTGCAGCTCAAGCACGGGGATAACGGCGGAAGCGGCGAAAACGGCGGTCCTCTGCTGGGCGATCTGCAAGGAAGTCGCTTCGCCGTCGTCCAGGCGGTCAATGACGGCCTGCAACATGTCCTTATAGACGCGCTCCGTATCTTTGGCCGTTTGAATCCGGTCATTAAAGGAAAGGTATTTAATGAAGTTCTGGACCATGCTTGAGGTCAGGGTCAGGGCAACGACTTCACGGGCAAAAACACTGGACCATGCCGTATTGTAGGCGGCTTCGCTGGCGGCGCTGTTCTTGCCCCAGAAGTCCGCTTCGTAGCTGATTTGCAGACCCAGGTCGTAGTTCTTTTCGGATATGGTTTTACCGCCCGGCTTTACGTCGCCTTTGCCGTCTCTCGGCGCCGTGATGTCTTCCTTCGCCGAGGTGCTTAACACCGGCCATTGGTCGGCCTTGATTGCCCCCCATTGGGCCTTGCTTTCGGCGATGCGGCCGATAGCGGCCTTTAGCTGGTGATTGTTGGCGAGCGCTCCTTCGACCAGACCGTTGAGTTCGTCGTTGCCGAAGTGGGTCCACCATTTGGAAACGGCCTGGGGAACGGTCATGGGGGCCGTTTGCCCCGGCGTTGATTCGGTCTCGGATTTTTCACCGGAGTTATGGCGATAGGAAACCGGCAATTCCACTTCGGGAATAGCGTAGTTGTCGCGCTTGACCGCGCAACCGGCAACTGAAAGGGATAGTAAAAACATGCCCCATTTCGATGCTCTGCCCATGAATCATCCTTCTCTAAACACTTCCGTGTTCAGTTTAGGAAATCAATTATTAAATTATGATGAAGTTTCTATACTAATGGCCATAAAGTAATGACTCTGGAAAATCCTCCCCCTTTTGAAGGGGGAAGAGGGAATTATCGGCCTGTGTGTTTTGACACAGAGGCACAGAGGCGCAGAGAAGATTAAGCGAAGTTTCCTTCCTGCTTTTTCTTTTTTTCTATCCTCCTCTGTGTCTTTGAGCCTCTGTGGTCCATAAAACAGTATCGGCGGCAACCTCTCCTCCTTACGAAGGAGGGGTTAGGGGAGGTTACTCTTACCCCCTCCTGACCTCCCCCTTGAAGCAAGGGGGAGGAATTCTTCTCTACCCACTGACGATGAGTCACTCTTTAAAGCCGCTGGTATTATTTGGTTCGGTCGGGAGTTTTCATGGCGAAGCTCACGACGGCGTGGACCAGCGGATGGCAAAAACCGATGGTTTCGTTTTTGCCGTTCGTGGAATTTATGCGCCGCAACAGGCCGGCGTTGATTGTCTTTTCAATAGCCGTATCCAGTTCAGTTTCATCGCCTCGCCATTGTTTGAGAAGGTCGTCGCGGCGATGCTCGCCTTCCTTGTTCGCCGTCAATCGCAACAGTTGCCGGTCAAGGCTTAACGAGTCGACGCGCGCAATCACCAGGGCAAAGAGACTTAGCGGAATAGAGAGGCGTCGATCGGGGGCGTTTTCGGCCAGACCGTGGTCGCGGTAATGTCGCGCAAGTTCAACGGCGAAAACGGGGACGCCCGCAGCCAGACGGCAAATCCCCAACGCTTCGGAAAACGCGGGGCCGAGCCAATTCTTCTGTATTTCCGTTATATGATTTTCAGCAAGGCGCTTCAGTCGTATGCTCGTGGCCCGGTCTTTGATTTCAACGGGCAGACCGGAGTGGGCGCGCCCGGACAATACAAACAGAACCGGCGCTCCCGCCATGCCTTGAAGCAGGGAAGAAAGATCATCAATCGCTTCTTTAGGTAAAAAATGGGTGTCGTCGATGATTATCACCGTCGGTTTTTTCGGAGGGGCCTTGATCAAGGAGGCTTTGAACTTGGCTACGGGAAGGCTTTCGCTTGTTCCGGGCCGGATCAGGCAACCCGTCAAATGGCCCGACGGCTGGCTGTCCGGCGCGGGACAGGTTTTCATCAAGACTGAAATTTCATAGTCGGCGCAACGATCAATGAAGCTCCACAACAGAGCTGATTTGCCGATGCCGCTTTCCCCTTCCAGGAGTATGACGCCACCCTTGCCGTTGGCCAGATCGGCCAGACACGCTTTCATGGTCTTTATCTCGGCGCGGCGTCCCCGCAAGGGCGTTTCGAGTCTTCGTCCGCAAAGCTGCCATTGGAAAGTACGGGTAAAGGGAACTATTTTAGGAACTTCTCCGTCACGTTCAGCGCCGAGGAAGTGGATCAATCGGCGCGATGACTCCCCAAGGGCCAGGGTTCCGGGCGCCGCTTCGGCGGCCAACTCCCGCGTCAGGGCGATCACCGATCCGGCAATGGCTTCTCCGGACCATGTTCCCGTTCTCTCCATGCTGGCGACGACGACTCCGCTGGAAAGACCGCCGCGCAGAGACACTGCGTTGCCGCTCAGGGCCGCAACGTAGGTGGCGGCCGACATGGCGGCGCGAACGGCCCTGAGCACGTCGTGTTCACGGGTTTTCTCTACTCCGAAGACCATATCGCCGCCGCCGTGCCGGTTGGCGAATAAAACAGCATCGAAATCAAAAGCCACCTCGGAGAGCGCCCGATAGAGCGTACGCTGGAAATCCGGATCGGCGGTTTGCAGTTCTTTCTCGGGAAGCAGGCTCAGCACCGTGGCGGGACGCCGCTCCAGGGCGGTTTCAATATCCATCGTCCCTTCATTCGCCGTTTTTAGGGGCGGAGTGGCGTCCTTGGCCGTAAAGCCCTTGGATACGGCCATGGCTCTGTTGGTGACGTTCAGCTTCTTGAACAGGGCGACGACATGCTGCTTGACCGTTCCCAGTCCGATCCCGAGTTCACGGGCAATTTCCTTGTTGGCCTTCCCTTCCTGAAGAAGGGAGAGGATATCTTTTTGGCGTGGGGAAAGCCGGTGGGGTTGCTCTTCGGCAATAGGGGCGGCAACGTCCGGTTTGTCGCTTGGTATCCGCCTTGTATGCATCTTGAATTATTTCCCCGGATGACAATCTCCGCTAATACTGATCCTGTTGTTTATTTACGATCATGTTGATTTGCGCAAGGGCGTTGACGATCTTTTGATGCGTTTCCGATTTCGGCTTCGGAGTTTCGCTGTGGGAGGGAGTCTGTTCAGGCCGGGCTTTAATCGCTGTTTTTTCAGCGGCCGGCGGTTGCGGTTTCGGGGCGACGGGAAGCGGTTTCGCGGCGACGACCGTTTTTTCCGTGCTTGCGCGATCAACTTTCTTTGGGACCGGGGCGGTTTTTACCAATGACAAAGGCTTGACCGCCGGTTGTGGTTTCGGGGCAACGGGAAGGGGGGGCGGGGCGACGTTCGTTTTTCCTACGTTTGCGCGACTGATTTTTTTGGTGGTCGGGGGGCTTTTCACCAATGATAACGGGGCAGCCTTGGCGGCAGGATATATGCCGGGACGCCGTTCACTTTCCCGCACTGCTTTTAATTCCGCTTTCAGGGCATCCAGGGCGGCGGAAATTTCCGTAATTTTCAAGTGTTCCTCGGACCCGGCGGCCGCCGGAGCGAGAGACGGCGAACGGATCAGGTCATGAAGCCGGATCGTGATGTCCTCGATCTTTTCGATGCGGTCCTCAAGGCGGCGTTGCGCATCGGGGACGGCTCTTTTTCCCATGTCGGAAGCCGACTTCGAGGGGGGAGCCTGTTTAACGGTATCGGTCATTTCGGCGAGCATCATTCCAAAATCCAGGGGATACTTAATATCTGTAAACAGCCTACTTCAGCGCGGATGGGGAGTCATGCGAATCAGCAAACAGAACATACTGTAGACAACATGACGGCTGTGCGGATAAAACTCCCAACGGTTTTTTTATGTTGTATTGTCACGATACAACATTGCATAAAGTTTGTGTACACTTGGTTAATATGCCGATGTCAACCAGGGGTTATAATATACAAGTGAGGCGGTTGCAGGTCGGTAAGTCCGGGACATTGATCGAGATGAAAACAGAAACAGAATTACTTCGTCATGTGCTGGTGGTGGAGGATGACGATTTGGTGCGTCAGGTCGTGGCCAAAACCCTCGCCGCCGGCGGTTACCGCATCAGTGAAGCGATTGACGGCGCTTCGATGCGCAGGACATTGGATGACGGCCCGGTGGATTTGGTGGTGCTTGACATCAATCTGCCTGACGCCAGCGGATTTGATCTGGCCCAGGAAATCCGCAGCCGCTCGCCGGCGGGACTTATCTTTCTTACCGCCCGCAAGGAGGAAGTGGATAAACTCACCGGGCTGGAAATCGGCGCCGATGATTATCTTACGAAGCCGTTTAATCCCAAGGAGCTGTTGACCAGGGTGAGGAACTTGCTGCGGCGCATTCCATCGACGGGCAATGCTCCCAAGGGTAAATCCCGCAAGGGGACGGCGGCGAAAAGCACTATCTGTTTCAGCGGATGGACGTTCGACAAGCGCAAGCATCAACTCACTGCGTCCGGCGGAGAGTTGGTGGGCCTCACTCCCAACGAAAGCCGGCTTCTTGAAGCTTTCGCCGGTCATCCCGGTCGGGTGATGAGCAGGGATAAGCTCATGGATACCCTCTACGATGCGAGGGACGGTTCGATAGATCGCTCGGTGGATTTGCTGGTGGTCAGGCTGAGGAGAAAGCTCGGCGATTCGCCGCGTACGCCTAAATTTATCTTTACGGTGCCCGGCGAAGGTTATTTCTTCACCGAGGCCGTAGATTAGCCTTTTTGTCGAAGCGCTCCATCAATGCGTCTGCGGTGCGCCGGAACAGATCGTTCAATTGTTCGGCATGACGCGCCAGGGCGTCGTCATCCATGGTCAGAGCCGCTTTTTCACAGGCTTGCGCCTCGGCGGAAAAGGCGGCGGCGGCCACGCTTCCGGCCTTGCCGGCCAACAGATGGGCAATCTTTGCAACCAGTTTCAAGTTTCCCGCCGAACGGGCGTCGGCCAATTCGTGCAGATCGGTTTTTGCCTGTTCGTTAAATGATTGTACTAATTCCGACATGCCCGCAGCGCCGTACAGGTTTTCCAGTTCCGCCATGATTTCATCATCGAAAAGGTGGTTTTTGCCTTTCGGAGCACGGGCATTTTCGACGATGGACATCAGAATTCGGCGCAGATGGGAAGGCGATACCGGCTTGGTTATAATTTGATCCATTCCCGCTTCCCGGCACCGGGCTATAATTTCCGGCATGACGTTGGCGGTAAGGGCAATTATGGGCGCCCTCGCCATTGCCGGGTCGGCGAGGGCGCGAATATGTCCGGCGGCCTCCAGTCCGTCCATTCCCGGCATTTGCAGGTCCATTAGAATCACGTCATAGCGGCGGCCTTTGGTCATCGCCTCTACCGCCGCTTCACCGCTGGACGCCGCATCGACTTTGTGGCCGTCGCGTTCAAGCATCATGGTCAGAACCCGGCGGCTTAATTCGGCGTCTTCGGCCAGCAGAATGTTAAGTCGCGGCGGCAGGGTTGTTTCAGTTTCCGTCTTTTGTTCGGGAAGGGCGGGGGCCGTTTCCAGGGGCAGGAAAAAATAGAATTCGCTGCCTTCTCCCGGTATGCTGTTTACCCCGATGGTTCCGCCCATGCCTTCAACCAGTTGGCGGCAGATGGCCAGCCCCAGTCCGACGCCGGTTCGGCGGCGGGAGGTCGTTCCAAGCTGGCTGAAGGGTTGGAACAAACGGTGTTGTTCATTCTTGTCAATGCCCGGCCCGCAGTCGCGAACGGCGAAGCGTATGCCTTTGTCTCCCGCCGCCTCGGCGCTCAGGGTAATGACGCCCTTATCGGTAAATTTAACGGCGTTGCTGACCATGTTGATCATGACCTGGCGGATGCGCGCCTGATCGCCATACAAGGCTTCCGGCAGCCCGTCGGCCTTGTATTCCAGCGTCACCTTTGATCCATGTTTCATCCCCTCGGCGATTGTAGTTACTTCCCGCAGCAGGACCGGGGGAGAGAAGGGGAGGCGGACGAATGCCGGTTGTCCGGCGTCACCTTTGCTGAAGCTCAGAAAATCGTTGAGGAGGGTTTGCAGTCCGTCGCCGGAGGACAGCATGATATCCAGCAACTCACGTTGGCTTTCATCCAGCTTAGTTTCCGCGAGCATTCCGGCCGCGCCCAGAAAGGCGGTCATGGGAGTGCGTATTTCATGACTCATGACAGCCATGAATTGGCTTTTTTGCCGGTTTGACTCTTCTGCAGATTTGGCTATTTCCCTGAATTTAAGGACGCTCTCCAAAAGGCGGTTTTCGTTAGTTTTACGTTCGGCGATGTCACGGCTCATGCCGGCAATTCCGTGAGCTTTCCCTTCGCTGTCGAACAGGGGAACCTTGATGGTTTCCATGATGATTTTTCGACCGTCGCTTCGTGGCAGGATTTCTTCAATAGTCTCGGCGTTTCCCGACTTTATTATTCTTCGGTCCTGTTCGTTTATCGACGCTCCCGTACCCGCCGGCCAGACGTCCACGGCGGACTTGCCGATGACTTGCTCCCTGGAGACTCCGAGAAAATCAAGAAATGCCTTGTTGCAGCGGTCATAAAGGCCGTCCGCCGTCTTGAAAAATATCAGGTCGGGAGAGGAATCGATGATGGTGATTAAATCGGGAGAGGAATCGATAATCGTAACCGAATGAGGAGTCGCCGAATGAGCGGAGGCATTAACAACATTCAGAAAAACCCGGTTGTCATTCTTTCGAGCGTTCATTGCCTATCTCGACGACATACCGGCTATTTTTGCTTAATGGCCGAATGGTTGCGGCGCCGCTTCCAGCCTGACGACCACATCGACGCTTTTCAGGATAGTCCCTTCAGGCGCCGGCGGCGTTTTGGCGACCGTGATCTGATCGTTAGGGATATCTTCCAGACGGGACGAACCCTCAAAGAAAAAATGATGATGGCCGCTGGTGTTGGTGTCAAAATAAGAGCGGGCGGAGTCGACGTATATTTCACGCAACAGCCCGGATGACGTGAATTGATGCAAAGTGTTGTAGACAGTGGCCAAGGAAACGCGAATCGAGGCGCCGAGAGCGTCGGCATGCAGCATCTCGGCGGTAAAGTGACGATCACCGTTTTCAAATAACATCTTGGCGAGGGCCAGACGCTGCCGCGTCGGGCGCAGCCCTGCGTCGCGCAATCGTTCAAGTGCTTTGCTGTACGGCCTCACTTTTTTAAATTCCTTGTCTGTTATGCGCAGGGTGGCGTCAGATGACGACAGCCTGATAAGAGAACCATAGAATTCATTTTATAGCAAATCTAAAATTATACAAGATTATACATGCCGCAGCGACTCGCTGACACGCCCGGATCAATCGCCGGTCAGGAAACGGTCCACAAGCTGCTGAACGGTCGGGATGAATCCGTTTTTGTAGAACGGGTCGGCGGCGAACATGTAGGCATTGTGACCGGCGAACATCAGGTTTTTTTCCAACTCGCCGCCGTGGGCGATGGATTGAAGCGTCTTTTGAATACAAAACGAGCGGGGGTCCGCTATCTTGCCGGTAGAGCCTTCTTCGTTATCAGCCCAATTACTGAACCGGCAGGAACCCAGGCACCCTACGCAGTCCTGCTGGTTGCCGAGGATTTCTTTCGCTTTGTCCGGCGTTACGAAAATGATTGTGGAAGCCGGGGTTTTAAGGATATCGGTGAATCCTTCCGCAATCCATCCATCGGCTTTGCGCTTGTTTTCGGGGGTAAGATAAACCGGTCGTCCACGGACGCCGACGGGCAGAGGAACGGTATGTTCGTCTTCTTCCGAGCGTCGATAGTCAACCTGACGATTGTTGCGTTCTTCAAGCTCGGTCAGAAAGAGGTTTTTGATCGCCGAGGAGTAGAAGCCGGTCGGGCTGAATTGATTCAGCATCACGTCCCCTTTCGCCAACGAAAGCAGTTTTTTCTTCCAACCTTCGCAAACCGGGCTTTCCTTGGTCAAAAGCGGTCGGGTGCCGACCTGAAAGGCGATGGGACCCAGCTCTTTATTGTCGATCCATTCTTCCCAATCGCGCAGGTACCACACGCCGCCGGCCATGAATATCGGCTTGTCATGTTGACCAAATCCGCTCATGACGTCCCGCAGTTCTTTTACTCGCGGGTAGGGCTTTTGAGGTTCCCGGAAATTTTCGGAATTACTCAATCCGTTATGACCGCCGGCTAACCAGGGGTCTTCATAGACTACTCCGCCCAGCAGGTCCGCATGCTTGTGATAAGAGCGCTTCCACAAGGCCCGAAAAGCCCGCGCCGAAGAAACAATCGGATAGTAGTAGACTCCGTATTTGGCCGCGATCTCAGCCACCCGGTAAGGCATGCCGGCGCCGCAGGTTACGCCGTGGATAAGTCCCTTGGTCTTTTCCAGAATTCCGTGAAGAACACGTTCCGTGCCTCCGGCTTCCCACAGCACATTTATATGAAGCCGCCCTTTGCCGTTCGATATTTCATAGGCATTTTGCGCCTGGGCAATGCCGCCCCTGACGGCGTAGGCGATAAGCTCCTCGAAGCGTTGGCGTCTGGTCGTGCCGTGATAGATTTGAGGGATGACGGCGCCGTTCTCGTCATAGTTATCCGCGTTGACGCAGGAAAACGTGCCGACGCAATTTGCCGCCGCCCATGCTCCGGAGCTTTTACCGTTGGATACGGCGATGCCTTTGCCGCCCTCAACCAGGGGCAATATCTCGCGGCCTGAAATAATAATGGGGTTAAGGGGTTTCAAGGGGAAATATCCTTAAAGGTTCAAGCAACGATATATATGGCTGTTTCATGTATAAAGCCCCTTGAAAAATGTAGAGACGGATTTGGCGTTCCGTCTCTACTTTTTACAACTTCCCCGCAATTCTCTTTACGGCTTGGCCGAGAGTTCCTTGCCGGTTTCCTGGTTTACCGCCTTCATGGACAGTTTGACCTTGCCCCGGTCATCAATGCCGATCAGTTTGACCTTCACCGTGTCGCCGACATTGACGACATCCGTGGTCTGGCCGACGCGCCCTTCCGCCAATTCGCTGATGTGAACCAGACCGTCCTTGGCGCCCATGAAGTTTACAAAGGCTCCGAAATCGACGGTCTTTACCACCTTGCCGGTATAGATTGCCCCGACTTCGGGTTCAGAGGTAATGCTCCTGATCCAGTCGATGGCGGCTTGCGAGGCCTTTTCGTCAACCGCCGCCACCTTGACGGTTCCGTCGTCTTCGATATCGATCTTGGTTTCCGTGGTTTCGCTGATTTCGCGAATCATTTTGCCGCCCGGTCCGATGACTTCCCGGATTTTATCCTTGTTGATTTTTATGATGGTTATCCTGGGAGCGTTGTTGCTGATATCGGAGCGGGAGGTATTCAACGCCTTGCTCATCTCGCCGAGGATATGCAATCTTCCTTCGCGGGCCTGGTCAAGCGCCTGTCTCATGATCTCGCCGGTAATCGAGGTGATTTTGATATCCATCTGAAGGGATGTGATGCCATTCTCGGTGCCGGCGACCTTAAAGTCCATATCGCCCAGATGGTCCTCGTCGCCGAGGATGTCGGACAAAACGGCGATTCCGTCATCTTCCTTGATCAATCCCATGGCAATGCCGGCGACAGGGCGCGGCAGCGGCACTCCGGCGTCCATCAGCGAAAGAGAGGCGCCGCAGACGGTGGCCATGGATGACGAGCCGTTGGATTCCGTAATCTCCGAAACTACCCTGATGGTGTAGGGGAAGGATTCCTTGGAAGGCATAATCGGATGAAGCGCCCGCCATGCAAGTTTGCCGTGCCCTATCTCGCGACGACCGGTGAAGCCGAAACGTCCGGCTTCGCCGACGGAATAAGGCGGGAAATTATAGTGGAGCAGGAAATGCTCACGATATTCGCCGGCAAGATCATCAATGCGGGCTTCATCCTGGCCGGTGCCCAGAGTGGTGACCACGAGGGCCTGGGTTTCTCCACGGGTAAACAGCGCGCTGCCGTGAGTGCGCGGCAGCAACCCTACTTCGGAGATGATGGGGCGCACCGTCTTGGTGTCGCGACCGTCAATACGCTTTCCGGTCTTGATAATGGCGTGCCGGACGATATCCTTTTCCAGGTCTTTGAAAATATCCCCCAGCAGGTTGTCGTTCAGTTTTTGGGCAAAGTGGTCGTCGGCGGCCAATTCGGCGGCCACCCTGTCCTTGGTCTTGGAAATTTTTTCCTGGCGGGTCATTTTATCTGACGCGCCATAGGCTATGCGCAGGTCCGCCTCGGCGAGGTTGCGGATGCGTGAGGTCATTTCCTCCAGTTCCGCCGGAGGCTCAGGCAGGGACCGTGGTTCCTTGGCGCAAAGTTCCGCCAGATCGATAATGGCGTTGATGACCGACTGGAAGGCGTTGTGGCCGAACGTCACGGCGCCCAGCATCAACTCCTCGGACAATTCCGAGGCCTCCGATTCCACCATCAGCACGCCTTCGCGGGTGCCAGCGACGATAAGGTCGAGGCTGCTGTTGGACATCTCGTCGAGATGCGGGTTGAGCACATATTCGCCTGCGATATATCCGACGCGGCATCCGCCGAGCGGCCCCATGAACGGCAGTCCGGAAATTGTCAACGCCGCCGAAGTTCCGATCAAGGCAACGATGTCCGGATCATTTTCCAGGTCATGTGACAACACCGTGCAGATTATTTGGGTCTCGTTTTTAAAGCCTTTGGCGAACAACGGCCTGATCGGCCTGTCGATCAGCCGCGAAGTCAGAGTTTCCTTTTCTCCGGGGCGACCCTCGCGCTTGAAAAAGCCTCCGGGGATTTTGCCTGCGGCGAAGGTCTTTTCCTGGTAGTGTACCGCCAGCGGGAAGAAATCGACCCCCTCTCGCGCTTTTTGTTCACCGACTACGGTGCAAAGCACCTTGGTGTCGCCATAGGTCGCCATGACGGCGCCGTCGGCCTGACGCGCAATCTTGCCGGATTCGAGCACCAGCGTACGACCGCCCCATTCGATTTCTTTCCTGAATTCCTTGAACATCTTTATTTTCCTCTATTCATCTCGACAGCATCGGCGGCGTTATCATAAACAGCGCCGACGCGGCGGTTGAAATTCAACCGCCATCCGGCCCAATGCCGTAGTTCATTACCATACATCAACAGCTTATCTGCGCAGACCCAAACGCTTGACCAGTTGTTCATAGCGTTTGACGTCCTGGTTTTTCACATAATCAAGCAGGCGGCGGCGCTGGCTGACCATCATCAGAAGACCGCGACGTGAATGATTATCTTTATTATGGGCCTTAAAGTGTTCGGTGAGATTCTGGATGCGCTCGCTCAGAATAGCGACCTGCACCTCAGGCGATCCGGTATCGCCCTCTTTGACAGCGAACTCTTTAATGAGTTCCTGTTTCCGCTCTGCGGCAATCGACATCGATTACTCCATTCTTACAAGTTAAAAACACGGAGAGGCCTGATTTCCCCTCCCATTATTCTGGCCATTGCTACCGGCTTACCCCCGGCCATGGCGCAAACGATGTCGCCCTGGTCTACGTTTTCGAGGGGAACCCGGCTCGCCACAGGCAGCACCGGAACGGGCTGACCGTATCGCAAAGAACACGCTTCCGCCTCAGTCAAGGCCAGTGCCGGGATGTCGTCCAGCGCGGTCTCAACCGGAAGCAGAAGGTCCAGAAGTTGCGGACTATGCCCCAGGGCTTCGAGCTTTTCCAGGGAAATCGCCATTTCTTCCGTGAAGGGGCCGACGCGGGTCCGTCTCAGCTCCGATATATATCCGACGGTTCCCAGCTTCCGGGCTAAATCCCGCGCCAGACTGCGCATATAGACGCCTTTTCCCGACGTCACCTCAAACTCTCCATGGTCGGCGTCGGGCATACCGATGAGATCGAATGTATTGACCCGTACTTGCCTGGGCTTGATATCCGCCGTCCGGTTGGCGCGGGCAAGTTGGTAGGCTCTTTGGCCGTTGATCTTGATCGCCGAAAATTGAGGCGGAGTTTGTTCGATATCGCCGATAAACGCGCCGAGCGCCGCTATGATTGCGTCCTCGGCGGGGCGCCGGTCGCTGGTTTCGATCACTTCGCCTTCAGCGTCATCTGTTGACCGCGCTTCGCCCCAACGGATTTTGAAGCGATATGACTTGACGCTGTTCATGGCGTATGCCGTGGTCTTGGTGGCCTCTCCCAGCGCCAGGGGAAGAACGCCGGTGGCCAGGGGGTCCAAAGTGCCGCAATGTCCCGCCTTGGCGGCGCCGATCAGTCTCTGCGCCTTGCCGACGACGGCGCTGGAACTGATGCCCAACGGCTTGTCGATAATCAGCCAGCCGTGAATCGGAGCGCCTTTGCGGCTACGCCCCATGGTCTTTGTCCTTTATATCAAGGTCGCGTTTTATCGTGGGGCTTCGCAGCAGGGCCTCGATGCGGCTTGCCTCGTCGAAAGAAGGATCGGCGCGAAACGAAAGGTCCGGGACATGCCTCAATTTCACCGCGTCGGCCAAGCGGCGTCGCAGGAACGGCCGCGCCCTGGTCAAGGCTTCAACTACGGTCTCCTTTCCGCCGCCGCCCAGCGGCATGACATAGACGGTGGCGTTACGCAGATCGGGTCCAATGCGGATTTCGGTCACGGTGACGGAAACGCCGGCCAGGCCGGGGTCGCGAATCTCGCCGCGCTCCAGAATTAACGCCAAAGCATGGCGCAACTCCTCGCCAACCCTTAATTGACGCTGACTGGGAGCCTTGCCCTCCCGTTTTCTCATGGGAACCTCAATCAGTAAGCGTACCGGAGCTTACGCTTCCAGTTCACGGGCCACTTCCTCAATTTCAAAACATTCTATGACGTCGCCGGCCTGGATGTCATGATAATTGGCGAAGGCCATGCCGCAATCCTGGCCGTCCTTGACTTCCTTGACATCGTCCTTGAAACGCTTGAGTTGGGATAAATCACCCTCATGGATAACCACGCTGTCGCGCACCAGACGCACCTTGGCGCCGCGCCGCATAATGCCCTCGACGACCATGCAACCGGCGACCTTGCCTACCTTGGTGATATTGAACACCTCGCGAATTTCCGCATTGCCCAGGAACTTTTCCTTGATTGTCGGCGAAAGCATTCCCGACAGCAGGCCTCTGAGATCGTCGATCACGTTGTATATAATTGAGTAATAACGGATTTCCACAGCGTCCCGCTTGGCCATGGCGCGGGCCTGGGGGTTGGCCCGCACATTAAAGCCGATGACCAGAGCGTTGCTGGCTCGTGCCAGGATTACATCTGATTCATTGACGCCGCCGACGCCTGAGTAAAGCACGGTTACCTTGACTTCATTGGTCCCCATTTTATTCATGGCGGCGAGAATAGCTTCTTCCGAGCCATGGACGTCGGTCTTGACTACAACCGGCAGTTCTTTGGCCTCGCCGTCGGCGATGGTTTCAAACATTTCGGCAAGGGTTCCCCGAACATTCTTGGCCGCCTTGGCGTCGCGCAGTTTGCGTTTGCGGAATTCGGTGACCTCGCGGGCGCGGGCTTCGCTTTCGATGACGGCGACTTCGTCCCCGGCAAACGGCGTATAACTTAACCCCAGCACCTCGACGGGAACGGAGGGGCCGGCTTCTTCAAGGCTTTTGCCGTTGGAATCGATCAGGGCGCGCACTCGGCCCCACTCGCCGCCGGCAACGATGATATCGCCCAGACGCAGCGTCCCGCGTTTCACCAGAACGGTCGCCACCGGCCCCCGTCCGCGTTCCACCTTGGATTCGATGACCACGCCTTCGGCCGGGCGGTTAGGGTTGGATTTAAGGTCTAGAACCTCCGCCTGGAGAAGAATGACTTCCTCAAGTTTATCCAGGTTAGTTCTTCCTTTGGCGGAGACTTCTACGGCAAGAACATCGCCCCCCATTTCCTCGACGACAACATCATGCTGGAGCAGTTCGGTGCGGACTCGACCGGCATCGGCATTAGGCTTGTCCATCTTGTTGATGGCGACAACGATGGGGACATTGGCGGCCTTGGCGTGGCTGATGGCCTCGATGGTTTGCGGCATGATGCCGTCATCGGCGGCAACGACGAGAACAACGATATCGGTAACCTTGGCGCCACGGGCGCGCATGGCGGTAAAGGCCGCGTGTCCGGGAGTGTCGATAAAGGTGATTTTGCCTCCGGAAGGGCAGGTTACCTGATAGGCGCCGATGTGCTGGGTAATGCCTCCGGCCTCCCGGTCGGCGACGTTAGCCTCGCGCAGGGCGTCAAGAAGAGACGTTTTGCCGTGGTCCACATGTCCCATGACGGTTACCACCGGCGCCCTGGAAATAAGATTGACCGCCTCGTCTACTTCGCCTTTTAAGCCGATCTCTACGTCGGATTCGCTGACGCGCTTTAATTTATGGCCGAATTCGGCGACCACCAGTTCCGCCGTATCGGCGTCGATCACCTGATTCAGGGTGACCATAACGTCCATTTTCATCAGCGCTCTGATAACGTCGGCGCCGCGTTCTGCCATGCGGTTGGACAGTTCCTGCACGGTGATGGTTTCGGGGACCGTTACCTCGCGGAAGATTTTATTTCCGTCACCCTGGTTGAATTGCTGTTTTTGCTTGGCGCGGGCGCGCTTGACGGAGGCGAGGCTGCGGGTCCGCTCTTCACGAACGCCGAGAGCTTCGTCAATGGTAAGCTTGCCGGAGCGCCGTCTGGGTTCTCCACGGCGCAGGGCCGAGACCGGGCGCAAAGTTTCCGTACGGGCCGCCCGCTTGATGGTGTCGCGGCTTTTTTTATCGTCGTTTGTTTCGCTTTCTTCCATGGCCTGCAATTTGACCAGGGCCGCCGCTGCGGACGCTTTCGCCATCTGTTCCCGCTTTTGGGTATCTTCATCTTCCCGGCGGCGCTCATCTTCCTTCTCGGTGCGTAACCGCGAAACATCATCTTTATCGGCGACGCCTTTTTCCGCCTCTTTCCCGGGCGCTTCCGAAGGGGCTTCGTCGGCACGCTTTGCCGCCATGTCATCCGCTTTACGGGCGTCCTCAAGGGCGCGAACGCGAACCGCTTTTTCTTCCGTGGTCAGGTTTTGCCCGGACAGCCGCAGAGAGTCGGCAACGGGGTCGTCTTCGTGGATACCCCTGACGGCGTCATTAAAAGCGGCTTCATGGGCGGCAAGTCCGCTTCGTTTGACTTCGGCCATGCGACCGCCGGCATCCGTGGCAAAGGTCCGCTTTTTGCGGACCTCGACAGTCACCATCTTCGAACGGCCATGAGAAAAATTCTGACGAACCTGCCCGGACTCGATGGTTTTATTGAGTTCCATCCTGCCGGGCCGTATGGTCCCCGGTTTCTTCGTGGAATCTTGCTCTTTTTCTTTGATCTCGGTCATCTACTTCCGTTCCAAAAGCGATCCGGTTAAGTGCTTCCGGTTATGCCAACACTTTGTTTTTTAGAGGGAGCGCGGGCGATTAATCTTTTTCGTCAGAGGCGTTCTCTCCGGGGGCGGCTTCGTCCGGGAACCAGTGGGCGCGCGCCGCCATGATAATCTTGTCGGCAGCCGCTTCGTTCATCGATCCCTTCGGCGCAATTTCCATCAACTCTCCGCTGTCGAGGTCAGCCAGATCATCGCGGCTCTTTACGCCTTTTTCACCCAACGCCACCAGCAGCTCCGGCGTTACTCCCTCAATCGAGGCCAAATCATCCGTAACGCCCAATTCCGTGCGGCGGCGCGTAAATTCCTCGTTACGGTTGGCAATAAAGGCGCAGGCGCGTTCTTGTATCTCGCCGGCCACTTCCCTGCTGAAGCCTTCAATGCCGACCAAGTCCTCAAGGGGGACAAAAGCGACATCTTCCACTGAGGAGAATCCTTCGGAAACCAGCAGGTGAGCGATGACGTCGTCCACGTCAAGGGCATCGATCAATATCTGGGAACGACCGTGGAATTCCTCGTTGCGGCGATCCGATTCCTCGGCTTCGGTCAAGATATCGATGTTCCAACCCGATAGCTGGGAAGCTAAACGCACATTCTGGCCGCGCCTGCCGATGGCGAGGCTGAGCTGTTCGTCGGGGACCACAATCTCGATGCGGTTCGCTTCCTCGTCGATCACCACCTTGGCGACCTCGGCGGGGGCCAGAGCGTTGACAATAAAGGTGGCGGGATCCGCCGACCATTGGATGATATCAATCTTTTCGCCTTGCAACTCGCCGACTACGGCCTGGACGCGCGATCCGCGCATTCCGATGCAGGGACCGACGGGGTCAATGCTCGAATCATGAGACAATACGGCGATCTTGGCGCGTGAGCCGGGGTCTCTGGCCACCGACATGATTTCAATAATGCCGTCATAAATTTCCGGCACTTCCTGGGCGAACAGCTTGGCCATGAATTGATTGTGGGTTCTGGACAGGAAAATTTGCGGGCCGCGCTGTTCTTCGCGCACGTCCATGATGTAGGCGCGCACGCGGTCGCCGTTGGAAAAATGTTCGCGGGGAATGGCTTCGTCGCGACGCAACAGGGCCTCGGCGCGTCCGAGGTCAACAATGATATTGCCGAACTCAATGCGCTTGACCAGACCGTTGACGACTTCGCCGATGCGATCCTTGTATTCCAGGTATTGACGTTTACGTTCGGCTTCGCGCACTTTCTGGACGATGACCTGCTTTGCCGTTTGAGCGGCGATGCGTCCGAAATCTATGGGCGGCAAGGGGTCGGCCAGGAAGTCGCCGATTTTGGCGTCCTTCATGGTCTCGTGAGCCTTCTCAAGGGTAATCTGGGTGATCTCGTTTTCAACCACCTCGGCCACCTCGATATAACGGGCAAGGGTGATCTCGCCGCTTTTGCGATCAATGGAGGCGCGAATGTCGTGGTCGTGGCCGTATTTGGAACGTCCGGCCTTTTGGATGGCCTGCTCCATAGCCTCCAGGACTTCGCTCTGTTCGATACCTTTGTCGCGGGCAACCGCCTCGGCTACCTGCAATAACTCGGGACGGGCGTGAACTGCATCAGTTTCCATGGTCGTTTCGCTTATTATCCTTAATGTTTATCTGTAGCGGCCATCAGTTCGTCGGTTAAAACAAGTTTTCCTCGGCGGATATCCCGGAACGGCAGTTCCGCGATATTTTCCGCTGTCTGTATCCTTACGGTCTCTCCTTCGACGCCTAACAGCCGACCCCTAAAGCGTTTACGCCCGTCAACCAACTTATCGGTCTCTATCTTGGCCTCGAACCCGGCGAAGCGCTCATAATCGCCGAGCTTAACCAAGGGCCGGTCAATGCCCGGCGAACTTACCTCCAGCGCGTAAGACCATAAAACGGGGTCTTCCACTTCCAGAACAGCGGTGACGGCTCGGCTGATTTCGGCGCAATCAGCGACCTGCATCGTCTTGCCGTCCCGGCGCTCCGCCATAATCTGCAACCCCTGTTGACCATGAAGCTGCACGCGCACGATATCGTAACCCATGGCTTCAACGGTCGGTGCAACAAGCCGCTCGATGCGGTCGGGCAAGTCCATCGCGCCGCCACAGCCTTTCCTGATCTTACGGCCCGTTTCACGGCCCGGAGCAAAATATTTCAGGCTGAAAACGAAAAGTGGGCCAGCGGCCCACCTTGTTCAAACCTTTAATCTTTGAGCCAAACGAAGCCACATAACCAAAACCTAGGACGCAATATAACGTATAACGCGCCCGACACAAGGCTTTTGTGGCTCGGGTTATAACACGATCACCGGGGCAGGCGGATAAATTGGAGGTAAACGCAAGCATCGCCCCTCTCAAGAGCCTTGTTTTCGTATCTTGTTTCAAACCAGTCATCCGGTCGCCGCCGCCAGTCATCAGGGCCTTTTGCCGTCCATGAAAAGCACGGATGACGGATTATATGCTCAAGGGTCCAGCGTATATATTCCATATGGTCGCTTGCAAAACGCAGTTCCGCTCCGTCCTTTAACAGGTGGGCGAGTTCGTCAAGGCATTCCGTGCTGATGAAGCGCCGCCGGTTGTGTCTTTTCTTGGGCCATGGATCGGCGAATAAAACGAAGGCCCGACCGATGACGGCGTCGGGCAGGGCGTCAAACAGCAGGCGGGCGTCGTCATCAAAAATCCTGATGTTGGTAATGTCGTCGCTTTGAATGCGGGCAAGCAGAGCGGTCACGCCGTTGATGAAAGGCTCGCACCCGATCATGCCGATGCCGGGATGGGTCAGCGCCTGCTTCGCCAGATGCTCGCCGGAACCGAAGCCGACCTCCAGCCAAATGTCCTCAACCGGGTCGGGAAACATGGCTTGAAGATCAAGGCGCAAGCCGCCGCCCGGCGAGTCCGGCCTCAGGCGCGGCAACAGGTCGTTCAGAAGCTCTTGGCGACTCTTGCGTAGCGCCCGTCCGCGCCGGCGACCGTAGGATCGAAGTCGCTCGGCGCAATTGCCGCCGTCGCCGGTCAACCGGCCCCGAAGGCTGACTTGAGTTCCTGCACCAGATCGGTGCGTTCCCATGAGAAGCCGCCGTCGGCTTCCGGTTCGCGTCCGAAATGACCATAGGCGGAGGTGCGGGCGTAAATGGGGCGGTTCAGTTGCAGGTGCTCGCGGATTCCCCTGGGCGTCAGGTTCATCAATTCCCGCAGCGTGTCTGAAAGCTTTTCCTCATCCACCTGTCCGGTGCCGTCGGTGTTGATGTAAACCGAAAGAGGCTCGGAAACGCCGATGGCGTAAGCAAGCTGGATGGTGCAGCGTTCGGCGAGTCCGGAGGCAACCACGTTTTTGGCGAGATATCGCGCCGCGTAGGCCGCCGAGCGGTCAACCTTGGTCGGGTCTTTGCCGGAAAAAGCGCCGCCGCCGTGCGGCGCCGCTCCGCCATAGGTGTCAACAATGATCTTGCGTCCGGTAAGTCCGGCGTCGCCGTCGGGACCGCCGATCACAAAACGACCGGTCGGATTGACGTAGAAGTTCTTTTCGTCGCACATCCAGCCTTCGGGCAGCACGTTGAGAACGAAGGGGCGGACGATCTCCCGAACATCATCCTGATCAAGCCTCTCGGCGTGCTGGGTGGAGACGACGATGGAAGTGGCGCCTACGGGTTTGCCGTTGACGTAACGCAACGTCACCTGACTTTTTGAATCCGGTTCAAGGCCGGGGGCGGTTCCGGCGTGGCGGGCGGCGGCCATGTCCTTGAGAATGGCGTGGGAAAAATAGATGGGGGCCGGCATCAATACTTCTGTTTCGCGGCAGGCAAACCCGAACATCAGGCCCTGGTCGCCGGCGCCTTCGTCCTTGTTGTCCGCAGAGTCGACCCCCATGGCGATATCCTTGGACTGGGAGTGGATTTGGGACTGGACTTCACAGTCCTTCCAATGGAACCCGTGCTGTTCGTAGCCGATATCGCGGACGGCGTTACGGGCGGTCTGGCGAAAGTCTTCATGGGTCAGCGAGTCGGGACCGCGAACCTCGCCGGCCAGCAGGATAAAATTGGTGGTGCACAAGGTCTCTGCGGCCACCCGCGAATGGGGGTCTTTGGCCAGAAAAAGATCAACGATAGCGTCGGATATCCGATCGCTGACTTTGTCGGGATGGCCCTCGGAAACGGATTCGCTTGTAAACAGATGATCTCTTTTCAACACGTTTGACCCCTCCGATCTGAATTGCTGTCCGATTGGACTTCGTGGTGGCAAGCGGTCCAAATCCATCCACGTCCTTCTTCCGGTCGGAAAGAAGGCAGCGGCACTTTTTGCAAGCTTCGCCGGGCGCGTCAAGGAATTTTAATGATCCGCCCGGCGCTTTTCCTGAGAATTGCGAAACAGTCAGGCGGAGCGGGCGGCGATGGCAAGAGACTTGGTAAGCTCAAACAGGCGCTTTCGCACTTTGGGATTAAATATTTTGTAGTAGGAGCGCACCAGTTCGAGGGTCTCGCGTTTGGCCATGGGGTCGTGGGCGAAAGCCGTCTGCTGATGATCGCTCAGGCCGTGGATCTGGACACGGGCCTGGGCTTCGGCGGCCTTCACTTCATCGGTCATGTCATCAAAGAAGAAAGAAATCGGGACATTAAGAAACCGGCTCAATTCATAAAGACGGCTGGCGCCGATACGATTGGCTCCGCGTTCATATTTTTGAATTTGCTGAAACGTCAAGCCGACGGCGTCGCCGAGTTTTTCCTGGCTTATTCCAAGTAAGGTGCGGCGCAGCCTGACCCGGCTTCCGACATGAATATCAACCGGCCTGGGAGCGCCGGTAGTCCTCCGCCTTCCCCTGCGGACGGGGATGTGTTCGGCGTCTTTTTTTTCTGAAGATGTGTTTTGATTGTTCATTTTTTTATCTCAGGGGTTTTCAGGAAGGTGGTTAATTACAGAACTCGGGTTGCTTAAGGTTAACATCGGCATCGTATCGCCATCACACTATGTCGGCATTGTTATTAACTGATGCAAGCGCTTGCGAAAAGGAAATTACGAAGGTGATCCATTATTAATATTGTTGGTATTTTTCAGACAGCAATATTCCGGTCAGCAAAACTCCGATTAACATTACTAGCACGATTCCATTACCGAAACGACCATAAAATGTCTGTTTTTCCAAATGGACCGGCAGTTCGCTGTCGACAACGCCGCTTACCCCCAATCCCAGGACGGCGCGGGTTCGTCCATAGGCGTCAACTACCGCCGAAATGCCGGTATTCGCCACCCGCACCAGCGGCAGGCCTTCTTCCACCGCGCGCATACGGGCGGCGGCGAAATGCTGATAGGGGCCGGACGAGCGACCGTACCACCCGTCATTAGTGATATTAAGCATCCACGCCGGCCGTTGGTCTTGGTTCGCGACTTGGCCGGGAAAGATGACTTCGTAGCAAATCAGCGGACTGACCGGCGGCAGCCCCGGCAGCTTGAGGGTTTGGAGGCCCGCTCCCGGCGTGAAATCATTCCGCCCCTCGGTAAGCTTGGCGAACGTCAGCACCTTGCGGAACGGGACATACTCGCCGAAAGGCACAAGGTGGAACTTGTCGTAGGTTCCGGCGATTTTACCTTCCGCATCGACGGCATAAAGGCTGTTCCAAACCTGGGAGGGCTTATCCTTCGGGAACAAGGCCCGGAATGCCCCGGTGATAAGAAGACCATGGTCGGGGACCGCCTTGCTCAGGAGGGCCAGCAGTTGCGGTTCATCGGCCAGGTAATAAGGCGTCGCCGTTTCCGCCCATATTATATGAGTCGGGGGGGACGCCGTGGACGGGGCCGCGCTCATGCGCATCTGATTTAATACATGGCTTTGGCGCAATTCAGGTTCCCATTTGAGCTTTTGGTCAATATTAGGTTGCACCAGACGCAAACGGACGTCGGGGACGACGCCGTTTTCAGCAAAAGCCAAGCGCAGGGCGCCGCCGCCCCATGTCAGGCCCAGGGCGGCAAAGGCGATGATGACCGGCGCAAATATGCGTTTTCCGGTTCCGTCAGCGAGCGTCGTCGGCATGGCCGCTGCGATAATGGTCAGCAGTCCGAGACCGTAGGCGCCGCCGAAGGCGGCGAACTGCATCATGGAATCGCAATTCGCCCAGGCGGTGGCGATGAGATTCCAGGGGAAGCCGGTGAATATCCAGCTTCTTACCCATTCTATCGCCGTCCACGAGGCGGCGAAGATCAGAACCCGCCCGACGCTTCCGACGCGGTAAACGCAGGTCAACACAGCCGCTGCGGCGGGAAATACGGCAAGCGTCGCCGGCAACCCGAACAGGGCGAAAGGGATCATCCAGGCAAAGGCTTCGGGTTTGACCAGCATCGAAATGGAAGTCCAGTAGACGCCGCTGACGAAGTGTCCGAAGCCGAACCACCAGCCGACGGCAAAAGCGGAGCGCAGCTTTTTTGTGCCTTCGACAAGCCATAGCAGGCCGGTAAAAGCGGGGACTAAAAGAATCACGACATGCAGGGGCGGCAGAGCGGCTGTCGCCAACGCGCCCAGTCCCGCCGCCAGGGCGAAACGCCGCCGGCCCGTCATGGCCGTCACCATGCTTTTGAGTCTTACGAAGGCGCCGTTCATAAAACGGTTTCGGATTCTTCGGCGGTCGAGGGAGTTACTCCGCGCACCCGCAGGCGTTTGATGCGGCGGGGGTCGGCGTCCAGCACCTCGAATTCAAGTCCCGAACGGTGCTTGATAAGCTCGCCTTTTATCGGAACCCGTCCCGCCACGGCGGAAACCAGACCGCCCAGACTATCTACGTCTTCTAGTTCAGCGTCGCTGATGGCGCGACCGATAATTTTTTCAAAGGACTCGATGGTGGCTCTGGCGTCGGCATCGAAGGTTCCGTCGGGGCGTCGGATCAGATCGGGTTCTTCGTCACGGTCGTGTTCGTCCTCGATCTCGCCGACGATTTCCTCAACCAGATCTTCGATGGTCACAAGGCCGTCCACCCCGCCGTATTCGTCCACGACCAAAGCCATGTGACTGCGCGTGACGCGCATTTCCAGAAGCAGCTCCAGAACCTGCATGAAGGGAGAAACGAATAACACCTTGCGCATGATCGCCGGCAGTTTGAAGGCGTGATCCTCGCCGCGCCAGGCGAGAATATCTTTGATATGGACCATGCCGATGGCGTCATCCAGGCTGCCCCTGTAGACGGGCAGGCGGGAATGGCCCTCTTTGGTCATCAGGCCGATGACCTCCGCCAATGATGCCCCGTTCTCGACGGCAATGATGTCGGCTCTCGGCACCATCACGTCGTGAATTGTTCTGTCGCGCAGGTCCAGGACGTTAGTCAGCAGCCGCCGCTCGTCCATGTCGATGGGAATCTCGGCTTCTTCGCGTTCTTCGATCAACTCGGCAAGGGTGTCTTGCGCCGAAGTCTTGTTGCTCCACTTCAATGCGCGCAGCACGCCGCGCAGGAAACCGGCAAATCCTGCGGCATGAGGAGGTGAATCGGCGGAATGGTCATTCATCAATATTGTTATCCCAAAGCTATGTCTTTGTAGGGGGCGGCGATATCAATGCGTGCCAGCGCCCTGGTTTCCAGCCGTTCCATAACCCGCGCCTGCGGCGCCGTCTTGTGATCATAGCCGAGCAGGTGAAGCATGCCATGGACTATCAAGTGGCTTAAATGGTCGGCGAGGCTTTTATCCCCGGCGGAGGCTTCCGAGTTTGCCGTCTCGAAGGCGAGGACGATGTCGCCCAACATTTCCGGCGTTTGCTCCGGATGACCGGGGCTTGCGTCGTTGCTCTCCCTGAACGCGAAAGACAGCACATTGGTGGGCTTGTCCTGACCCCGGTACTTTTTGTTGAGGGGCCTGATGAAATCGTCATCGGCCAGCACCAGACTTGCTTCGACCGGAGTTTCCCCGTTATTCCGCGCCTCTCCGTAAAATGCGGCGAGAGCGGCCCGCCGACATAACCCTTCGACCGACGGCAATGCCTCGACCCATGCCGGACACAGGATGGAGATATCGATTTCCAGGGATTCAGTCATCATTGCCGTGGTCGGCACTACCCTTCTTTTCATAGCGGGCCGCCGCTTTGCGCCGCGCTTCGACCTCGTCATAGGCGCGGACAATATCGGCGACCAGATGATGGCGCACCACGTCCTTGTCGGAAAAGCGAATAAAGCTGACGTCTTTTATCCCTTCCAGGATTTCCTCTGCGTCCCGCAATCCCGAGCGGGTGCCTCGCGGCAGGTCCACCTGGCTAAGGTCGCCGGTCACCACCATCCGCGAGTTTTCTCCAAGCCGGGTAAGAAACATCTTCATTTGCACCGCCGTCGTGTTCTGGGCCTCGTCAAGAATGACGAAGGCGTCGGCCAGCGTCCTGCCGCGCATGAAGGCCAGCGGCGCCACCTCGATATCGCCGCGTTTCAGGCAATTGGCGACTTGTTCGGCGGGCAGCATGTCGTGAAGGGCGTCGTAAAGGGGGCGCAGATACGGGTCAACCTTTTCGCGCATGTCTCCGGGCAGGAACCCTAATTGTTCGCCGGCTTCAACGGCGGGACGGGAAAGAATGATGCGATCCACCTTGCCCTTGACCAACCGTTCCACCGCCTTGGCTACGGCAAGATAGGTCTTGCCGGTTCCCGCCGGCCCGAGGCCGAAAACCAGTTCATTTTCGTCGATGGCCCGGATGTAGTCGGCCTGAACGGGAGTGCGTGGTGAAATACTGCGTTTACGGGTGATTATTTCGATTCCGGCATCGCTCATATTGCCGCCGTTGTGGACGGCAATCCGCAGGGCGGCGTCGATATCCTTATGATCGACCGTCACCCCCCGTTTAAGACGGGCATATAGTTCATCAAGCACCGCACGGGCGATGTCCATCGCTTCCGCATCGCCGGTTATGGTCAATTCGTTGCCGCGAGCGTTGATGGCGACTCCCAGCCTTTGCTCAATTTGAGCAAGGTAATGGTGGTGAGGCCCGAAAAGTTGGAGCGCCAGATTGTTTTCGTCAAAGAGCATTATCAAAGGCAGGCCCTTTCTTCTCCTGCAATAATTCCGGCGAGGCTGTTGGCGTAACCGGCTTCTATGCGCAATTCGGCGATGGTTCCCATAAAGGATTCGTCAATTTCCACATGAACCGGCTGCATAAACGGGCTACGGCCGACCAGTTGCCCGGAACGCCTGCCCCGGCGGTCCAGCAAAACAGGCATGATCGTGTCTTTACAGGAGATGTTGAACGCCGTCTGTTGTCGGTTCAGCAGTCCTTGCAACAGCGCCAGCCGCTCTTCCTTTACCGCCTCGGAAACCCGATCCTCCAGCAGCGCCGCCGGAGTGCCGGGGCGGGCGCTGTATTTGAAGGAGTAGGCATTAATGAAGCCGATATCTTCTATCAACTTCAAGGTAGCGCGAAAATCCTCATCCGATTCGCCGGGAAAACCGACGATGAAATCGGACGATAACGCCAGATCGGGGCGCGCCGTGCGGAGTTTATCGACAATTCGCCTGTAGTCATCCGCCTTGTGGCGGCGGTTCATCGCCGCCAGAACTTTGTCCGAACCGGATTGCACGGGCAGATGGAGGAAGGGCATGAGTTGCGGGACATCCCGGTGGGCGGCGATCAGCTCATCGTTCATGTCGGCGGGATACGAGGTGGTGTAGCGAATCCGGGTTAATCCGTCGATTCCGGCCAGTTCAAAGACAAGACGGCCAAGACCCCATTCATTCCGGTCGTCAGGCGCTTTGCCGTGATAGCAATTGACATTCTGGCCGAGCAGGGTGATCTCAAGGGCGCCGGCGCCGACTGATCGGCGGGCCTCTTTGAGAATATCGGCGACGGGGCGGGAGTATTCGACGCCTCGGGTGTATGGAACCACGCAAAAAGTGCAGAACTTGTCACAGCCTTCCTGCACCGTTAGGAAGGCGGAGCCGTGCTCGACGGCGGCGGCCTCCGGCAGATGGTCGAACTTGGACTCGGGCGGAAAATCGGTATCAAGGACGGCGGAGCGACCGGCATGGGCCAGCATTTCGGGCAGGCGATGATAGGTCTGGGGTCCGAAGACTATGTCCACATAAGGGGCGCGGCTCAGAATTTCTTCTCCTTCAGCCTGGGCGACGCAGCCGGCGACGGCCAGGATCATCCGCCCGCCTCCGGCTTTTTCCCTGCGGTCCTTCAGGAGACGCAACCGGCCCAGTTCCGAGAATACCTTTTCCGAAGCCTTCTCGCGGATATGGCAGGTGTTGAGGATGACCATGTCGGCGTCCTCCGCCTTATCTGAAAGCGTATAGCCGAGCGGCGCCAGGACGTCCGCCATGCGGGCGGAGTCATAGACATTCATCTGGCAGCCGTAGGTTCTGATATGGAGTTTTTTTGCCAATTTTGTTGCGCTGTCCGGTCAGGGGTCTTGGTCTAACGTACTTCAAGATTGGATGAAATCGCTCTCGCCTGCATAAAGGCGCAGGCGCACGGATCAAGCCCGCAACCGTCCACGCCTTGTTTTCAGGTTGAGACTTAACGGGTCTAATCAATCTCTTATCATAACTTCAGCGGGCGACTATACCCCAGGGTCCGCATTCATTCAAATCCAATAGCGGATTAATCTCCGCCGGCCCGCGCAATCCGACGCGGCCCGCCTTCAAAAATTGCTGAAATTTTTTGGGAAAATTCTGATAATATAACGAGTTTACATGTGAAATTAATTTATGATCGTGTCGCTACCGGAGAAAAGAACGGCAAATGCGAATTTCGGAATTTATCGATTCCACCAACGCCGCCAAGAGCGCGGAGGAGGTTTTCCACCTTTATGAAAAGGCTGTAGCCTACTATGGGTTCGACCGCATTATGTATAGCGCTCTGACGCGCCATCCCGCCCACGACAGCATATCCACTCCCAGCATCATGCGAAACTATCCCGACGACTGGATTAACCATTATGTGGAGAAGGGATACATACAAACAGACCCGGTCAGGAAATACGGCATCGCCACGCGAGGACCGTTCACTTGGGAGGGAATGGAAGAAAAGCTGCAACTGTCCCCCGCACAAAAGGACGTTATGAACGGGGGGAGGGAAGCCGGGCTGCATAATGGCATCGGCGTACCTCTTCATGGTCCCTTCGGCGAAGTTGTTGGCGTTGGGCTTGCCAGCAGCACCGGCGGCGTTGATCCCAAAGAGCACCTCAGCGCCATTCACTTGCTGACAGTGCAGTTCCACACCGTATATATGGCCCATCTTGAGATTGAGAAAAGGGCGCGGCCGCCGGTGCGCCTGACCCCACGCGAGCGCGAGGTTTTGCAGTGGTGCAAGGAAGGCAAGAGCAATTGGGCCATCGGCGAGATTCTCCACATCTCGGAACATGGAGTGGACTTTCACCTACGCAACATCCTGAGCAAGCTGAACGCCGAATCACGCATTACTGCGGTCGTTAAGGCGCTTTACTTTGGACTCATAACCATCTGATTTCACCATATTTTCCACCGTCCTACGCAGGTGCGTAGGCTGATTCGCGTTGAAATAACTGCTTCCCTCTTCGGCATCGACGGCAAGGGGGGCAAAGTTATGATCGATTGTGTGAACCTTGAGACATCGCATTTTTTCGGCGACGCCATCGCTTCACAGCACAGATTGCGCCACCGAATTTTTATTGAACGCCAAGGCTGGAAAATTCCAACATATCACGGCATGGAGTTTGACCAATACGATTCACCTGCAACCACTTACCTGATCTGGCGGGATAAAACCGGCGCGGCGCGGGGCGTATCCAGACTTTATCCGACCAGTTTGCCGTACATGCTTGAAGAGCAATGGCCCGACATGGTCACCAACATCACACTGCCCTCATCCGATGAAGTATGGGAAGGCACCCGTTTCGGCATTGATAATGGCTTAACGCTTGTCGAGCGTAAGAGGGTGCTGGGGGAACTCTTATGCGCCTACCTGGAATTCAGCATCCTTCACGGGATCAAGCAAATCATCGGAATTATGCCGATTATCGTCTGGAAAGCCGTTTTCGGGCGCTCCGGCTGGCCGTATGAATTCCTGGGCGAACCCCATAAAATAAATGGGGAACCGGTCGCGGCCGGAAGGGTGAATATATCCCAAGAAACTCTGATGCGCGTCCGCGAGCGCACGAAAATCAATCACCCTGTTTTACGAACAGCGCAAACTATCCTCGAACAATCAATGGAGAAGGCGGCGTGAGCACTAGTCAAAAATATCCAATAGAGGAAATACCCAAGGAAGTGTCCGAGGCGATTTCCCGGGCTTTGCGCTACCTTGAGAGCGAGGCTGAAGCAATCGGCATGGAACGCCTTGGCGCATTGATACGCCTGGCGGCAATCGAGGCGGATGACCTGTCGATAGGACCTGACTGTCGGAGGACACCCAACAATGGGAAAAGGAAATGAATACAGAGTGATTCTCGAAGGAATAGCAAGGTGTTTGATGAGCCTGGAAAAAGAGGTATTGAAAGCTGACCATAAGGAGCTTTCCGAACACATTAAAATGGCCCGCGAAGAAGCTGAGTCTTCCATTTTTGGCCCTTTGACCAAAACGGACGGGGTGTCCCTGGGATACGAGGCTCACTGAGCGACGCAGGAGGGGCGTTATGAGTTGTCCTTCAAAGAACCAAGCGGAACGCCGTATAATTCAAGCCGATGACCGGCCAGCTTGAAGCCGTGTTTGCGTGCGATCTTTTCCTGCAAGGCTTCAATCTCGTCGCTCTGGAATTCAATAACCTTACCGGATTGGATGTCGATAAGATGGTCGTGGTGATCGTCGGAGGCTTCTTCATAACGCGACTTGCCGTCGCCGAATTCGTGCCGGTCTATGATGCCTGCATCTTCAAACGTGCGCACCGTGCGATAGACGGTGGCGACGCTGATTTTCGGGTCCAGTTCGGATGACCGCCGGTGGACTTCTTCTACGTTCGGGTGGTCCACCGCTTCCGAAAGAATGTGTGCGATGATGCGCCGTTGGCCGGTCATCTTCATCTTCTTTTGATTGCACAGCCGTTCGATTCGCGATGGCGGGGACATTGCCGTTCCTTAGGCCTTGTTGCAGTTCCGAGCATAGACACTATAGCCCAGGGCCGGGACTCATTCAAATTCAATAACGGAAGTTCACGGACGCTTATTCTTCAAAGCTCCCTCTATGCGCAGTCGCAGGGCGAAATGCGCAATGGAAGAAGATAACGCCTTTTGTTTACAGCTTCGGCATGGCGGCGTCTTTCTTTCGACGCGAACGAGCGAAGCCCGCCACTCGGCCATCGCCGGCGAATCGTAGATATCGAACAAGCTTGCCGATTGCTTCAAATCTCCCGCGACAAAGGGGAGATGAGCCGCAATATCGCTGCGCAGATTGCA